>Ga0207060_10011_pt1 | contig 72756 bp, 70 predicted proteins | sample Alteio_BWMinCont_30_FD_153270 | JGI IMG/M metagenome (GOLD analysis project Ga0207060, IMG submission 153270) | Enriched cells from forest soil in Barre Woods Harvard Forest LTER site, Petersham, Massachusetts, United States -... | ecosystem: Environmental > Terrestrial > Soil > Temperate forest >...
TTTCGCAAGAGGCGTGACCTCGCACAGCCTTATCGCAGAGCCTTTCTTCGCTTCCCCATTGCTGGAGATCTCATACCTACAAGCGACCAATCCTTCATCCTGCAGGACATCCAAATGATGACTAACCATTCGAGGGTGAATTTTGGTCGCGTCCGCGATCTGTTCTACAAACATTGGTTTCTCTGAAGCTTGAAGGACTCGCAGTATCCTGAACCTCTTAGGATGTACCAGAATCTCGGCTTTGCCATCAAGGATGAATTTCAACGTTACACATGTCATGAACGGCGGACTATTTAAGAATAGCGTGCATTAGTGCTTCGTAGTAACAGCATTACTATATCAAGCAGCATCAAGTCGATCCCATCTTGAACGATATTGATCGCTTCTGTCCCCGATTCTAAGAGTAATGGCTAACCGGATATGAATAGCGTAGCGGGAAAAGTATCCCAAAGCTTTCTACAGTTTGAACGTGGCTATCCTTTTAGATGCATCAATGAAAAAGGGAAAATCACTTACTTTACGTCTACGAAGATCTCGAGATTCTTGAGCTTATCCAATATCAACGAGAGACCATCTGTCACCGTCTTATTGGGTGCTGGTTTTTCAAAATGTGCGGATCTTCCTCTTCAAAATGAGTTTTCGAGCCTTTTGCTATCAGAAGAGTTTGATACCGAAATTGATGTAACAATAACCAGGGCGATCAAGGATTACCTAGTCGATATATTTGGCTGGAAGGAGGGAGATGCTCTCCCTTCGATGGAGGACATCTTTACCAATATCGATCTATCTGTTCAATCGAACCATCATCTCGGAATCAAGTACACACCCAAGATACTAAGAGCGTTAGAACGGCTGGCCATACACCGAATCTTTCAAGTTTTGGACAGAAGATTTACTTACTCTAATGATATTAGAAAATTTCTTACTTCGGTTCGAGCCACTAATGTCACCGCATCATGTAACTTTGTCGTTCTAAATTGGGACATAGTTTTGGAGAAACACCTTACTAGCCTGAACAGGTATGTGAAGATCGACTATTGTTGCGATTCTTTCGATTGGAACAACGTTTCTGGTGGATTGCAATCTGAGGGGGTTAAGATTTGCAAGATGCACGGTTCTAGCAACTGGGTTTACTGTAATAATTGTAAATCCCTCTTCTTCGATGTTAACCGAAAAATCTCTCTAACAACGAAATCCTGCCTTTTACACTCCGATCTCAAGATTTTCGACAAAGGACTAACGACTGGAAGATTCAAAAATCAATTAGGAGCAGCCTTCCGAAACCGAAAATGCAAACGGTGTCCAAATAATGAGGTCGCCCCCCATATTGCTACTTTCAGTTATAGAAAGTCATTCTCGACTCACGCTTATCCCTCCATTTGGTACAACGCGGAAAGACTTCTGAGAGATTCCGATCATTGGATTTTTATTGGATATTCGTTGCCGGAGGCTGATTATGAACTCAAACACCTGATAAAAACTGCTCAATACTCTAGATTGCCAAACCTAGACTCAAAAAGAAAAATTGACGTCGTGGTACATGGCGAATCATCTCGCTCAAAGTACGAGCAATTCTTTGGCTCAGCGAACTTTGAATTGCACGTCGGAGGCTTGTCGGAATTTGTATCAAAGTAACCGGATGTTCTCTCTTCACGCTTAGACAAACTCAATCATTGGCAACATGTTATATCCAGGATTTACTCTTGATCAAGTCGTTAGTTTCAGGACCTTCGTGAGAACGAATTGCTTTACACCATCGAACAATTCAACCCAGATAAGAAATGCATTCTGATGATATTGTCGACTTATGAGCAAAGATCTAGGCGAGAAAGGTCGAAAACCTGAAAATGGTTGAAGTCATGAACTAATAGTTTCTGGAGTTCCTAACTCGCAATCCATCGAGGGATAGACTCAGGCACCAGATCAAGCAACCTACTATTGCGAAATATGGCGCCCGGCAAGTTAAGCTCATTGAAACCCTCAATTTCGGGTTCATCCGTGGTCCGTGTAGTTGCTGCGCATTAACCTAGAATCGATCCAGATCTGCTTGTCAAATAGTGAGCGACTATTACAAGATTCATCTTTGGTTAGCTTTCCTACAAGTGCAGCATTGCTTGAGTTCAGCTTTCTTTTCTTCGATTGAACGAGAATTGGCGATGATGATGTATTAGAAAGATACTTTCTTATTCCATCTACTTCTAGGCTTTCGACCTTTTTTCCCCGGAAGAGGATAAAAGATGTATCTGAAAAATCGGTTCCGAGCGATTGCTTTAATGACACGATACCATTCGAGACAGATCTATCTTAAGGCAGAGGAGGTCCCCAAGAAAAACTTGCGTCAGCTATTCAGTTCCTTTTTGGGACATTGCCCTGAGATCTGGAAATGTGTTGAATATTCCATTTGAATAGACTGTTCGACCAAATGATTCTCAGAAGATCTATCACCCTAGTGTCGTTAGCCGTTTTGGTTCTATCGATGGGATTACCTTCCTCATTGCACTTCAGAACATCTTACGCTCAAACTATCAATAATCAATCAGGGGCAACAAACCCTGCTTGGCAGTTCTACAATCAAGTATATGGGCGGAATGTTTCAGGTCAATACAAATCTGGAATCATTACGGTGAAATATGTCGGTACATTCTCCGCTAGCACTGAGAATCTTTCTGTGCAATTTCCTCAAGAAACTCCTGTAGAAATGCAAGTCACTAGAATTTCTAATCAGTCATACCTTGTCACAAGGCTGTCAGATTCCGCAAGATTTGTGGAGAACGAATATCTTCCTAAGCAGTCCTCCGCGAAAATTGCTTTTCCATCAGTCCTAGCTGCCACCGGAACGCTAAACTGGCTATATGGAGTCACTGACTCGGATAACATTCAAGAACTGACCGGAGCTTCCGTTGACTACTCCTACGGAGGAGGGACTTACTGTTGTGACTACAGCTCGATTAATTTGTGGCTCGGTATCACAACGGATCAAGGATTGTTCATTCAAGTGACTGTTACTTGGGGAGTGTCCAATTGCGGCACTCGAGCTACTAATCTTCCGGTGTTTTCGGTGGGGTGGGCTCAAGGGCAGAATTACCAAAGCATATCACAGTGTCCTTTTACCGGTTACAAGATTATCAAAGGAGATCAATATGTACTACAAGCGGCTTATGATTTGTTTGGAACGAAGTATTGGTATGTATCAGTTTACGATCAAACGATTCAAACATATGCAATTCCACCTACCGACATCACGAATGTCAGCTCTACTCCGGGGACTTACGTTCCCGGTGGACAGATGGGAGCTGTTTTAGAGGGCATTTGTACATCTCAGTCTTGTATGCCCGACGGATCCAACATACCGGGCAATGGAATGAGCTTCACAAATCCAACCGTTTGGTCAAACTGCAACCCGACTTCAGCGTGTACTTACAATTGGAATATTTGGACGCATTATTCAAGCACGAGTCCGTCGCCTCCGAATAATGTTAACGTAGTCGTGAGCAACTCTAGTAACGCCATTACTGAAATGGACTGGGTTTGTTCATCGGGCTCTTGTTCAACGACAGAAGGAGGGAGCATAATTCAAGCGAGCCCATCAAGTACGAGTTCGACTAGCGTTTCAGGAAGCGGAAATTCAATGATAACGACCATTAGTGGATATTTCCTAAATCCCACTGCGGATAGTGACCCGTCCAACAACTATTTTCTTTTCAATGTCAATGTGAGTGCGCTTCAGAGTTCAGGATGGAGTCTCGATACTAGTGGTCTAGGCGATCGTGGAGGTCCATCGGTTAGCGTGGCGATACAGCCAAATTGCGCCAACTGCAATATCGTTCTTCAATCGGGGACCTACTATCCTTCTGGGACTGTTACAACCAACGGTGCCTCAAGAATCAGTGCTAGCATCGCGATTACAGAAGGAGGGACTGCCGAAATATCGGACAGCTGGATTATTCCCACTTCAAGTTCGACGCAACTAGTGTCAGGCAGTAGTCAGACAATTTCATGGAACTCTGCGATTAATACTGGCTTTGCAACGACGTTTGCTGGTCAGTACACTTACGACTTCCAAGTCGTGCTACAGGTCCCCGTCGGGGAATTTGCTGGACTAACGGCTAATTCAGTCGGACGCTTTTTCCAGACCTGTCTTTTTTGCACTAAAACTGATCAAGTGATTGGCTCAAATCTCAACATCTATGGGGTGGAGCAGGTAACAACGGATCTTTCTAACTATCTTCAAGGTGCTGAGATCTTTTACAGTGGCTCTGGATTTACACCAAACGGAGCTATTTTCACGTGCTTAACTACAGCAGGTCAAGGATCGACATTGGCATGTATATCGGGACCTAATGCTAACAACAACGGAATTGTTCAAGGTTCGATGTTGATTGGAACAAACGTAAATCTTGGAAACGAATCGTTTTACATTGTCGATTCAGCAACTGGGATCTCTTCAAACCCTGTCTCTCTATTCGTCTACACCGGGGTAACCGGATCACTCGATCTAAGTCCGGCAGAGTCGGCGGCTCCTCCTGCTAATTTTGGGATAAGCGGCTGCGATTTTTCATTCACGTCCATCTCTGGGAATGTGTTCAATTACGCGGCTCAGCCCAATTGTCAGCTTACTTTGATTTTGTCGTCATATGGCAATGCTCATTATGTTCTTGCAGGGGGGTTCTCGTCGGTCGCATTTTCTACTTGTTCGAGCGGTTCTTGCGGACAGCTGGACCTGACGTATTACTACCAACTCCAAGAGAGTGCATATTATGTTGTGTCAGACGGTAGTTCCACACCAAGCAACCCTCTGTTCAGCGGTACTCAATACGGCTCCCCCTCCTCGTTGACATTGACCACGACCCCATCTTCTGTTTGGTTAGACTATGGTACAACTTGGACAATATCACCAGCAACTCTCTCCGGATCAAACTCGACAGACCGATGGATTGCTTCCTCCGTATCGACTCTTAGCGGTACAGTCACCGCCGCTGGAAGCATTTCCTCTGAGTTTATGCATCAATATTACGTTTCTTTCATCTCATCTCCTTCAAGTGGTGGAACGATTACTCCAATTACAGGCTGGCTCAACGCGGGAAGCTCTGATAGCATTACTGCGACATCGAAATCTGGCTACTCGTTTTCCTCTTGGAGTTCCGCTGCAGGGCTGAGTGTGGCTAACCCGACTGCTCCTTCCACTTCCCTGCTCGTTAATGGTGCGGGTACGGTTACCGCCAAATTTGTACAGGCAACAAAGGTAACACTCACACTAGGTTCAACTTCAGTGAGAGTCACTCCGAGGGGATCTGTCAAGACGACAGCGACCATCAAGGGAACTCCCCAGTCCATCACTCTTTCGTCAGGAACATTGCCAGCAGGAATTACAATCAGTTTTGCAAAAAATCCGGTTACTGACTCCAGCACGGGTGTGAAGGATGCGATTACAATCACAGCTTCTTCCTCGGCAAAGGCAGGGACATACCATATCACCATAACGGCACGTGGTGCCTCTGGAGTCCAATCGCCGGTAGGTCTAACCGTTCAAGTAACTTGATAGATCTTGTTTTCTGTAGGGATGTATCAACTTCTGAGGGAATGAACCAGACTCTGCCTGGTTGCTATTTGGGATCTCATTCATGAAGACTCTGACAGCCGTTCTCATCGCGGTGATTGCCGTGATTATGTTAGTCTCGGGAATTGTCCTGGGGATCAACAGCTTCCCCATAACCAAAACTGAAACGCAGATTATCAAAGTAACTACGAGCACGCTCTGCTTTCAATCAGTCGCAGGCTTACTTCGGATCAGCGTCATAAATGACGGAACGAAGAAACCAGTCGAAGGCGTGACCATTTACGGCACAGGAAATGATTCATGTGGAACTTTTGCAGTTGATCGTTCAGTGACTCCTGCCAATGGTTCCATCATCGTTGGAGGATCTGTCGCCCAATATTTTCTCGTCGCCGACTATGCAGGAAATAACTATAGCTTCACTACTTATGTGCGCCCGGTTACCACAACGAATCTGACGCTCTCGGTTCCTTCAGGAAATCTTAACGTGGCTTACTCCAAACCATTTGGTACGTGAATCGTAATAATGCTCCATTATACCGCTGCGGTTGTTTTCTATGGCTGGTATCAAATGAAGCCTTAATCCCTTTGAAAAATTGAGGAATCAAGCCTATGATTAGAATCAATTCTGTGGACGAACAGGAATTGAACTCCCTCGTCGAAGATCCAAACCTTGCCGAACTAGAAGAAATCATTAGCAAGTTCAATATGTTTGAAGCTCTTGGTATTGTAGATGCCGAACTAAAACACTCCCGATTTCTGGGCTGGCTACTCAACCCTTCGCAGACTCACAGCATTGGTGACGAATTTCTCAAAATATTCTTGAAATGGATGAGTAAGATAGCCAACGCACAAAAAATCGCCGCTCCATCGGTCGTTGAGTTTGATTCCTGGGACCTGACCGAGACCGATATTCGTAGAGAGTGGCATAACATCGACATTCTGATTCGGAACAGTACATACAAGTTCTCTTGCGTTGTAGAGAACAAGGTCTGGACGAAGGAGCACGATAATCAGCTGGCAAAATACAGAGAAACCGTAGAACGCTCGTTCCCAGGAAAAAGCATGTTCGTCTTTCTTACGCCTGCTGGCGAAAAACCCTCTGACCCCAATTACATTTCTCTGTCCTATTCGGAAATTCGAGACATGATCATTGTCCTGCTCCAGAGAGAGAAAGACATAAGCGACGACGTGGCAACCCTCCTCAATCACTACAAGATGACTATCGAGCGGGATATTACTCAAGGTGACCGGATCAAGGAGCTGAGCCGGATGATTTACAGAACGCACCGAAAGGCGCTCGAAACTATCATGCAGGAAGCCGACAGTCTTCAAAATGCGATCCTCACGATGGTGGCTGCTCTAATACCGGAAAACAATGAACTGCTCTTGGAACAATCAAGTCCTTCGATTGTCCGATTCATAGCAAAGAAATTCGACGATTTAGTACCCAAAAGCGGTAGCGGACAGTGGATGAAGTCTAGACGGATGCTTGTGTTTGAGTTCAAGGCACTCCCGAACAGATCGGCGATTCATCTTTACATTGGACCCGGTGATGGAAATATAAGAAATAGAATCTTCGAGGCCGCGAAGAAAGTGGGAAAAGGGACTTTCAACGTGATGGCGCCCAGTCTCTATAGGGAGTACAACGAAATCTATCGAAAAGTTATCTTTGACGAAAAATCTATGCACGACCTCGAACCGGAGTCGGATGAACTTGAAGCTCTGCTTCGTAGAGAGTTTGATAGTTTCGTTAAGGTCGATCTTCAAAAAATAATCGGGGCGATCCCCAGTCTGTTTGAGGGGCATTGACGCGATAATCGACTTTTTCGCAAGATTAGAATATTTGCTTGAAGTAGGGTAATATGAGCCAAAGAACTCTCATATTTGGCGTACTAACTTAGTGTAAGCTAGCAAGAACGAAGCAGTCCAGAATTATGCGACCATAACATAACAAGCTAGTTTCCAGACTGACATACTAGATCAACCCGCGCGCAAATAATTGTCAAGGTCACAGTAAGGTTTACTCTGATTATTGGCATGTTAAACATGCCGAAAGCGCCTAAATACAACAGGGAATGACAGAAACAGTACCTTGTCCATAGTCAGCCACATACAAGTTATGATTTTTCGCGTCAAACGCTATTCCAATGGGGCTGTTGCCCACACCGATTGTCTTAACAACTGAATTTGTAGAACTGCTGATTTCGGATACTGAGTTTGACTGACCATTGGTAACGTAAACATTGTGGGTTGACCCATCGTAGGCAGCATCGAAAGGTCCTTGTCCGACCGACAGCGTCGCGACTATTGTGTTAGTCGCACTACTTATCACCGAGACAGTGTTTGAATTTAGATTAACGACGTAAATGTTATGATTTGTCGGATCGTAAACTATTCCTTGAGGCGTGTTCCCAACTGGAATAGTCTTGATAATCGCGTTGTTAGAATTGATTACGACAACGGTATTTGATGTTCCGTCGATTGACGCGTAGACATCTTTGTTGCTAGGATCATAAGCGAGGTAGTCCGGAGATCCCGACACGGTAATCGTCCTGACGAGCAAGTTCGTCTTGGCATTCAAAACCGAAAGCGTATCCGAGCCGGCGTTTGCAACGTAAATCCTACCATTGGCGGGGTCGCTAACAACACCCAGCGGACCATTAAATCCTTTCAGTGTCGAGGTTACCACTCCTGATTTTATGATTGAGATAGTGCTTGAACCGTAATTGGTGGCATAGACTGAAGTCTTGGAAGCGATGAACGAGTCAAAAAGCGGAGAATTCCCAACGACGACAGTGGAGGTTACGGCGTTAGTATTGGAACTGATTACCGAAACCGTTCCTGAAAACTCATTAGTGACATAGATATTACCATCTGTTGCATCGTAGGCAACGCCTTCCGGCCCACTTCCGACCGGGATTGTCAAGAGACTACTAGGTTGGCATGGATTTGCAATTGTCGACGCGGAATACTGCGCTGACTTTCCAAAATCGTTGACAGTTACGCCGGGGATGTCGTTACCAAAAACAAACGTGCAGGATGTAGTTTCGCTGTAGAACGGGTAAAACGTTCCACCTACAGCTTCCGTAATGAATTTGATGGAGGTATATGGATTGGAATAAGTACTTGCACCTATGCTTTCCGGTCCCATTCCTTTACCAGAGGGTGAGCCTATGATTAGAGGCGACGGGTGGTTGATCGAACCATCGGGCCACGACGGAGTGAAAGGAACTCCGTCATAATCCAAGTCGGCGCCCTCACACCCCGTTATGCCATGAAGCACCACACAACCAAGATCATCCTGATCGCTGCTATCGGGCGGGGATCCTAATTCAAAATGACCCGTCTCGAAGGCTAGACTAACATCAATTGATTCGGCTGTCCACGGTACGTAATTACCCGTGCCTGCCGTAGTGAACTCTGGGCGGAAGGAGAATGGAGAGGTGGCGCAGGTGTTTGGGTTGGTATTCTGAAATCCATTGGCGGAGCTGGCGACCATTGAGCCTACTTGTCCATTCGACTGATCGTTGATAGATGCGAGGAGACCATTGCTCGTGTCCTCCAAAGTTACGAATAACTTGTCCCCTATATTCATTAGGAGGGGCGAGCCGCCGGGCACGCCAGTAGTCGTGACAAAAGCAAAGTTGATTGGCTCTAGGCAGTTGCCATTTAAGGTGTAGCTGTCAATAGTTAGGGCGGCACACCATTGGGTGGGGCTACATCCGTATTGGGAGGAGAGATAAGGCGGATAAAGTTGTAACTCCATAAATGCCGATCCTGCCGAGAGCCCATTTGAATCGCTGTCTGGGGTACAAGCGCCGAAAGGATATGAATTAGGATCGCAAAGGGCTAATCCTAACCAGATTGTTTCATAAAGTTCAAAGTTCGCGACGGAACTGCCGCTCTGAGTCGGCGTGGGATCTGTTGCTGGTAACGTGAGATTCCACTGCAAATTGTAACCCGAGCCCGGTGTGGAGGAGTAGAATTTTACAGCCGGCTCATTATGACCCACGTAGTAGCCGTTGTCGGAGTCCCACAGTGGTTCGGTGCAAATGTAATTCGGGAGATAGTTGTGTTTCGAGGTACTTGAATAGCCGTTACAATCGGACTCGTACGTCACACTATGATGTGCTGAATTTGCCCCATTGGAGCTTGCCCCGACTAATGATGGGTATTTCATGATTGAGGGTGATAACAAAACAAGAAGCAGAACAATAAACAGAAGCAATGCTCTTGCTTTCAATTGAACTTTATTTTTGGAAGATTGTTCTATATTTATACCCTATGGCAATGGGGCAATTGTTCGGTACTCCAGTCATTTTTTGCGTTGTTGGGGAGTTTGAAATAACTCTAGGCTCTTTCATTTTCTGCTGGGGCACTGGAAAGGTTGATCGGTTCCCGAGAACCGTGGTCATCCATATTAAAGTACATAAATCATATCGCGCTTAGTGAAACTCAATTTTTTCTCCGAATTTGAAGGATCTCTGGGGATATTACGTATCGATTCTCGAAATCCCGGACTTAAATACATCGGTAAAATCGCATGCGATATGAAATCTAGTTGAGACTTCACTTTACCGCAGCCCAAAAATCCTGCGTTGCCACGCTCTTTCTAGTCTTCTGTCTGATCATCCCGTCGGCTTTTGCAACTCCTGCTGTTTTCGCGGCGACTAGTGTGAAAGTTGTCGGTTCCTTCAACGTTCCCTCGGATTGCTGTTCTAATTATGTCTCGGCAAATGGTAATGTATTTGGAATCGGCAGCAGCGAAGTCTACGTATTTTCAGGAACGAGTAACGCCGTAATTTCGATTATTCCTATGTCGGGTCCATATTATTTGATGTATGATTCAGTGGATAAGACGGTCCTTGTTTTAGGAAATGCTCACACCTCTTGCACAAGTGCTTGCAGCTCCTTCGTTTCCATTGGCACCACAACCTACAACGTAATTACAAATACCACAGTGCCTTTTTCCTTCAATTTCTACCCCTATGAAAATGCACCAAAGACTCCCCCGATCACCTACGATTCTCATAATGACGAAATTTACACCGGTTCAACATCATTTTGCCCGGACTTGCTCAACGGTACGATGGTCTGCCAAGTTTATGTCTTGAGTGCGAAATCACTCTCGATTGTAAAGACAATCTCTTTTGCAGCAGCGGGTTACGCTTCCCAAGTCTGGTCGGTCGTTTACGATTCAAAAAATAACGAAATCTTTGCATCAGCTTCGGACGGTCCACAGGATTTGGCGCTTGTTACGGTGAGATGGTAACCATTTCTGGTTCAACAAACAAGATAATCTCGGAACCATGTAATTATACAACTCCAGGGTGCGGGGCGCCCTACTATTTACAGTTGGATGTTTCTAACAACCTTCTTTATTCGTTTGATGTTTTTACAAACGGGATTGATGTTTTCAATGCTAGCGCTAACGGCGCGTACGTGAAGACCATTCTCAGCAACGGTGGGTCGAGTATTGGAGGGTACGGGCTGATGCCAGCAGATTATGCACTTGACGGAAATCTGGTTAGTGGTATGTTTTACGCTGGCGGATGCTATGCGGAATATGGAGTCTTAAACGGAGGAGGCTGTATCCTCTATGATTATGCGAGCACCTGTTGCCTGAATGGAACCTATTACAGCATAACCGGCACGAAAATTGGTTCAAAAATCCCATCTTTTTCGGGAACTACAGATCTTGGTTGCATTAGCCCATTTTGGAGTGGAATGTCGAAACTCACATACGTTGAATGCAATTCAAAGTTGTTCGTTTTTACAACGTCAACAGGAAAGCTTCAGACGACTCTAAATGTTCAAGGGACGATAATGGTTTTCAATCGACTGTCAAACTTGCTGTGGATCCAATTAGGCGCAGCGGTCTACGAGATAGGAACTTAGTGCCCTTCCAAATAATGCAACACTCCCTGCTTCGAATCCTAGGGATGGCTATTCTTGCGGTTATTGTTTTGTCTGCCTTCTTGCTCTTGCCTGTCGAACTTCAAGCATATGCAAACGGCAAGGCGCGGACTAACCCTTCTGAAGTTTATCCCTTGATTTCCTCCACTACAACGACCCAAACTGGACTTGATAATTACACAACAACGACGACTCTAACTCCCATTAGCTACAGAATTAGCATAGTGACGGACAAAGCCTCATACTATAATGGAGAGACTGTCCTTGTTACTGGCGTAGTTTCCCCGGCACCGAATGCCTCCGGAAGCAATATCGCGGTAACCATAGTCGGGCCCAACGGCGCCATCGTCGACGCAGACCAGTTTTCTGTTTTGTACAATTCGGGAGTTTTCAGCGGTACCTTCACAACAGGCGGACCGCTATACTCCATGAACGGCACTTATACCGTGGCAGCTCACTACAACGACCAGATCGCCTCCACTCAATTCCAATACATCTTGATCCAACACAATCAGCCCAATTACAACACCCTTCCCCCTATTTTCCTACCATCACCACAGCAGGTCCTAATGAACGAAAATATTTCTGGTTTTAGCCTTCAAATTACAAACCCAATTAATAATTCATATCCGTTGACTTCCTTAGTAATCGTAGCACCCATAAATTGGACTTTCTCAGGAACTCCATTGTGCGGGAGCGCCTTGCCGATAGTCGCGGAAAGGTCAAGCTCATTTATCCAGTGCGCAATTCGTTACAATGGTGGACTTCTACCCGGTTCTAATTCTACATTGGCTCTTGGCTCCTTGACTGCGTCTAGTTCTTCATCTCACACTATCAATGGAAGATTCGCAACTATCGTTGTTGACGGAGGAGGAGGTTCTTCTTACTCCGGCGGTACTTTCTCGATCTACGCCTCACCCAAGCCCGGAACCAATTGCAGTTCAAATTCCTCTTCTCAATTTGCTACTGCCACCGGCGACACAGGGATAGCGAAAGCCTCCGGAATTTTTACGTTAACCTGCTGGAATCCCGTCGTAAATTCCTACCCCTTCGTTAATTATGGAGGCGTCGCTTCACCAGGCGGATGGTGCTACGGCATGTCCAGTACTACTGTAATTTATTTCGACCATTATACACTTGCCGAATCTGGTTATCCACTTTTCCCAAAACAGGTTTCCGAGGCGAACTCTACATCCCAACTTAACGAGCCATTCAATTACATGACCACTCTAAACAATGTCACCCTGCCGATAGTTGTCCATCAGGTTTATGATCCGTCAAACTTCTTCTTTCCTTTTCTAAGACCCAACGAAAATAATCAATTCAACATCCTGTTATCTAACCTCCAGAATGGTCAACCTGTTGTCCTCTCTCTTTCTTCTAATTCGAACAACGAGGGTCATGCAGTCGTAGCATGGGGAGTAGCGCAGTTGCCAAACGGAACAGACATTATTGCAATATCAGATCCGAATCTCCCAGAACAATCAATGCTGGCATACTTCTTTCAGACAAATAGTACCTTTTCCTATCATGACGGCTATTCTTGGAATTATTTCTCTACAATTAATCCCGTCCCAGCTCAGGCTCAGTGGTCTTACATATTGCCGGGCGCATCTAACGTACCCGTTTTGAATTGGATTGTCTGGCTTGTCCAACATGTAGAATATTGGTGGAGAAATTGGCTTCAGGTAAGCGTACCAAATTATTACATCGTCATATCTGACTCTAATGTAACAATACGAAGTGGCAATCTGGTGGACAAGTTCGATCAGTCAGGGAACTCCGAGTCCTTCGTCTCACAGATCCCCGGCACTTCAGGAGTCGAAGAATCAAACGTTCAATTCTTTGCCATTCCTGTTGGAACTGATTTTTCCATTCAGGATCCATCTCCTATCGCAAGTAATTCATCCATTTTGATTACCAGAATAGACAACTATTCTGGAAACCCAACCGGTTACGCATACGCCCTTGAAACTTCCCCGTTTGATTCTTCGAAATCTCTCAATTACGGCGTTCACTTATCCGATTCTAATTCCAAATTCTCGATTTCGGATACCATTCCAATGGTATTGAACCTGACCTTGCTCACTGCAAATTCCACAGGACACTCGTCTTTTAGCGCGACGAAGATTTCGATTCCCCCTGGTCAGCCGTCTAATTTTTGCTGTGGATTGGAAATCGCTTAACAGCAGTTTCTCAACTCCCTTGTCACTTCAACATGGAGTCCAGAACTATAGTTTCTCTAACAACCAAAGCTCAACCAATTTGCTTTCCACAATCTCCCCAGATTCAAAGACAGTGACGATCACAACGCTTGCTACCACTTCCAATGCGGCTTCCAATAGTATAAACCTGACCCATGGAGGGACCGGATTTCTTGGAAGTCTGTCTCGTCTTCCTCGTACTATTATTTTCATCGCGGTATTGTTAGTTGTTTCGATTATTGGTATCGTTGGAATTATTCGACACGGTTCAATGGAGAGAAGTAAGAAGTCTCCGGATCCTGCTTGATTAGGCGTGAACCTGCTCCAAATATTGAAAGCAATTTGTTTCCATTAATGGTAAGAAACTATATGTAGAACTTCGAGAGCTATTTCCACTTCTGACCGGCCTTCATTCCAAATAGATACTTTGAGACGGTTCGACATCCTACGTGTTTGCAAGTCGGTCTACATTTTGTTCCAAGATCCTCTTGCTTCTAGCATCTAGTGCAAGTAAATCTGCTATACTTGGAAGATAAGATCTCCCCAACGCGTTAGTAAAGTCGCTGATCATTTTTTTGCTTTCATATGGAATCAAAACTTCCCGCCAACCTGAACTTGAAGGGATGAATTGCTCCTCCAGTCCGATAGATATTCTTCCTACATTTCCAGTGACGAATAGAATACCCAAAGAATTTCTTTCTTGGTAAAGTATCGAAATCGCCGAGCATGTTTCGGACTTCACAAGGTTCGTAATCTCATTTGTTATGTTCGAGAAACCCGAAAAAAGCGTCTTCAGCCCCCTTTCACATTCGACCACATTCGTTGATGTTGCAAGAATCTTTTCGGTTTGCCTCATCAAGAGTGCAGTGATGTTCGTAGCGTAGGTCCACACCAAAAGCGAGATTAGTCTGTCTGGAACCAATTGGACAATGTCTGCTTCAGTCTGACTAAGAATAACGGTAGGTTGCGAGTATACATACTCATGAATCGTGATCCAATTTGCTCTTGAGCTTTTGCGAAACTGCTCAAGCTCTCGTTCCACCACCATATCACAAAGATTCTCATCTTCGACCAAGGCGACAACTGTTTGCTTGACGATTGAAGGAACGAGTTCCGCTGCTGCTTCCCTGCTCAGCTTGAACAGGTGTGTTTCCGCCTTTTCAATCAGTTTCGATAGATCTGGATTAGGAGCTATCTTCTTGAGTGCAAGTTTGGTAGCTGCAACCCAGAGCATTCCAAAGACTCTGTGTTGAATCATCGTCATTTGGTCAACATCCCCTTGATCAAATTGCTCGCGCAGGGTTTCGGGTTGTATATTCGAGAACATTGCGAGAGTGAACACCTCTCCTATTTGGTTAGATTGGTTGCCAGAGGTTCGAGCATTAAGATTGCGTTGGAAAAATTCACCAACGTCATGAGCTAGAAAGTTCGCTTCAGTTGGATTTACGATTCTAAAGAATGGATCGCTAATTTTCTTAGGATCGACTCTTGCTTTGATGACGCCTTGTTCTATCAGACGTCCGAGGTGAACTTTCAATGAGTTCGGGGCAACTTTATCGTCACCTCTCGCCTTCGCCGCTCGCGATCGTAGAAAACTGAGGCGAACTTCTACGTCCTTTTTTCCTTGAAAAAGTTGAAACACTGCGAGCCGAGCTAGGAGGTTCGTGTCCTGCGGTCTACGTCTACGTTTCATTACCATATTTTCATTTTGAAAATACCCTATTCGTATTAAATTCTAGCTTTTCACGAAATAGTCGTTATCCAAATGCCCATGAAGCGTAAGGTTTGTGGGGTCGGTTCGTCAAAAGCGATCGTACTCCCAAAGTCTTGGTTAGATTACGTAGAAGGAAAAACAGGTCGAACACTGGAGTATGTCTTGATGGATGTCTCCGATTGCGGCCTAACAATCGCTCCATGTGAGGATAGCTGAAAAAAGTAGTGAACTGGCATAAGAAAAAAAATCTCGATTTCAAAACTCAAGCGCCAGGTTCTTCGTTATCCTGACACTTTCATAGTAAAGAGAATCGTTCTCGGCGAAACAGATGAGCTTTTTCTAGACGAATTTCTTGCAAAAGCAGACGTTTGGTGCCGCATACTTAGCGAAGACCTTCAGATTAGGAAGGGAGGACTTTGATAGGACCCGGGGACCAAATGCTCTGTGGCGAGAAAAATGGTGGAGTCGCGCGACACGCGACTCCATTCGGTCACCGCTCTCCAAGTTTAGAACACACCGGAGGAGGCTGTGTTGAGTATACCAGAATCTGATATATCAACTTTTGTCGACAAAGGTCTTTGCCCTAAGTGTTCTTGTCAATTTCATGGAGTAACTCATACCTGCCAAGATTACCACTTTGAGATTGATTCTCCTCTCGCAATTGTCTGGATAGATTTCAAACATCCGGAAGAATCTTTCGATCCAATTCGCCGCTACCGACTCAACTGCATGAATCATTACTCGATGTTTCAACGCGCTAACTATTACCACGTTAGAGAAAACGGCAGAAGAACAGAGAAAGAGAAAGCCAAATTCGCAAAGGATTTTGACTCATTTTACGAAGCGAATAGAGAAAAAATCGAATCCCTTGCCCGCGAGTTAGCAATTGACACAGTTCGCGAGCTTGCAGATCTTCAAATCGAAATTGGCGATAAGATCCGCTTTCTTCAGGAAGCCAATTTGTGAAAGGAGGTCTGCAGTTTGAAAGCTCGAAAGGGGGACAGTGATTTAAGTCCCGTAGTCGAAGGGGCTGCAATTTACAATAACAACTTCAAAAAGAGTCTGAACACCGAACTCGTCAAAGTCGGTGGGAAAGAAAAGGCGGACGGTAAACATGCCAAAGCTGACAAGAAAAAAAAGGAAAAATCCAATCGTGACAAACAGACCGCACGAGTTAACAAGACACTCACAAAATACTCTTACTTCAAGGATGAAAACGGGGTTATTTACGCTTGGGTTCCGAGGACTAACGGAGAGTCCGGCAAGTCTTATCGACTTGGTTCAAAGGAGTTCAAACAATTCGTCGCTTACGCGTATTTTTCCCAATATGACAAAATTCCTAGCAGGGAAATGATTGAACAGGTAATTGGAATCAAAGAAGCTCAACTGTCTATCGAAGGCAAGATCCCAACATACATCCTTGCTAATAGATTCGCTTTCATCGGTAATGGCGCACCCGCAATTCTAATTGACAAGTCAGACGACACAGGCGGTTACTGGCGAATCACCAAAACTGGCGTAACGAGTGAAACGGAAAAACATCCGATCTTTAGGAAACGCGGAAATCAAAACTTACTTACAGAAGTAAACCTCGCCGGTACAGTAGACGAAATCAAAGAATTTCTGAAATTCTACAGAGTGCGAGAGGATGATAAAGTGCTGTTGATGGGCGCACTAGGAACGGCGATTCTTGCGGAAACGCCAAGAGTAATCTTATTCCTCTGGGGTGTTCAGGGCGCTGTGAAATCCTCCCTCACCAAAGCTCTCGCTTGGATACTCGATCCAATCTCGCCTGTTACAATCAGACTTGTGAGGGACCACGCCGAGTTGATACAGGCGATGAATGGGAGGGCCGTAGTTCCCTTTGATAACGTAAGCCAAATCACAGAAGGGCAATCGGACATCCTTTGCCGAGGAGTGACGGGTGAGGGAGACACCAAGCGGGAGCTCTACACCGATGACGGCGACGTCGTGCGCAAGTACAAGAGATTCATAATCATTAACGGCATCAACAACGTCTTGAACAAGTTCGACGCAATAGACAGGAGCCTTCCGATCAAACTAGAAGAGGTGCCCCCCAACGAGCGCAAGCCCGAGAAGAAAGTCCAGCAATTTTTGGAAGAAAAGATACCCAAGGTCCGAGGGGCGATATACCACACGTGGAGTATCGGCCTCAATCTTGTAGAGAAAGTAGAAGCAGAGCACGAGCAGGATTTGCCGAGGATGGCGGATTTCGCAATTTACGGTGAGGCATTCTGCCGCGCCTGCGGCTACCAGAATAATCAATTCTTTAACCGCTATCTAGAAGCCATCTCAGAAGCGAACAAAGCAGGGCTTGAATCTAACCTACTTGCCGAGCTGCTTTCGGAGATGGTAGGGTCATGGTCAGAGGAAAAGAAGGAGCAAGAATTTACTCCGACCGAATTATGGGTTGCACTTTTAGGGCAAGCGGAATCTCGAGGCAAAGATTTCCTAAGATTACTCCCGAAAGACCCGCCGCGATTATCGAAGGAACTCACCAAATTGATTGTGTCCATTAAGGATAGTGGCATAGTACTGGACAGACCACCTCGCGGAAAGAAAAGGGTCTGGAAAGTCCGAAAATTACCGGCGATACCGACGACTGACGAAGACAACCACGATCAAACGGCAGTAGAAGACAGAGTCGCCGACGGTGACACCGTCAGTAAGATGTCCTCTTTTGACCCCACCGTCGACACACCTCAATCGGCAACCGACGGTTCGACGGCATCGTCGGTAAAATCGGAAGGTGCGCCACCCTCGTCGCAATCGTCATCTGACAAACACCAACCAAAAAGCAAAGGTATCGCGACGCCAAGACAAGCGGAAAAGGCTGTCAACACAGCAAGGAGGTCGATAAATTCTGAACCATCGAAGATCAGGAGAATAGTGGATCTCGATTGTGGCTGCCGACAAATCATTGAATTTTCGGCGGAATCGGGGATGCCTTGTGCCAAGTGCGATAAGCACGAAGGACTGAGAAATGTTCTGAGATCGCACCCGGAACCGTTTCAATCGAGCGTATAGGAGGATGAGCAGACAAAAAATGACTGAAAAAATAACGAGCGTTGCACTCGTTGAACTCCGTGCTCCACTCGGTGTTCATCCTGTGCAGGCAGTGAACAGGTCCGGTAATAACTGGTCGGAGTTGAAACTTGCTGATTTAAGGACGAGACAGGAGATCAAGAAAAAGTGTTCAAAGTATTCGTGGATAACCAAGCCGACGTATCGGGGCGGCATCTGGAATTTTATTTTCTAAAAGGGGCGAAAGAAATCGACCTTACTTCAACGAATCGACCGAAATTCCCGTAAACCCAATCCCCTTCAAGAGGTGATCTGTGGAGACTCGAAAGACATTTTGAAAGAATTTCTGCCCAAAAGCGTTGATTTTGTAATGACGAGCCCTCCATACGCGGGCGCATTGCGAGACTACTCGTGGCAGTCCTTCGCATTGTGGGACGGTAATATGTCCTGCACTCATACTTTTGAAAGACGTCCCAGTGGAGACTACTGTACCACATGCGGTGCTTTCAGAGGTCAGCTCGGACACGAGCCAAACGCCGATGATTATGTCAAGCATCTAATGACAGTGCTTACTGCAGTGCACCGCGTTCTGAAGGACGAGGGTTCGCTTTACCTCAATATATCAGACACATATCACGACGGAGCTCTTCTCGGAATTCCGGATATGGTGTGCGCTGAAATGAGAGTAGACGGGTGGCGGAAGCTGGAAGAAATAGTCTGGGTGAAAACAAATGGAATGCCCGAAAGTGTCTCAAACCGGTTCAGCAGGCGATTTGAGTATCTTTTTCATTTCGTAAAATCGAAGAGCTACTTTGGCAACATAGACCTTACCAGAATCCCTCCTCTCCACGACCGCCAGCCGGCAATCGACAAAACGAAATTCGTGAAGCATGACACTAGTGTAAAGCGGACTGGAAACGTATCTTACCGCGATCCTCTTCACTCCCGACCGAATCATCCGCTGGGAAAAAACCCGGGAAACGTGTGGGAAATTAACTGCGCGCACGAGATGGGACCACATCCCGCTGTTTATCCTCTTGAACTGTGCTACCGACCGATGGTCGCCTCATGTCCGCCCGGCGGGACGGCGTTGGATCCCTTCTGCGGGATCGGGACTACGCTTGTAATGGCGAAGCTGCTGCGAAGGCCCGCAGTTGGCATCGAGATCAATCCGCAGTTCGCCGAGATAGCAAGAGAAAACCTCGCAAGTGTTGATCGGGAGACGCAGACGCTGTCTACAATCTTGGATCAGAAGGAAAAAGATCAATCTTTTTCGTTGGACGCATTTGTAGCTGGCAAGTAAGGAGAACGTACAATGAAACATGAAGAGCTCAAGTGAGATGGTCTCTTTCGGTGAAAGTAGCATGGCAACTAGAATCGAATCTTGCGACATGCTGTCAGTTACCTTGTTTCATCACTGACTAGGTAGATTCAGAAAATGAAATCTGCGAAAAGTCACTTGATTTCCCTTAGAAGGCTTCAGAGTTCACCCGATCCCTTGTACGTTTTGTTCGCGCGGACTCAATCGAGAGCCGCCGGGGAAAAGTTTCTGAAGTGGATGCAAGAGGCTCCAAATCTTCAGCGCACTGCGAAAGAAGTAAGTGAGTTTTGCAATGCACTGGCAGCAGGCAACCGGGGAACTCGGCTGGCTCGACCGAATTTTTATTCCAGTGTATTAGGCACGCTGGTTCTCATGGGGTTTATGGAAAAAAACGCTCTATACGACGAAAAGTTAGGCAGCGCAGTGCCCGCCTACAAAATAGTCATTCAGCCAGTGACCGCGAGAAAGCCGATGAAGGGCACGTTTCTGTATCTGGCGCATGAGCTTGCGTTGAAATGGAACGAGCTATTTGCAAGTCCTACAGAACGCGAGAATGGAGCAGCGGAGAAGGTCAGATCACCCGAATATGAAATGGTCAAACCCCAGACTAGCCACGGCAAATTGATCTCCAAAAAAACATCAGCTTCTTTCCGATACGAACTGCGACCGATTCAATACGAAAGCAAGACTCCAGAACGTAAATAGGAAGCCGGAGCCCGATTGTTGTGCTCGGTCACGCTCTGCGGTGTCGCGTCGGGACCTCTCGCAAGATGTATTGCTTATTGCCGACTACCAAAGCAGAGTAAGTCGTCGGTTTTCCGGTCGACTGGTCTATCTTCGTGATTTCACATCCGCTCACTCTGCGACGCTCAAAAAAATCCGACGCAGCGTCCACAAGAAAGTCAGCAACGTCTCCATCATATTGGAAGATCTCGCTCCAGTCTCGAATAATTTGCAGCGCCGTCGAATCGAGACCCACATGTATTATTCCTTCTTCTCTCAGACAGATCGGAATCCGACTTTCCGTTTGCTCGCTGCTCGCAGCGTTGTTTGCTGCAGTTTGTTCGCTAGCGACGAATGTAGAATCGCTGTCGATCACTTCCGGAGGCGGCCAATCTCGCTTCCCGGGTTGCAAGTCCGTCAATTTTGCGGATAATGGGCCAAGCGCGTTGCGTTGATCCGCTTGTCCAGCCTGAATTGTCTGCCATGCTGTGTCAGTAGCGATCTCTGGCAGATTCCTGCCGGCGACTACCGAGGGGACGGTCCACCTTTTGTAGTTCGTCAGGTGTGCGCCCCACCTCCGCCGTGCATTTTCTTCGGTCAAGTGAACCCCACTTTTTGCACACGCGGACATGGCGCTCTTGATAGCGGCAATCTTCAGACCTTCCCGCTCTTGGTTGGTTCTTGCGGCGAAGTATTTTTCCATATGGTCCCCGAAGATATGTGAGCATGTATCCTTCGCGACATCTTGAATTTCCGTAAGTCTCACTCTTGAGCATGAACATGGTCCCAACCCGCCTAAATGATTTCGTACCAAATGCACTGTGTGTTCGGGCTTCGTTGGGGTCCGTCAAGCAGAATATTAGATGAGATTGCCTAAAAGATTTCATGTCGAGGGAACTATGCCGCGAGTGCGGGGGTCGCTATTATCGCTAGCGAGATTTTTTTCGCCTGCGCGAATCAGTGTTTCAATCGAATTGGGAGTGAACGAGGTCTATTGCCGGCGAGCAAAATAACTGTATTTTGATTTCAGAAATATGAACAGCGGATTCCCTAGATCATATCTCACGTCATGTGAAAAGTAGGAAAGCGCCTAAAAACATTAGGCGACAAAAATCGATAGCCTAACCGCGTACTAACGATTGCCTTTCGATTTACTAGCGAACCTAATCCGGTGAAAATCGAGTCGTCCCGTGAGGATTGCGGACGTCGCTAGCCCAAAGCCGAATTTCCTCGGACGGATCCGGCATGGCGCTAGCAAGAATAATCATTGTGATGAATGTGTTCAAAACGTCACAACTTTTCAAACTCACTTTCGACGACGAAGTAAAGGTTGTCCAAAGAGATTCCCAAATTCTTGGTCTTCAATGCCTTAAGGATCGCAATGTCCAGTTCCTTCCTCGCGCGCGCGCAAACTAGCTTCGAGGCTACTGCCGATTGTAAAATTGCCGCTAACAGCCAAGACCATCTGTAATATTCAAATTCGCGCCAGCAGTGGCGGGGAACCACTCTTGATCAATATTAAAACAAGGTGCCGGCCATCCTGTAAAGTTGCTGAGCTGTTCCGGGAGGACTCCGATAAACCATGTGCTTCCCGTAGGTTTTGTAATCACAGCATCACCCCCGGTATAGATCGTCGGTCCCCCAGTGGCGCATCCTACTTGCGACGGCGGCACACTTGAAACCGGACAAATTACGATGTCCACCGGCGCATTGTAAGGCATCAGGTTAACGCAACATTGACCACTGCTGTCATTGAAAACTGTGATAGTGATCGTGGAAAATCCGGGTCCCGTCGTAATATTGTCAGAATATACTGTGATCGTCGTCGTAAGAGTTACGGTGGTTCCAGGAATTGCAATGCAAGTGGGACTGTCTGTTGCTGGAAAATCACAATCACCTACAGTCGAATTTTGAGAGTCGGGATAGATAGTAGTCGTCTCTGTGGTCGTTGATGTCTGTGTGGTCGTTACGGAGACTGCTGACCTCAGTGTATTTGTCTTAGTCGTCGTTTCCTCCTGCGTCTGTATAGTCATCTGTGTTAACGTTGTAGCAAAAACTTGAGAAACGGTCGAAGTTACTGTGCCCGTCTTAACGAGATAGTTCGTGACCGCCGGCGCAATCAGCCCTGATCCCAATCCGGCAATAAGTGCGACTACCACCGCTAGACTAGCTACTGCTGTTGAGACCGCCCTTCGGCAATTGTTTCGCATAATTCATTGTGAGAACTTGTAGGGAACTATTAAGAATATGCTATTCCTTCAAGTTAAGAAATAATGCCCTAACAGGTATCGATTTCCGATACCTGGAGAAAAGTCAGTCATTCTTCTTTTTTGTTGAAGGTTTAGGTCGCTCAAGCCAACCTAGATCCTTCAAGAAATAGACAGTGGCTGCTCTCATTGCGTCAGCTTTGGAGGCAAACATGCCCGCTTCTACGACGTCATCGAGAAAACCGTCGAGCTGGCTAGTAATGGTAACTCTGATTTCGGGCATATCCGTGTAACTTCCGTCCGCCACGGATATTCACCTGAATTGGTAATTATTTGGCTTCTGCACAAACAAAATCCATAATACCCGTACCTTTTGTGGATAAGATTGTCAAAAAAGAATGATGTCAGCGCTCCAAACTCGAATTTACTCAGTATTCATAATAGTCATTATCTTGATGGGCTTGGTATTTCTTGTCTACTATTCACAGCAGAACGACCGGATTTCATCTCTGCAAAATCAGGTCAGTTCGGTAAATCAAGAAGTTCAGAATCTCCAATCGAGCAACGATGCCCTCCAAGCTCAATTGAGCAGTTCACAAAACCAAGTGATCTCGCCTCCCAGCCTTTCCCAAGCTACCGTTGAGGCGACGGATGTTTCTGTATCAGCGCATTGTTTCGCAAATATCACCCAATTTCAAGCTGCAACTGCCGGCTATCTCTTCATAACTGGAACCACGAGCAGTCCTAACTCCTCAATTTTCCTTGTTGAACATTTTCTGCCGCCGTTGAATGGTCAAACCACGACTGGGGGCGAGTACCAGCTAGTTCAGGGCTCGAACAACCTTATAGTCCCCGTCACCGCCGGATATGTCATCGTGAACCTGCAAAGCGAGACTATGGGATCATGTAATTCGCAGGCTTCGGACTTCGCTGATGGTACTTTTTCAGTTCAGTATTATCACTATTGATCCGAATGGCTTATCGGCTTTCGATACTATTTAGGGCGTCACTACCAATTATTTAAAAGGTGAATACTGTTTCGCACAAAGAACATGAGAGCAAAAACGACTAGAGCAATTTCCAGTTCGCTCGCGGCAACGATTTCGGTGCTAACTTTGATTATAGGATTGTTGCTCGCGTCTTATGTGGTTCCTGTGTTGGGGCAAAATATGCTTCTCCGTACGACCACAACTACTGAAGAGGTTCCCACCACTGTCCAATCATTTGTAACTAGTTTGGAGACGACTACGGCAACTGTTCAAACTACTGTGAACAAAACGGCTTATGTGAGTGTGGTTATCCCTGCAATCCCCATTTCGCCCTGTTGTAATTCTTCAATGGTGAACGCAAGCCAAACTTTCCAAACCCCGGTTACTCTGGGAGATTTCATCATGGCAGTCAGCGGGAACATTACTGTTACTTGCGTTGAGTGCAAAGGGGGAGAAGTAAATGCTTCGCAATTTCAGGGTGCCTACCGGTATTGCTGTCCAAATGTGAACGCCACGGTTGATCCCATCGTTGGAAATGTTAGTGCGACGTACAACTTCGCGGACACATGGATTGCCGGGTGCACTGTATTTGAAATTGGGTGGGCAGTTTGGAAGAACACAATAAACGGAACGCTGGAAGTCGGTTTTTCCGGAGAGAATTTTTCCACCACTGCTCCTTACGGAAGCCTATCCGGATCGTGGAGTGTTACACCCATTAATCCGGCTTCTCAGTATTGTTAGACCCGAGCATTGGTTGATTTCGAGGTATGACAGATGAGATCATCTCAAAGAGATTGACGGACACCCCATTATCGAGCGTAAGCACTTTGTTGCGCGATGGGATGGTTGCGAATTGTCGATTGCCAACTACTCGCTTTGATCGTAAATACATTCTCAGCGGTCGCGGTTGCGATTGGAATGTTGCTTGCTTTACTAGCAGATGAGAGGTGCTCGTTTAATCAAAATATATCGATTTTAGATACATCCATTCAGAGAGATTTCTTATACTACGAAAGCTATAACTATTCCATCTTATTCGAGCGTTCTGTGAAATCATCCCTTTTTCTTATTCCTGCCTTCGCTCTAATGCTCGTCGTTTCGAGTTTCTTTTGTATTCCGGTGCGTCAGTTAGGCGTTTTTGATATGATCCCACCTCCGCCTTCTCCGCATGGACTCTTTGCTCAGCAGCAAGGTAACAGCTTCGCCCCCGGTTACTGCACGACTGCAACTGAGTGTTCTATGGGATTAACTGACTATGGAATCACGAACACCGGAAGTACTTACAACTACTATGCATACATGTTGGAATCAACCACGACCTTCACAAAGCTCCTGATACCTGCAATCGATTCGGGGATAAGTCTTCAGTTGAACTCGGTTGCTCTAAACGTGCTTGAAAATTCCAATTATGGGGACTACTGGGTGCAGAACGTCGCTGCAATCAGCCAGACTGGATCGGTCTATACAATAGAGTTCTTAAACAATATATGGAATTTTACAGGAAACAATCCATACTCTCCTGGGATGAGTGGCTCTGTTTGGGGATGCGGGACCGTCGGAAGCAGGGGGACATTCTACGGCTGTGGCGGTCCGGTACTCACGACCTCGCTACCATTCAAGATTGTTCTCGAAGAGACATCAAGCATCGGCACAGGATCTCAAACCAGCCAGCCCTGTGTTACATTCTTGTATCAGCTATGGCATGGAACCAAAGAATTGGGACATGGGTCGTACGATAAGGTCTGCTTTGAATACAGTTATCCTCAAGTTGTCAATGCCCCTACATTTGTCGTCGGCGGATCCAATGGCTACACGTATAATGCATTATCGAATGTAATAACAAGCTATTGCTGTGGCCAAATCGGTGGAGTAAGCTCTGCCGCTGCCACAATGAAACTACAATATGACTATGGATTTAATGGACACTTCTCAAACGTGCTCCACGCTTGGTCAGAAGGTGACACTGGTGAAACTCTATCCGGAGTTCATATGGGTGCAAACACTATCAACCATCAGGGCATAGCAACTACCGGCACTGACAATCAAGTCGAGCTGTGGTAAAGGAGACTGAAACCTTAATCATAGATCATTCAATAGCTGTCAATCTGGTGGGCGCTTGCTACGCTTTGCCTGAATAAAGGAAAATTGGTAGCTCCTCGTGAAAAATCGCTTTATGTTGTACCGCTTTGATCGGCTGCCAGAAATTCAATAAGGCACCCAATACACGCGCCAGATCATCGAGGGACTGATATGCCCCCAAGACTGACTCAGTATTGATCCTGGATACTTCTTGATTGAAAGTACTGCTATAGCTTGTGTGGAACACCGAGGTTTCCATTTTAGTTGATCCAGAAATTTGTCTCTTTCCTTGATTGTAGGCTTTTTCACTAGCAAGAAATTCTCCATCCACTTCGGAAATAGCAACGTCCGTCGCGACGCCCGGTTATGATAGATTTGACTTGCGCCGTTCAGGTGATGCTAATTGTTTGAAACAAGATGCCTTCTAGCCCGAGATAAGCATAGTAAAACCTCAAAACCTTTAGAGCCATCTGCATGGAATCAAGCTCCGATGTCTGCACGAAACTTGACAAACCGGTACTGTTGGACTTGCTTCGGAGTTACATCGCAGGAGCTGAATATAACACCGGATGGCAAACTTTCGTACACGTGTACAAAGTGTGGTCAGACTAGTTGAACGAAGCTAGAATGCCTGTAGGGAATTGGTATGGTTACGTTTGCCGATAAGTCACTCTGACGGAAGTTCGACGTGTCCCCCGAGGTCGGTCCAGTTACATATTCGCCGCTCTGACCACTTCGCTCTTGCATCCTTTGGCACCGCTTTCATTCTGTGTCCAAAACCAAATGCAAATAATCTAAGGAGGAAGAAGGAGGCTCGTGAAGTTACTACGCCCCACGAGAACCGTTTCGATCGGTCTCGTAATTGGACTTATTTTTGTCGTATCGGGGCTTTGGCTTTTTTTCAGCTATAACGGCGACCAGGCAAACACGCTTGGCAATGCCCGTACCAGTTTCGGATTTGTGACGGAAACTAAGAATAATTCTTACTTCAAAAATGGAACGAGCTATCTCCGTGATTTTTCGTCTATCGTTGACATCATTCCGAATTTCAATGATCCAAACAATAACACCCTCTATCTCCATTTGGACATCACTGCAAAAGTTAATTGGACTTATGGGATCGCTTTCATCTCTCCCTATATTATCACCAGCGAATCGAATTACACTTGCGTACAAGGTGAGCAACCCAACGCATTATGGAGATTTGTTTCTTTTCCGGGAGGAAATGGATCAGCAGCTTATGTTATCTACAATTCCACTATAACCGGAAGGAATGGTTTTGATAGCGAAAGTCTTTGCCAGATTTTCACATTCAAGAACTTGATTTATGCAAATGACCACGGGCACTATTCCATAGATCCGGTCCTTGGTCTTGTTTTACCCATTGATGTCATTGGACCGGTGTTGGGCAAATTTGATCCGTACGGTCTAACCGGGCAACCCGTTTTACCCTCTCTAAATCAGACACTCTTCTACATCTCTATTCCGGTCGATGCTTCTGACATTCAAAGTACACCGCCAGCAAACACATTGGTTCCCCTCGATATTTCAACGAAGCCATTTCTACCTGGCAGTCATGTTACCGAGGTCCTATACTTTATTCCCAAGGACGAATCAATTTTCTTGAATTTTAATCTACCATCTGTTCAAGCGAGTGATTCACTCGATCTCAACTTCGCTCTTCTATCTTTAGGCATTGGAGTGCCGGCGCTGACCGGTGCAGCTGCTGTGTACTTTGATAAAAGTCCAAAATCCAAAGAAAACTCAAATAGCCTAGCTGTAGGCGGCCCGATCATGGCTGCAAGTCCGGAAGAATCTCCACTCCCTCCCCCCAATGACAAGATGCCGGACGATGACAAGGAGTTGTGGGAACTTACGCTTTCGCAAGACAATACCATGCTGCAGCAGTTCGGCACCGCAGTAATTGGAATAGGTGCCCTCTTTTTTGCTTACGCAGAGATTGCTTACGGTGCGACTTCAGTAGAGGGTCATCACGAATTTCTGCTAATAATTATAGCGCTAATTGGATTTGCGGCATCCATCATAGTATGGATGAATATGTTCGGTTCTATTCAACAAGGGAAAGCGATTAGAGATGAATTGAGGGTTTCCAAGTCTCCTGCAACGGTGAAGCTTTTTCAGAGGTACGACAAAATCATGAGGTGGAGAGACCAAGATGGAAATCATTGGAAGTACTACCCTGTAAAAAGACTGGAGATGTATTTTTCCGCTCTTGTCTCGCTGGCATGGGTAACAATTATTGCTACAAACTTAGGTGTTCCATTGATTTTCACAATAATAATTGATGCTCTCCTACTTGGTGTGGTAATTTGTCATGGTCTGTTGAAATGGCACAAGGAGTCGCCCAAGACACCTAGTGCGGTGGTCGATTCTGCGCTTAGTAGCAAATAAGCACCTTTGACAATCGCGGCTCTATCAACATCTGTATATCCTGTTTCCGGGCAAATGATTGCAATGCGAGATTCGAATATCACACTAATATTCTGCTGAATCTGCATGGAGCAAATCAAGAAAGAAATGCGAGTCGGCGCCAATGGAAAACTCCCATGCAAATGTCAGAAGTGTGGCGATACCCCGCTTACTTGGATTATGCATCACAAGTCAAGTAGGAGATCCAAATCTTTGACGAATCTAGTAAGGAGATGATGTCAAAGTTTCTTCCACGCTTCAAATTGATTCAGATAAATGACATCGCATAAAGGACCTTTGCATCAAGGAAAGCGTCACCTGGAATAAGAAATTAAGTCCATGAAAGAAGCGATTCTCCACCGCTCAAGAGCATCTTCTTGCTAACTCCAAAAGGGGACAGCAATGTTGCACAACAATCTCCAAGCAACTCCACGTAGCGAGAAGAATCGTATTCAGCATTCTCGGCTAATTCTTCTGGTATGGCTCGATTCATTCCCTTTGTCTTGTATTTGGTAATGACGTAAGAAACTGATTGTCCCGCTTTCAATTCAAGACCTTTCTCTTGAAGTTTCAGCGCCGCGTTTACAGAGAGCTGTCTTTTAGAAAAATAATCAGCTAGGCTCTTGGAGAGTCTCCGAGTCACAAGCAGAGAAAGCGGTGAAACATCATGTCGTTCAAGTTCATTCGCAAACTCGTTGAATATCGCAACGCCGTCGGTCCTGGCGGATTTTCTCAACTCCTCCTGATTGTTGCACTTTGCAAGTTCAAACAAAATTCTCTCCTGACAGGCTCTGAAAAATAGAGGAGTGTCATGTCGTCTCAGCTCAATTCCACGGACTTTGATCTGGTTATCCTTCTCAAAACATCCAAAATAGCGTGTTGGAACTTCATTCTGCGGATCAACTTTGGATGGAAGAAATACAATCCATTTGTAAACACCTTCAATTGCCAGTTTGTATTTAGTCGCTTCTTCGATTTCACTTCGTAACTCTTCATAGTCCTCTAGATTAGCTCTCTCTTTACTCACCCATAATGAGTCGATGATGCCATGAATTACCGTAAAGCCTCGATACTCGGCGGTGTGCATGGCGTCCAATAAGGTCCGCCTCGCAACGCTGCACACCGCGACGTGAGCATCAATCTTCATGAACTTTGCATGACGAAATGAGAGGTAACCAAAGCAAGTTACCAAAACCCACTTCAGGGCACCAGCTCGCTCGTTGTAGGTTTGTTTCAATAGCGGATCGTTTGTCTGGTCTCGGAGTTTTTTGTACTCAAAGCGCTTCCAAAGAGGCAGCTCCAGGCTATCGGGCACTATTCCTCTTCGTTTTGCACACAGGTGCACATCGAGGTCGTCGAGACGATTGCTTGAGTTAGGACAGCAGTGGCAGTTCACCGTCTCGGCACTGATGTTTCTAAATCTGATTATGCTCGGATAGAGTGAAGCAAAGTCAAATTCGCTAACTCTCTCTCGTATTCCAGGAAGAGGAACGAAAACCAGACCACCTCGATCCGCAACCAAAAGATCATCCATTGTCTTGACATCTTCGGAAATTACGGGCTTGTAAGGAACCAAAGTATCTCGAATATGCGCATGGTAGAACTGGAGTCCACTCAATGATTTTCCGATGGAAGCACGGGATGAAGTATGGAACGGCATTCTAGAAATTCTAGCTATCTCGAATAGACCCTCAAATCTACACTGGTCATAAACGAAGGTGTTTTGTCCATCAACGTGTATCCTTCCGTAGAATCTCTGCGTGGTTGGGCGATACATGATCCTGCCATAACTGAAGTAAGTTCTTCCTCCTGACTGGATGTTCGGAACTAGCTTGCTGGAATCAGGGTCTCTGCTCAGGTTGAACGGAACTCGATGATTCTGAGCTTTAGAATAAAGATAGGGAAATACAAACGCGTCACCGTTACCGGAGATGATAAAGTCGGGATCAAAGAGTTGAACTTGTTTTTCACATTCCGAGAGGATTTGGGCTTCATTGCTTTCGAGGACTATTGGAGCCATCTCTTCTGGATCGTGATAGATTGACGGAGTAAGCGTAATCGAACTGAGCTTGGAGTCCATCCTGGGGACTTTGTCTGCAAGGGCGATGTCAAGACCCAAGACTTTCAGTCGAGGGGTCTGGTAATCGAGAGACCAAACGTCATCCATTAATTTCCATCCGATTATTGCGTCTCCGTCGGTCTGGACGCCGACGCGAGCCAAAGGGAAGAGATCTTTTTCGAGAAAGTACTGTTGCTCAGCGGAAAGATCCACATTGTAAAGTCTGAATGTTGAGGGATTTTGAAAAATAGATTCTAGTCGATCCGCTACCTTCTTCTCATTGCCACCGTGAGTAAGAAGAATTTCAAAGACGTTGACCTTCCTGGAATCGAAAATGCTTGCTCTTTTCTGAACCACATTTACCGCGGAGACATAACCTGTATTTTTCAGTCGTGAAAAAACGTAATCAGGATCGTCACAGGCACTTCCAGCTGCATAGATTTTCGCCTGCCACGAAGGATCTCTTAGCCTGATATTTTCTCCGCTACTCGTCTTAATCCAGAAGGTCATTCCTGACTTTCCAGCAAGCGAGGGGTAGCAATCGAGCAACCACCCTTCGATCATGCAAAAACTTCCGAAGTTTGAAAAGATTTACGATTGCTGAGACTCTAGTTTTTCTTGGAGCTTTCTTATTCTAGTTGAAAGCCAGCTTATCGTCTTTTGTTGATCGAGGATTATGCTCATGAGAAGAGATTCGGTGTCGTAACCGCGCTCAGCTTTGGTTATCGCTTCGGCATAAGAAGATGAAACCGAGTTGAGCAGGTCACGCAGAGTTTGTCGATCCTCAAACCGTAGCGCTTCAACAAACGGTCTCCATGTGGAAATCTCCTTCTCCGTTCTTGAATTAGAGTGATTTTCCTGAGTTATGTCCTCAGAGACTTCGTCAGAACTCAACGTCTTTACCTCGCATCGAGGGGTGACGAATCAAAGCGGCATGGTCTCTGCTTCTTGCATCTTGATAGACGGAAATGGCTACGTCAGATTGATCTAGCATGGACAAACACTCATTTTGAGAAGTTGCAACTACAAACATGACCCCGTTTGTTTTGTCGACTACAATTTCGTGAAGCTTCCGAGCAATTAACCGCTGGAGATTCTCGATTTCGGTCTTTGGGCTATCCTCTTCAGAAAACACTTGGTCTAAACCGCTGACACCGACGAACTTTATCGGTTCATCGGTACGAGATTTTTCAGAAAGCATAGCCGGAAGTTGATCGGTAATGAAATTTGTAAGCTGGTGGCAAGTAAAAACTCGGACGAGTCCGATTGACTTCAACAGCTTACTCGTAGCGGTGGAGTCTTTCCTTCTTAGATCCGATTCGCGTCGAATCAAGTAAGGATCTGCGGCGTTCCCTGCGTCTACGAAAAAGGCACGCCCTCCGAATTGTCTTATCGAGTTTAGGGCAAATAAGTTTACAACTCCCACGACCCGTTTGCCATACAGATAGGTGAGCGTCTTACTTTTCAAGCCAGTGCCCAGAAGGGAGTCGAGCTTGTTGTCGAAGGTCAGACCGTAAAGCTCAGAAGCTCTCTTGATGCCTCGCTCCGCGATAAGACGAAGGTTCTGCGCTACACGAACATCTTGAATCATTCTAGGGAACACTCTCCGATTCTTTCTTCAAGAACAGCGACTTGATCTGTGAGGAGTAAGAGCTGCTTTTGATGCTCTAATAGAACGGACATTATAATTGCATGGACGGGTACTCGTCTTACAGACTGACCAATTGCCTGAGTGTGTTTTTTTGAAAGCTGGAGAATGTTGTAAAGAGATTCCTTTTCCAGCTTGGCGAGACCCCTTCCGTAGTTTCTGAGGAAACGGTCCGTCTCGTCCTGGATTAGCATTGTTCCCGTTGGAATGGTTCGTCCCATGTTACAGTAAAAGTGCAGTAACTATTGTTAAACGTGCTGGGTATGAAGGTATGCTCTTTCGGAGTTAGTGATTTTTCAGGTCGCAATTGCGTAATTTCAGATATCTTAGTCAATTCACGTCCACACGTTCACGTCAGGCCAAGTTCAGGGTTTTTGACAATTCTTGACTTGTCGTCGAAACGTGCCCTCTTTTAGCGGGCCGATGATGGATCTGGATCTGCGGTGCCACCTCCGATTTGGCAAAGCGAGGCCGTACAATTGGAGGCCCCCGAATCTTTCTACCAAATTGAATATTTTTCTATGATTTCCCTTGCCTCTGGAGTTTTGTAAATCTGTTTCAAGGTGCGTGGCTTTTTGTCTTGGAAAACGGAATCCGCATACCACTTTGAGCCAAAGGCAATGAAACTCATCAATATGGGAAGCGTGTCTTCTCCCTTCTCCGCGAGATCCCATCGAACGAGCTTGGGCCCGTTTCTTTCGACACATTTTATGAACCCCTCTGTCTCTAGCTCTTTTAGCCGCTGGGAAAGAACGCGAGGCGTGATCCCCGGAATGTGCTCTAATAACCTGTTGAAACGTTGGATCTTGCGCATCCCAATGTCACGCAAAATCAACAATGTCCATTTTTTGCCCAAAATCCCGGCACTGATGTGTATCGGGCATTTTACAAAACTAACGGCGGGAAGCAAAGGGTTGTGAGTGTCTTCTTCCTCTTGGTTTCTTATGTATTGCAAACTATCCTTTTACTCCCTTAGCTGTTTATAAACTATACTTTGTATACTATACTCTGAGGATAAGTGCAAAATGCAGACCGAGAAGGGAATGGAGAAAGGACAACTATTAGAGCAAACTCAAGAAAAAGTACTTTCTACGACGATCAAAGAAATCACGCCGTTTGGTGTAAAACTCGAAATTAACGCGGAGGGTCCGATTACTGGAGTGCTGTATGTGGGCAAGCATACCGAGACAGGCAGTCTTTACCTAAAGAATGACGGTACTGTAGAGTTGGAAGCGAAGGCCATTGATACCACAAAGGAAGGTGATATCCTGGTAATCTCATTCAAAGGCGAGGGGAGGATAAATGGAAATGGTACAGGATCGGCAGAGGGCAAATCCTTCATAACAACGCAGTCTACGAGGCTCGCACAATTGAACAACTCGTTTATCAGGGTCGAAGCAACTGTAGACTTTGGTACTGGAGACGCCGGCTTGAAATATTACAAACTCTAGGTCGGGACAAAGCTCAATTCTCGCGGAAGACCAAGGTTAAGGTTTCGGGAAAGGCGAACTGAAAGACTACCGATGTAGTTGCGGGCAATAGGTTTACGCATCTTTACCTGATCATCAAAAATGCTCGAAGAGCGTAGAATCGGATGATCCGCAAGTCAAAAGGAGAAAAAACAGAATTGTCAACTGTCAGAAGTATTAACCAGAGTTCCACACAGAAGTTAGGTCTCACGCTTGGATTGCTTGCCGCTGCCCAGTTCTTAGTGGTCTTGGATTTCTCAATCGTGCAGATCGCCCTGCCGACAATCCGTGCAGAACTTCAGATATCGCTCGCAGACCTCCAGTGGATAATAAGTGCCTATGGTTTGACCTTCGCAGGCTTTCTGCTGTTCAGCGGCCGCGCTTCCGACATTTACGGCCGAAAGGCATTGTTCGTCGTGGGACTCGTCGTCTTTTCCCTATCGTCCCTTGCGGCAGGACTCGCGACTTCGGAGATCGTACTCATAGCTGCGAGGGTGGTGCAGGGAGTAGGCGCTGCTCTTGCCTCGGCGACGGGTCTTGCCCTAATCGTCAGGATCTTCGCGCCGCTTGGGAGGTTGAATCAAGTTCTTGGAATCTTTACCGCGGTCGCTGCCACGGGATTCTCGGCTGGCGTCGTCCTGGGAGGCGTCCTGACAGAGACCCTCGGCTGGCGGTGGATATTCTTTGTTAATGTCCCGATTGGAATTGTGGCATCATTGCTTGCGATCAGATTCCTTCCAGATGCAGGAGAGAGAGTACACAGCAGGCTTGATCTTCCGGGTGCAATTTCTGTGACTGGGGGGCTGATGCTCCTTGTCTACGCCCTGACAAAAGTCGGAAATGGTGACGTTTCGTACCAGACGTTCCTTATCCTCGCTTTTGCTGCCGCAGTTCTGGGCACGTTCATTGCAATTGAGCACCGCTCAGCTACTCCTCTCATGCCACTCGGGTTTCTGCGGAGGAGGACAATCTTCTTTGCGAACGCAACTGCCCTACTAACATTTGCTGCGTTTGTCTCAATGATCTTCCTGTTGACTACCTATCTGCAACTTCTACGCTCTTACACTCCCATTTACGCGGCCGCCGCCCTTCTTCCCGGGTCGTTGCTCTACTTCTCAATTGGAGGGTTCGTCGCCCCCAGACTGGTCAAGAAATTCGGCACGAGGGACGTGCTTGTAGGATCACTGGTGGTTTTCTCTATCGGGTTACTTCTCTTCACTCGTTTCTCGCTGACCTCCGATTATTTCACGGGAATACTACCCGCATATCTCATCGCCTGCGTCGGGGGGGCCCTCTCCGGGACGTCGGCGAATATTGCAGCGCTTGCAGGTGCGAAACCGGGGGAGGAGGGAATCGCATCAGGACTCATCAACACGTCTAGACAGATCGGCGGTCCTATCGGCCTTGCTGTGACAGTCTCCGTTATCGGGCTTGCGACTGTTGGCGTCGGGGTGCTTGCACCGAGTACTGAGGTCATTACGGCATTTGGGTACGCATTCGCCGGGGCGGCTGCCTTCGCCGCTTTGGCAGTGGTGACTTCACTTTTTCTAAGAAGCTCGTCTGCGAAATCGAAGACTGATTGATAAAGAGCAAGATCACTCAAGCTAAGTCGGGCGATCAGCGGCAAGTGGACCGAGGTGCCAGTAAACCATGTTATTGACAAAGAAGAAACAGGGAATGTGATCTAACCCTTTGATCGAACGACCGAAATTGAAGTTGCAGAAGATGCTTATGTCGCTCTGGAACGAGTGTCTGAATATCGATTCAAGGAAGTCTACATGCTCGCTGCCGATCCTGACAAGAAAGTAAGGGAGTCGAGTAATCGTGTTCACAAGTTTGCAAGATATCTCCTTGAGAAGCAAACTGCGCTCGTCGCGTTCTTCTCCTGGGGTCGTGGTTACCAGTACTATACGGCTGTTATCTATCCATACGAGAGAAAAGAGGACGGCGGATTGTGGCTATTGATGGGAATGAGCGAAGGTATCCTCCAACTGGATTACGGAATGTCTCTGGAAGAAGCTACGACTAAGGAACCAGAACCAAACGTTCCGCTAATTTCTGTTGCGAGAAAACCCAAAGTCAACATTTCAAAATAACGCCTACCAATGAATTGACGCTGTCCGGGTAATACTGCCTGAAGGTCGCGTGATAATGCAGGAGTGGCAGCAATAAACTCTTGTTTGATCATTCTTATTCAAGTGTCAGCAGAGGCGTTTCTTGATAAGAGGGTAACTCCAGGTTCCTTCTTACTCTGACAGATTAGCGACCCACAAATATCACTAAGGGTGCTCGGCTAAGCCACTTGATAACATGGCTTCGTTCCACTCTGGGCGCTTGGCGTAATCCCAAGTTGAGAAATAGCTCGGGATGATCGCAATCACGACTTCGCTTCCATTTTTGATAGAATCCAAAACCTCCTGAGCAATTGGATGGTTCAATTTTACATATCTCTTCAATATCCTCTCTCCGAATAACAACTTACGTCCTCTATCGTCTAGCGTTTGTGCTCGTCCTTTTCCTCTTACTCCCTTATTCGGCCAAGTTTGGGTGTCGACGTTGAAATAAATTCTATCGGTCTTCCTTAGATTTTTCTTCTTCCTCGAATCGCGCCCCGTCAAAAAATATAGCTTAAAGGTTTCTGGATCGAAATAGTACCACGCAGGGTGAATGTTTGGATCTCCTTTCTCGTCCACGGTTCCGATTTGGATTATTCTACCATCATTGACAAGAAAGATTCTTACCTCTTCCTCATCCATCCCGATACCTTTCTCTGCCTGAAAGATTCTCACGGTCATAGACTACCGAAACCCTGAATCCTTTAAAGATCGAGATAATTAGAAAGATCGGTTATCCTATTATCTTGAAACGACTGAAAGGCGTCGTCTATATAGCACAGCGGCACCGACAGCTACAGCTGCAACTATCAGCGTTGCAATTTCGATCAAGAGTCCAAGAGTATCGCTACTCGTTTGAGGAGCGGGTACTCCTACGATGACAGGGGTGGGGGAGTTTGAAAAGGGGAGGTCCCCGGAAATGGTGCCATTCGAGATGGCGATGCTTCCAGCTTTCTGCCAAGCATTTGCACTCCAATAATAAATTGTAGGTTCTGCAATGTTTGAACCAGATTGCGGGCATGCTGAACCACATTCAAAGCTGATGGTGTAAGAGTAGTTGCTTGGTACGATGATAGGATATTCTGAAACACTGAGATTGCCAGCGTCGAGTACGTAGGTTGAGGCAGGCGGGGGTCCGATGCAGTGCGGCCAGCAATTTGGAAACCAGATAGGATAATACCAGAAGTGAAAATGAATATTATTAGAACAGATATTCTGCGGACAATTGGTGCCCGTTAGACACGGATTTCCACTAGATTGGAAGCATAGCGGCGCGGGTCCGGGAAGACACAGACTTTTAGACGCGAGCTTATTCACCGTGAGAGCCTCTCCAGGCGAGAGGGTTAGTTCAGCACCTCCTCCGGACACGTTGCCGTTCACAACAGACAAGCAGTAAGTGCCGGGATAGAGGAGGATCTGCGGGGCTCCATTCACGAACGGGGTCTGCGACGCTTCAGCGATGGAAGAGGACGGACTCCATACATACAGCGTTCCTGTATTGATGGGCGACATTACTGTAAGGGTGCTCACCTGGGAGCTGCTGTACAATCCCTCTGGGATGCAGGTTCCACATGGGCTTCCGGAACCCGCGGTGATCTGGGCGAATATTTCTCCGTTATCGGGATTGTACTGCATTGTGTCTACGACATTGCTTGTTACCTCTGCGGTATCCACTCCAAAGTTGTACGCGTTGGGAACCATCTCATAGTTATTTCCGTTCCAATATTCGAGCTGAAGATTCATCGTTCCTTGAGAGAGTGATGAAGGGGGAAGGGGATGAAAAAAATCCAAAGTCCAGCTCTGCGTCGCTGTACGAAACTATTCCAATATTGGCATTGTTATTCGGATCGAAAGAATTTCCCTCGACCACTAGATTGCTATCGGACTCTGGCGTATAGCAGGTAAAGATAGCAGTATCGACGGTTGTCCACCCGGAGTGGTCCGCATCTTGGTACATCGCAATAATTTCCGGCTGTCCGGTCGACGCCGCCATTGCCGATTCTACTTTGAAATCCAAGTTTGTGGGGAAGGAGATTGGATCCGAGGTCGAGAGAGTATTTCCAAAGGTCTGCGCCCCACGCGAGCTTGCTGTGCTGACCCCGCCAGGACCTTGAATGCAGTTGGACGAAAATTTTCCATCTCCGGGAGAAGTATAGTTCCAGATTTCGACAGCGAAGTTGTTCAGATAATAAGCCCCGGCTGTTTGGCTGATGGTAGCAACGAGCTGGATCCAATAAACTTGCGGCTTTCCATTTGTTTCCATGTCAAAGTTAACATTCAGCTGGAAAACTCCGCTCGTCTGGGAGTTGGGTGAATAACTTTGGATGTTTATTGTGCCGAGAAACGACGTGGTGCTGTAAGGAGTTACGGCAGTGCCGGTAGAGGGACTCATTCCATAATCGGAAATTCCCATCGGGGCTGGTTCTGCGTGAACGTGACTAGTGGGAGGAATTATTTGGGCGTAAGCAATGGAAAAGAAACTTGAAAGGGCTAGAATTGACACTACGATAAGAAAGATTGTTTTGGCAGACGTGGGAAAGAAGGATTTCTTATGAAATAGGCGACGACGAATATTTTTGTTGTGAAGAAATAACTCGTCCATGATTTCGCGAAAATATCGTCCAATATTAAAAGCCATCAATAAGTGGGATGTTAAAATGGATTTGAGTATTTTCAGCGACTGACTTCCAATCAACAGATAATGTGACCAATGATGTTCAACTTTCATTCTAGGACCTCGACCCCGGACCGCGAAATCCTCCAGCTAGAGCGCGTCAGCGCCTCGTTCTATTAGAAGCCAATAAATCTCAAACGTTGGACGTTTTTGAGGATTGAGCGAACAGCTGAACCTTGTCTCCCAGGTAATCCTAACAATATTGGGAGGTATCATCGCTGCGGCAACCGGGATCTGGATCGGTCTCACATTGGACAAAAGACATCTTAAGGAGAAGATTCGATTTGATCACTTCACGCAGATAAAATCGAACGTCCTTGAGCCTGTAAGGAAGTCATTGATGCAAACGGTGGAAAATTACACGACCAATGAGCAACATAGGTACGATTCCAAAACATACGAGGAATTGATGAAGATGCCCTCGCATTGGTGGGATTATTTCTCGGCGACTGAAAGCTGTGATCCTATTTTGCTCGAAGATCTTCCTACCCACTTCATTGAGCTGCCACCTCTCTTCGATGAAGTTCAGAACCTGATTAGAAATCGGACGATGGAATATCTCAAACTGCGGATCAAAACTTCTTTGAGCCTCGCTGACAGGTTCAAGAAATTCAAGACTCCCGACGGAACGACACATCTTTTCCCAGAGAACGAACTGGAAATGGCTGCTCACGCAGCCTTGATGATTCTTATGGGATACCACAGAGCGTTCTGGGCGAATTTGGATTACACCCTAACTCAGAACGGCAGGATAGATCTTGTTCTCCAAGTTGCAAAGGAATATTCAACAGGAAATGGCTTGGAGTTCATTTTACTGCAAGATTTGATTCGAACTACCCTCGACAAAACTGTAAAGAAAATCGGTCAAATCGAGCTGCTTCCAATTCTCCCGGGAAATTGCCCTTACATCAAAGTCTAGTCAAGGTCACACGTCGATACTAGGTTGTCGGACGCTTAAGTGAGACCAGAATCTACTTTGAATTTGAACACGATATTTGCAAAGCTTTTCGTCTGGAGTTCCTCGCAGACAATGCTTGTCGCTCACTCCCAGGACTGGGACCTCTTTAATGGTCATACGACATAGCAACATCTGGACGGTTCGGTCTCGGAGTGCCGGCGAAAATCCGATCTAAGAAACGTGTGTAGAATGCTGACGAGGTGATCGGTTGATGTGAGAAGCTATTATTCTCAGATAATCGTAAGACCTATTGCAATAATTGCATCTCTGCTCAAAGGTTTGTAGAAGGCGGTCAAGCTATTTATACGACCAAAATACTGTCTCAAATATGACACTAGAGTCTACGTTTTGGCGTTGTGAATGTGGAAATGAATTTGAGCTGATCGACGCTGTAACTTCCGGGAACCGGATGCAAGATCAAATCAAGTTTTCATGCGATAAATGCGGCAGAATCGATACGGCAAGCATCCGCGGAATCGCATCGATAAGAGGAGCTTCAATAATAGAGTAGAGCGACTCCGGCCCAAAAGTGGTTCATCGTAATTCCACCAGTCAGGTTGAAACAAAGTGCGCTCTAATGCAATTGATATGCATCGACTGTTAGATTAACAAAACTGAGCATTTGGACAGGTTACTTCGGTAGAGGCGTTTCAATGTCAAGTTCAGATAAAATCAAGTCGCTAGAATGTTGAAAAATGGAGAAGTTCCCAATTTTGGAAAAAAGTCAAACTTGTAGCTTTGAAAATCGAGTTTGCCTTATAAAAAGCCTCGTTGACTCTTCGTTTGAGTTCAAACCACGTTGCAAAAAACTGGAGTTCTGATTGCAGTCTTTGCCTTATTCGTAATCACCTCTGCATCTGCCAGCTAAGTCTTGAAACCTTCTACTTTAGCAACAACTACGGTTCAAAATACCATAACTCAAATCGAAACTCAGCCGACACAATTTGTAACAACTACTGGAACGCAGCTCTTGACTGCAACAGTTCCCAGTGGCGTCACATCGTATATCACGCAGAGCGTTACCACCTTGATACCGCGGATTTCAACGATTACTACGACACAACCAGAAACGACAACCATTGCAGGCTCAGAGTTTAGCATTACCTCGCCGGTAACAATCGTGGTGTCATCGATAATTTCAACGGAGACAATATCTGACGTTTCTGCTCAAACCATAACCGCAACTTCGATTCTGCCGGTTGTCACAACGCAAATGCAAACATCAACACAAACGACTACAACCACTTCGACAAGCACTAGCACCACCACCATCACGAGAGTGACTACTGTCTATAGTCGCCCAAGCTTCTCTGGTTATTCTAGCATCACTGTTGTTCCTGTAAATGTGACAGGCGGCTGCTCCGGTCCCGCGGGTTACTGTCCTTTTGACGCCGCCGTCTATATGGCTATGTGTTTCGCCCTCGGAGTAAATGGAACTGAATGTTCCTTTCGTGGTAGCTTGATTCCACCAGATGGTAACATAACTGTGGGTCAGCCCGCAGGCAGCGATGTCTATATTGTCCTTTACCCCGAGGTGTTAGTGAATTACCCAGAGGGAGCCACCTTCGGTAACGGTTGTTTAGCTATAGTGGAGTGGAATTTTCCAGAGACTTCCGGAACTAATGCAGTAGTACAAATCCCAATAGGAACTGTAAACTTGCCACCTTGTTAATTGGCGAATAGTGAATAGATCTACTGAGACTCATTACGATTATTGGTTTTGAGCTTGCCATGAGGTTCCCCCTAATCTTCACCGCTGCCGCTGACTGTCGTCATGATGATACTAGCACACTACTACGTCGAGTTGGTCACGCCGACCACCTCAGTGTACACGAGACCGGGATTGCCATTGGGCGCAGGCACATAATGGCAAGAGCTGCCAATGATTGGGTTTGTCAAGTTGCCGAACTGCAAGTACACGTAGATTCCATATCCGCAGATGACGTTCTGGGGATAAAAGCCGCTCCATAGGGCGATTTCATAGGTCCCGCTCGGGACCGGCACTATCGGTTGAACGGTGTAGTTGACCTCGAAACCCTCGTTTTCGTTTTGGGGACCACCAATTAGGAAGCTAGCAATGCTGGGGGTGACCAAGAACGATGATGTTAAGTTGAAAAGCTCCCCGTTCGTCACGTTACGGAGGAGCGGAGAGTAGATGGTAAATTGCCGAGAGGCGTTGATTACTATTGGAGAAGTGGAGTTGAAATAATAGAACCTCACGCATAGAGTTGCGGTCGCGTCCGATTTCTGTGGGAGTGAAAAAGCGACGCCTACATCAGTTCCATTCTGATAAGATTTTGAGCAGCTGATAGCAGTGCTAGGAGAAATGTAAGAGCCCACAGGGCAAGCGTTCTCCCACGGTAGCTTTGGAGTTGTACAGTAGGAGGTAGAGTTGTCGTACCAGATTGTGAAGACTGTGAATATGGTGTCGTTTTCCAGAGTGAATTGGCTAACGTAATACTGTCGACCTCCGTAACTTACGATTTGGGCAGAGATAGACTGGTTGGGGTAGGTCGCGCACGGCAATCGCAACGCACCGCATGGTTGTCCAGCTGCTAACCCATAGACTGTAACATTCGTGTTCACCACTTGCCAAGTACTGCTGGTCTGAGTAGATTGCTGAGGCGGCTGCAAGCTCAGATTCAGATAGATTCCAAAGATGAGCGCAATAGCTATGATTGGAGCGAGACTCAAAGCTGCTGTCTTTCGTGCGGAGGTCATCTGACTAATCCTTACACCCATATCTATCTAATCAGTGTTCAATTCAAACTATGCTTTGTGAGCCCTGTTCTGCTTGGTAGAACTATATCGAGTGGGGATGACGTTGCAAATAGAGTCGGCGATTCCCAAGAGAAGAAAGCGTCATGGACAAGCCCAGTACTCTGCGTTTAGTCGGCGTTTCGGTAGTCATGTTGGTCGTGGGCGTTGCCCTCGGTTCATCTGTTTTTGTGATGAGGACGATTGAAACGACAACTGTACTATCGACCAAAATTCAACTAACTACAGAATTTTCGACCGTCACCCAAACATCCACTCTTGCAAGCCCTCGCTCTGTAGTTTCTATTTCTCGGGAGATTGCGTTGTTTGTGGTGGTACTGAATAATTCGGCTTTATCGATTCTGACGAAGAGGATACTAATGCAAGACGTGACCATCTATACAACGAGTGGAAACTGTACTGCTGAAACAGCATCAAGTGGATTAATTACAAGTACACAATACTTGTTCAATAACCATACGATAACAAATTCGACGACGGTGCAGGTCAGTTCAATTTCTACTACGACCACGGAGAATACCAACGCAACGTCTACCGCAGTTCCGTCAGAGTTCCCGATTCAATGCTGAAAATTTACAAAGACGGGAATAAATCCGCCGTGGTAGTTACCCATAGGACAATGAGGACTTGATATGAAGAGTGCGTCAATATCCCGAGCTGCTGCCGCTCTAATTATCATTATGCTGGTCGTGCTTGTCGGTATCGTCGGATACGCTTTTGGAAACGCACAAACAATTTTCTCCACTGAAACTACGACTGTATCGACAACTACGACGGTAGTTCCTTACCTGCAGGTGATAAGCTTGGTATTCGCATTTCACCTTCAGAAGATGGAATTGAGGAATGCGAGCGGAGTCGCTGAGGATTACGCTCCCGACGCAGTGCTTGTCTGGGAAGGCAATGCGCAGGGGCTGGAAGGAACGTACCGTGGCGGCAACATCTCAATCTTTTGGTGCTCGTTCCTGTGCCACATCCAAAATCTTCTCGTTTCAAATTCAAGCTACTCAGCGACCATAAACTCAACAGCCACGGGTGGTTCGACCGCCTTCGTCAACTCTACTATCTTGGTGTCCGGTCGTGGCACGATATTGGGAAATTTCAGCGGAATCATAAGCCTCAGAATAGTCTACGACTCCAACAAAGAGAACAGTTGGCTAATTTCTAACGAGACTTGGAATTTTCTCCAGCTTACCACGACAGGACAAGGGTACGCCTAGGCCTTTTTTCGGGTGTTGGAGAACGAGGGGATCTAGTTTAGCTGCAATATTTGTTGTTGTTGCGATTGCATCTATGGTTCTAGGTTTGATTCTCGGGGCAAATGTCTTGACATCGCAAAAAACTGGAACTGCAAACTTCTCCACTACAGCCACCGTGACTGAAACCAACAACTTGATCTCGTTTACCACTTTTACCCATAGAGTTACGACAACAAGAACTCTCGCTATCAATTATTCGACAGGTCTGGATTTCGTAATGTCGATAAATTCCTCAACAGTTCAGCATGGGCATAATCTGACGGTTTTCGTGGGAGCCTACAATGGTTTGAACAGCACGAACAACGTTGCGGGTGCATCGGGTTGGAGATTAACTAATGAGTCAGAGGCAGGTCCCAGTTATAATTGTGCGCAGAACGATCCATTCAGGGTGGAAGTGATGAGGGGTTACTACGACATGAGCAACTTCTCTGGGGGAACGCCATTAGTCTTCACCGTTTTTGAGCCTCCCTTCGGATACAATCAGTGCCTCATCTATGTCGCGGCAACGAACCCTTCGGCTCAGCCACTCTTCCAATCTGACTCGCAGAATAATTACGTGTTCAAGCCTGATAGTAACAATGCACAGTGGATAGCCGGCGGCTTTCAAGAAGTTAATCAATCGGCAGTCATGAGTGAAACCGACCTCCTACGACCTGTCGTCTTCACCAATTCAACCGGTGTATTCACCGTCGTAGGCGGGGACGAATGGGGTGACCTAGAAGTTGAACACTTTGTTCTTAGCTAGGAACCATGCGGTTTATCTAAAACACAGCTTTGCAAGTTGAGATTGCAAGCACGATTTCGCCAAAAAGGGGTCGAAAGGAAAATCGCGGCGGAGCAAAAAGGCTAAGGGAAAGTCGAGGTTGCAAAGAAGACATTTGGGGTTCAACAGTCGCTAGAAGATTTCTTTTTCAAGAAATCTTGGTTGCATTTCTTGGCTTCAAAATCGTCCGGATTATGACCTAAGAATATAAAATCCCGCTCGCAGACTTTGCGGCCTCACTTGATATACAACCAGAGTGATTTGAATTTTGGAGATACGGAAGCTCGATGGACTCAATGTAGTAAGAAGCAAGGAAGTAAAGGGAAAGTATGAGCGGACTAGTTCTAGTCACAATCTTGTTTTTCATGCTTACAATTCTTCTCTTGATAGCGTCTAGTTTTTTCCGTTCACCCCATCAACGTCTAAGGGCGTCAACTCTGGCTGAACTCCGCCGTTTATCACCTCGAGGATTTGAGGAAGCAACCGCCTCGCTACTATCTGATTTGGGTTATTCTCATGCTCGAGTCATGGGGGGAGCAGGAGATCTTGCACGTGACGTTTCTGCAATCGGCCCGGACAGCGTACCAGTAACTGTTCAATGCAAGCACTATACAAAACCCGTGAGTTCACCGAACATGCAGTTGTTCATTGGGATGTTGAAGACTGAGTACCAAGGAAGTAGAGGAATTTACGCCACGACTTCTAGCTATACCGCTCCAGCGCGAGCGTTAGGTAAGCGACATGGCATAACTCTTTGGGATGGAAACTCACTAGCGCGACTTGTTGTCGAGGCAAGACTGAGACGGGAGGCTTCATCGCTATCCTCCGAGCAAAACAACGAGAGGTTGAAGGCAACTTGGCAAAAACAAGCCAGAGAACTATTCGTGGTAATGTTAGTTACTGCTTTTTTGCCCAGCGTGAACTTTTCGACAATCGGCTCTAGTTCATACGAGGCGCTTGAATGGTTCTGGGGGAGTTATCTTGTACAACCATGTTGTAGTTCTATTTCATTCTTAGATTTCGGTCCTGTCGGCAAAACCGAAACTGTGGTGTTTGTTATGGCACTGGTCATTTCCATTACTTTCTTTCTAGTCCCGATGAACCAAAATCTCTCTAGAATAGCATTGATAATTTTCGCTTTCTTGAGTCTTCTGGCGGTGTATGAGATATTTTACCCTTATCAGTTTCCGGATTTTGTCTATGTGCCCTTGGAGGAGTTCATGGTGTTTGTGTCGTCATTGTTAATCCTCCGTATCTCTAGAATTTTTCGGCAGACGATTTAGAAGCTTGATGACTTGATTTGTAATCATTTTGAGCGTCATATTGAGTTTGATTAGAAGATGACCTTTAACTAATTATGATTGCAGATCGTAACTGTCTAGCTTTTATTCCCGGCGACTGCATCCAGAATGTGAACTTTACTTCACATTGATAGCGTGCGGGTACGGATCGAGATAACCCGCTCAAAATCTCGGCACCTTAATAGGAGAGAACTTGGATGCTCTGTGTGGTATTTTGTGGGTGCGGAAGCCAAAGCTATCGTCTAGGTTTCCCAAAAGCAAGCGCCAGAGGATAATCATTGGTGGCTTGGTCTTTTTCATTATCACGACTTCTTTCGCAGCCTATTTTGAGCAATACTATCCAAGTTCAACTTTGGTTTCTTTTTATGACGACAATGTCTACGTCGATTTTAATCTGGTAACTAATGGCTACTTTGGATTGACTCAGGGACAATCATTCCATTTGGTTCCAAAAGCGGTAATTCCGCTACGATCAAACATTGCTGCGATCACTTTTGACATCAACGGGGTCACTACCTGTGATGTTTACAACACTTCACAAAACGGACCCGGAGTTTACTTCAGCGCTTTACGCACTCTACTCTTGCCATTAATTGATAATCGTACAAGTGGGTTGTTTGTGTCATCTCAGCAGGCAGGGGGATATTTCGGCTTAGGTAACTGTTTTGTATTTACAGACTCGGGGCAGCTATATCCGATCATCGGAATAACCTATTCCAACGGGACTACGCTAACTTCTACGTACCCATATTACCCAATCACGGTTCTTTCTCCAACAGAATCTTTTACCGCTCTAGTGACTATTTCCGGAGTGATTTCGACAATATTCACTATTATTAGCGTGCTTTTGGCGAGCGATAAGAATGAACACCAGATAGTCTATATTGCGACACCTAATCGATTTTGGTGAGACCAGAGATTCGCTGTTAGTCGGTCGCGAAAAATTCAACGACGAGAAACTTCCTTGGGAATAGATCACAACTAGTCGTAAAAAGTGACTCAGGGGATGATGCCTTGCTTCGAGAATGGCTGTCAGAAAATCAAAAACAATTGTTCGAGTGTCATCGTCTCTTCCATGCCGAAAGGATGATGGAATCATCGTCACCTTGGTTGAGGGACGGTCTGGAAAGTGTCCTGTTTGTCTGAAGGATGAAAAAATAAGGAACCTTGAAATCAGAGGTAGGTTTCTTGCTTTGTACATCGTGTGGAGCATCGATTACCTCAGAATAACGAATTATCACGGGCAGGACAGGGAGGCGCGGGACCGGGAAATTGAAAAAGTCAACTCAAAAACTGAACGCCCCGGACGCCGGAATCCAGGAGATACTTCCGGCGCTGGAAAAATACGCGGAACTTAGGAAGACCTTCTCTTGGACAGAAAAGGGGGAGCTTGGTTGATAGATGATAGCTCAAACGGAAGCATGAACGGTATGCGAACTCGGAAGATATGGTGGACCACCCATTCGGAGAGTCAGAACGGAACGCGCATAACAACTTCACCATTTGGTAGCGCGGCCACAAATTCAAAGCCCTGACTGATATGGTTGCCAACTTCGCCGACAGGAATCACTTTCTGTTTTGAGCCGTTATTCGCCATGATGCCGAGAATCTTTCCTCGAAGCATCTTCTGAAAATCATCGTCAGAAGTCTCTGAAAGATCAATTTTTCCGATTTCCTCCTTTTTGAAGCCGGCCACGACGAGTAACTGTTCTCTGAAGGACTCTTTCATCTCTGCAGCGCTGGTCAGTGTCCCTTCGGTTTTCGTTATGGTCAGAGAAGGAATCGCTTTGGAATATTCCTCAGCCAGCTCCTCGATTGTTGGTTTCATATAGCTCGCAGTCACGCCTGTTGAGTGCCCCATCATCAGTTCAACGTAGATGGATTTCGTAAAGCGCTCGCATTGAGACTTGAAGAATTTTCTGAAACCGTGTGCCTGCTTGATCTCGTATTTGGTGAACTCCTTTCCGGCAATCGCGTGTACGTCCTTGTCCCTATTTCCCAGTTCCTTCCACAGTTCACCGAGCTTGTTCCGGACTACTTTGGAGTTCAGTGCGCGGGGGATAGCCGGCGAGCCGGCTGATGCTTTTCTAGAGTTTAGGGTCGTCGAGATGAGGGGCGACTTTTTGGATATTTTTTCTCCTGCGTTTTCTCGAAGCTTTCTGTATTCAAGTAGACTTTCGTAACACTCTGGTGAAAGGAAAGTCCAGTACTCTTCTGGTTCTCCCGAATAAATTCTGAGCTTTGCAAACTCGTATTTTCCAGAATTGAACGGTTCCACATCTCCCCAAGTCAGATAGTCGAGCGCCCCTATCCTAATTCCCGAACTTGCCAAGAGTAGGATTACTGACTTCATTTTGAGATCTGCATGAAGAATGAGTTTTCTGATTTCGTCCGTTGTCGGAGGACGGTCGTTTCCCGAGCGCTTTGCAGGTGGCAGTACTCTGTTAATCTTCTTCCAGTTTACTTTCTCCGCATCGTTCATTTCAAGAAGGAGTTTTATCGAGTCGCGCGCCATGTGCAGGGTGGATCCGCTCGCTCCTTCCTTTTTTCTCGACTCGACGTAATCCAATAATAGGCTGTCAACCTTTGCGGGCTTGCTTTTCGCGAGACTAACAAAGTCGTCAACCCCCAAGTTGCAAAAATCCAGAAAGTGGCGAAGCTTGATACAGTAATTTTCCTTCGTTTGTTCGCTTTTGAAGCTCGCATAGAAGGGCTTCAGGCTTTCGCCCTTGAGGTCGTCGTACACCCTGCGCATGGTGGGGTGTCATCAGACCCTAATCTAATAAAATTAGTGTATTTGGACATGTTTAGGAGTGCCGAGGGTGTGACTTGAACACACGACAGCCCGGTCTTCAGCTTCACCAAGAAATTACGATTTCCTTCGGGTGCTCTCCCAGGCTGAGCTACCTCGGCAGAGAACGGAGTAAGTGGGCTAACAACTTCTGAATTCTCGATTTAAGAGTGTTGTCGGAGATTTCCAAAGGAAAGCGGTAAGTAGCCATTCCGTGCAATTTTGATCTTGCCTAGCAGAGGCCATATTTTTTGATCGAGATCCGCACAGACGACATTTCAGAAAAGCAGCTAGCGCAGATTGCTCTAGAGATTCAGCATCGCTGGGAAGTCCCGACTTTTGTAAAGATGCACGAGATCATGGTTGCTGAAGATGATTTAGAACCAGCTCAATCACACGAACTGATCAGGGATTTCGAAAACGGACTGTCGATAATTTTTGAGAATCTCGAGATCACTCCAACGTTCAGAGTGCTGAGAACTGGAAAACTGCGTTACCAAATTGACAGGATCCCTGGAAGCGAGCTTCCGACTTGGATGCATGAAATAGAGCAGACGCCCAAGGTGCCGGAGGGAGTTTTTGAATGTCTCCATTGCGGAAGAAGATTCCCTACGGAGATCCAGCTTTCGCTTCACACGAAGTTACATTACATCATGTAACCCATTGCCACGATTAGCCTAAAAGGGCTGATCCGAAACTGCTTCGGAGCGTGGTGATAGCTTGAATGGCTCTTGACTTGGCGATTCTTCAACTACTGATCGGCTCAATCATAATTTTGGCTGGTTCATGGCTGATCACTTTTTCCCTCGGAAAATTGATTCGCGGGATTGCGACAAGGGCCGGGGCATCACATGCCGTAATTCAAAACATAAGCGATGTTATGTTCGTTATCTGGGTTGTAATAGCAATCTCGGGAGTAGCCACGTTCACAGGTCTTGCCTCAGTCTTTGCAGCGCTGACTGTATCCGGACTCGTGGGCCTGGTAATTACACTCGCTCTCCAGACGACAATTTCTAACGTTATTTCCGGAATATTTCTTCTAAGCGAGGGTAGCATAAGGGCTGACGATGAAATAGAATTTGGCGGGGTTCGGGGTATTGTTGTCAAGACCGCCCTCCGTAATACATGGATCCGGACGAAGGAGGGAAAATTCGTCGTCATCGGGAACACGACACTTTCCGGCGGACCGCTCATAAATCACTCCGCGACCGAGCGGTTGAATCGAAAAGTTATGTCCGATTTATGATAGCAAATTGCAATAGTTGAAAGCCTAAATACGGAAATGGAATCTTAACAAGTCTCGATTTGTCTTCAAATAATGAACGGTTAGACGAGCTCGAGTACAAGATCGAAAAGCTCCACGAGTTAGTGGTCGATCCACGGAGGACTCACGTCAACCACGTGATTTTGGACTATAATCTTTCAAGGCACGAGGTGAACAAGATTTTCGGACTATTGGATGAACTATCAAGTAGAGGCGGGAAAATTGAGGTGCCTGAATTCGAGTCGATGATTTACGATGAGATTTCTAGATTAAGAGGAGACAACGTTTTTGTAAACTCGCTCATACGAACGCTGGAAGAAGACGGCAAATATCCCGATTTTTTCAAGAATCTTCAGAGATAGCAATTTTTCCCTTTCGAATAATGTTCTCCATGAAGAACTCTCCCGCGCGGTATGAAGTCCGAACCAAAGGACCGCTGGCAACATAGCTGAATCCGAGGGACTCGCCCATTTCCCGGAATTCGTCAAACTTTGAAGGTGGCACGTATCTCTCAACTTCTAGATGCCAGCTAGACGGGCGCAGGTACTGACCAATTGCGAGTACATCAACGCCGATATCTCGAAGGTCTATCATAGATTGCTTGATCTCTTCGTCCGTCTCCCCCAGTCCAAGCATCAAAGATGATTTTGTGTAAATCGAAGAGTCGAACTCTTTGATTGATTTCAGGACTGCAAGTGATTGTTTATAGTTCGCACGCCCGTCCCTCGCCCTTCTCTGCAATCGCTCGACGGTTTCGATGTTGTGGGCAAATACATCTGGATGTGTGTTAGCTATAGTCTTTACCGCTTTTAGGTCCCCTCTGAAATCCGGCGTAAGTACTTCGATCAGCAGCCCCGGATTTCTTTCCTTCGTCTCGATAATCGTTTGAGCAAAGTGTCCGGCTCCACCGTCTGGTAAATCATCCCTGTCTACAGATGTCAGAACAACGTAAGATAGATTCATTTGTTTTAGGGCGATTGCGATCTTGACAGGTTCCAGCTCGTCCACGATTAGGTTTGGGTTTCCGCTTTTCACGGCGCAGAACCTGCAGCCGCGCGTGCACGTGTCACCGAGAAGCATGAATGTGGCTGTACCTCCTCCCCAGCACTCTCCAATGTTCGGACAGTGAGCCTCTTCGCAAACCGTGTGAAGGCCCAGATCATGGGACAGGACTTTGAGTCGCTTGTAATTCTCGCCCGACGGCATCTTGACTTTCAGCCATTCGGGCTTTGGCGAGAGTGAGGCTTTCTGCAACAAATTTCGACCGATTTAGATTGTCCATCTTACCTGAGAAGAAATCGACCTGCGATTGGGTTCATTATAAATATCCTGTAATGACAGCCATTTCCGCGCCGCGAGAGAATCTATGATTAATCAACGATCTCGAATCGCTAAAAGCGTTACTTGTTTGCTTACTGATCTAATTGAAGAAACCTTGAGCGAGGAAGAAATTCATGGGTGCAATTAAGATCAAGAGCGTTCCACCCGGCCCAAAGGCAAGGAAGGTTGTTTCCGATACCAAGAAGTTGCTCTCCCCCTCGATCGCAAGAAACTATCCACTGGTCATTGAATCGGCTCATGATTGCCTAGTAAACGATGTCGATGGAAATCAGTACATAGATTTCAATTCCGGAATTGCAGTCTTGAATGTGGGTTCTACCAACGAAGCAGTGGTCAAAGCTGCTACTCAGCAGCTCGAAAAATTCACACATTATTCGTACACAGATTTCTACTACGAGGATATCGACGACCTTGCAGAAAAATTGTGCAAGATTTTTCCAGGTGATTCAAGAAAGCGTTACCAGGTTTTCTACGGCAACTCTGGGGCGGAAGCAAACGAAGCAGCGATGAAGCTTGCAAGGTATCACACGAGGCGTCCCAGGTATTTGGCTTACACGAGCGCATTTCACGGCAGGACAATGGGAACCGTTTCTCTTACTGCAAGCAAGCCAGTTCAGGTGAGAGGCTTTTCTCCGCTGTTATCTTCCGTCGAACATGTCCCGTACCCTTACTGTTATCGTTGCCCGCTGAAACTGGAATATCCTAGTTGTGGGATTGCATGCATTGACTACATCCAGGAACAGTACTTTGACAAATATGTTCCACCTGAAGAAGTGGCTGCTTTTTTCATAGAATCGATCCAGGGAGAAGGAGGATACGTGATTCCTCCGGATGATTACTTTGCTGAACTCTTCAAGCGATTCCGGAAATACGGGATTCTCTTTGTCGCTGATGAGGTCCAGTCCGGCATGGGGAGGACAGGGAAGTGGTTCGGAATTGAACACTTTGGAGTTTCGCCGGACATGATTACACTCGCTAAAGCTCTCTCCGGTGGTTTGCCAATTGGCGCTATGATTGCAGATGCTTCACTCATGACTTGGGAACCGGGTTCTCACGCAAGCACATTCGGCGGGAATCCTGTTTCAGCTGCCGCAGCTCTTGCTGTCATAGATTTCATCGAGAAAAACGACCTGATGGGGAACGCAAGAAAGCAGGGTGAATACCTCAAATCAGTTTTCGAGGAATGGAAAGAAAAGTACGAAATCATAGGAGACGTCCGAGGAAAGGGTCTTATGATCGGAGTCGAGATTGTCAAGGATAAGAAATCAAAGGCGTTCGCTCCGGAGCTGACTGAGGAAATTGTCTCGAAAACGTGGAAAAATGGGGTGCTTCTAATCACATGCGGACGGTCGACTTTGAGGATTGCTCCGCCACTGACGATAACCAGGGAACTTATCGACGAAGCACTGCCGGTAATCGAGAATGCAATAAAGGAAACAAATGGAAAAAGAAAACCCAGATAACCTCTAGACTTTTTCCGCTATGAAGTAGAGGCTGGGCGACTTTTCGAAATAATCGACGCCAGGACCGGAAAAGATTTTCGAGACCTTGAATCCCGACTCTTCGAGGTATGATTCCAATTTGTTCCTTGAGTAAAATCGCAGGTTCATTCGATCTGTCTTTAGTTCGGAAACTCCATCGGTCTCTAACAGGTAATACGCTCGCCAATCGACGAGATCCGGTTCGACTTTTGTGCTAAAGTTCGCTCTGATCACTGCAATATTCTCTTCAGGATCGTTGAAAAAGCCGTCAATGAACGGGGCATTCAGAAGGTTCTCCTTGATGCCCTCTGCGCTTTCCGTGTCGAAAACAAAAGTGCCACCGGGCTTTAGAATGTACGAAGCTTGAGCGAATAGATTCCGAACAAGTGATTCGTTCAATCCCGCGAGACTCCAGTACATGCAGAGGGCGGCGTCAAAAGTGCCCTTCCGAAAAGGAAAATGGAGAAAATCCGACATAATGAGAGGCACTTTCTCCATTTTTTTCTCCGCGAGCAAGATCATTTCACGACTGGCATCCATTCCAATCAGATTAACTTGGGGCATGATTTTCCGAAGAATTGCCAAATGGTTACCAGTACCGCAAGAAAGGTCAATGACATCCCTGCATTGTCTTTCTATAAGCAAGTCTGCTATCCATTGCGACTCTCGCGGATAATCGCGGTACTGATTTTCTAGCCTATCATAATATTTTGCGAACTCGGTGTACAGTTTTGGAAATTCGAACTTTTCACTCATAGTAAATCATCCGGTTCGAAATCTCAAGCAGGTTTTGATTGGTTAGAAATGCTGGTTTGCCTAGACCACTTCTTTGTGCCATGCCAAGGGCAAAATATTGCATATGGATTGATGCACAGATTGCGATTTCCAGTGGGGTAGAATTTCCTTCGTCCAGATCAAGCAGCTGCGCGCAATAGCCTCTTTTGTTTAGCTCTTCGCTGAGCTTTGCTGCTGTTTCGTCTTTTCCATTGCTTAGAATTACAACGAGATCACCCTCTTTCATGGAAAATAGGTTGACATGGGAGAACTCTTCAGTTAGTTGATAATCAGATTTTGATCCGGCGAACTCGAAAACTTTAGCAGTCCCGTACATTGCGATGGGATAAAGGTAGTCACTTGCTACAATGTGAACCGTCTCGGCGTTTTCAGATTGGCTTTCTGTCCATTGTTTGGCTTTTGCAAAGAATTTGTTTAGTTTGGAAAGCTGCGGGACCTTACCTGAGAAAAGATGATAGCAAGCGAGTAAAGATGAAGTGAAACTGGTAGTCCCGGGTGTTAGGCCGGGGGACTTTGTGAACTTGAGAGGGAGAACCCGCGAACAGATTCTGGCAAGAGGGCTTTCCAGATTCGCCGTAATGGCTATTGTGTCGCTAGCTATTCCACTAACAGCTTTTGCCGACTCGACGTTTGACTTCGTTCTGCCGGATGCCGAAAGGAAATAAACCGATTTACCTTTGCTTATTGCCGGGTTCAGATATAGGTCATACGGGTCTATCGACCTTGGACCAAAGTCCAACAATCGTTCGATGAACTGAGCACACGCGAGTGAATCGCCTGCACCGACTATGATGGATTTTTCAGGATCTCCTTCACCAAAGCCTGATGCTCTGAGGTACCTCGCGTAGTCTGGTAAATCCTCCAGCTGCGCCTCGATTTCCTGAAGTGTTTCGTCGAACTCGGACAATGTGCCATCAATTATACCCGTGAAAAGCTCGCCAGCTCGGCAAATTTCCTGAATTCTCTAATAATAAATGAATTTTTTGCGATGTTAAGAAGGAATAAGGGCGCGTTCTTAGGCGCAGAAATGGAAGACTTGCTTCGGAGGACACCTATTTCTTCCTCCCAAAGCAATCTTGTGTCGCCTCGTCGTCTAATGGTGGATTATCAGTAACGTTTTTCCTGTCATCGTCATACGTTGTAACCAGAATCTTGAAGATCGAAGACAATGTCCAAAAATGGCTCTTGGATGCTCGACAACCTGTTGTCAAGTACTTCACATTGCGAACGCTATTGGATCGAAGTGGAAGCGACCTTGAAGTTCAAGAGGCTCATTCCGACATTTTGAAAAAAGGCTGGGCCTTCGATATTCTGAAAACCCAAAAACCTCAAGGTAACTGGGAATCGAAGAAAGATCTCTATAGACCAAAGTACACCGCGTCGAATTGGCGAATGATTGTTCTTTCGGATTTTGCTTTGAAATATCAGGATGACAAACGACTGGAACGAGCGTGCAAGCTTTTCTTTCACGACTGGCTCGGCGATGATGAAAAATTCAACGAATCCGTCGATGAGGTCTGCATCGCTGGAAACCTTGCCCGGATGCTCACAAGATTCGGGTATGAGGACGATCCCATTGTAAAGAGAATATTTGACTGGCTCGTTGGCGACCAAAAGGAGGACGGAGGCTGGCACTGCTTTGAATCGGACTCAGGCACACTTGATGGGTGGGAAGCGCTCGCGGCATATTCAGCACTGCCGAAGAGCAAGCGAACAAAGAGCATTAATTCATCCATAGAGAAGGGTGCGGAATTTTATCTGGATCGCGGTCTTTACCGCGAGGGCAAAAGATACGAACCCTGGTTCAGATTTCACTATCCCAATCATTACTATTACGATGTTCTTGTTGGGCTCGACATGTTAACGGCTCTCGGTTTTTCCGGGGACAAGAGGCTTCGTTCTGCGTTGCAGCATTTGAAAACGAAAAAGTCGTCTGATGGAACGTGGGCTTTAGACGCAGTTCACCCGGATGTTGGGGAAGGAGCTGATTATACACTGAATGGAAAGATTCACAGGTTTGCTCTTGAACGTGAGGGAAAACCGAGTAAGTGGATTACCCTGAAGGCACTTACTGTGTTAAAGAGAGTGGAAGAATCGTAATTTACATTTACAAAATCTTGACGCTTATTGAGCGGATACCGTTGAATCCATAGAGAAACCGATTATCTTGAGGGGACTCCGGCTGCACGTTTCCTTTTTCGTCTGTTGCTCTAACCCTCAGTCTTATTTTTCCTTTGGTTTGTGGAGTCCATGCATATTCCCAGTTCGTCCATGAATATTCTCCAGCCTCGTTCGGATGAATGGTTACTTCTTTCCATCCGTCGCCTGAGTCGAACTCCACTTTGACAATTTTGCCGAAGCCCGACCAAGCCTTTCCACTAACTGCAACATGCTTTCCGATCTGAAGAGTCGCGCCATCTTCCAGATTTGTAATCAGCGATTTCACCCTCAAGTTCTTTATGGGTTCTTTTACCAAGTTCCCGGATTGCTCAGTCTCGTAAACATACTTTGTCCAGTTGAAATAACCCATAAAGGGCGACGGACTCGTTGACAGAATTATTTTCTTCAACCACTTGACTGAAGCCATGGCGTACCATCCGGGAACTATGAGCCTCGACGGAAATCCGTGATCTCTGGAGAGGGGCTTGCCGTTCATGAAGAGAGCCACGATTGTATCACGATTAGTCGATTTTTGTAACGGAAGCGATCTAACGAATTTTGATTTACTTTTCAGTGAGATTGAATTTTCCTGAGATCCATCGGCTCCCACGAATAGCAATTCCTTTACATTATCGCGATCTATTTTACTCAGCGAGAGATTTTTCAGCAGGTCTGCTACAGGGACACCACTCCACTCAGCAGTGCCGACAGCGCAGTCTCCCCACTCGATTTCGTCTTCAATTCTTTGTCCAAAATTCTTTCTGCCGTTTCCAGCACATTCCAAAACTGCCCTAACTTTTGAATGGGGAAACGCCGATAGCTCGTCGTATTTGTAAGATCCTATTCTCGACCGATCCAGGTAAATGTCGAGCCGCCATCTATCGGAATCGATCTCAGGAGTCTCGAAATGATTTCGGACGTAGAATGAATCAGTCTTTGTAATATCTTCGCAAAGCCCGGCGAGAGTCGCTTCACAATTGCGGGGAGATTTTTGGATTTCTACTATGGAATCCCGATTTTCTTTCAACTAGACGATACAAGCCCTGATTTTGATTGAGCCGGCACAAGTTTCGTACTAAACCAAATTAAATCGATCTTGAAAGTCGCGCAGTGTTGAATTCGTCCTGCTCGAGTAAAGTACCCAAATCGGAGAGATTCACTAAATATTGATCCCTTTCCAAACTCGTGTCAGCAACAGCAGAGATTAATTACCGGTGAGTAGGTATCAAATTATGTTTCTACTTAATAATGAATTTACAGGATCGTCTTCTTTCCTGCGACAATCTCACGAAAGTCTACGGCAAGCGTGATAAAAAAGCGCTCGATTCGGTCACTTTTTCGGTCCCGGCGTCGGGAATCTTCGTTTTGATAGGCAGAAACGGCTCCGGCAAGACAACGTTGGTCAGGATTCTTGCAACGGAACTCGCTGCGACTTCAGGATCGGCATCTATCGATGGTATCGATGTTCAGAAAAATCCCCAAGCGCTTCGTGAGAGAATTGCAATTGTCCCTCAAGAAGCTCGAACCGTGCCCTGGATGACTCCATTACAAACGGTTTCTTCCTATCTGATGTGGAGAGGATTTAGTTATAGTGAGGCGAGAAGACGAGGGATGATAGCTCTCGAAAGACTTGGGATAGAATCCCATGCAAATGCCCTTAACAGAACGCTTTCAGGAGGAAACAGGAGAAAGGTACTCGTCGCAACCGTAATGGCGTCAGAAGCAGAGATAATCTTTCTGGATGAGCCGACGACAGGGCTTGATCCGATTTCGCGTCATGAGTTTTGGGATTTGCTCAAGAATGTTGGGAAAGAGAGATTCACATTTCTCACGACACACTACCTCGAAGAAGCTGAAGCTCTCGCAGACCAGATCGGGATCCTCGATCGAGGCAAGATTGTCAGAATCGGAACATTAGACGAGCTTCGAAAGAGTGTGCCGTACAATTACGCAATGAACGTACCATTCGCAGAAAATTTGTCGCAACCCAAGGTGAATAGTGGTGAGGTTGTCAAGAGCGATGACGCCTACAGAATACTTACAACTGAAGAAGAAGCTTTCCAAATATCCCGTGACCTTTCAAGAGGAGGATACAAATTTTCGATAAATCCGGTTACGCTGGATGATATTTTCTTTTACGTTTTGAATCGTACTTATGGAGAAGCTGGAATTGGAAGAGATAACGGAAGAGAAGAAACCAGAGCCGCAGAGTAAGTCGAGCCATTCACGAGGTCGGCCGAGGAGCAAATTCAGCCAATTCTTCGCAGCAGTCCTCGTTAATGCGCTTTATGAAATGAGGAACTATCCCGTTGTACTATTCAATACTGTACTTTCGCCCCTCTCATTTCTGGTCCTCATCACGTTCGTAAGTCAGGGAAGCTTGTTGGGAGAAGCGATCTTGGGAAGTTTCATAATGAGTATGTTTTCAAGTGGCATGGCATTGCAGGGAGATCTCTCGCATTTGAAAAATGATTTCAAGCTACAGGACATGGTCGTCAGCTCACCGACTCCGTGGTACATTTACGTTCTTGGGATGGCGACTTCGGAGCTGGTGTACTCAGTCCCAGCCCTTGCTGTACTTGGAGTGCTGGCTGCGATCTACGTTCACTTTACTGCGCTTGGAGCTTTGGAGTTTCTCGCGATTCTTGCGATGATGTTTGTAGCCTCGATGGCAGTGGGGTACATGTTTGCGACATTTTCAAGTGATATTGTCCAAAGTTTTGCCTTCTCAAGACTACTTTCGACCCTGTTTTCCACCCTCCCTCCGGTATATTATCCAATAACTTACATCCCATTTCCATTCAGGTATCTTGCTTACCTTTCGCCAACCACTTACGCGGCACAGCTGGCCCAGAATGTGGGGGGCTTCATCTCTCTTTCCTCAATGGCGATCGCCCTCGACTGGGTTGTATTGATCTCCGTAAGTGTTGCGCTTTTCTTTATTGCTAGCAAGAAGGCCAGATGGCGTGAGATCTAGATTCTGACTAGAGTGAATTTGCGAGTCTTTTGATTGAGATTCGGCATGCTGATCTTGATACATCGATTCCAAACCATTTCCGCCTCAAACGCTTGGCGACTGCAAGAGTCGTTCCGCTACCGCAGAAAGGATCGAGGACTACATCTCCCGGATTTGTCGATGTTTTGATAAGCAGGTCTAGTAGCTGTTCTGGCTTCTGCGTTGGGTAACCTAATCGTTCTCGGGAAGTTGCAGAGAGTAACGGTAATCGAATGACGTCGTTAATTGTTTTCCCTTCGGGGTATGTCTTTCCGTAATATATTGAACCATTGACTCGTCTTCTCTTAATTAGGGCGAATCTCCGGCCCTTCGCGTCTCTCTTGTTGTATCGCTTCATTTCCGAATCTGCGTAATCCTGGAACTGATCGTTCCAAGTAAATTGGTCACTCTTTGTGTAATACAAGATAATATCGTGAGACTGCTGCCAGTTTGCTCTGCGACGTGTCCCGCGGAAACCCTTGTCCCAGACTATCTCGCATCTGATCTTTCTTTCAAAAATCTCATCGAGAAGGATTCGCAGGTGTGCATCAGCGTACCAGTTGCAGTGCAAATAAAATGAGCCGGTCTCGCATAGTACTCTATGGCACTGTTGAAGTCTAGGCGTCATCCAAGAAATGTACTCAGAAATCGTTCCGTTCCAGCGATCGTCAAAGCCAACATTTTCACCATCTTCTGAGATGAAACCATACTGCCTTCCGGAAAAGAAAGGAGGGTCAAGATATATCATATCAACAGAAGACTCGGGAATTCTCTTTTCTAGAATCTCAAGGCAATCCCCAAACAGAACTTGATTTACCAACAAAAGAGAACTATGAGAAATTTTCTCTTCGTTAACTGGTTTAGCTTGAGTCTTTTTTATAGAAAGCACGGGAAAAATTTTCTGCTGGTGCCTGCCTAATTCATGTTTGGAATAAATTTTTTTCTAAAGCACCCGCTCTGTTTTGCCACCCGATTGATTTTGATCATGCGGCCCGCTCTCACGATTAGTGTCAATTCGCTTAAATCAGTAAAGATGAAAGTTAGTCATGCTGCCTGCAAAAAGTGATTCATTGAACTCGTTGCAATCTCGCTCACCGCGTCCTGACAGCGTGAAGATTCTGATACTCTGGACATTTTTTGTAGGTGTGATGATTGTTGGAGGATATGCAGTGTATTACCAAACTCTGGGAATTGGTACGGCATATCATAATTCATCGATCGAAGCTGTCCTCGCTTCTCTCTTGTTTGTCTTCGGCATTTATCTACTGGCGCTTGTCCTGCACGGATTCCTGTTCAGCAAAAAGTAACCTCATTGCGAGTCAGCGTTCATTTCGCTGTTGTCTTTGCCGAAGTAAGGATTTCTTAATATGTAAAATCTCGCCCGATTACAGACGAAATGAGCAAATCAGTTCCTAAAGCACTACCTGACGTTAATCAGTTGAAATTCTTGAATTCTCACGAAGTTGGCCGTCTTGCGGTCGCTACTCCGGAAGGAATTCCTCATGTGACCCCTGTAATTTATGCAATGGATGACATTTACCCTGTAATTGCCACCGATTATGGGACTAAGAAATTGAAAATACTGAAGCAAAACAATAAAGCTAGTTTCCTGATTGATGATGTCAATCCCAACAAAGGAATAGTAATTCAGGGAACAGTCGAGATATTTGAAAGGGGTAGGGAGTACATAAGACTCCTGAAGGTGCTCTACCAACGTCTCGAGTATTATCGAGATAACCCTTGGAATGAAGGAGAATCTCCGTTGTTGAGGATCACTCCCGACCACTTCTCATCCTGGGGTATCTAGCAGAATCCCTCCTCTCAATTGGAGCCTTAGGATCCTTGCGGAAAAAAATCGCGACTAGGCCGGAACCATAGCAGTCAACTTTGGTGCAGAAATCCTAGAGTGATGGTGCAAAACAACAGAAGAGACTGTACTCCTCACGCCGTTTATTTTCATTATCTTGTTTTTCAGGAGATCTCTGAACTGCTCGACATCTTCAGCTGAAACGATCGTGACAAGGTCGAACTCTCCAGTAACATGAAACACTTCGTCAATATTTGGTATGCGTTGCAATGCGTTCACAACATCGTCCATTTGGGCTGATTCAACAAATATGTGAACAAAAGCAAATAACTTGTTCATTAATAGTCAAATTCTTTGCTCATTTTTCTCATATTATAGGTCTTGCGCATAACACATGAGAGTGAGTGATGCTTTCAACAAAAAGGACAAGTATAAAATCCTTCAAGGCGCAAAAGCAATTTATCTCATAGTTCTCAAGTGTAGCTAGAGGTGTCTGTAAATCCTCCAGCACCTTTGCGATTAATGCCCTAAATTATCTGAGAGATAAGTAGAAATAGTTTCGGACGAGGGCATTAGTTTTTACACCAACAACCGAGTATTGTTTGCTTTCCTCCAAGTCCAATCAAGTTTCCTGTTTAGGCGGTTTTTGCTAAAACTCAAAACTAAACGGTTCCCAAATTTGGAAACTCCTAAAAGAATGTTCGACTAGGTAGTGAGCGCGAAAGAGGCAATAAAATGAATCGAAATTTGAAGATCTGTATCAATACGCAGACGCCTCTTGTCCAATTCACCGAAAGAGTCCCGAGTGACGTTCAATCCGGGAACGGAAGTTCTGTGACAGATCTTTCGACGCTGAACGAAGGTACCGATTATAGATTTTCGGTTGGAGGCCTAACTCGAATGGTGTTCCCGCTGGTAAATAGGATGCTGAAAGATGGAACTCTTGAGGAAGCTCACTGGATCTCACTTAATCCCAACGGCCCCTCGACGGTCAAGGTTGGTGGAATTGTTCTTCATCACGTTTCTTTGGAGAAAGACCGGCTCGCGGGATACGGCAATACGAAGGAGGCTATCTGGGGTGCTGTCCACGGAACAACTGAAACTGGGCGCGCGACCCAAGATGTGTTCTGGAGCGATGATTTTTCAGAGTTCGAATATTACAACCGAGTTTCAGCCGAGTTAATAATGAAACTGGATCAGAAAGTAGATTTCGACCTTTTCTATATTCACGACTTTCAGCAATTGCCGGTCGGGAGATTGCTCAGTACTTTAAAGCCGAAGATATTCCGATGGCACATACCATTCGACCAAACCATGATTCCGTCGCAATGGAGGGAACTATTGGCTTCTTACTTTAACAGCTATGACATGGTGATTGTCAGTAGCACGAAGTATCTCAAGTCATTGAAATCTTTTGGCTACGATGGCCGTGTGCGAAAGATCTATCCATTCGTAGATCCTGCCGAATATTCGCAACCTTCACTGACCGAGGTTCAGGAAACAAGCACTAGATTAGGAATTTCGCGGGAGGATGATGTGGTACTTTCAGTCGCGAGAATGGATCCAATGAAAGGTCAGGACAGAGCAATTAGGGCAGTTTCACTTCTTCTAAAGAATTTTCCCAATATCAAGATGGTTTTTGTTGGAAACGGCAGCTTTTCTGGCTCCGGACGCGGGTTGGGCCTGTCAAAATCAGCAGTCTGGCGAGAGAAGCTCGAGACGCTTGCGAAAGATATGGGTGTTCAAGAACGCGTTGTTTTTGCCGGGCACCTAAATCAGAAAGACCTGGATGCAATGTATGAACGATGCAGTTTTACGGTACTTCCCTCTGTCAAGGAGGGTTTTGGATTGGTCGTCGTAGAAGGCTGGCTGCATTCCCGCGCATCAATAGTCACTAAAGAAGCCGGTGTTGCAGAGCTGGTCGAAAACGGCAAAAATGGAATGGTGGTAAATCCGAATAACACCGATGAGCTAGCCTCAAAAATGATGCAACTCTTAGCCGATAAACAGCTAACGCGCACGATGGGAGAGATCGGCCTTTCCACGTCGAAGCTCTGCTCGATGGAGGAAGGGCTAAAGTCAGAGATGCAGGCAATCGACGAGCTGCTCACCTGATCAAGGCAGGATCGAGAGGAAAAACGCCGCGGAAGCGGTCATAATCAACGGCAGGCTCCAGAATGCAAGTGGATAAAAGTTTCCAAATGGATCGACCAAGGGCGGTCCGTTTGCGTCGTAAATGAACTCCTGATAACGCAATAGTCCAAACGAAAAAATCGTTGCTATTATAACTACGACAAATCGTCGGTCGTTTTCCCGGAATGGAGTCAAACCCCTCAGGAAAGCAAGGATTAGGGATGGCGTAAGCAAATAGTAGAAACCTATCGCTAATTGCTCTAAATTTAGATAAACTGGCGGGACAGCAACAGTCGGAAGGAATGAAAGATTGACATCGAATTCGCTTAATTCTCCCCATACTATAATGAATGCAGGTGGAATCAAAGCTGACATCAAGAACCAGATCTTTGTTGTCGGTTTCGCTTCAGCTTTCAATTTGTTTTATCCCTCTGATACACGCAATCCAGGTTGTCTACGACAAATACTTCTTACAATACTCTACATTTTCTATGAGCGAAAAATGTTAGCCAAAGTGAATTGGGACCGGAGCAATTTTCTGTAACAAGTAGTGCAAGCCATCTTTAAGCTTGAACTATGAATGGCTATTGATAATTTTGTACGGCCGAGATTTGTTGGACAAGGAGGTTGTGGGCACTAACGGTTGGAAGATTGGTAAGTCCAAAGAATTAATAATCGATAACAACAATTGGTCGATTACGCATCTTGAAGTTGAGCTCCGAAGCAATATTGAAGCTGAATTAGGTATGCCAACAGCTCCACTTTCGCACAATAGACTACCAATTCCGATTTCCACTGTGCAAGGAGTTGGAGACGTAATCACATTACGAACAACGAAAGAGGAGATTGTTTCCAGCCTCTCGGCCTACACTAGAACTGCGCAAACAACGCAGAGACCTGCTGGTACAGTCACAGTCCCTGGCCAGCCTCCTGCAACGGCTCCGCCGGCTCCGTAAGTTCAGAAATTTTTGGATTAGAACCCTCCTCGGTTTGGGGCATTTCCACACAGACCGTTAGAAGATTATTGTTCACCGGTGGCCGTAAAAATAAGCTGTTGCTTTTCAATAGTTAAGAAATAACATTAAAACAATTGCCCCATCACAATTGAAGTGGATGTGACTAAAGCTGTTGCTGCCTTAATAGCACAGTTCCGGGATAACGACTCAGCCAATTTCTTTGAATGAGAAACGATAATTCTCTTTCCTCGGCGAAAAATCCTAATTCTTTTGTAACGGAATAGACTGTGAAGACCATTTTCGGGATAAGCTTAACTCAAGTCGGTAGAAACAACGGGTGTAGCTTTTGGCTTCAACCGGTGTGCCTCCCCTAGATTCGTTGTTGGGAAATGATGGTTACCCGGATAGATCCGCAGTTTTGGTTGTTGGCCCTCCGGGAATAGGAAAGGAGGCTCTAGGTTACTGGTTTGTGCGGTCCGGTCTGATACAGGATGATTACGTACTCTATGCGACGCACCGGTCTGTTACCGATGTCCTAAGGGACATGAAGGGAATTGGCGTCGGGGTTGAGCGCGTTCCGGATTGGATCGCTAGCTCGGGCTCCAAAGTCAAGCTAGATCTTCGAGATCCGACTTCCCTGTCTTTCAATATCAAGCAGGCTGCTCACGACAATAAGACTCGCAGAGTGCGGATTGCGACAGATGTTTTGTCGCCTCTGCTCGTCCTGAATCCCTTGGAATCAATGTATGGATACTGGTCGCAGCTCCTTTCTGATCTAAAGCAACAAGATTGCGTTCTGTTTGCGCTAGCAGAAGAGGGGATGCATCCCCAGAACGTCCTAACTACAATGGAACAGCTTTTCGATGGAGTAATTGAGATGCGACTGTACGAAGAAGGGCTCTCAATCACTCCTCTTTTCCGTGTCAAGAAAATGTTGGGCCTGCCTCCTCTTCATGGTTACATGAAATTCGCAGTTTCGAACTCCGGTATGGAGGTAACAGCTCGTGTCTCCAAGTGATTTACTGAATATCGGTGAAGAGCTCACTTATTTCATCGGTTCGGGAATCGCGGCTTTCGGAATTTACCGCGCCCTAATTATTGGTAGAGCCTTCTTAAACAGGTTATATCGAAGCCGGGCCTTCTGGCTAGCGTTTCTGTTACTTATTGTCACAGTCCTGAACCTTTCAAGTTATGTCCCGCAGCTAAATGGAAATGGGTTCTCCATAAACGAGGGCCTGTTCTTATTGTCGTTTTTTGTGATCTATGTCTTTGTGGATCGCAATCTGCTCATTACCATGCAAGTTGACTTTTTCCATCGAAATACACTTCACTGGACGGTTTTCCGTTGGATTGGATATGCCGCGTTGATACTCAGTTCCATCGGTCTTGCCCTGGTGTCCGCTTTTGCTAATGCCGGTAGCTCCTCTGCCCCTCTTTACGTTAACATTATCCTTGCAAATTACTTCGTTATCCTTGCCGTGGTTCTCGGATACTCTTCAGTTGCCCTAGTAATTGGAGCGCGGAGAACTCCGGACAGGACTATCAGAGGTTTCGTCCGTTACCTCGGAATCGCGCTTGCTTTAGCAGTAATTTCCGCTACAATTTGGATCATTCCATTCGTCGGTAATTTTATCTCAGCAGTATTCGCTGCCTCAGCATCTTACGGGCTCTATCTTTGCGTAATGGCATTATCGCCAATCGGCAAAGTAGAAAAGCTCGAAGCTTGATTGGCGAAATCATTGAAAGTTTCCACTGCTTTTCCTCCGTAGGAATACAGAAATACAGAGCTTCGTTCTCTCTGAGATTTGTTTACTTCGAATGTCTCAACCCGATAAGAAAATCGAGAAGCTCGAAACAGGAATCTCAGGGCTTGATTCCATGCTTGACGGTGGATTCAATGAAGGACGAGTTGTTCTGGTACTCGGTGAACCTGGCAGCGGGAAAACCATCCTTTGCTCGGAATATCTTTACTATGGTGCTACCCAGAAAAATGAAAAAAGCATATTCATCGGGATGAACGAACCAAAATCCAGATTCATGCAAGAGACATTCCTCCTTGGAATGGATTTTTACAAACTTGAACAGGTTGGATCATTCGCTTATGTGGATGCAACAGAAGTTAGGCGAATACCCGAGCAAGCTAAAGTCGGCAGAATTCCTGTTGGAGGCAGAGAGCTGGGTCTAGTCAACTTGATGGATATGATACAGGAAGGGATCGAGAAATATTCCCCAAAGAGAGTCGTCGTGGACTCGATTTCAGATCTTGTTTTTAGATATCCGAAGCTCGAAGAGCGGAGGCCGGTCGTCCTTGATCTTGTGGAAACTCTCCAATCCACAAAAGCTACCTGTCTAATGACCAGCGAGTTACTTTCGACCGGCGAGGGAAGGTTGCTTCAACCAGAAGAGTACCTCGCTGAAGGCGTCGTCATTATGAGGACGCTACAGAAAGGAGTGCGCTCCATACAGATCTTGAAAATGAGAGGGTCCAAAGTCGACACGCATGCGAGACCATACGTGATCAATGAAAATGGTCTTCAGGTCTACGCTACCGAAGAAATCTACTGAGGATTTCTACAATGTCCAGTGGAAGTCAAAAACAGGCCGACATTCCGGAACCGATAATGGATGTTCTGAAGAATTCGGGCATCGGATATCTTTCAGTCACGTCGAGCAAGGGTGACCTCTACTCTTACCCGGTTGCATTCTATTTCTCCGGTCTCAAGGTCTACTTTATGACTCCAATCAGCGCGGCGAAGTTAAAGTTCATCCGTGGAAATCCTTCCGTTTCTTTCCTCGTCGACAACCATCTCTTGACAAAGGGTGCTTGCGGGGCGATGATTCAGGGCAAGGCGAAGGTCTTCAGCATAACAAAGACCGTTCTATCAATACTTTCCGTTGGACCGAAAATGGCAAGCTTTGCCAAAAAGTATCCGGGAATGTTCACGTTTTACGCCAGTGGGAAAGAACTTCCCGATGAAAGAAAACTGTACAAGTATCGATTGATCAGGGTCGATCCGACCAAGATCATGTATTGGACGGGCTACAACTTTGGAAAATATTTTCCAAAAGGAGCAGTGGACGATCCTCTCTCAAAATCCTCTGACGAGACAAAGATGGATGCCTTTGCCGAGCTACTGAAGTCGGCAGACGAAGAGTTGCCTCCAAGAGAAGTTGAGCAAAGCCAGGATTGGGTCGATAACCTTGGCTCCGCTGAAAAAGAAGGCGTGATTACGCGGGACGAAGTTAACGTATTCAATTCGTACAGAAGCTTCCTGCGCGACGCCGTGTCAAAAAACCAGGGAGAGCAAGGCATTTCTGAATCTGAAAAGAAATTATTGGGTAAGTGGAAAAAGAGCGAGCCCCATTAGAATTTCAGAAAGTCACGCCTGGGGAAAAAAATCGGGATGCGATCGACTCGTATGTCGGTCGCATGTGTATCAATTACTGTTCAGCTCGTCGCAGCGATAGTCTGTACTTGATTTGTCTGAGGAACTCTGGGCTCGTCAGTCATTGAGAAGAACGCGACTGCAAGCAATATCTCTGCAACCAAGATCACTAGGAATCCAATTCCGATTATTGCAAGAGCTGCTCCGATGAGATATAGAAGCCCCGCAGTCTCGAACATTTTGACATTCATTTTGGATGAAATCGAGCTGTAGGTTCTTCGAACGAATACCGCAGAAGCAATCAGGAAAGCCTCTACTGCCAATATTCCCGCAATGACCAACGCAGCGAGTCCGAACCAATTACCAGGAGTGACGTTTGATGCCAGAACGAATTTGGAAGCGACGAAAGATCCCATACCCAGCACGTGAACGATTGCCCCTGCAACCGTGACAGTTCCGACCGCTATTGCTCCTATGCCAAGAATAACAGCTGTCAGCATGTTGTTGTAGATTTTTTTGTCGCCGACAATCTGTGAGATATTCTTGACTGCTAGTAGTATCATAACGAATCCAGCTATTCCCAGCAACCAGCCGACGTTCGGCACCGCTGAGAAAACGACGAGCAGAGAACCTATTCCGCCTAATACTTTTGCGTCTGATAATGAAGTCATTTCTATTTCTTCACATTCCCTGTGATACTTGCCGGATCAATAAAAGACCCGCGTATCGAGAAGACGTATCGAGGAGACGTTTGTTTAGAATAGGATTTGATCTTAAGACGAGGGAAGGCTATTGCCGTACTGTAAACAAAAAATGATATCTCAAGGATGCCCTAAACAATTGCATTTAGTAACAGGCGTAAGTGGTCTGATTATTAATTGGCAGCTGTCCGTTGCATTAATGGACGATCAACATGGGGGATCGTTTCCATCCAGCAATCAGGCTTATGCTCGAACAAACCTGTCCCTCCCTGAGATGATCATCGATGTCCATAGAAGTTACAATTATCGGCATGATCATGCCAGTCAAGCCTGTCAATGAAAAGAAGCTCGGAAAAGACCCGATTACCTGTAATGTTCCAAAGGAAAGTAAAATAATTCCAATTGTCCAAGAATGGGAAAATCTTCCATGAAAGTGATGAGTCCTTGTTGAGATAATCCAGATTACAAGCCAATAAAAGTAGCCCACCGCTCCCAGCATCAAGATCGAAAGAATCAATTCGAAAACAGGGAAATCCGGATCCGAGATAAAAGACCCGTGTGTGATCGATACGTATCAGCAGCACGTTTTCGTTAAGTACGAGATAATGAAATTTCATTTCCCAAGGAAACGATACATCGTGGGGACGATTTTAGGTCATGGCTGCCGCTGGAGATAGCGACCGTCGGCGAGAGATTCAGTCTAGCCTAGAATCGATTGTTGAGAGTTCCGAAAAATGGTTAGGGCATCTTAGACGGCGGGAATTCAGAGTCAGACTCGCTACTGCATTCTTGACGACCATACTCGGTTTTTTCGCAGTCGGCGCAAGCTATCTTGGTCTTGTTTTATTGGTGCAAGGCTGGCCGGGTCTCACTGCTCTTTTCAATAGTCGTAATGAAGCGGCTGCGCTGGCAGCCGGCGTGTTTCTCGTGGGAGTGTTCTGCGGCGCTCTCACTTACTTCTTGCTGAAAAGAAGGCACGAGGCGCAATTGAAGACGCTATCATCTCTGATAATCGAGATGAAGAAGATTCAGAATGAAGAGCAGAAAAATGAAACTGGCGGGGGCGGACAAGGGATAACCGAGCCGGCGCTAACGCTCGCAGAGAAGATCGTCACTCTAGTTCCCGAGATCGTCCGTAAGAGAAATCAGGATTCCCTTATCTTTGGAGTTGCTGCATTCCTGTTTACGTTTATTTTCAGCGGGAATGCCGGAGCGGCAATCGTCGTTGGAGTAATCGTATGGCTTTATTTCAGATATGAGTTCAGGAAAACCTACGAGCAGGAGATATCAAAACTGGAAGAACAAAAGAGAACCTTCGAGCAGCGTAAGAAAGACTTCCTAGAAAACCTGTGATTGTCAGATTGGAAAAACCGGACCTCTATGTGGTGGCTCGTTTTCTGGACATTATGTATAGCCGAGGTTCGGGAATGAAGAAGACGAATATTCAGATGTTACTGGGTCTAAATTATCCGCGTTTTATGGAATATCTTGGATGGCTACTCGATCACGGGTTAGTTGCAGATACTGTTGATGAGGATAAAACGGAGAGAATAATCCTGACCCCGAAGGGGATAGATTCGTACCAGAAGCTGGTAATCTGGTTAAAGGAAACACTGGACGGAGTAAGGATATGAACATGGTTTCGCATCGAGAACATCAAGACTACTCACCGAATAATCCTTCCGGTAATTTGATTCTGACGAAATCGCTAGCATCAACTATTAGTACTCTCCATTCTACCACGCAAATTCAAAGTCCAGGTTTTGAGAGCTTCCAGCAATTCTCGAAGCGCCTTCCTCGTGGCCTCATCCTGGAGATTCAGATTCGAGTCGAATTTTTCTCGCGAGTTTCCGACCAAGACCTGTGGCCTGTTTATCGGATGCATGTTAAGATCTACCATAATCTGCCGCAAGTGGAGCTGGCTTCTGACTCCTCCTCTGGGTCCGGTGGTTGCACTGATGATGGCTGCAGGTTTTCCACTCCAAAAGTTCTCGGGCCTGTTTCCCCATTCGATGGCATTCTTCATTACTGCAGTGACAGAATAGTTGTATTCAGGCGAAGCGAATAGTATCGCATCCGCTAGACGGATATTTTCCTTGAATACTTGAATTTCATTTGTAGGATTGAATTCAATGTCCACAGAAAAGAGGAGAAAACCAGATACATTGAATCTACTGATGGACATGTCTTCGGGTGCAACCTCTTTCGCCGCTTCAATGAGTGCAGTATTGAATGATAATTTCCGGGCACTTCCGGAGATTGCGAGAATCCTTAGGTCTCGATTTTGTGCCATATTCTCTTTATCCAAATCTATCATCGTCATCTAGACAATTTCGGTTATACAATTACTAGGCTCCAAGCTAAAGTAAAATTAGCCCTGTCAACTGTTCTGAAAGGTAACTTTCTTCAAATTCTAACCGAAATTTCTATGATTAATTTAAATTCTTAGAACGCTTTGACTTTGTGCTTTGCCTGTTATTAATTTCGAGATATAAGAGATAAGATTTAGGACGCCGTAGTACGCATTAGCATGACTATACATGAGCAATGCCGAAATTAGTTCCAGCGAAATTAAGGGTAAAGAAGTCGTAGGGCCGCAAGGTGCTGTCTTAGGAAAAGTAACTGAAGTGAATATCGATCCTAACAACTGGCAAGTAGCCTCATTTCAGGTAGCGCTTGATGGAAAAGTTGCCGAAGCAATTGGAGTCAAGAAAAGATTCGGTAAGACTGAGATGCCTCTGAAATCTTCGTTCGTTGGCTTGGTCGGGGAAAAAGTTTTGGTGAGTGCCTCCAGAGAAGACCTAATCAAATACGTCACAGACCTAAGGATTGATCAGGTTACGAATCAGATCAAAATTCCTCCGTAGGCGAATTTTGACTTGAGAATCATTATTTAAGAAGTTGTTACCAAAAAGCAGTTTTCGCCTAGAACGTTAATTCTAGGAACTTTTGGTTAGCTCGTATCGTTGCCTGACAGACGCACAGAGAGATCCTGTCGCCGATTCTGTTTGGAACGAAAGGAGAATATGATTAAGAAAAAAGGGGAATCGGCCGGATATTTCCGCTGCGAAAAAAAGGCCAGGTTTCGACAAGACCACCTATAGGCCCCTTGGACATAATATGAAATTGCCGTCATAGAAGTTGGCCTGGAACGGTCTGTCTAAAATCGAGTGTTTCGGCGCTCTCCATAGTGCGTTCTGATTGCTCGAACGCACGTTCGCTTCCTTAGCCTTTAGTCAAACGCACTTTCTCCTCTCAGATTATGCAATTTCGGTTCGGGATACGTGAAGCAGCTTTCTTTGTAATAGCAATGATCGTGGTAGCGACGGGGCTGTCTGCGCCCTTTTTGTTAGGCGCGAAAACCATTACGGTTGCTCCGGTGATTACGACCGGGACCGGACCTCAAGGCGCGGACTCGCAGAATTCCTCTCTCCTTTCATCCAGCCCACCCCCGCGAAATGTAGGTGCGTTCAAAAATTACACACAGCTAGAGGACTTTATCGCGGCAAACTCAAAGAACGTACAGCAGCAGAACTATCCCAGCAGCTTTAACGGAAATGGAGTTGCCACTGTGACGATGATGGAAACAATGTCGTCGTCTTCAATGTCTGAAGCATCCAGTACTGCCGCCGGTTCTGCGTCGACTCCATCATACACTGGAACCAACGTCCAAGTCGCTGGAGTGGATGAACCTGATACCGTCAAGACTGACGGGCTGCATATCTTCGTCGCATCTGTAGCAGCTGTAACAATCATCAATGCGTACCCCCCAACATCCGCTGCTATTGCGTCAACATTGTCCTACCCGAATGAGCAAGTACTGGGAATCGAAATTGCCCCGAATCGTCTAGCAGTAATCAATCAAAGAAATACGAATGCTACATACATCGATTTACTACTCTACGACACGACGCATCTTAGCTCTCCAAAGCTGATGGAAAATGCGAGCATTGCAGGAAACTATGTATCCGCGCGTCTTTCAGATGGTTATCTCTATGCGATCATCCAGCAGCCCTCGTTCCAGTACGGTCCTTACGGCAACCTGACGGGGGTAATGCCTGTAGTGACGGAAAACACTGCGTCACGCACCCTTGCGCCTTCCTCTGTATTTTACACGGACAACTGGGCGCAGATCAGTTACTATACCATGGTCGTGAGCTTGAGCATGACCACCGGGCAAGAGAGAACTATCTCCATCCTTACCGGAGAATCCTCGACGATCTACGTTTCGACCTCAAACATCTATGTGGTCTATGACATAGTTCCCATGATGGCCGCGGACGGCATTCCAGGGGACGTGTATACGGGAGGAATGATTTCCTCTGACATGGTCAGCGGTCAGAATACTTCAATATTCCGGGCAGCATACTCCAATGGCGTTGTCGTCGTGCAGGCGGCGGGCGAAGTCCCCGGAACCATCCTCAACCAGTTCTCGCTCGACGAGTACAACGGATACTTCCGAGTGGCTACAAGTCGGTTTGCCACGATCAATAATGTTGCCACGACAAGCGACGACGTATATGTTCTCAACGAGAACTTGAGCCTAGTGTCCTCGATCAAAAACATCGCGCCGGGCGAGAACATTTACGCAGTGCGTTTTGTCGGGGACCAAGGGTATGTCGTGACGTTCCAGCAGGTAGATCCGTTGTTTGTCATCTCTTTCATGAACATGACGCATCCCGTGATCGAGAGCGCTCTAAAAATGAATGGCTACTCTGACTACCTCCAGCCCCTTCCAGGTGGATACCTGCTCGGGATCGGAAAGGACACAGTTCCCGCATCCGATGGAAATTACTCGTACTACTTGGGCCTGAAGATGTCCCTGTTCAAGGTGTATAGCAACGGATCAACCACACAGATCTCAAAGTATGTCTTGGGTGACCGCGGGACGGAATCCCCGGCCCTGACAGATCATCTCGCGTTCACCTACGATCCGACCAAGAACATTACCGTGATACCCGTGCTCCTCGCGCAGGTGAGCGGCAACCAGTCGACAGGTCCCAATGGGTACCCGCTCTATGGAGATCCAGTCTACCAAGGCGCATACGTCTTTAGGGTGAATTCTACTGGGATTGTCCTTCTAGGACGAGTTACGCAGTACCAGAACTACGCTGATTCCCCGGTGAACAACCTGGACATATACAGGACGATCATCATCGGCAATTACCTCTACACGATCTCGCAGGGAGAAGTGATGGTGAGCTCGCTCGCAGATTTCTCCACGGTAGCGACAATCTCCCTGCCGACAACCAACTAAAAGGATGACACAACTGTGCTACGAAAATAGTATCTCGAATGTGAACCGACGAATCTCATGAATTGAGACAGGTTGCTGGCAGGAAATCGTAGTATTCTAGATTAGTCCGTCTATATATGTAAGAATTCTTTTCTGACAACAATTGCGAGAATCTATCACAGGAATTTTGAGACAACTGACAGCTTTCATGAGAAGCATATAAGTCGGGCTAGTTGTTTTCGTCGATTCACGTTTGGAATCGGGTTACTAAATTTCGGTAATTTTGTTGTGAATCATGAAAAAACGACTACTAAATTTCGTGTCGATATCTTTCGAAATGTAAGTTCGAAAATTCGATAGAAAGAATAGTCCGTGGTCGAACTTCGCGAAGATCCCGATTTGCTCTATAAGAAAAAGGCCGATTCCAAACTGTGATTCGTTTTAGTCCGTGTGGAAGAAAAAAACTTTCCAAAAACCTTGAATTCGACGAATTTCATTTAATCCT
>Ga0207060_10012_pt1 | contig 70746 bp, 60 predicted proteins | sample Alteio_BWMinCont_30_FD_153270 | JGI IMG/M metagenome (GOLD analysis project Ga0207060, IMG submission 153270) | Enriched cells from forest soil in Barre Woods Harvard Forest LTER site, Petersham, Massachusetts, United States -... | ecosystem: Environmental > Terrestrial > Soil > Temperate forest >...
TGACGCCGGAGGCGATGACGACGATGTCGGCATCGACGTCGATGATCTTTGGCACTACTTCGATTTCGACACGCTCATCGTCGAAGGCATCGAGCAGATCGATACGCGTAGAGAGTAGCTTCACTTCACTGGTTGGAGAGCCGTGGCCTACCAATTGAAGCCTGTCCCCCGGTTCGAGCAGCTGGCTGCGTAGGATTTGCGCGGCCAACATGCTGCCTACAGAGCCCGATGCGCCGATAATTGCGATCGCTGTCGACATAGGCCACATTATGGCAGCGGTTTGTACGATTCCGGTTAAATCTTTTGCTCACGCCGATGACATTCAATCTGTTTGATAGCCCATGAGGCCGCGTCGGCAAGGACTGCGTCCTCGTCTTGCTTCCATTGCGTCAGCGTGGGCAGGAATTTTTGCAGGCGGCTATTACCCATGGCAATGGCGATGTTGCGACGCAGTCCTTCAAACTTGGCGCGCTTGATGGGGGATCCGTAGAAGAGGCGGCCAAAGCTTTCCTGGTTCAACTCGGCGAGCCAGTCGAGGGCGGGATTCACGAGTTCGGGGCGCGCCTGGAGTTCAGGATCGGAGGAGATTGGGGCTTTGCGGTTCCAGGGGCAGACGTCCTGACAGATGTCACAGCCGAAAACCTGGCGACCGATTCCCTCTCGCAATTCGAGTGGGATCGAGCCACGTTTTTCAATTGTCAGATAGGAGATGCAGCGGGTGGCGTCCATCTGACGGGGTGCGGTGAGGGCTCCTGTTGGACAGGCGTCGATACAACGCGTGCAGCTTCCGCAACGGTCGGCGGCGAGTTGGGCGCGCTGGTCGGGTGTTACTTCAAGCGAGGTGAGGATTACGCCGAGAAAGAGCCACGAACCGAGCGGCTGGTTGAGGATGCATGTGTTTTTGCCTATCCAGCCCACGCCGGCGTAACGCGCATAGGCGCGCTCTACGACTGGGCCCGTATCGACGTAGCATTTCGATTCAAACTGGTCCAATGCCTCTTTGAGGACGGCATCAAGGCGCTCAAGGCGTTTCAGAAGGATCTTATGATAATCGCTTGGTACGAGGCTGCCATCAGGACTTTGCTGGCCTGTCCATGCGTAGCGGGCGACCCATGCTGCGTCTTGTGGCCCGGGATCGATGGAGAGTGGTTGCGGCGTGTTGTAATTTGTAACGCAGACGATGACAGATTTGACCCAGGGGACGGCTACTCGGAGCGACGAACGCACGAGTTCGCCTGCTTCGTTGCGACGCTTCAGATATTCCATGTCGCCTGCTTTGCCTTGTTCGATCCACTGAGCAAAATTCTGGCACTCCTCCTGATCTTCAGGCGAGCCGGGTTCCGGCACGGCGGCAATGCCGGCGGTGGAGAAACCGACCTTGATCGCTTCGGCCGCGATGAGCGTTTGTAGAGAATCCTGCTGCATGGGATGGATGCTGTTGATATGGTAGTCGAGTGCGTGCCGAAACGACGTTGACTGCAAATCGCATTCCGCGCCGCCGTTGGAGGATTGCTCTGCTGCTGGGGCTGGGCGTGCTGGTCAACTACTTTGACCGCGTGAACCTGTCTGTTTCGCACAACGATCTTTACGCGACCTTCGGCATTTCGGATATTACATTCGGCTATCTGCTCGCTTCTTACAACTGGAGCTATGCGCTTTGCCAGCTTCCGATTGGGGTGCTGCTCGATCGGTTTGGTGTGCGCATCGTTGGGCGCATCAGCACTCTTGTGTGGAGCATGGCTTCGTTTGCTGCTGCTCTGACACCGAGTATTGGCGGGTTTTTCGCGGCGCGCCTTCTTTTAGGTGTTGGAGAGGCTCCGACGTTTCCCGCGAATGCGAAGGCGATTGGCTATTGGTTTCCGCCGAAGGAACGAAGCCTGGCTACGAGCGTTTTTGATTCCGCTGCCAAGTTTGCTTCTGCGATTGGCGTGCCGCTGATTGGGATTCTGCTGCTGCGTGTGGGCTGGCGGCTTAGTTTTGGGGCTACCGGTGTCATCAGCTTTTTGTATTTTCTACTTTTTTATTGGATCTATCGCGATCCGGTCGACGATCCGGAGTTGAGCGCAGAGGAACTGAGCTATATCCGCTCTGAAGATACGTTAAGAGACGTTGAGGACTTTACGGTCGAGCAGGCTTCGCTTAGTTATCTGCTGCGGCGACGTAAGGTGATTGGGCTGGCGCTGGGATTCGGCTCCTATAACTATGTTTTCTATTTGCTGCTTACCTGGCTGCCTAGCTATCTGTCGCGCTCGTTGAACATCGATCTGCTGCATTCGTTTCTGTATACGGGAGTGCCGTGGCTCTTTGCCACTTTCACGGACTTGATCGTTGGTGGATGGCTGGTGGATGCGCTGGTGCAGCGGGGGTGGAATGCGAATCTGGTTCGCCGCGTGGTTTTGATTGGAGGCACTGCCCTTGGGCTCGGCATTATTGGGGCGGCCCATGCGCATACAGCGACGCAGGCGCTGTTCTGGATCAGCCTTTCGATTGGCGGGCTGGCAGCAGCGGCACCGGTGGGGTGGTCACTTCCTTCATTGATTGCACCCCGAGGAAGCGTTGGGACGCTGGGCGGCATCCTCAATTTTTCGAACCAGATTTCGGGCATCGCCGCGCCGATCCTGACTGGGTATCTTGTTTCGGCGCGGCATTCGTTTGCGCTGGCCTTCGGAGTCGCCGCAATTTATCTGGTGATTGGAATCTCTGGCTATGTCTTTCTGCTTGGGGACATTGAGCGCATTCCGGGAGAAGCTCACTTAGCACTGTAGGACTTGCTGGCGCCGGTGCGCGGATTGAGCACGGAGAAACTGCCGTCTTCGGTTGCTGTCAGCTCGATGTCATTTCCGTTGTCCGGTCCTTGGGGATTCGCGATGAACGTGTCCTGCGGGTTGAGCGACTGACCACCTTCTTCGGAGTAGTGCAGCTGCCAGAGCGCTTCGAGGCCGGGGATGTTTTTGAAGGTCTCAAGTGTTGCCTTTGAGCCGCCCTTCTTTGCTCCGTTGTCCATGATGGCGACTTGTGGATGAATGGCGTCGACCAGCGCTGGGCTTGAGCTTTGGTACCAGCCGTGGTGCGACACGATAAGGACGTTGACATGGCCGAGCTTGTTAGTGGGGCACATCAGCTGCATTTCTTTATCCCAGGTCAGGTCGCCGAGATCGAGGATGTGCAGTTTGCCGGAGGTGATAAGAACGCCGAGCGAACGGGCGTTCTCTGTCTGGTCGGGCGGGCGCGTTTCTGATGTTTTGCAGTAGGTGTTGGCTTCTCCGCCGCCGGGGAGAGGGTGGTCAATGAGATTGCCGTCTGCGCTGATGACAATGGCTTTGAAGCCCTTGATGGGTAGCGTGTCGCCGGGCTTGACTGTGATGTTTTTGTATTTCCCAGTCGCGAGGAGCTTCTGATATGCCTCGTATCCTTGCTCGGTATCGGCGTCTGTGGTTTCGCGGTTGGGGCCGTGGTCGATGAACGTGCCGACGGGAATGCGGGCTGCGAGTTGAGGTACGCCTCCGACGTGATCAGTGTGGAAGTGCGTGATCAGCACGTAGTCAAGCTTGCTGATGCCGGCCTTCTTTGCGGCGGCGGCGATGCGGTCGGCGTCGCGTCCGTTGTTGCCGGGCCAACCTGTGTCGATGAGCAATGACTCGCCTGCGGGAGAGACAAAGAGCGTAGCCTGACCGCCTTCGACATCGATGAAATATATCCGTAGTTTCGCCTTGTTCTGCGCAAGCGTTACTGTGCAGACACAGGCCAGCAGGGTGCACAGCATCATCCAGTGTTTTGCTCTACTCATCATTTCCCCTTTTGAGAGACCGTCGCGCGCATGGCTCCGGTCGAGATGCCGCCATCGACGAGGAGCGTCTGGCCGGTGACATAGCGGCTTGATTCGGAGGCGAGAAAGACTATCGCTCCGTCAAGGTCATCGGGCTTGCCAGGACGTTTTAACGGAATGCGCTCCACGAGATATTCCACCCAGCCTTCGTCTTCGTACATGACTTTGTTTTGCGCGGTCATGAACCATCCTGGGGCGAGGCAGTTCACGGTGATGCCGTGCTTGCCCCAGTCGTCGGCGAGGCTCATGGTGAGTTGCCTGATGCCTCCGCGGCTGGCGGTGTATGGGCCAAGGCCAGCGTAGCCGGCGACGCTGGTCACCGACCCGATGCTGATGATGCGGCCGTAGCCGTGTCGGATCATGCCGCGTGCGATGGCCTGCGCTACGAAGAAGCCGCCGCGTAGGTTTGTGTCGAGTATCAGGTTCCAATCATCCCATGTGACGTCGACTGCGGGCTTGCGGACATTGCAGCCTGCATTGTTGACGAGGATGTGGATCTGTCCAAAGGCTCCTTCAGCTTCCGCAGCCATATTTTTGATGCTGGCTTCGTCGCGCACGTCGAGTTCGAGCGAAACGACGCGGCGGCCCAGCGCTTTCATTTCAGCTTCGAATGATGCGAGGGTTTCGCGCTTGCGGCTGGTGAGAATGAGATCGGCGCCAGCGTTGGCGAGGGCTCGGGCGAAATACTGGCCCAAACCGCGACTGGTGCCGGTGACGAGTGCGACCTGCCCGGTGAGATCGAAGAGTGTACCGCTCATTGGATGCCCTTTGATTCCTGCGGGGCGAGAACGACTTTCATGAGATTGGGCTCACCGGCGTGAAGGCGATCGAACCAGCGCGGGCCTTCCTCAAGGGGAGCAACGGCGGTGATGAGCGGCTTGACACGGATCTTTCCGCAGGTCATGAGTTCGATAGCCTGCGGATATTCGCCGGATGAGGCTGCGGTGCCTTGCAACCGGACTTGACGCGAGACTACTTTTTGAAGCGGCAGCGTTACCTCCGGCTTGATGTTGCCGATCAGCAATACGGTTCCGCCCTTACGGACGCAGTCGATTGCTGCGGAGATGGTTTCGTTGCGTCCAACGGCTTCGAGCGCGACGTCGACTCCTTTGCCTGCGGTGAGGCGCATCACTTCGGCGATCAGTTCAGCGCCGGAAAGATGCAGGGTTTCGTCGGCACCCATTTCTTTGGCGAGCTTGAGGCGGGTTGGGTCGAGATCGGTGATGAATACGCTGGCTGCTCCGGCGGCACGCGCGGCCTGAAGCGTAAGGAGGCCGATCATACCTGCTCCGATGACGAGTGCCGTTTCGCCGCCGCGCATTTCAGAAAGACGGACTGCGTGCAAAGCCACAGAGACGGCTTCGAGCATGGCTGCTTCAGGAAACGATAGGGTGTCAGGTAGGCGGTAGAGGATGCGCTGTGGCACGACGACGTATTCGGCGAAGGCTCCGGCACGGCGATAGTCTCCGCAGGAAACCCCCACGACCTGGCGGAAATCGCAGAGATTCATCTGACCGCTGCGGCAGTAGTCGCAATTTCCGCAATAGACGGTGGAATCGAAGGTGACGCGGTCGCCTTTTTGGAATCCGGTGACGTCGGTTCCAGTTTCAGCAACGATGCCAGCTGCTTCATGGCCCATGACGATGGGCGGGATACGCCGGCCGGAGCTTCCGTCGTAGCCGTGGACGTCGCTTCCGCAGATGCCGCACGCGGTAACCTCCACTAAGACTTCCTCGGGGCCAGGTATCGGACGCGGCAGGTCCGCGAGTTCGAACTTGTTGTATTCGGCGAGCAAAAGTGCCTTCATGGGTCTCCTTTGTACCTATCCGTTTTATCCCTTCAGCGTTGCATCACGCAAAAAATCATAATTGCCAGAGGGCGAGAGATGCAGATTCTGCAGACGACGGCTGTGGACGAGAACCGTGTCCAGATACCAGAGGTTGATGGCCGGCATGTCGTCAGCGAGTATCTTCTGCACATCGCCGTAGAGCGTCTTCTGCTGGGAGCGGTCCGCGGTGGCAGCCGCTTCGGTGAGCAGTTGGTCGATCTGAGGATTCGCGTAGAAGCCGCGATTCGCGCCGTGCGGCGGAAAGCTGGCGGTTGCGAAGGAGTAGCGGAAGATGTCAGGCGCTTCGTTGCCGCCGATCCAGCGCGAAGGCGCAACCTGGAAAACGCCACGGCTGATGTCGGCATAGAACGTCGCGAATTCGAAGCTGCGCACATCGAGCGCGATGCCTACGCTTGCGAGTTGCTGTTGCACGACCATCGCTAACATGCGGCTGCTCTCGTCGGTTGAAGTCTTCATGCCGATGTGAAAGCGGTAGCCGTCTGCTTTGCGCGTGTATCCGACTCGATCGAGCAATGCGTTGGCGGCTGCCGGGTCATAGTTGTGTCGCGTGACTCCGCCGTTCCATGCCCAGTGTTCGGGAGGCAGGGTACTCTCGGCGAGCCTTGCCTGATCGCGGTAGAGGGAGTGGATGATCAGCGGGCGATTGATGGCCAGCGCGATGGCGTTGCGCACGCGGGCGTCGCGCAGGACCGGATCGCGCGTGTTGAAGGTTAGATAAACGAGCGTGGTGCCGGGGCCCGAGTCGATTTGCAGATTCGCTTCGTGGCGCAGGGCGTAGACGGTGTCTGCCGGCAAGGCGTTGATCAACGCATCAGCGGAGCCTTTCTGCAATTCGAGGGCTCGGGTTGTGGCGTCGGGGACTACGGCAAAGCGAAGACTCTGAATTGCGGGAAGCGGCTGCCAGGAGTGGGCTGCGCGTTCCAGCACGACATCCTTGTCCTGCTCCTGACTTACAAATTCAAATGGCCCACTCCCGATCGGGTGCTGCCAGAAGTCCCGACCGCTGCCGGCGGGGACTACGCCGAAGCCGCCGTCGCTGAGGTTCCAGAGCAATGCAGGATCGGGCTTCTTGAGGTGAATGACGAGGGTTTGCCCGTCGGGTGCATCTACGCGACCGATGGTCTGATAGGCGTTCGCTTTTACGCTGATGACCTTGCCTTGCAGGATCGTGTCGAGGGTGTACTTTGCGTCGGCTGATGTGAGGAGTTGGCCGTTGTGAAAATGTACATCGTTGCGAAGGTGGAAGATGTAGGTCAAAGAGTCCGGGTTTTCCCAACTCGCGGCAATCCAGGGCTGCAGGTTGAAGTGCTCGTCTTTGCGAACCAAGGAATCGAAGATCAGAGAGTCGATGCGCTCGGATTGCGCGTCCACACCGATGCGCGGATCGAGGTTCGTGGGGCTGCTTTCGATCAGGACTGTAACGGTGCTGGCGGGGAGTTGCTGGTGCCGGCAGCCTAGTTGCAGGCTGGTTGCGCCTATGAGCAAAAGAGCCAGCGTCAGGTTCTTAGGCATAGGTGATCTGGCCCAGAAGTGCTGTATGCTTTGCTCCGGTTGCGGATGGAATGTTTGCCGGATGCCGATGCCAGGTGTAGTAGGCGAGGAGCGCGAAGGCCACGGCTTCTTTCGCATCGACGGGAATTCCGGCGTCGGCACTTTGCATCAGATTGCACCCCAGCGGTTCGAGCTTTTGCCGCAGCATGGCCATGAGGGTTTTGTTTTTTGCGCCTCCGCCGGAAACGATGTAATCGACCGGGATGCCGCGCTTGAGCTTCGGCTGAACAAATTTCTCGAAGGCACGTGCGATGCTTTCTGCGGTGAGTACGGTCGCTGTTGCAATCGTGTCTTCGTGGGAAGCTTTGGATTTTTGGCAGAGGCGGAGGAATTTTTCGACAAAGGCTGTCCCGAACTCTTCACGTCCGGCTGATTTAGGTGGTCTTGCAGCGAAGAATGGATGCTGCAGTGCAGAGGCCAGAACGTTTTCGACGAGGGTACCTTGAGACGCGATTTTGCCGCCTCCGTCGTACGGCTTGTGAAACAGGCGCTGCATCAGCGCATCGATCACCATGTTTCCGGGGCCGGTGTCGAAGGCTAGCAAATTGTCGGCTCCGGAGGCTGGCGGGATAAAGGTTAGGTTGCCGATGCCTCCGATGTTCTGGAGAACTCGCGCTAGTTTCTCGTCGGCGAATTGGACGTAGTCGAGCAGCGGGACTAACGGCGCGCCTTGGCCGCCTGCGACCATGTCGGCGGGGCGGAAATTGTTGACTACAGGCACTCCCATCTCTGCCGCGATGATGGCTGGTTCGCCGATCTGCCAGGTGCAGGCGACTTTGCATCCCGCATACGTGGCTGGAGTGGCCTGATGGTAGATCGTCTGTCCGTGGCATCCGATGAGCTGCAGATTGGCGGGATGGCGTTTCACTGTTGCCCGAACGGCTTCGGCGTAGGCCTGTCCCAGTCGCCAGTTGAGCCGGGCTAATTCTGCCGTGGATGTAGATTTGGCGTCCATCGCGGACAAGATGGCTTGGCGCAAAGCGGGTGTGAACGGGAAGGCCTGGTGCGCTACCAGTTTCAAGTTTAGGCTGCCGCGATTAGGGCGGATTTCTACGAGCGCCACGTCGATGCCGTCGGCAGATGTGCCGCTCATAACACCCGCAACCGTCATCGGGCGGAATGGTTCGGGCCCGGAATTTGGATGGGATTTTACCTGCCCCGCCAACACTCGCTCCTGGTGTTTAGCCCCATTGTATGTCTTATTGAGCGGGGAGCTTTATCGGTTGGACGCTCGTTCCATGCGGTTTGCCCACGCAGACTGTCGCTTGGCCCAAATTTGATTCGAGAGTAGGATGCAGTCAACTGAGAATACAAGGATGCACCGGGAAGAATCATCGCCGCGCAAGAGGACCGGGCTGCGATATCCAGGCTGGCTGGCGCTCTTCATTGTCTGGACGCTGGTTGGTGCGTTTGGTTACATTCGTCATCGGCTCGATCCCGCATCCGCTCCGGCCACCCGCAACCCACTTCTCGAATTTGCGGGATGGCTCACCTGCTTCTATCCGTGGATTCTGCTTGGACCGATTGTCTTTCGCCTTGAGCATCGCTATCCGCTGAATCGGGCGAAGTGGCTGACGAGCGTTCCGATTCTTGGTTTGTTCGGATTATTGCTGGCCTTTGTCGCTGTAAAACTCAGCTTTCTCCTGAATATGCCATTGGACCCGCGTATCACCTGGCGGACGCTGGTCTTCGACGTCCCCACCTCCGAGTTCTTTCTTGCCTTTTTTCTCTTCTGGAATATTGCGATCGCGGGGGCCATTATTCGCACCATTATCGTTCTGGAGCGCCAGAAGAGAATTGCAGTAGAACTGGCGCTTGAGAATGCGAAGCTCGAAACTTGTCTCAAAAACGCCGAACTGGAGACGCTGCGACTGCGACTGAAGCCGCATTTCCTTTTCAATACGCTTGAAAACATCTCGGCGCTGGCGGAGGACAATCCCAAGCTTGCGCGAAAGATGCTGTCGCGGCTTGGCGAACTGCTGCGAGCCGCTTTCCGGCGCGACTTTCAGGCAGAGATCAGCCTGAGTTCAGAAATCGCTCTGATGAATGCGTACATTGACGTGGAGCGCGTTCGCTTTGGTGAGCGGCTGAAGGTGGATGTCGATATCGATCCGGAAACCGAGGCTGCGCTGGTACCTAGCTTATTGTTGCAGCCGCTAGTAGAAAACGCGATTGTGCATGGGCTGCGCGATGTTTCCGTTGCTGGCAGGATTGAAGTGCGCAGCACGCGAGATTCCGGGTCGCTGGTTTTGACAGTGAAGGATAACGGCAGCGGCCCGGCGCAGGCGCTCGAAGATCTGCCGCTTGGTGTGGGCCTTGGTTCTGTCCAGGAGCGGCTTTTGCGGATGTATCCGCGCGATCATCAGCTTTCCGTGAAACGTGCCGATGACGGCGGTACGCTGGTTCATATCAGTCTTCCCTTCCGCACGAAAACGGCATGAAACCGCTGCGTGTTTTGATTGTTGACGATGAGCCTGCGATTCGTGCCGGGATTCGCAAGCTGCTCTCGGCGATGGATGATGTACAGGTTTCGGGCGAATGCCAGAACGCTGCCGAGGCCGTCAGCACAATAAAGCTCAATCAGACGGACGTGGTGCTGCTGGATATTCATCTGCCGGATGCGAGCGGGCTGGATGTGGTGCGGTCGGTCGGCGCGGAGCGGATGCCGTTCGTCGTTTTTGTCACTGCGTATGACGAGCATGCGATAGAGGCCTTCGAACTGAATGCGCTGGATTACCTGTTAAAACCGTTCGATGAAGACCGCTTGCAGCGCTCGCTTGATCGTGCGCGGGAACGGCTGTCGTCAGACGGACAGCAACAGGTTATTGCGCAATTGGAGAAGCTGGTTGCGGGCTACCGTCCGGCGGGACCGGAGCGGTTCGTGGTTCGCAAGACGAACCATTATGAGTTTGTTTCGGCGGATTCGGTGGACTGGATCGAATCGGCTGACAACTATATTGAGCTGCATTGCGGGGGCAAAACGCATCTGCTGAATGAGACGATGAGCGGGATTGAGCAGAGGCTTGATCCGCGGAAGTTTCTGCGGATTCATCGCCGACATATTGTGAATACCAACCGGATTCTTGCGGTGCATCCGCTGGCTGGCGGGACGTACGAAATTGAGATGCAGCATGGTGTGCGGCTTACCTCTGGACGGAACTTTACGCAGGCTGTGCGGCTGCTGATCGGGCGCTAAGAGCAAAAGCAGATCCTTCGCTACGCTCAGGATGGCAGCTCTAGGTGTAATTGACATGGTGCTCCGAGCATTAAAATCAACGTATGCGAGCTGCTGTTCTTCATCGACCTGCGCCGATTCAGCAGAATCCACTTCATCTTGAAGATTTGCCTGTTCCCGAGCCGGGCCCGGGTGAGATTCTGCTTCGCGTGGAGGCTTGCGGGGTTTGCCGGACTGATCTGCATATCACTACTGGAGAGTTGAAGCCGCTGGTTACGACAGTTACTCCGGGACACCAGATTGTGGGGCGTGTCGAGAAGCTAGGTGCTGGCGTTCCGGGAATGAAGGCCGGTGAGCGGCTTGGTGTTTCGTGGCTGGGTGGGACGGATGGTACCTGCCTGCTCTGCCGCAAGGGGATGGAGAATCTTTGCGATCATCCTACGTTTACGGGCTATTCGGTGAATGGCGGGTATGCCGAGTATGCGATTGCGCGGGCTGATTTTTGTGTTCCGCTGCCGGAGGAGGCTGCGGCAAAGGATGTTGCTCCGCTGCTTTGCGCGGGGATTATCGGGTTTCGCAGCCTGCGGGTGGCTGAGGTTGAGCCGGGTGATCGGGTTGGGCTCTTCGGGTTTGGGGCTTCGGCGCACTTGGCGATTGATGTTCTGAAACATTGGGGGTGCGAGGTTTATGTGGCTTCACGCGGGGCTTCACATCAGAAGTTGGCGCGTGAACTGGGTGCAGTCTGGGTGGGCGGGGCCACCGATCGGCCGCCGGTACAGCTTGACCGGGCCGTAACGTTTGCTCCAAGCGGCGATGTGGTTCTGGCGGCGTTGGCTTCTCTGCGCAAAGGCGGGATTGTGGCGATCAATGCGATTCATCTTGATCGGATGCCTGAATTTGACTATGACTCACTGCTTTGGGGGGAGCGGCAGCTACGCAGCGTGGCGAATATGACGCGGCAGGATGCTCGGGATTTTGTGAAGCTGGCTACTGAGATTGGCATTCGGCCTCGGACCACCTTGTTCAGTCTCGATCAGGTGAATCAGGCGCTGGCCGCCGTCTATCACGATTCGATTGATGGGGCTGCGGTTGTGCTCTGCCAGTGATCCGGGCGGTTTTGCGCTGGATTTAGTAGACTGGTAATGAGGAAACTATGCCGGAAATACAGCGCAGGAAGACCGTTACGGTCAGGATCGGCCATGTTCGGGTTGGGTCTGACGTACCGGTTGTCGTCCAGTCGATGACTAACACCGATACCGCGGATGTTCAGGGGACGATTCAGCAGGTGGCGGCGCTGGCTGCTGCGGGGTCGGAGCTGGTGCGGGTAACGGTCAACAATGACGAAGCGGCCAAGGCTGTTCCCTACATCGTGGAAGGGCTGGCGAAGCTGGGCATTCATGTTCCGATCATTGGCGATTTCCATTACAACGGGCACCTGCTGCTGAAGAAGTATCCGGACTGCGCTAAGGCGCTGGCGAAGTACCGTATCAATCCGGGTAACGTTTCGATCGGACGCAAGAACGATGACAACTTCCGCACGATGATTGAGTGCGCGATTGAGAACAACAAGCCGGTCCGCATTGGCGTGAACTGGGGCTCGCTCGATCAGGCACTGCTTACGCGCATGATGGATGAAAATTCCAAACTGCCTGAGCCGCTTGACGCCCGCGACGTGATGATGGAGGCGATGTGCCGGAGCGCGCTTGATTCGGCGGCTGCCGCGGAAAGCTATGGGCTGGGGCACGACAAGATCATCATCAGCGGCAAGGTCAGCGGCGTTCGCGACCTGATTGATGTTTACGAGATGCTGGCCAGGCGCTGCGACTATCCGCTGCATCTGGGCCTGACTGAGGCGGGGATGGGCATGAAGGGCATTGTCGCTTCGACAGCCGGGCTTTCTCCTCTCCTGCTGAGGGGTATTGGCGATACCATTCGCGTTTCGTTGACTCCGAAGCCGGGCGGTGACCGGACGGAGGAAGTGCTGACGGGGCAGCAGATTCTGCAGTCGCTCGGCATCCGCAGCTTTACGCCGCAGGTTACGGCTTGCCCTGGGTGCGGGCGGACTACTTCTACCTTCTTTCAAGAATTGGCCCAGCAGATCCAGAACTACCTGCGCGACTCGATGCCTTCGTGGCGTGAGCGCTATCCGGGAGTTGAGGAATTGAAGCTGGCGGTGATGGGCTGCGTGGTCAATGGGCCAGGCGAGTCGAAGCATGCCAACATCGGCATCTCGCTGCCGGGGACGTTTGAGGAGCCGAAGGCCCCGGTGTATGTTGACGGGCGGCTGATGACTACGCTGCGCGGCGACACGATCGTTCAGGACTTCCAGAAGATTCTGGATGAGTATGTGAAGACCAGGTACGGGACTGGTTCACCGAAGGAAGAGCTGGTCGAGGTCCACTGATCCCGGTTTTGGCAGGGCGTGCTGTATTGCCCTGCCACCCTCCCCCTATCATTTCCGCTAAATTCCTCTATTTACAGGTACTTAACGGCATTTTATGAGACTATGGCGCCTAAATTACTCTTTTGATTTAACTTATCTCTATTTCATGAACTGATGAGCCATTTTTAACGCAATAGGACGCCAAGTGCGCTAAGGCATTTCAGTACAGAGTCCGCAGAGAAAACTCCCCTATTTCTATTTTAGCCATTCTGGCTATGAAACACGCCACATTGCGCCTTTCCTATCTCGCTGAAAATATGGCATTTATGAAATAAATTGACCTCGGAGGGCTTGACAGACTTTCCTGCTTCAGTGCCCTTGGTAATCTTTTCGTCTGCCGGGCAATTGCCTACTCTTGAGGCGCTACTCCATTTCATTTTCCGGGGAGTGTCCGTGCGGAGTCCTGCTCTTGCTTGCCTGCTTTTGTGTCCGTTGATGCTGCTGGCTGAAAAGACCTGCTATTCGCCTAACGAGGCTCTTGCACACCAGAACAAGGATGTCTGCGTTGCGGCCCCATGTCTACGACGTGGTGGAGTTGGCCGATGGGACGCGGTTTCTGGATCTTTGCAGTCCGGAGACACCGGATGAGCAGTGTCGGTTTACGGTAATGAGTGCGAATGGGGACCGAAAGACGGTTGGGGATCTGGGCCAGTTCCGGGCGCAGGATATTCGGATTCGCGGCGTGGTGAGGCCCTTTGGCGGGCGCGCGGAGATTCTGCTGAGCGATGCCCGGCAGTTTCATGGTGGCGCGGAGAAGTTCAAGCCGAATCCGGCGCTGCTGCATGGGTTCTCGGCTGAAGATGGACGGACGGCATTCTCTGATCCGGCACTCAAGAGTGGAAAACATCGGAACGTTTTTCAGACTGCTCATTGATTGGTTGGTTAACTGTCTTGCCTTCCCACCCTGACCTGGTCAGGGATGGGGCACACTTTTTCTTGCTGATGCTGAAAAAAGGCCTTGCTGCGCAAGGCAAGAGGCGCACGAACTTTGTTCGTGCGGGTCCTTCGACTTCGCTACGCTTCGCTCAGGATGACATCCTTTTGGGAATTGAGATTAGCGGAGGGGGCCGGCGTTTTTTCGGAGTTCGGCTAGCGGGTAGAAAGTGCCTCGCCATTCGACTCCGCCGCGGGCGAGGGTGACGACCATGGAGCGGAGCAGCATGTAGACGATGACGCAGGCGGCAACGGGGAGCAGAACCGCGTACGCGGTGGGAACGCCGTTCACGTGGCGTTCGCAATAGTGGTAGATATCGAGGGCTGATCCCACGACGACGATACTGGCGGTGAGCATCCACCACCCGCCGAGGAATCCGATGAAGGGCATGACGCAGAAGAGCCCGATCATGACGCAGGCGGCAACCAACACAAGGGGACGAAAGCGGAAGACGGCGAAGACATTTTTCGTCAGGTTGCGGACGATGCCGAGTGTGCCGGCGGCCCAGTGGACGCGGATGAGGTCGCGGCCGAATGCGATGCGCTGGCGGAAGCCCTGATCCTTGACCTGATAGCCGAGCTTGATGTCTTCGAGGATTTCCATGCGGTGGCCTTCGTAGCCTCCGATGCTGCGGTAGACGTGGTTGCGGATGAGATTGAACGCGCCAATGCCGATGGACTCGCGGTTTTTCGGGTCTGAGACTTTCCAGGGGCGCTGCGAAAGAAATGCCAGCACCTGAAAGGATGAGAGCATCATGCGCTCGCCTGCGGTTTTGAGGACGAGGGTGGGAAAGAGGATGAGGTGATCGGCTTCACGCTCGGCGTAGTTGAGGGCGCGGCTGAGGCAGTCTTCGCGGTAGAGGATGTCTCCGTCGGTGAAGAGGAGCCATGCGGCTGTTGCCTGGCGGGCGGCGAGGGCCATGGCGTGCGTTTTGCCGAGCCAGCCTGCGGGGAGTTCCTTGATATGGATGACACTGATGCTCTTGCCTGGAGGCTGTTCTTCGGCGGCGATGCGGTCCATGATTTCGCCGGTAGTGTCGGTGGAGCGGTCGTCCACGGCGAGGATCTCAAGGGAGATCCCTTTTTGTGCCAACAGGGAGCGCAGGGTTTGTTCGATGGCCTGCTCTTCGTTGCGGGCCGGGACAATGACGGTGATTTGTGGCTGTGGCGTCTGCTCGATTGTGATGTTCTCTTTGAGCAGGTCGGGGAGCTTGGGGAGATTGCGTCGGGCGGCTGTGGTACGCCACGTCCAGAGGAGGGCGATGAGCCAGTTGAGGATGATGGCTGCGGTTCGCATTCATTTTCAGTATCTATGATGGTGCTCTTTTCATCGACTGGTTAAATGTCTGCCCTCCCACCCTTCGCCTTCTGCTCAGGATGGGCACTCCATTTTTGTGTTTCTACTTAGGAAAAACGGGGCCTTGCTGCGCAAGGCAAAAGGCGCACGAATTTCATTCGTGCGGGTCCTTCGACTGCGCGCTTCGCGCTCCGCTCAGGATGACATCGCTTAGGGCGGGGCGCTTGTGGCGACGGTTGGTCAGTGTATTGCTGTGGGAGAGAGGTGGTGGGTGTCTTCGCTTTCGGGCAGGAGTGGGGCGAAGCGCGAACCGGTGAACAGGATGATGCTGGCGATGGCCAGGGAGACTAGCGTGGCGCCGAGGCCGATGCGCAGTGATCCAGTCCTGTCGGAGATGTGGCCGATGAGGCGCGGGGAGAAGGCGTCGCCGAGGCCGTGAATCATGAAGAGATTGATGGCGAGGGCGGTTGAGCGAATGGGCGCGGCCACTGAATTAACGATGCAGGCATTGAGCGGGCCATTGTTGAGGAAGAGAAAAAATTCCGCGACGAAGACGGCGGGAACGAGCGATGAGCGCGGTCCGAAGATTGCGGCGGCGGCGGCGGGGACGGCGATCAGCATGCTCCAAGCGGAGAGCAGATACAGGCCGCGGTGGTTCTTGCGCAGCCAGAGATGGCCGAGCCATCCGCCGGCAACGGTGCCGAGAAGGCCATCGATGGCGGTGATGGCACCGGTAACGAGTCCGGCGGCGGCGACGGAATATCCGGCGAAGCGGACGAAGAACGTGGGAAGAAAGGTTGAGATACCGCCAACGGCGAAGGTCCACATCGCCATGCCGAGGGTTGCGGTCCAGAATGCGGGGTTGCGAACGAAGCCGGAGAGGGTGGTGCGGTTGAATGTGGGCGCGAGTTTGTCGGCGGCTCCGCGCTCCGGCTCCTTGACGAAGAACCAGAAGGCGGCGGCGATGAGGACTCCGGGCAATGCGGCGATGAAGAAGGGCATGCGCCAGCCATAGTGCTGGCCGAGCACGCCGCCCATGAGATAGCCGAGCGCTGCTCCCACCGGAATGGTGACGTAGAAGATGCTGAGAACGCGGTTGCGGTCGATTTCGGGATAGAAGTCGGCGAGCAGAGCGGGGGCGTAGATGCTGAAGGTGGCTTCGCCGATGCCGACGATGGCGTGGCGGAAGAGCAGCGTGTCATAGCTGTGGACGGTTGCGGTGAAGAGCGTGGCGATGCTCCAGAGCAGCGTTCCGGCAACGATGAGCGGGCGGCGTGGGAAGCGGTCGCCGAGCCATCCGGTGAGCGGGGCCGCGATCATGTAGGTGAAGAAGAAGGCCGAGGTGAGCAGGCCCATCTGCGCGTCGTTAGCATGGAATTCTTTTTGCACGAGCGGCTGGACGCCGGGAAGCACGTAGCGATCGATGAAGTTGAAGAGGTTGAGGCAGGTGAGGAGGAAAAGTGCGATGCCTGCGGTTTGCGCTGCGGATGGTTTTGATCGCTGGAGGTCTGCAGTCATGCGATGAGTCCGCATGATATCAGCTTCGGCTTTCTTGCCGGAGGTTCGCTGCGATTGCTACCTTCCCACCCTTTGCTGCGCAAAGGATGGGGCACCCTTTTTCTTGCTGATGCTGAGAGAAAGGCCAGGCCTTGCTTCGCAAGGCAAGTGGCGCACGAATTTCATTCGTGCGGGTCCTTCGACTGCGCACCTTCGGTGCTTCGCTCAGGATGACAGCAGCGCGGGGATTTTTATTTGGTTTCGGGGCGGGGCCAGCGGGCTTCGACGGTGGTGGAGATGCCGCCGCGTGGACGGAAATCGCCTTTGACTACGGCCCAGACAGGATTGCAGGCCTTTACTACGTCTTCGAGGACCTGGTTGGTGACGTTTTCCTGAAAGATACCGAGGTTGCGATAGGTAAAGAGATATTCCTTGTAGGACTTGAGTTCGAGGCAGAGGTCGCGGGGCATGTAGCGCAGCGTAATGATGCCGAAGTCGGGCAGGCCGGTCTTGGGGCAGACGGAGGTGAACTCGGGATCGTCGATGACGATTTCGTAACCGGGAAACTGGTTTTTCCAGGTTTCGATGGATGGGAAGGAAAAGTCGAGTCCGGCTTTTGCGTGTTCGTCAGTGTATCGTTCAGAGAGCACCATGTGTTTATTGTAGGGCAGGGCGCGAACGCGGTGAGCACCGAGGTCCTTGAGACACCAGCATTGCTTGCGCTTTGTTCGCTAACTTCGACCCTATATTTTCTGATCCGAATACGGATCTCATTGAGTCTTATATACTGACTCACGGTTCCTGATGGCGACAGCACGAACAACGACGAATCGCAATGTGTGGATTTGGGGCGGCGCGGCTGTTGCCGTCGCGCTAGTCTTTTACATCGTGCATCTTGCTACGCGCACGACGCTGCCGATTCGTGCAGCGGAGGTGGAGCGCAGCAGCCTGAAAAGCACAACGTCTACCAATGGAAAGGTTGAGCCTGCATCGTTCTTCGAGGCGCATGCTCCGTACCCAGCCGTGGTGAAGGCGATTTACGTGCATGAAGGCGATAAGGTCACGGAAGGCAAACTGCTGCTGCAATTGGACGATACGGATGCGCGATCGAAACTCGCGGCGGCGATCTCTGCTTTGCGAGGCGCGCAGGCCAGCTATGACGCGATGATGAAGGGCGGCACGCAGGAAGAACGCTTGTCGCTGAATGGTGACCTGACAAAGACGCAGATGGACCGCGATCAGGCGCAGCGCGATGTGGCGGCACTGGAAAAACTGCAGGCGCAAGGAGCGGCTTCCGCGGCTGAGGTTGCGGCGGCCAAGGGTCGCCTCGAGACGGCTAATGATTCGCTGGCGTTGCTCGAAAAGAAGAAGTCGGGGCGTTATGATGCGACGGACATTGTCCACTCCAAGGCTGCGCTGGATGACGCACAAGCAGGGTATGCCGCAGCGCAGGAAGTGGTAAACCAAGCGAATGTGAAGGCTCCGTTTGCCGGGACGGTGTATTACATTCCAGTCTCGAAATCGGAGTTTGTGCAGACCGGGGACAAGCTGCTACAGATGGCGGATCTGACAAAGATGAATGTCCGCGCCTATTTTGACGAACCGGAAATTGCCAAGATCCGCGAGGGGATGCCGATTATTATTCGCTGGGACGCGATGCCGGACAAAGAATGGCACGGGCATGTGGAGCGTGTGCCTTCAACAGTCACTACGTATGGAACACGCAACGTGGGGCAAGTGCTGATTTCGATTGACGATGCGGACAGCAACCTATTGCCCAACACAAATGTAACGGTCACGGTAACGAAATCCAGCACGGAGAATGCGCTCAACGTGCCCCGCGATGCTCTGCATACAGAGCAGGGCAAATCATATGTCTACCGCGTGATTAACGGGAAATTGCGCCGGACTCCGGTCACAGTGGGCGCGTTGAACCTGACGCAGGTAGAGATAACATCCGGCCTTCATGAAGGCGACACGGTGGCACTGGGCACGACCAACGGGCAGCCGGTCAGCCAGGGCGCCGCAGTAGAGATTGTGCGGTAATGCGCGTGGTTTTACGAATTCTGGCGTTTGCACTTGTGCTGAGCGCGACCGACATGGCGTTCGCTGACGTGCCTCCTTCTCAGCTTCTGGAGGCGGTGCGCGGCGATCTGACACAAGGACGCGCTGATCAAGGCTTGCAGGCGGTAGGTCAGTTGCTCGCGCAGGACCCGCAAAATGCCGAGGCGCACAATCTTCGCTGCCGTATCTATCTGCAGGAGCAGCGGTGGAGCGACGCCATCCGGTCTTGCCAGGCGGCGGTGAAACTGATGCCGGACAACAGCAGCTATCACTTGTGGCTGGCGCGGGCACTGGGCGAGAAGGCAGATCGCGTGTCGTTTATTACGGCGTTCAAGATGGCGAAGCAGATCCACGTGGAATTTGAGACGGCGGCGAGACTCAATCCGCATAGCGCCAGCGCTCTCTCTGACCTTGGCGAGTTTTATGTGGACGCTCCAGGCATTGTTGGCGGCGGAATCGACAAGGCTGAACCGGTTGCGCAGCAACTGGAGGCGTTTGCTCCGGATCGCGCTCACTATCTCCGCGCCCGCATTGCGGAAAACCAGAAAGATTATACGCGCGCGGAAGAAGAGTACAAGGCTGCCATCTCCGCTTCGAAAGATCCTGCCGATCCGTGGATGGACCTGGCGTCGTTTTACCGCAAGCGTCAGCGTTGGGATGACATGATTCAGGCGGTGCATAAGGGGGCGGCGTTGGATACGCAGCATGGAGTGGCTTCGGCGGATGGAGCGTCGGTGCTGATTCGCGCGGGACGCGATCTACCCTTCGCGCGGCAGTTGCTGGAGGAGTATCTGGCTTCGTCGAACAAGTCAGAGGACGCGCCTGCGTTCCAGACGCACGTTCAGTTGGGAAAACTGCTGAATGGCATGGGAGATGCTCCGGGAGCACAGCAGCAGTTTGCCGCGGCGGTGGAGTTGGCGAAGGATTACCAGGCTGGTACGCAGGCAGCGACAAACAGTGGCAGATAGCGCTGAAGCTGAAATCATTCTGGGAACGCATAGAATCAGGATTTGCTGTTTTTGCTTCGAGGTGGTTAAGGGTTGAGACGACTTTGCGGATGGGCGACGCTGAGCGCGGTTGCTGTGCTCTCCTTTTCGAGCGCGACGGCGCAGGTCTCCCTCTACACGGTTGTCGATCTGGCTCTCCGCAACAGCACGCCAGTACGCATGGCTGCAGCGGACGTCATGCGCGCTACGGCCAGCCTGACGGAGACGAAAGACGCTTACATTCCGAATCTCGTACTGGGATCGACCCTGGGCTATTCCTACGGGTTCCCTTTGGGCGAACCTTCGGTCTTCAACGTCACGTCGTCTTCCCTGCTTTTTACCTTTTCGCAGCCTGACTACGTTCGGTCCGCGAAGGCCGCGCTTCAGGCGGCGCAATTCAACCTCAAGGACAGCCGCGAGCAGGTGATTCTGGATGCGTCGCTGGATTATATCCAGTTGGATAAAGGACAGCAGATGCTGGCCGCACTCGACCAGGAAGAGCAGTGCGCCAACAAGCTGGTGAGCATTGAAGAAGACCGGGTGCTGGCGGGAGTCGAAAACCGCATGGAGCTTACGAGAGCGAAGCTGATCGCTGCGCGCATCAGCCTGAAGCGTATTCATCTGCGGAACGATACTGATTTACTAAAGCAACAGCTGGCACATCTTACCGGACTGCCCGCTGCGAGTTTTGTGACAAATTCGCAAAGTATTCCGTCGGCACCGCGAAGTTTGGCAGGCATCGAGGTAGACCAGATGGCAACGAAGGTGAATGCTCCCAGCGTGCAGGCGGCGCAACAGACGGCACGATCGAAGATGTATCTGGCCTTCGGGGATTCGCGGCAGATTTTTCGTCCTCAGCTCGCGGTGGCGGGCGACTACAGCTTATTCGCGAAATTCAACAACTACGACCAGTATTTCCGGGCTTTTCAGTACAACAATTTCGGCATCGGAATTCAGATCAAAGTGCCGCTCTTCGATGCAGCAATCAAAGCGAGAGAACGAACGTCCGCAGCGGATGCAGCGCGCGCCTTTGCTCAAGCCGATCAGGCACGCGACATTGCCGACGAGCAGATCTCTCAGTTGCAAAGGAGCATGAATGAGCTGACTGCTCAGCAGCGGATTGCGCAACTGCAGGCAGAGCTGTCGCAGGAACAATTGGATGCCATTGCCACGCAGCTGAACAGCGGCAGCGGCTCGCCAAACGGCCCACAGCTCTCGCCGAAAGATGAGCAGCAGGCTCGGATTCAGGAACGCCAGCGATATGAGGATGTGCTGGATGCTAACTATTCCCTGCTGCGTGCGGAGCTGAGTCTTCTACGCTCCACGGGAAGCATCGAGGAGTGGGCGAAGTCGGGGCCAAAATAAATCACCGCGGACTCATTTTCAGTCATCTCTGTAAGTAACTGTCGCCTTTGACGATAACCCTACAAGGACACTGCGGGGGTATCTGGGAGGACACTTGCAGGGCCCTAAAAGTGCTCTGGATGTTACACTTAGGTATACGCCAATGCCTTTAAAAACACTGTTTCTGAACCCGCCTTCCTTTGAGAATTTCGATGGTGGCGCCAGCTCACGCTGGCCGGCCACCCGTGAGATTGAGTCGTACTGGTACCCGGTGTGGCTGGCCTATCCGGCTGGCATGCTGGAGGGCTCGAAACTGCTGGATGCTCCTCCGCACCACGTCTCGGCGACGGAGACAATCGAGATTGCGAAGGGCTATGAGTTTCTTGTCCTGTTCACCAGCACACCGGGCTGGACGGGCGACCAGAAGCTGGCGGAAGCGATCAAGCGCGCCAATCCTTCGATCCGTATTGCCTTCGTTGGACCTCCGGTCACGACTTCGCCCGACCGTGCTCTGAATGAGTGCGAGGTGATTGATTTTGTTTGCCGCCGCGAGTTCGACTTCTCGACGGTGGAATATGCGAACGGCAAGCCGCTCGACGAGATTCTGGGCATCAGCTACCGCAAGGACGGCAAGGTGGTTCACAATCCCGACCGCCCGCAGGTGGACAACCTGGACGCGCTGCCGTGGGTGACTGACATCTACGCGCGCGACATGGACGTGACGAAGTACAACGTGCCGTTCCTGCTGCATCCGTATGTTTCGCTGTACTCAACGCGTGGATGCCCGGCGCAGTGCACTTTCTGCCTTTGGCCACAGACACTTTCGGGACATGCGTGGCGCAAGCGGTCGAGCGATGATGTTGCCGCCGAGATGGCGCATGCGAAAGAACTCTTTCCGCATGTGAAGGAATTCTTCTTTGACGACGATACCTTCAACATTCAAAAGGCGCGCACGATTGAACTTTGTGCGAAGCTGAAGCCGTTAGGTCTGACGTGGTCCTGCACTTCGCGTGTGACAACGGACCGCGAAACGCTGAAGGCCATGCGCGAGGCTGGTTGCCGCTTGCTGATTGTGGGCTATGAGTCGGGCGATCCGCAGATTCTGAAGAACATCAAGAAGGGCGCTACGGTTGAGCGCGCTCGCGACTTTACGCGCGACTGCCACGACCTGGGGCTGACGATTCACGGCGACTTTATTCTCGGGCTGCCGGGCGAGACGAAGGAATCGATTCGCAACACGATCAACTTTGCCAAGGGCCTGGACGTTGAGACGATACAGGTTTCGATTGCGCACGCGTATCCGGGTACGGAATTCTACGAGTTCGCCAGAGAGAACGGCTTCATCATCAACAATGGCGCCATGGTGGACGATGAAGGTCACCAGTTGGCTCACATTGAGTATCCGGGGCTACCGACCGAATATGTGCTGGAGATGGTACACCGCTTCTATGACGAGTACTACTTCCGTCCGAAGGCAGCGTGGCGCGTGGTGAGCAAGGCGATCTTGAACCGCGATGTGCCGCGCCTGTATCAAGAGGCGAAGTCATTCCTGAAGCTGCGGTCACAGCGCAACAAGATTGTGAAGCAGAAGAAGCAGGAGAAGGCCAGCGACGTGAAAGCTGTCGGGGCTGAAGTCTAAATCACAAGTTAGAACGTCTCCATTCAAAGAACTGAACCGGCCAGCTGTGTGCTGGCCGATTTTCTCTTTTCTATGATGCGAAGCACCATGACATTCCGGCGATACCTGGTGCTGGCGTTTGTCACTGTCTCTGCCCCGCTGGGCGATACTCTCCTCGACGTCGGGATGAAGAGTGTTGGGCCAGTGTCTCTAGCTCATATCAATACCCTTTTTCATGCAGTGTGCACGCCGTGGGTTGCAGCCGGGATTGTGCTACTGATTGGATTTTTCGCGTCGTACCTAACGGCTTTGTCGTGGGCTGACCTGACGTTTGTTCTTCCTGCTACATCATTTGGCAATGTGATTGTCGCACTGCTGGCGCGGTTCTGGCGGCATGAGCAGATTTCGTTGTCGAGATGGGTGGGAATCTTTCTGATCACGGCTGCTGTGGGATTTGTCACGCGCGGGCCCTCGTATACGGATCATGAAAACCCCGCGCCTACTCTGGATATTGAGAAGGTGTGTCAGGGATGAGTCCGCTCCACCATTCAGTGCTGGCGAATGCTGCAATGATTGCCAGCATCGTGGTCGCTGCGACTATCGGCGATGTGTTGATTGCGTCGGCGATGCGGCAGATTGGCGATCTCGATGAGATCAAGGCGGAGTCCGGGCTTCTTGGCGCGATCAAAGCGGTTGTTACGAATACTCGCTTCTTCGTTGGTGTTGCGGCGATGTCGGTGAGCTTCTTTTCGCTACTCTTTGCTTTGAGTCATGCGGATCTTAGTCTTGTGGCGCCAGCTTCTGCATCGCTGACCGTGGTGACTAATACGATCGCGGGCAAGCTTTTTCTGAAAGAGAACGTCGACAAACGGCGGTGGCTGGCGGCGCTGTGCGTTTGTGTCGGCGTGATCCTGCTGGCTCGCTAGGTTCCTGTCCACATCGTTACTGCCAGGTTGCGCTGCTCTTTCCGTTCAGAGCGCGGTCGAGATAGGTTGCGGCGCTGATCAATGCCAGATGCGTGAATGCTTGCGGAAAGTTTCCCAGGTGCTGTCCACTGCTTCCGAGTTCTTCTGAGTAGAGGCCGAGATGGTTGGCGTAGCCGAGCATCTTGTCGAAGAGCAGGCGCGCTTTTTCGAGCTGGCGGGAGCGGGCGAGGCACTCGACGAACCAGAAGGAGCATGCGGTAAAGCTGCCTTCAGTGCCGGACAATCCGTCGATGGGATTTTCTCTTGTGTCGTAGCGGTAGACGAGGCTGTCTTCCGTTAGTGTCTTTTCGATGGCGTCCAGGGTGGAGAGCCAGCGGGGATCGACCGGGCTGATGAAGCGCATGAGCGGCATCAGGAGTGAGGACGCGTCGAGGCGGTTGGAGCCTTGATACTGCACGAAGGATTTTTGCGACTCGTCCCAGAAGTAGGTGTGAATGTCGTCGGAAATTTCGTCGCGGGTCTTGAGCCATTCCACATATGGGCCAGCCAGCGAGCGCTTGAGGCTCAAGCGGATGGCACGGTCAAAGGCGACCCAGCACATGAGGCGCGAGTGCAGGAAATTGCGTCGGCCGCCGCGCACTTCCCAGATGCCTTCGTCCGGGCGTTTCCAGTTCTTGCTGAGCCACGCGAGGATGCTGCCTACTCTCTGCCAGTTATCATGCGAGATGCCGTCTCCGTATTTGTTGGAGAGGTAGATGGCGTCCATGAGCTCGCCATAGATGTCGAGCTGGAGCTGGTTCGAAGCGCCGTTACCGATGCGAACGGGGAGCGAGTTTTCGTATCCACGGAAATGTTCAAGGATGATTTCGTCGAGCTCCTGATCTCCATTGATGCGGTACATGACCTGGAGCGGGCCGTTCTCTGCGTCATCGTGCAGGCGCCCACGCAGCCAGTTAGCGAAGGCGCGTGCTTCTTCAGTGAAACCGAGGCGCATGAACGCGTAGAGGCTGAATGCGGAGTCGCGCAGCCAGGTGTAGCGATAATCCCAGTTGCGCTCACCCCCGATGTGCTCAGGCAATCCGAACGTTGCGGCGGCGATGAGGGAGCCGTGCTCCTGGCTGCAGAGAAGCTTTAAGACCAAAGCGGAACGGTTGACCATTTCGCGCCAGCGCCCGGAGTAGTTGGAGCGCGCGATCCAGTCGCGCCAGTAGTGCGCGGTTTGATTGAAATGATTTTCGATAGCTTCGGGATCGAGAATTTTTGCACGGCGAGAGCTTTCGCCGAAGGTGAAGGTGGCGGTCTCGCCCGCCTTGAGCGTGAAGGTAGCGACGGCATCGGCGCCGTCGAGCGCAATGGGAACGCTGGCGTGCAGGGTCATTCTCGGGCACGATGCGCAATCGGGCTCGAAGTGGATGCTGTCCTGCTCGGCGCGCGCGATATGCTCGTTGCGCGCGTAGTTGAAGCGCGGCGCGCAGCGCATGCGGAACTGGATTTCGCCTTTGATGACGCGCACCATGCGGATGATCTGGTGGGCGTAGATCTCGCCTTTTTTGCCGGCGAGGATGGGCATGAAGTCGGTGATCTCGGCTACGCCGGAATCGGAGAGGAAACGCGTGAGCAGGATGTTGGTATCGGGGAGATAGAGCTGCTTGGTGCGCTGGTTTTCGAGCTCGGCCCAGATGCAGAAGGAGCCACCTCGTTCGTTATCGAGGAGCGCGCCAAAGACTGTGGGGCTGTCGAAATTCGGGAAGCAGAAGAAGTCGATGGAGCCTTCCATGCTGACAAGCGCTATAGAGCGCATGTTTCCGATAACGCCGTAGTTTTCAATCGGCTGCCCTGCCATGTGTACCTCAGGTATACACCGCTTAGATGTTCTGGGACAGCGAAAGGGTGATTGCTAAGACCAAATCATTTGAAGAGGCGCATGAAGCCGGTGGGCAGCAGGTCGGGCTGGAGGAATTTCTTCGCGGTCCCGGAGGATTGCGTTAACGCTTCTGCGGCCAGGTAGCCGCTGCGGGCTGCGCCTTCCATCGTGGCGGGCCAGCCAGAGGCAGTCCAGTCGCCGGCGAGGAAAATGTTGGGCCAAGGGCTTTGGGACGTTGGGCGGATCCTGTCGAGTTGCGGGCGGATGGAGAAAGTCGCGCGGACTTCTTTCGTTACAGCTCCTTTGAGTAGCTTTGCTTCGCGGACGGCTGGAAAGAATAACGCCAGCTCTTTGAGGGCGAGGTCGATGAGTTCCTGGCGCTGCATGGGGATGACGGAGCGCAGGACACTGATGACGACTTCGATGTAATGGCCCTGCTGCTCGTGGCGTTGCGGTTGCAGCTTCGATTTGTTGAAGAGCCACTGGATGGTGGTGTCGAGCATCGAGGCGTGTTCGAGGTCGGTGATTTCGCGGTCGAACCAAAGGTGGATGGCAGCGATGGGTGCGTGTGTGAACTGGCTGACCTGTTCGGTGAGGGCTTCTTTTCCTGGCGTTTCAGGCAGCGTGGGCAGGAGCTTTGCCATGGCTTCAAAGGGGACGGCGAAGATGATGGCGTCGCAGACGAATCGCTCGGTTTCGGTTTCGATGGCCCACTGCTGAGTCTGATCGTCTTGTGTGATTCTCGTGACGCTGGCCCGCAGGTTGATTTCTGCTCCGCGTGCCTGGAGAGCTTGCAGGGCGTGGCCGTAGAGATCGCTTAGCGGGATGGACGGGATGGCCATGCGGCCTGCTTCGGGCGAGCGCAGAAACAATTCGCGGCAGACCTTTGCGGCGTAGTGGACGGAAGTCTTGTCCAGTTCTTCGTTCAGGGCAGCGAAAAGAACCGGCTCCCAGAAACGCTTGATGGCTCCCGGTGTTTGTTTATGGCGCGTGAGCCAGTCGGCGAAGTTCTCTTCCGTGTCTTCCGGGATCCCGGTGATGAAGGAGTTGAGGCCGCGCGCAATGGCTATTTTGTCGGCGAGTGAGAAGGCATGTGCTTTCAGAAAACCAAGACTGTTGTGTAGTGGCGCAGGCAGCGGCGTCGGACTCAACACGGTTCTGCGGCCTCCGGGTTCGATCATCGTGATGTCGTTGAACCAACGGAGTTTGTCGAGTGCGCCGATGCGGCGGTAGAGATCGATGAGGTTGGTGCAGCAGCCGAAGAGCAGGTGCTGGCAGTTGTCAATGATTTCGCCGACGCCGGGATGTTCGTATGAGGATGCGCGGCCGCCGACGTAGGGGCGGCGCTCGATGAGTCGCACTTTGTAGCCGGAATCGGCGAGGGCCTGCGCGGCTGCGAGTCCGGCGACACCTCCGCCAATGATTGCGACGGACTCGATACGGGGAGCCACTTGGGGCATCTCTAGCTGTTGCCTCGCAGACGATTGGCGAATGTGCGGAGCAGTCCACGCGCGAGTATGGCTAACTTCGTAATCGTCGGGACGGAGACTCGCTCACTAAATACATCGAAATTTTTAGCCTCAATACGACGGAGCAGCGAGTGATAAATGGTGATGAGAACCCAGAGTGCCGGCCGGGAGTCGGCTGCGATGAGCGGCAGGAGCGCCTCGCCAGATTTGTAATAGTGCTCGGCACGATTTGCTTCGAACTCGAGGAGCTCGCGCTGATTGAGCGTTAGATGGCGGCCGTTCTTCAGCTGCTGGATTTCGTTAATCGACACGCCGAATCGCTCCAGGTCTTCGAGCGGGAGATAGATACGGTCGCGCTCTGCGTCTTCCTTTACATCGCGAAGGATGTTGGTGAGCTGGAAGGCGATGCCGGTTTCTTCCGCAAGTTTTTCGGCGCTCGGATCGGTGTACTCGAAGATGCGGATGCAGACGAGGCCTACGACGGAAGCTACGTAATAGCAGTACTGATAGAGGTCGTCGAAGGTCTCGTACGTATCGAAGCTTAGAGGGTGAACGGAGTTGCTTCCGGGCGCGTCGTGATTGGCGTGTGAATGCAGATCCATCGCTGTTCCCCGCACCAGTTGATCCAATAAGTCGGTCGTTATGTGGAAGCGTGATTGCGCATCGCGCAATGCGATGAAGATGGGATCATCGGTGCTTCTGCCTTGCACTGCCAGATGCCATGCTTCGAGCCATATATCGAGGTCGCGGCGGCGCTCTTCACGCGATTTGGTTTCGTCGTCGGAGATGTCATCGGCGTGGCGCATGAAGGAGTAGACGGCACAGATGGCGTTGCGCTTGGATTCGGGAAGGGCCACGAAGGCGTAGTAAAAGTTCTTAGCCTCGCGGCGTGCGATCTGGCGGCAGACCGCGTACGCCTGTTCTACACTTACGCTCACGCAGCGCTCCGCCCGAAGAACTTGCCACTTAGTGCGCGTAGAAGCAATGCGACTTTTTTGCCTTTGGAGATGGCGGGGCGGGCACGGAGTACGTTGTAATCCTGCTGCTCGATCGCGTTGAGTATTTCGAGGCCGCCTCGGCTGAAGAGGTCGAGGTCGACGGCGAGTTCGCGGTCGACTAGCTGTATCAGCGGCATGCCCTTTTCGAACATCTGGCGCGCGTATTCGACTTCATACTGCATGAGTTCGCGAAATTGCGGCGTGAAATTTCGATTCACGATGGCGGCTTCGTCAACGCTGAAGCGGCGCATGTCGGCTTGCGGGAAGTAAATGCGGTCTTTTTCGTAGTCGACGGTTACGTCCTGCCAGAAATTGGCTAGTTGCAGCGCGGAGCAGGTGTGGTCGGAAAGCGCAAAGCGCTCAGCGTCGCGATAGCCGCAGGCGTAGAGCACCAAGTGGCCGACTGGATTCGCCGAATAGTGACAGTAGTGGAGAACGTCGTCCATTGTTTCGAAGCGCGTGACGGTCTGGTCCTGGCGGAAGGCTATGAGCAAATCGGCGAACGGGTCTTTGGGGATTTCGCAGAGGCGAATTGTCTCAGCTAGAGCTACAAATACCGGGTGCCGGGCATCGCCGCGGTAGCAGGCGTCGAGTTCTTCGCCCCAAAGATTGAGTAATGCGAGTGCCTGCTCGCGGTTTCCTACCTCGTCGCCCAGATCGTCTGAAATACGGCAGTAGGCGTAGATGCTGTGAAAATGCGGACGCAGGCGTTTCGGTAGAAACCATGAGGCTACGTGGAAATTTTCGTAGTGCGTTTCGGCGAGCCGTTGGCAGTAGGCGCGGGCTTGTTCGAGTGCGGGCGCTTTGTCGGGGATGCGATATTCCGCCGGGAGCGCAGCCCAGCCTTTTTCGATCAACTCATTTTGTGCAGTGTTTGCGGTCATTGATCTAGCAATTATTCGTTAAGCCTGAAGTTGAATCCAGATTCTTTCCTCCAGGCAGCATCGCTGAGATTCTTCCTCCCATTGGTCGTCAGAATGACGCTTTCACTGAGGATAATCGCTGCGAATAGCTTCTCTCAGTTTACGGGATGATGGCTGTCTTGATGTCGTTAGAACGATCCATCAGTTTGCGGAAGACCTTATCGAGGCTGGCGAGTGGAGCGCGGCCAGTGATGTACTCGCGGCAGTTGAATTGGCCGCTGGTTATTAGTTCGAAGGCGCGGCGCGCAGTTGCCGGCGTGTGGTGAAAGCTGGCCTTGAGCGTGATGTCGTTGTAGTGCAGGCGGTTCGTATCGAGCTCGACTTTGGTGCCGGCGGCGCAGCCTCCGAAGAAGTTAACGACTCCGCCTTTGCGGACCATTTCTACGGCTTGCTGCCATGTTGCCGGGATGGCAACTGCTTCGATGGCGACGTCCACGCCGCGGTGATGGGGAGTAAGTTTGCGCACGGCGGCGACTACGTCTTTCGTTGTCGTGGTTTGCACGACATGCTCCGCGCCGAAAACCTTCGCGGCTTCGATCTGTTCATCGCGCTTCACCACTGCGATGACATGCATGCCGGCGAGCTGCGCGGTGTGGATAAACATGAGTCCGATCGGGCCCGCTCCGATGACGACGACTGTGTCGCCGGGCAGCGCGTTGGTTTCTTCAAGGCCGCGGACGACGCATGCCAGGGGTTCGGTGAGCGCGGCGTGCTCAAATGGGACGTCGTCGGGGACGTGCAGCGTGTTCTTTTCGACGATGCGTGCGGGGATACGGATGTATTCGGCGTAGGCGCCGTTGTTGAAGAGGAGGTCGTCGCAGAGGTTCTGCTGATTATGCTTGCAGTAGTAGCAGACGTCGCAGGGCGCGGAGTTGAGAGCGACGACGCGATCGCCTACGCGGAAATCTGTTAGGCCTTTGCCTGCCTCGACGACGATACCTGCGAGTTCGTGTCCGAACGGGATGGGCGGCTTGAGCATTTTGGCGTGATAGCCGCGACGGTAGACCTTGAGGTCGGTGCCACAGGTGAGCGCTGCGGCGACGCTTACCACGATCTCGCCCGGGCCGGCCAATGGTACGGGAACCTGCTCGATACGCAGGTCTTCTTTCCCATAAAGCACAGCGGCCGTCATTTGGTTCGCCATATCTTTCTATTTTCTCAGATTCGGCTGAATAAAGACTTTCATCGATGCAGCTGTTGGATTGGATGCGACTTCAATTGCTTCAACCGCCTCCTCCAAGCGGAACCGGTGCGAGATGAGCTGGGTCAGATCGAAACCGTTACTGTAGCCTTCGAAGACTAAGTTTGCGCCTTCATCCTGAATTTCAACTGAAGCACTGTATGAGCCGAGCAGAGTTTTCTCATCCATGCAGACGGCGGCTGGATCAATAATAGCGTCACCGTGCTGGGTTTGGGCGAAAAGTAATATGCGTCCGCCGGGACGAGCTGCGTCCATAGCGACTCGAATGAGGGCGTTGCCGCCGACAGCGAGGATGACAGCGTCGGCTCCACGACCTTCGGATTCGCGTTTGGCTACTTCGACCACGTTTTCCGCGCCTGCATCGATGGGATGCTTGAGGCCGTAGGATGCGGCGATAGCGTGGCGCTCAGGATAGAGGTCGGAAGTGAGGACTTTGGCTCCTGTGCGGGCGGCGAGCGCGGCCAGCATGATGCCGATAGGGCCTTGGCCTATGACTAGCACGGTTTCGTCGGGGGCGAGGTTGAGGTTCTTAATGGCCTTGAGGCAGGTGTTGACCGGCTCGACGAAGGCGGCTTGTTCAAAGGGGACGCCGTCGGGGATCTTGACAAGACCGCCCATCGAAACGATCCAGTCCATGACTCGAACATATTCGGCGAAACCTCCACCGGAGGGTTCGAAGCCTGCGGTGCAGCCTACCTTCTTGTAAGTGGCGCATTGGGCGAAGGTCTTTTTGCGGCAGTAATAGCACTTGCCGCAGGGGATGTGATGGAAGACCATGACTCGGTCGCCTATGGCGAAGTCCTCGACTCCCTCGCCGGTCTTGACGATGGTGCCGGATGTCTCGTGGCCGAAGATACGTGGGGCCGAGTGCGAGCCGTTGTGGATCTTTTTGAGGTCGGTTCCGCAGATGCCGCAGGAGTGGACCCGGATGAGGACTTCGCCGGGGCCTTTTTCGGGAACCGGGACGGTCTCGACGCGGACGTCGTTGACGGCCCGGTAGACGGCGGCCTGCATCGTTGCGGGAATGGTTTCGCCTGCTGTGGCAGGCGCATTGGAGGTAATTGTCGCCATGACTGTTACTACTAGATTACAGCGTCTTGCTTAGAGATTCAGTGAGTAAGCTTGCGAGATTCGCGGCCGCGGCCTGGCTCTGTTGGCCTAGCTGTTTGAGCGCAGCCCAGTATTTTGGGTGGAGCAAAGCATAGGTGATGAAGGCAGGCATACGCAACTGACCGTCTTTTCCGAGGAAGGGGTTAAAGTTGGGCAGGTTGTCGTTGTAGCCGTCGGAGATGCCCTTAAAGCAGTAAAAAGCGATTCCTTTGCTCTGTGCGATGCAGGCGACCGTCGCAGCTTCCATGTCGACGAGCGGAGCCTGATACTTCTGGGCTAGATTGCGTTTTTCATCGGGGCGGGCTACGTGGTCCAGGGTTACGAGGCGCTGGCCTTCTTTTGATGCGGTTCTATAGTGCTCGCCAGTCGTGGTGTCTATGACTTCAGCGATGACACAGGCTGCTGGTGGCTTGAGGCCGCACGAGAGCGCTCCGGACCAGCCGTAAGAGACGAGGGCGTCGAGTTTGCCTTCGGCGAGGACTAGGTCGCAGGCTCTGGCAGCGGCTTCGGCGCCCATTCCACCTGCGATTGCGATACATTCGGCTTCGCCGATCTGGCCTTTGTAGATGCTTCCGTAGCGTTGCCAGCCCTTGACGAGCGATTTCAGTTCGCCAGGGAGGGCGGCGATGATGCCAATGCGCTTCATGGTGCGTATCCGTTGGCGCGGAACCATTCGATGGCGGCGCGCAGGGCTGGGTATACGGGAACCTGGCGAAAGTCCAGCTCACGTACAGCTTTGGCGGAGGAGGCGAACATCTTTTTCTTGCCTATGCGAACTGCTTCTACGGTTGCTCGCGGTTCTTTGCCCAGGATGCGGCCGGTGATGGTTTCGTCGAAGAAGGCGAAGGCCATGGCTACGGCGTGAGGGACTTTGGTTGTCGGCGAGGGCAGACTGGTGATGGCGGACATCTTATCGAGGATCTGCTTGAGGGTCAGGTTTTCGCCGCCTAGGATGTAGCGTTCGCCGGGAGTTCCCTTCTCGAGGGCGGCTACGTGGGCGCTTGCAACTTCTTCTACATCAACGAGATTCAGCCCGGTGTCAACGTAGGCCGGGAATTTCTTGTTAAGGAAGTCGACTACTATGCGTCCGGTGGGGGTGGGTTTGATGTCGCCGGGGCCAACCGGAGTGGTGGGGTTGAGGACCATCACTTCCTGGCCGTCGTAGGCGGCTTTGAGAGCTTCCTGCTCGGCAAGGAACTTGGAGCGCTTGTAGTGGCCGACCATATCGGCGAGGGAGACGGGGGTGTTCTCATCGACTATTGTTCCGTCGCTCTTGAAGCCCATGGTTGCCACGCTTGAAGTGTAGATGACGCGGCGTACGCTTTCTTCGCGGGCGATGCGGAGCAGCTGGCGGGTGCCGTCGACGTTGGCGGCGTACATCTGTTTCGGGTCGCGGACCCAGAGGCGGTAGTCGGCCGCGACGTGGAAGACATAGTCGCAGCCGCGGATGCCGAGGCGGAGCGATTCGGGGTCGAGCAGGTCGCCGGTGATGGTGGTCATCGACGCCGGAGCGTCCATTCCAGCGAGGTTTGAGAGATTGCTGGACTTACGGACGAGGAGACGAAGGTCCGCTCCCTGACTGGCAAGGACTTTGGCTACATGGCTTCCGACGAATCCGGTGGAACCTGTTACGAAGACTTTCATTCTTGGGTCGATCTCCGGGTGAGGGGTACCCCTCCCTGCTTTGTACGGAGATCGTTTAATTTCAATAGTTTATAGCGTGCCCGATGTACGGATATCGTTTATTTTCAGGCAGTCAGAGAATATGTCTTTAGCGTAAGTCTTTCAACGTGCAGCTATATAAATGTAAAACTCACATTATAAATGGCTTACTCAACATCGAATGATTCTCCCCGGCTCATCCCGCCGAAAAACCCTCTATATCCAGAATACGCGATCGAGCAGAAATATAGGCCAATTATGAGCCCGGGCAAGCTACTTATTATGAACATGTTAGCAAATCTTCTATTGACTACCCCTTGACAAGGGAGACGGTGGAAAAAGTCGCCACGCTGGGGACGGGGCTGACGAACGGTACTCTGTTCGTACTAGAGTCGCTTTTTTTTGTGCTTTTGAGGTGCATTAAGGGCAAGATTTATGCAATTTGGACCAGCTTATCGTGAGAACTGGCGCGCAATACGGCCGAGTACCAGTTGAAGAACGGATATGTGTATTGGCTGGGATCGATTGCCTGCCTGTAGACTCGCGAGCACAAATTCAACAGACGCGGGTACCCGGTCGATTTCCAGGATGTGATCTGTTCGCGGAAATCCGGAGCTGTTGCGTTTGCGATCTGGTAGTCGCGCGAGACTCCATATTGGAGCGGGGTGAGGGTGCCATCGTGCTCTAACACGATAGGGGACATGAGTGAGCCCAGCGTCGATTCAGCAGCATTTTCCACTGGGTTGATGGCGAAGGCGCGCGCGGGCTCGGCGGCAATCGATACCCGGTCTGCGGCGTCGAACTGTATGGCCAGCTTGCCGGAGTGGAGGGCTTGCAGTCGCGCCACTTCGACAAAGGCGTGGGCCAGTTCTTCCTCGTCGGGCGCGGCACCCGACAATTCTTCGGATGCACGTCCCTCTTCCTCCAGCGGATGCACCTGGAGAAGCCTCGCTCCCTGTTCAATTGCGAATTGAGCGACCCAGGCGAGTTCGTCAAGGTTGTAGAGGGTAAGGGCGAAGATGAAGCCAAAGGGAATTCCCGCATTGCGGACCAATTCAAGGTTGCGGGACATCTTCTCAAAGGCCTGGGGATGCGACCGCATTTGGTTATGCGATTCGGGGATGCCGTCGAGACTGATTGCAAGCAACTGAGCCGTCTCTGCCAATTGTCCGACGACAGCTTTCGACAAAAGCATGCCATTGGTCGTGAGCGTTACTGTCATTCCGAGGGAACGCGCGAAATTCAGGACCTCGAATAGCGGCTTGTACAGGAGTGGTTCTCCACCCGACACGCTGACGACATTGAACCCTTCATCGCGCAATATCGAGAGCGCACCGGTGAGCGTGCCCGGCGGCAGAGTCTCGGCGTTCTGTGGGCTCGAAGAAGAGTAGCAGTGGCGGCATTTGAGATTGCACCTGAGAGTCGGGTGCAACTGAACGACGCGGAACTCCGAGCCATTCGGTCCCTGACAATTCATCAAGAATCCTTGATCGGGCGGCGGCAGTTCTCGAACGTGCAGCCGCCCGGTTCCGGGATGCTACCCGCCCGGCTGTTGTTGGATGTTGAAGTTGATATGGACACCTTCCGGGTTGATGATTCCGTAGGGAAACACCTCCAGAGTCACTTGTAACTTGCCTTGCTGGGCAGCCAACTGCTGCACTACCGTGCCCACGTGAGCGAAGTCGGTGACGTTGATTACGCCTGTGATCTGATCGATAGCGGGTTGTCCGTACTTCCACCAGCGTTCGATCTTGTAACTGACTTTGGCCGCGGTGAGCGCTTTTTCCAGCGATGCCGCAGAAACTCCGAGTTTTGATGAACCTCGTGCCATGCAACCCTCCTCGCTTCAGGATTTCTATGAACGGGTGTACCCGCGTCCCAAAGCGTGAAAACTATATCACCACTGCAGTTAGCGGGCTGCATAAATCGCCGAACGTGTCAGAAGTACCGCAATTGAGGACATTAGAGATATTGCTCGGATCGAATGCCGGACGCATTCGCCGGCATACGAATTGGTTTCATCTTCAAAAGTTATCTACCATCCAGGCGTTGTTGTCGCCGGGCACTTCCGTTCCGAGAATCCCATGGTGACCATCTGGCGCCTGAATCATGAAATTGAATACGGTATTCGCGGCGCCCTCCAGAACCACAGACGCTTTCCCGGCTCTGTTGACCTCAAGAATGACGGGAGTTCCTGTCGCAGTAACGCTTGGGATCAGAATGGCATTGCCATCCGCATTCCAGTCGCCGTTCCCAATCCGCCAGTCATTGAGCGAGACCGTCTTCTCTTCGTGGGCGACTCCGTTCTCGACGGAAAAAAAGCGGATGCTATGACCACCAGGGAAATCAGCAAGCGTTTTGCCATCGGGAGAAAGGCTCCAGTTGGGACAACCGTCGCGGGTTCTCAAGATTTCGCGGCCGATTCCGCGCTCGGGATCGAATGAGACATAAATCACGTTGTCGCCTCCCTCGTTTTTGTCGAAGATGCACAATGTTGAAGGCAGCCGCGCGCACTGGTGAACTCCAATGCCAACCTCTCGCACGACTAATTGGGGCGGGCCGCCGGCGACCGGCAATCGCATCAGGGATTCGGGAACGGAGGGATTTGCCGGATCCGTTTGCGATACGTAAAGCACTTGCGAACCGTCGGCACTCAATCGCGGGAGATAAATGCTGTGTCCCTCGACCAGGACATCCGCCGTAGTTTCATCGATCGCCTGCTTAAACAGGGTCCAGGTGCCATTCCGATTGGAAACGAACAGGACTGTCTTGCTGTCAGACAGCCAGGCTGTCGCCATATTTCCGTTCGCGTCGAGCGTCAGGCGCCGGGGTGTTTTCCACTTTTGCGTATGGGCATCAAATTCGGAGATGAAGGCCTGGTTGTGGGTGTCCGTTCTCCAGAGCACAAGCCGCTTTCCATCGGAGGTGATACTTATCCCTCCGATGGTCCCTGTGCCATTTGTAACGAGTTGTGGTTGTCCGGTTGCTTTTCCGGTGCGTTCGTCCACGCGAATGGAACGCATTTCCTCATTGTCGCGTTCACCCGCTTTGTTTGCACGAGAGGCAAATAGAATGCGCCCGTCTGGCGCCCAAGAGAGTGCGGATCCAAGCCAGGTATCTTTAAAGATCACCTGAAGATCGCCGCCGTCCGCATCACGCGTCCACAAGGAAGAAGGATCTGTGACGGGATGAACTGACGCAACCCGATGGCGCTCAATACAGGCGATTCGCTGGCTATTCGGCGACCAGGCCGGGGGTAGTATCCAACTACTTAAATAGCCGGGCCCCTCGGATCGGCTGGCCTCGGCTATCTTGCGGGGGTTGGATCCATCCGCACCCATGACCCAGAGCTGTTTTCCCGTGTTAGGCAGGAATGTCACGAAGGCGATCCGGGTCCCGTCGGGAGACACTGACCCCGCATCGGCGTTGTCGATGAGCTTCCGCGGGGTGGCACCGAGCAGCGAAAGCTTCCAGAGGCTGGGAGTCCGCATCGGTCCATCGAACCGCGTAACCAGAAGATGTGTACCGTCCGGGAACCAACTGCTGGGTTTGGCAATGAAGTCCTTCGGCACATCCCAGCGACGGGTCTCGCCGGAGGCAATGACGCGCAGATACAGGCCTGTCGGATCATCGTAGGCCACGTATTTGCCGTCAGGGGAAACGACTGCCCACTCGACTGGGGCGTCCGGAGAATTGGAGGTGACTCGCTGCTCGGTTGCGGAACGCTCAACGGCAGAGCCGTGGCCATCGGGTTTGCTCATTGCCCGGTGTGCGAGAAATCCTGCCACAAGAATTCCGAGCGCTAAGGCGAAGAGTCGGGCGAGAAGCAGACCGGGTGATCGTTTGTTGATGCCGGAGGATCGTTGCTCCCCGGCTGCTCTCTCCGGAGTATTGGTACTGGCAGTCGGTGCATGGGAGGTCTCGCCTTCGTGCGAACCAATCACGTTCTCTTCGGTGACCCTGACATCACAAAGGAAGCGGTACCCGACGGTGGGGACTGTGGCGATGTAGCGTGGTTCGTGGGTGTCGTCGCCGAGCAATCGCCGTAGAAGAGCAATGCTTCGGGTCAGCGAGTTCTCGGAGACGGCGGTGTCGCTCCAGACTGTATCGAGCAACTCGTCTTTCGTAATCAGCTTGTGTGGGTTGCGCAGCAGGAAGAGCAGGACGCGAAATGCCTTCGGCTCAACGGCGAGCACCTCGCCGTTTCTTACGATGTTGAACTCACTTTCTCGAACCTCGATATCAGCAAAGCTGAAAACAAGGCACTTACGTTCCATCATGAACTCATCACGCCCCTTTCAGGGAATGATCCGAAGCCCATCATGACCATGCGGAGCCATGCGCGGAGAGTTCACCCAGCCAACCAGGCTGAGGTGAATTTCCATGACAACTCTCAAGTGGCTCACGGCCGCTACTCTCGCAGCGATCATGTTTCCCATGCTTTATGCCGAAGCCCACTGCCCGGGAAATGTGGTCAGTATACGCCCGCGCTTTGTAGAGCATTCGATCATTCTTGTCCCGGTGATGCTGAACGGTTCGGGACCCTATGACTTTGTACTGGATACAGCAGCGCAGGTTACAACGATCGATCCGGCGCTGGCGTCGGAGCTGAACCTGAAGCTACGAGGCTCTGCAGGAGTGACCGGAGCCGGCTTTTCCACGCGCGCCTCCTATGCGCTGGTGGGATCACTACAAACGGGGACCCATGTCCTGCAGAACCTGCTTCTTCTGGCTCATCCTCTGGGGCAGATACAGGTGTCTGACGTACGCGTTCGCGGGATTCTCGGCGAGAATTTTCTGGAGCATTTTGATCTGCTACTTGACTACGCGCACGGCATCGTTTGTCTGGATGATAAAAAGCAGATGCAGCAGAAGGTGAAGGGTGAACACATCGCGCTGTCATCACCACCCCATTCGGAACGTAATTTGCCTTTCACGGACCCGCCGATTATCGAGGTGCGCGCCTCAGCAATCGCCAAGCCCTTGCTTTTGCAATTGGATTCGGGCATCAATGCGCCGCTCTTGTTTGACTCGACGCAGCTACGACAGACGGCGTCCGCGTCTGTGCCTTTGCGTAGCCAAGGCACAGATGGAGTGGTGTGGGCATATACGGTTCTGGCACCGCAGGACATTCAGGTGGGGATGCACTCCTTCCATCAGATATCTTTCGTGACGCCGACCAACGCAGGCAAGGACATTCCGAGCACAGATATTGACGGGGTAGTGCCAACGGCGATGTTTCAACGCGCCTTTATCGGTTATGCTGACCACTTCGCTGTTCTAGAACCGTGGTAAGCGTGACGCTGTCAATTTCAACCACAGATTATTGCGTTGACCATGGGGTTAGCTGGTCGGTGATTTTGGATTTGTCGCCTACTACTACGATGGTCATCTGGTCCGGTTTCAGGTAGTCTCCCGTCATCTTTTGTACGTCGGCGGGAGAGACGGCGTTGACTTTGGAGACGTAGGTCTTCAGGTAGTCCTCGCCGAGGCCCTGGAAGTCGACGTACTGCAGCTGGGTAATGAGCGCGCCGCGGCTTGAGTTCTGGATGATGAAGAGGCCGGAAAGGTAGTTCTGGATTCCCTTCAGCTCGGGGCCGGCAGGGGGACCGGTTTTGAGGCGGTCGATTTCGCCGAAGATCTCCTTGATGGACGGGCCGGTGAACTGGGTGGTTACGTCAGCAGTTTCTGCCCAGTAGGCGTCGTGATATCGGCGGGAAATCTGGCTGTTAGGCGAGTAGGTGTAGCCCTTCTGCTCGCGAATATTGGCGGTGATGCGCGAATTAAAGGAACCGCCGAGCAGGGCGTTGGTGACGAGTAGCGGGATCGCGTCCGGACTGGTGGGCGGAGGCACGGGCAAGCCGATGATCAGCGTCGACTGCGGCGCGCCGGGGCGGTCCGTCACGTCGAGAACGCGGCTCGACTTTGGCGTGGGGAGGTCGGCCTTCCACGGTGTTCCGCTTTTTGGCCATTTGCTGAAGGTGTCGGCGATGGATTTCTTGACGGCAGCAGTATCAAACTTTCCGGCGACGTAGAGATGCGATCTTTCCGGGTTGAAGTTTCCAGACAGATAGGTCTTCACATCGCTGAGGGTGATGGCTTTGACTTCTGCTTCGGCGGGAAGAACGACGGAATAGGGATGGTCGCCATAGAGAATCTTGCGGAAGTGCATGAGGGCGATCACCTGCGGGCGGGAAGAGCCGAGGGCGACCTGGCGCAGCATGTCGTTCTTGAGGCGTGGCAGTTCGGATTCGGGCAGGCGCGGATGCTGGAGAACGTCTGAGAGCAAGCGGACGGCGTCGGGGCCAAATTCGGAGAGGACGTCGAGCTGGGCGGTAGTCTGGTCGTCAGTGACGTTGACGTCGAGCGTACTGCCCATGCGGGCGGCTTCGTCGGCAAGCTGCTCGGGGGTGAGGGTTGCGGTTCCTTCCTTGAGCAGATCGCCTGTGACGCTGGCTACGCCGCCGTGATTACTGCCTTCATTGATGCTGCCCCCGTTGACCGTCAGGCTGACGGTGACTTTAGGGATGATGCCGTAGGGCACGAGCGTGACTTTCAATCCGTTCGGCAGCGTGTAGCTCTCGTGCGCGGGAACGTTGAAGGCCTTGGCGGGCGCGCCTTCGGGCGGTATCTGCTTTTGCGCCAGCGCGGTTGTGGAAACTGCAAGGATCAGAGTTGCGATGGTTTTCTTGTTCATCTGGGTTCTCCTCTCCTAGTTCTTCGCCGGCGCGGCGGCTGTGTTTTTGGGCGCGGGTTGCAGGATGACGACGGTGCGGTTGGTGGGGCGCAGATATTCCTGCGCCGTCTTCTGGATCAGCTCAGGTGTGACTTTGTCGAACTCGGGCACGATGGAATTGATGTGCGACGGATCGTCGTCGAACAGGGAGAAGCTGGCGAGCAGATCCATGAGGCCGAAGCCGCCGAACTGCGTCATGGTGTCATAGAGGCTGGAGCGCGCTTTGACGCGCGCGCGATCGAGAAGCTGCTTGTCGACGGGCTTTGCGAGCAATGGGCTGATGGCCGTGTCGATGGCTGCGAGCATGGTGTCAGACGTAGTAGTGGGATCGTAGCGCACATCGGCGACGAGGAGCATCGGGCCGGAGTAGTCGAACATGTTGCCGAGCAGGTTGATGCCGCCTTCGACGCTGTCAGTCAGGCCGCGCTTCTGGACGAGTTCTTTGTAGAGCAGGCTGTCACTGCCTTCGATGAGCATCTGTTCGATCAGACCCATGGCATAGTATTCGGGCGTATTGCGGTCGGGCATGTGGTAGGCGATGGCCAGCGCAGGCCGCGGCGCGAGGGGGTCGGCTTTGGTAATGACCTTTTCTTTTTCCTGACGCGGCTCGGTGAGGTCTGGCTGCGGAGGTAGTTGCGAGGGCTTGATGGACGCGAAATATTTTTCGACGAACTTCTTCGCGTCGGCCGGTTCGAAGTCACCAACGATAGCGAGTGCTGCGTTGTTGGGCGCGTAGTAGGTATCGAAGAATTTCTTCACTTCATCGAGCTTGGCGGATTCGATGTCGGAGAGATCGCCGTAGAAGTTGTGGGCGTTATACCAGTTGGAGTTGGCGGCCATCGGCGTGTCGATCCAGGGGAAGCCGCCATAGGGGCGGTTGAGGACGTTGACTTTGACTTCGTTGCCGACGACGCCCTGCTGGTTCTTGAGGTTGTCTTCAGTAACGGCGAGGCCGCTCATGCGGTCGGCCTCTGCCCAGAGGACGGTTTCGAGCTTGTTCGAAGGAACGACTTCGAAGTAGTTGGTGAAGTCGAAGCGGGTGGAGCCGTTAAGGATGCCGCCGTTCGACTGGATGAGCTTGATGAACTCCATCTTGCCGAGGTTCTGCGAGCCCTGGAACATCATGTGCTCGAAGAGGTGCGCGAAACCGGTGCGGTCGCGCGGCTCGATGCGGAAGCCGATGAGGTAGTAGACGCCAACGCAGACGGTGGGCGCGGTGTGGTCGGGCGAGAGCACGACGCGCAGGCCGCTGGGCAGCTTGTAGTATTCGACCGGCACATGGAACTCATCTGCGGCTGGCGCTGCTAGCAATGGCAGATCGAAGATCAGCGCAAGAATCAACAACAGAAATAGGGGGCGCACTTGTCTTGTGGGCCTGTGTGGCATGAACTCCTCCTGGAAGGCTCTTTCCTGGGAACCAGAAGCTGTATTTGACGACGCTTGCCGGGAGACTACGGTGGCAAAACCACTATAACTGCTGCGCGAAGCGAATCGCACTACGGGAATTTGCGTATAGTGACGGACGGTCAGATTTGCGGGATCAGAATTTGCGCTGGGCGACAGGCAGTTTACGCTGCCCCGAGTTGATCCGGCGGCGCATCGGCGATGGCTTTGCGGTGGTATCATGCTCGGGCGTTCAAAAGGTCGCTTATGGCACATTCGTTTCAATCTCGGTCGTCAGTCTGGATGGTTGCTTTGGCGGCGGTTGCGGTCTGCTGGTCCGCATCTGCACAAACTGGTTCAGGGCAGGAAGCGCGGGTTGCGCTGACCACGGTTTCGGATGTGAGGGCGCTGGATGACGGGCTGCAGGTGCAGGCTGGCCCGGGGCAGATTCGAATTACGGCGCTGAGGGATGACTTGCTGCGCGTGCGCGTCTCGCCAGGTGCGACGCTGCCTGAAGATGCTTCGTGGGCGGTGCTGCCGGGGGCGCGGACGAAGTCGGTGCATGTGCAGGCTACGCAGGATGCTGCTTATGTCAGATTCAAGACAGCGGCGCTGGATGTGCGGGTGGAGCGGAGTCCGCTGCGGCTGGTGGTGCGGGATCTAGCGGGCAACGTGATCTGCGCTGACGCGCTGAGGCGCCCTGCGGAATTCAATCGCGGCGGCTTTACTGTGGCGAAGGAAATGCCGGCGGATGCGCACTTCTACGGGCTCGGCGACAAGACGGGGACCTTTGACAGACGAGAGCAGGCGTACACGCTTTGGAATACCGATGTCGGGCCGCAGGAGGCGACCGATCCTCTTTATAAGGCCATTCCGTTCTTTATCAGCATCAGCGGCGGGCGGAGCTATGGACTGTTTCTGGATAACACTTGGCGGATGTGGTTCGACTTTGGCAAGCAGACGCGGGATTCGTACTCGTTTGGCGCGGAGGGCGGGCCGCTGGATTATTACGTGATTTATGGGCCGACTCCGAAGCAGGTGCTGGCAGGGTATATCTATCTGACCGGGACGCCGCCGCTGCCGCCGCTGTGGTCGCTGGGGTTTCAGCAGTCGCGCTATAGCTATGTGCCGGAGTCGCAGGTGCGGGAGGTTGCGGATCGGCTGAGGGCGGACAAAATTCCGTCGGACGTGCTGTATATGGACATCGATTATCAGTACAGGAATCGTCCGTTCACTGTCGATCCGACGAAATTTCCCGGCTTCCCTGATTTCGTTGCCGATCTGCACAAGCAACACTTTCATCTGGTGCTGATTACCGATCTGCACATTGCGCATGTGACTGGTGAAAACTATACGCCGTATGAGACGGGGCATGCGGCCGACCATTTTGTGAAGAAGGCGGACGGCAGCGAGTTTGTCGGGATCGTCTGGCCGGGCAATGCGGTCTTTCCTGATTTCACACGCGCGGTGACGCGTGACTGGTGGGGCGGGCTGTATGCGCAGTTCGCGAAAGACGGCGTGGACGGCTTCTGGAATGATATGAACGAGCCGTCGGTCTTTGACGGGCCTGCGAAGACGATGCCGCTCGATAATATTCATCGCATCGATGAGCCGGGATTTGTAACACGTACGGCTACACATGCGGAGATCCACAATATTGTGGGCATGGAGAACGAGCGGGGCACATTTGACGGGCTGCTGAAGCTGCGTCCGAACGAGCGTCCGTTTGTGCTGACGCGCGCGACGTATGCGGGCGGGCAGCGTTTCGGGTTTACGTGGACGGGGGACAATTCATCGACGTGGAACCACCTTCGGCTGGCGACACAGATGCTTTTGAACCTGGGGCTGAGCGGGATTTCGTTTGTTGGCGATGATATTGGCGGGTTCAACGGCTCGCCGCCGCCTGATCTGCTGACAAAGTGGATTGAGATGGGAGCGTTCAATCCGATGTACCGCGATCACTCGACACTTGGGTCGCTGCGGCAGGAAGTATGGGTGCATGGGCCGGAGCAGGAGGATATTCGGCGGCGCTATATTGAGATGCGCTATCGGATGCTTCCCTACATCTATACGCTGGCGGAAGAGGCTTCGCGCGATGGAATGCCGTTGATGCGGCCCGTGTTTCTGGAGTTTCCGGAGGTGATGGCTCCGACGTATCCGGGCTTCGGCAGTCTGGATACGGAGTTTCTGCTGGGGCCGGATCTGCTGGTGGCTCCGCCGGCATTTGGAGAGATGCAGGATGATTATGCGGTCGATTACCCGCCGGGCGATTGGTTCGATTTCTGGACGGGACAGAAGATGCCTCCGCAGCCTGTGGGCCCGAACATTGTGCAGATTGCGGACGCGATTGCGAGCGGCGCTGATACGAAGTGGCCGGAATCGCACAGGATTCATCCGAAGCTTGATACTTTGCCGGTGTATGCGCGGGGAGGCAGCATTATTCCGCTGCAGCCTGTAGTGCAGAGCACAGATGAGACGCCGCAGGGGCCGCTGGAGTTGCGGGTGTATCCGGGCAAGAATTGCAACGGGTCTATCTATCTGGATGATGGGCATACGTTCGACTATCAAAAGGGTCAGTTCTTGCGGCAGTCGTTTACTTGCCGGACAGAAGGCAATTCGGTGATCGTCGAGTTTGGCAAGCGCGAGGGGAGCTACGCTCCGTGGTGGAAGAAGATGGAGGTCGTGATTTTCGACTGGCCTTCGGCTGGCGCGGCTGCAAGTCTTTCGAACGCTGCCGGGGCTTTGGATACAAAATATGGCGATTCGCAGCATGCGCTGCATGTTGTGATCTCGGATGTTGCGGGGAAGGCTGAGCTGAAGGTGGCGGCGAAATGAGTGAACCCACGGAGCACCCCGGTTTCCGGCACCCAACGTCGTTGATCAGAAATCCATACCTTAGGCGCTAAAGCCCCATCGGCTCTATTGACTTAAAGTGCGAGGGCTACAGCCCTCGCCTACCTGAAGAAGACTTCCTCCCGTTGGTCGTCAGAATGACGGCCCTCGCTGGACAAAAACCTTAGTCCTAAATTGCGCGCAGGGCTTTGATCGGATCGGCGGATGCGGCGCGCTTTGCGGGCAGAGCCGATGCCAGTAGTGCCATGAGCATCATCATCAGGACTGCGGCGATGTAGACGAGCGGATCGGTGGCGCTGACGCTGAAGAGGAATGAGGCGATCATCTTCGAGATTGCCAGTGAGCCGAGGACTCCAAGGCCGCAGCCGATGAGGGCTGTCTTTGCGGCTGAAATCAGGATGAGGCGCGCGATGTCTGTGCGCTGTGCGCCGAGTGCCATGCGGATGGCGATTTCCTGCGTGCGTAGCGAGACGGAGAAGGCCACGACTGCATAGATTCCAGTGATGGAAAGCAGGAGCGCCCCGGCCGCGAAGGCGGTGATGAGCGTGGTGTTGAAGCGGCGTGGCGCTTCGATGTTCGAGATGACATCATTCATCGGCTGCACTTGCTGCAAGGCGAGCAGCGAATCGATTTCGCCTACGGCGGCGCGCAGGGTTTGCGTCATCTGCTCTGGCGGCAGCGCGGAACGGAGGGTGATATATCCGTAAGCGGGGCTGGTGAGCGTGTCAGTGTCCTCGGGGCCGTTGAGTATGGCGGGCTGCTGCGATGGAACGTACCATTGGTCGGAGTTGGGTTCGTCGCGTGCGCCGACTTTGGTATCGGCGACGACACCGACGATGGTGGCCCAGGGATAAGTTCGCTTGGGATTGCCGACGTGGAGGCGCTTGCCGAGGGCTGATTGTCCGGGCCAGAAATGTTTGGCCATCGTCTGGGCGACGACGGCGACGGGAGGGGCGCCGGCGTTGTCATTGTTGGTGAAATAACGGCCTTCGAGGAGCGGGATGTTCATGGCGCGGAAATAATCGCCATCGACATCTGTGAGAGGGGCGAATTGCAGCTTCCAGCGGCTGATTGGGATGCCTTCGATGGTAAAGCCGACGGCGCGTCCACCACCGGATGCGGGGAGTTGATCCGTGATACTGGCAGCGATCACTCCGGGCTTGGCGGAAAGACGATCGATCACGTTGCGGCGGAAGTTGGCGACTGAGGTTTCTGTCGGATAGTGGTTGAGAGGCAGGGTGTAGCCGGCTACGAGGACGTGGTCGGGACGGAAGCCGGGATCGACGGCACGCATCTTCTGAAAGCTGCGCAGGAATGCGCCCGCAACGGTGAGCAGCATCAGGGCAATGGCGATTTCTGAGACGACGAGCGCTGAGCGCAGCCAGGAATGGCTTGAGGCTCCGCTGCCGGTTCTGACTCCGTCTTTGAGGCTCTCGGTCAGGTTGGTGCGCAGCGCAGCGAAGGCGGGGGCGAGACTGCAGAGGACTCCCGTTGCAAGGGCGACGGCCAGGGCGAAGAGGATGACGTCTGCATCGAGAGAGATGGAGTCGACGCGCGGCATGGATTCGGGCAGCAGATGCAGCGTTGTGCGGATGATGGCTGCAGCGAAGGCTAGGCCGAGCAGGCCTCCGGCGAGGCTCAGCAGCACGCCTTGAAGTATCGACTCGCGAATGATAATAGTGGAACGCGCTCCGATGGCGAGACGAACAGCGTATTCGCGGCGGCGGCGGATAGCGCGGACAAGGAGCAGTCCAGCGACGTTAGCGCAGGCGATGAGCAGGACAATGGAGACGGCGAAGAAGAGGGTGCGCAGCAGCGGACGGACATCGGCGACGAGGAATTCACGAATCAGCTCTACATCGCCTCGTATGTGAATCTCCGACATGCTGGCGGGGAAGTTGCGCATGACCTGCTGGGCGACGCGGTCGGCATCCTGCGCGGCTTGCTGAACGGTGACGCCATCTTTGATGCGGGCGACGACGTGATAGCCCCAGAGGCCGTTGTTCTGATCGGAGAGTTCGTCAGGCGTGAGACTCAGCGGCACCCAAAGTTGTGCCTGATCGAAGTGCCCGGTCTGCAATGGGAATTCGAAGCTGCGCGGCATGACGCCGATGACGGTGTACGGTCGGCGGTCGAGGACAATGGAGCTGCCGAGGATGTGGGGATCACGGTGATAGCGGTTGAGCCAGAGTGCGTAGCTGAGCACGGCGAAGGGCTGATGCGCGTCCTCTTCCCGCTGGGTGAAAACGCGGCCGAGGATGGGTTGAACGCCAAGCGTGGTGAACAAGCTCGCATTGAGCCGGGCGGCGGGAACCTGCTCAGGAGTTGCACCGCCGGAGATTTCATAACCTGCTCCAGCGTAGGCTCCCATCGATGAAAAAGCGTGCGAAGCGATGGCGTAAGTTTCGATTTCGCGAGCGGTTACGCCGGGAGTGGTGAGGCGATTTCCGAGATGATCGCCGAGAAAGACGAGACGGTCGGCATCTTTGAACGGGAGCGGACGGAGCAGGATGCCTTCGACGAGCGAGAAAATGGCTGTCGTGGCGCCGATACCGAGGGCCAGAGTGAGGACGACCGTCAGAGTAAAACCGGGTGCTTTACGCAGCTGACGGAGGGCGATGCGTAGATTCTTTATGACCGCGTGCATGCGGCTTCCTCTGATTCATTAGATCGTATTTTGCATTTCTACTACGTCACGGGCTCGTAGTTGGAATTTGTTGTGGTGATCTGAATCTGCTTTCCTTCGGAGCTAAGAACGGTCTCGGCCAGATAGGTCGTGCCGTCCTGAAGGCTGTCGAATTTATTGGTCATGGTCACGACGTCGGTCTTCGGGTCATCGAGATAAGTATTCACGTCGTAGCTGACGAGCTTCTTTGCGGCGGTATCGAAGCCGAAGGCTACCTTGTCACCCGGCTTGTAGAAATTGGCGAAGGTCAGGGTGGCGATGCCGCCCAAAGCATCGATGCTGACGTTGCCTGCCCTGACTGCGTTCTGAATCATTTCAGGATTTGGCGGCGCGTAGTGGCTGACGAGGCTCTTGAGGCGCTCGGTGTAGTCCTTCATTTCGGCGATTTTCTTCGCCGCGATTTTGCCTTTCAGGCCGCCCGGTGGCTGCTGCTGCGGGATGGGACCGGGGCCGAGAGAGGTCTTTTGCACCGTGCCGTCGGGAGCATAGCGGCAGGACATGGCTTCGTCCTTCTTGGGCACTCCCTTGATGGTGACCACGGTGTTTTGTTGCCACTGGTATTTCGTTAATTTGGCGCGATTCGCGGCGATGGACTGCTTGAGCTCGGCGACGCGTTGCTGGATCGCGGCCTGGTCCTGGGACCACAGGACGGGGCTGACTGCAAGGATGAGGGCTGGGAGAACAGTTGCGATGCGAATCTTCATGGAGAGGCTCCTTCCGCGGGATCGACAACGGTAAAGCGCATGGGCCCTGTGCACGGGACACGCACAGGTAATCATACGCGACGGTTTCGCTGCGGCTGCGAAGTCTCGGCCGCTTTGCTCTACTGATCGATATTCCTAACCATTCAGGCGCAAAGGTTTGGACAGCATGGCACTCGGCGATGTTCGATGGCTGCGAGGTGGTGCTATGAGTTGGACAATGATTGAAGACAATCGCGCGATCGACGCGTTGTTGAAACCGGACGCTTTTTTGCTGGCATTTCCGATGGTGATTTGGGGCAGAGTCTTCGCCACAGGGCGCGTGCTCTTTGCCAGCGCCGCTGCTCTGCTTGCCGTGTTGTACTTTGTCCGTCCGGAGTTTTCACCCGGCGCGGAGCAGATGGCAACGGCAATCCAATTTCCGCTGCCGGGGCAGCCGATGTGGTCCTACTTCACCGGCGTTGCGTTTCTGGCGGCGGCGGCGGCGATTTTCCTGAACAGTAAAATCCGGTTGGCGGCTACGCTGCTGGGAATTTTGATCCTGCTCTTTGGGCTGATTGTGTGGGTGCCCTGGCTGGCGTCGCATCCGGAGGATGTTGCCGGTGGGAATTATCTGAAAGATATGGGATTGGCGGGCGGAGCCTTGCTGCTGGCTGGGGCGCTGCCAAAGCGGGACGGATGACAAGATTTTTACAAATTGTCATCGTGGCCGACATCCAATGGGCAGGAGAAATTACACATGGTCAAGTATTCGATTTGGGCGGAAGTGCATGCGAAGCCGGGCAAAGAGGCTGAGGTTGAGGCCTTTCTGAAGTCGGCACAGCCTTTGGCGGAGCAGGAAGAAGGCACGCTGACGTGGTACGTGGTAAGGTTGGGGCCGTCGAGCTTCGGCATCTTTGACACCTTTGCCGATGAGGCCGGTCGCGATGCGCATTTGAATGGCGAGATTGCAAAAGCGCTCTTCAGCGAGCAGACGAAGGCGTTGCTGGCAAAGGATCCGTCGGTGCATAAGATCGATGTACTTGCAGCGAAAGGGCCGGGGGCTTAACTTCGCTGAGACATTGTAAGGCGTCCTGATCTGTGAAAGAGTTGGACTCTCTGCAGAATTGGGACGCCGATGAAGGACATGATTGAAAAGCTGCTCGCGGTGTTTCCCTCATATGTGCGACAGCTTATCGGCCTGCTTTCCGGACCCAAGAGGTATATTTTCAGCCTCAACTACGACGCACCAGGGGCGCTGCAGGACGCGTTGATCTTCATTGCTGTGTCCTGGGGAATTGCATCTGTTGTCAACATACCGCTGCTCCCGGAGACGCAAAACCGGGAGCAGTTTTTCGGCCTGCTGGCGGTGATCTTCGCGATTGACCTGCTGCTGACAATTGCGATCACGGTTCTTTCGTGGAAGCTGGTCGGCGGCAAGTTCAATTTGAAGCAGCTGACGATTGCTGTCTGCTACTTCTCCGGTGTTGCCGCCCTGCTAGCCTCTGTGCCGGTATGGATTGCACTGGGATCGGCAAGCCTCATAGATCCAATTCATTATCGACTGTTTAGGCAGATGATGAGTGGAAGCGGCCTTCTTGACCCAATCGAAATGATCAAAAGCCCAGCGTACCTGGTTTTTGCAGGCGTACTGGCTGTGGTATTTCTCGGCGGTTACGTTTGGAATTTCTTTGTGTGGGGCGCGTACCGCAACATGGCGGGACTTTCCAAAGTTCGGTCAGGAATCGCTTTCGGCATCTTCGTCATACTGGCTCTGCTTCTGTCAGTAGCCGACGTGCTGATGACATCCAGTATTGCAGGAATCCACAAAAATCCTCTTCCAAAAAATCTGCTCGGTGAATGGCAGGCGCAAAGCGAGGGCGACAGCAATGGCACACATACGGTGCACAGGATTTCGTATGGATTCTTCTCGGACGACAGTTACTACGTGGTTGATAATTTGCGCACCACGACCGGCACATGCATTGCGTCTGTCGTGGTGCACGCCCACGGTATTGCCAGCGTCGATGGCTCTTCTGTTCAAATGATGTCGACAACGCGCATGCGGGATACGAGCGATTCCTGCACCGGCAAGAAGTCGAGCGTGAAGATGGACAGAGAAAGCGAAATCTATCAGTACCGCATCAGCGAACAACCGAGCGGATGGCAATTGTGTCTCAGCAATCGCTTTGGGGAATCGTGCTATTCGCCGGAAAAGCGCTAACTTGACCGCAGTCGTTCGCTGTTGAAAGACTGCTCCCAGAGACTCATGGCCTATTCAATCAAAGTGGAATATGCGGCGCATCGCAGGATGCGTGAACGAAATACGCGGCTGTATCGGCTGGCGCACTGGCCGATCTGGATCTGGGTTTTCTTTCTGGCTCCGGGGTGGCTTACGTTCGATCTGTTTGCCGCGGGCGGGAGCGTGCGGAATTTAGTATGGCTCTGCGCGGTGCTGGTAGGTACGGGAATTGCCGCGTATCGCGGCAACATGCCGGGGGCTGAGCCTGCGCCTTATATTCTGCGATTTGATGAAGACCGGCCGAATCCGCTGTACCGCAAGATTTGCTACACATTTGCGTGGAATGCGGTGCTGAGCTTTGCGCTGCTGAATCTGGCTGGGCTGGTGGATGCGGTGGTGAATCGGCGCTGGCACATGATGCAGATTTACCGGTATGGGTACTTCCCTCTTTGCGCCGTGATTCTGTTGCTGGGATTGTTTGGTGTGTTGCCGCGTGTCCGGCGTTCGACTCAAGGTGAAGGCACGGAGCGGCGGTATTTTTATGGCTCGGTTTGGGCTGTGACTCTCGCGCAGACGGTGCTCCTGATTCTGTGGAAGGCACTGCCGAAAAATCACACTACCGACGTGGCGAAGCTGGTAATTTATGTTTCGGTACTCGCAGCCGTGGAACTCGCGGCTGTGTTTGGGTTGTTGCCTCGGACTCGGCCGATTCTTCCGGGCGAGTTAATGGTTGCGGACTAAGGTGAGCCGAGGCTCAAGGCACCCCGGCTCTTTCGGTATATCCTGCCTAATCCACGCGCAGCGCCTGCATGGGCTCAATCGCCGCTGCCCGCAGCGCCGGCAGGTACGCCGCCACCAGCCCCGTCACTGCCACCACTGCGCACACCGCGGCAAGCACCAGCGGATCGCGCGATGCCGTCCCGTACAGCATTGTCTTCAGCACCGAAGCAAAGCTCAGCGTAGCGGCAAGCCCGATTGCAATCCCTGACGCGAGCAGAAGCGAGGCATCACGCAGCACCATCCGCAGAACCATCGTCCGCTGCGCTCCCAGCGCCAGCCGCACGCCAATCTCCCGCGTTCGGCGCGAGACCGAGTACATCATTACGCCGTAGAGCCCAACCACCGTCAGCAACAACGCCAGCCCGGCAAACGTGCCCAACAGCACCATGGCAAAACGCGGCTGCGAAAGCTGCAGGCTCATCAGCTCCGGCATCGTGTGCACATCTGTTACCGGAATGTCCTTGTCCATCGCCGTCACCAGTTGCCGGACCGCCGGTTCAAGAATTGCAGGATCGACCGACGCTCGCACGACGGAAGACAGGCAGCACCATCCCGAGAGTTGGTCTGAGGGGATGTAGTAACCGGGCCGCTCATGCCGCTGTGTCATGGAGCGCTTCATGTTGCCCACCACACCCACGATCTCGCGCATCGGCGGCCCGCCTGGGCGCGAATCGCCCGCACCCGGTTTCAGTTTCTTGCCGATCGGGTCTTCGTTCGGAAAATATTTCTGCGCAAACGCCTGGTTGATGATCATTACCTGTGGCGCATCCAGCGTGTCCGCGCTGCTGAAATCGCGTCCTTTCAGAAGCGGCGTCTGCATCGTGCGGAAGTAATCCGGGGTGATCAGCGAAATATCCGCCGAGGGTAATTGCCCCTCGGGCAGCGGATGTTCCGGATTCTGGAAGCTGACATCTGCGTTGTCGTCGGTCATTGGGAGAAACATCGTTCCCGCCACCGTCTGCACTCCAGGCAGCGCCCGCAGCCGCTCAAAGTAGTCTCGGTTGAACTGCAGCCGCGTCTTCTCATAACGGCTATCCGGAGTCTCAAAGCGGAAAGTGAGCAGATGGTCGGGCTGGAATCCGATATCTTCGTGCATCAGCTTCACGAAGCTTGAGATCAGCAATCCCGCACCTGCCGTCAGCACGATGCCCAGCGCTACCTGGCCCACAATCACCGCAGAGCGCAGCCGGTCATGCCCGGACATATCGGAAGCGCCGCCTGTCTTCAGCGTTGTAACAAGGTCCGTCTTTGAAGCTGAAATCGCCGGTATGAGCCCGAAGACCAGACCGGAAACTGCAGCCGCCGCGAAGCCAAACGCCAGCACCTCGATGTTTACTCCCGCATCGGCCGCTCTCGGCACGCTGTCGCCAACCAGCCGCAGCACCACGGGCGTGCACAGGAATGCCAGCATGCATCCGGCCAGGCCGCCGGCCGCACTCAGCGCCACGCTCTCGATCAGCAACTGTCTCACGATCCTCGCCCGCGTCGCTCCCAGCGCCGTACGCATTGCAATCTCACGCTGCCGGTCACGGACCCGCGCGAGCAACAGGTTGGCGATGTTGCCGCAGGCAATCAGCAGTACCAGCGCCACGGCGCACAGAATCACTTCAATCAGCGTCTTTGTGTCTCCCAGCACAGAGTCAAGCTCGGTCTCAACGCGGGCCGAGTTATGCTTCGTGTTCGTATTGGGGTACTGCGTCGTGAGCCGTGCCGCAATCGCCTTCATCTCCTGGTCGGCCTGCGCTACCGTCACTCCGGGCTTCAACCGACCCATCGCGTTCAGCCAGTGCATGCCGCGATTGGTCATCCCATCGCCGGTCGGTGTGTCATCCACCGCAAGCGTCGTCCACACGCCCGTCTTCGGCGCGGTAATCGGGAAGCGGAAGCCTGCGGGCATTACGCCGATCACGGTAAACGTCTCGCCGCTCAGCTGAATCGTGCGCCCCACTACACCTTTATCCGCGCCGAATTGCGACTCCCACAGCGAACGGCTGATCAGCACTACCCGCGTGCCGCGCTTCTCCTCATCCTTCGTAAACCCGCGTCCAATTTCGGGATTCACTCCCAGCATTGGCAGCAGATCCCACGACACGACCTCTGCCGTCACGTGCGTTGCACGCGCCACTCCCGTCAGCGTGTAGCTGTTGTCGTGGTATGAGACCAAGTGCTCAAAGCTATGGTTCTGCGCCCGCCAATCCAGAAAGTCAGGATAGGAAAGATTGCTTGCCGTGGTGTTGTGGTCGTAGAACGACTCGGCCTCCGCCAGCCGCTGCGGCTGCATGTACGGCAGCGGGCGCAGCAGCACAGCATCCACTACGCTGAAAACGGTCGTATTGGCGCCGATCCCCAGCGCCAGCGTGATCACCACGACAGCTGTGAAACCCACCGACTTCCTCATCTGTCGAATCGCCTGTCGCAGATCTTTCAGAACACTTCCCATGCCAGCCTCCAGGAAAAAACTATCCACATAACAATGGCAGGGAGCAATTGAAGCGCCATCGATTTCATCGCCATGCCATTCAATCCGCAATACTTAGCACATACGTAGCGCGCGTCGTCGCTGCTTCGCTGTTCGCAGACGCACACCCGGTGTTCACAAACGGACGCTGCCAGCCGATGCATCCAACGAAAAGCGCTAGGGCGAATATCCTCCAAAAAAGATTTTATGGGCACTTGACATATTCCTATATAGGAATATACAGTTTTCCCAATGGCAAGAGCTGCTACCACCGCGGATGTCTTTAACGCGATTGCTGAGCCGCGGCGGCGGGAGATTATCGGCATGCTTTCCGACGGCGGAGAGCATGCGGTGGGTGATGTTGTGCTGCGGTTGCGGATGGCGCAGCCAGCGGTATCGAAGCATCTTGGCGTGTTGCGCAAGGTGGGCGTGGTGACGGTGAGCAAGCGTGGACAGATGCGCTACTACCGCCTGAACGCGAAGGAGCTGAAGCCTGTGCATGACTGGGTGAAGGTTTATGAGCGCTTCTGGACGCACCAGCTTGACCGCATCAAGATGCGCGCCGAGCAGAAGATGGCGGAGCGGATAGCCCGCGAAAATCAAATCGACAGGAACAGGGAGGAGAAATGAGTTCAAAGGTTTCAGAGCAGGCGGTGGAAGTTCTTGAAGTGACGCGCGAGATCGAGATTGCGGCGACGATCGATATCGTCTGGGAGACGTTGCTTGAGAATATGGGGCCGCTCAATGAGTCTCCGGAGAAGGAACTGCACAACCTGACGCTGGAAGCGTGGCCGGGTGGGCGCTGGTATCGCGATCTTGGTAACAACATCGGGCACTGGTGGGGTGCGGTGCAGTCGATCAAGCCGCCAGTGTTGCTCGAGATGCATGGGCCGATGTTCATGTCGGCGCCTGCGGTAAATCATGTGATCTTTCGGCTGAAGGAAGACAAGGGGCTGACGAGAATCGAGTTCTCGCATCGCGCGTTGGGGCTGATTCCGCACCACCTGCTGGATGGCAAGGATGTGAACAAGGGCTGGGACAACTTTTTCGTAAATGTTCGCGAAGGGGTGGATGAGCGGCTGAAGGCTAAGTAATCGCTGAAGGGCACATTCAGGAGAGAGCGATGACAACGAAGACACAGCAGGACGTTCAGATACTTGAGATCGCGAAAGAGATTGAGATTGCCGCTTCGATTGACATCGTGTACGAGTCGTTGCTGGAGCAGCTTGGCCCTTTGAGCGAGACGCCTGACGGAGAGCCGCTTTTGATGACGCTGGAAGAGTGGCCGGGCGGACTTTTGTATCGCGACCTGGGCGGCAATGCCGGATGGTGCTGGGGACATGTGCAGGTGATTGAACCGCCGGCACGACTGGAGATTTGGGGATCTCACTTCATGTCGTATCCGGCAGTGGCGCATTTTCAGTATCTGCTGAGTGAACGCGACGGATTGACGGTCCTGAAATTCAATTACCGTGTGATTGGAATGATCGAGGAAGCCGATCGCGTGAATGTGGGCCGGTGTGAGTTTATGCAACGCGTGCGCAAGATGGCTGAGAGTCGCAGCGGACGGAAGTAAGAAGAGGCGCGATGGCACATATCGAACCAGCACGCTTTGAAGATGGCAGGCCGATGGTGATCGTTGGTCTGAGTGAACGCTACACACCTGGAACCGCGGGCGATATCCCCTCGCTATGGAGACGGCTTGCTCCGCACCTGGGCAGAATTCAGGGACATGTGGACCACGTGGCTTATGGAGTCGTTTCAAACATGGCAGGCGCTGACGGCGGCTTCGATTACATGGCGGGCGTTGAGGTTTCGGATGCGGATGCTCTGCCTGGTGGGTTTGCCAGCATTTCGATTCCGGCGCATCGCTACGCGGTGTTCGCGCATGGCGGCCGTGTTTCAAAGTTGAAGGACACGATCGGCACCATCTGGAACGAATGGCTTCCTGCTTCCGGCTATAAGACCAGCACGATGCCGGGCTTGCTGGAGCGGTATGGCGAGCGCTTCAATCCTGGCACCGGACTGGGCGATATAGAAGTCTGGGTGCCTGTTCTGAATTGACCCGGCAAAGACCGAGTGAAAGATAAGGGATTACTGGATGACGGGTTGGAAGAGGAGCGACCTGGGGTTCGCTTAATTTGAAACCGTAATGATTACAAATTCCAGATGGAGGAATTATGAGCGCAGTTGCTGAGAATCATCCAGTTGTATCGCAGGAAGAATGGCTTGAAGCGCGTAAGGATCTTCTGGCAGAAGAGAAGAGGCTTACCCGGCTGCGGGATGAGTTGAGCCGCAAGCGTCGTGAGTTGCCATGGGTTCGCGTCGAGAAGAATTACGTTTTCGACGGACCAAACGGCAAGCAGACGCTGGCGGACCTGTTTGACGGGCGCAGCCAACTGGTTGTGTATCACTTTATGTTTGGGCCGGATTGGGGTATGGCGTGCTCGCGGTGCTCGATGGGTGCAGACCATTTCAATCCCAGCGTGATTCATCTGGCGCAGCGCGACGTTACGCTGATTGCGGTTTCGCGTGCTCCGTTTCCCGAGATCGATGCGTTCAAGAAGCGCATGGGATGGGGCTTTCACTGGGTCTCATCGTATGGCAGCGACTTTAATTACGACTATCGCGTGTCCTTCACGCCGGAAGAGATGGCGAACGGCAGGTTTGATTACAACTACGGTTTGAATGGATTTCCGACAGAAGAGGCAACCGGCACGAGCGTCTTCTACAAGGACCCTGACGGCAACGTCCTTCATACTTACTCCTCGTATGCTCGGGCTGCGGAAGGGATGCTGGTCCCGTACCACTTTCTTGATCTGGTGCCCAAGGGGCGCGACGAGGAAGACTTGTTGCCTGATGGGATGAAGTGGGTGCGGTTTCACGACAGCTATGACAAGAAGGAGGAGTTGGTACAACTCGGGGCGTGAGGATTTTTCGGGGCGTGAAAGCCCTCCTTTTCGCGCGACCGGATTCCCTGGGCTGAAGCCCAGGGCTTGTACCCTCCAATTCAATCAAAAAGGAGAATCGGCGAATGAGCACGATGAGTGTAAGCCACAAGATCGTCTCGCAAGCAGAGTGGCTGGCGGCGCGCAGGACGCTGCTGGCCCGGGAAAAGGAATTGACGCGTCTGCGCGATGTGTTGAACCAGCAGCGGCGCGAGCTTCCGTGGGTTCGTGTGGAGAAGAAGTACGTCTTCGATGGACCCAACGGCAAGGAGACGCTAGCAGATTTATTTGACGCACGCAGCCAGTTGATTGTTCAGCACTTCATGTTTGGACCGGGATGGAAGGAGGGTTGCGTCGGGTGTTCCTTTAAGTCGGACCATATTGATGGGACGCTGGCGCATCTTGAGAACCATGATGTTTCGTTCGTCTCAGTTTCGCGGGCGCCGCTGGAAGAGATTGAAGCGTTCAAGAAGCGCATGGGATGGAAGTTCAAGTGGGTGTCGTCGTATGAGAGCGACTTCAACTATGACTTCCATGTTTCATTCACGCCGGAAGAAATTGCGAGCGGCAAGGTGTATCACAACTACGCCATGATCGATGCTTCGATTGAAGACCTTTCTGGAGACAGCGTCTTCTATCAGGATTCGAGCGGCAATATCTTCCATACATATTCCACACATGGGCGCGGGGACGAGCAGTTTGTCTCGACGTACATGTATCTCGACATCACGCCCAAGGGACGCAATGAGAATGGGCCTCGCTACAATCTGACGGACTGGGTTCGGCACCATGATCGCTACGATGACGGCGGCTCAGTGAATGAGCATGGACGCTATGTTCCTGCGAAGAATGGTTGCGGCTGCGCGGAGAGTGCGTCATGAGTGCCCACGCCTGCTGCGGCCGCAAGACCGCGGCGCCGCCACGCAATTTCTGGAAACGTGCTTCAGGAGGCGCTTTGTCTGGAGCGCTGCTGGTACTGATGCCGAAGTGTCCCATGTGCATTGCGGCTTACATCGCACTGGTGACCGGGGTTGGGGTTTCTGTTTCGACTGCGGCTTATTTGCGGTTTGGGATGATGGTTTTGTGCGCCGTCGCGTTGGGTAATTTAGCGGTGAAATATTTTTCTGGAACGCTTCTTTTGAAAAGAGCGCGCAGTTAGGTGGCATGTGGGAAGTTGAGTTCCTCCCCCTTCTCTTCGTTCAGGATGGGGCACCCAGTTTTATTCTTACTCGGTGCGCAGGGCGTTGATGGGGTCGATGGAGGCCGCGCGTCTTGCGGGCAGGTAGGAAGCGAGGACTGCGACTGCCACCAGCACGCCTGCTGCTATTGAAAAGATCAACGGGTTCATTGCTGCTGTTTCGAAGAGCAGGCTGGTAAGCAATCGCGTAAATGCGAGTGCTCCGGCGAGTCCAATGATGATGCCGACGGCGGTCAGGCGGAAGCCGAGGGTCATAATCATGCGCAGCACGTCGGTGCGGCCCGCGCCGAGCGCCATACGCACGCCGATTTCCTGGCTGCGCTGCGTGACGGCGTAAGCCATAACTCCGTAGATTCCGATGCAGGCGAGGACTAGGGCCAGGATGGCGAAGCCTGAGATGAGCACGGAACTTGCGCGGCGGAGTGCCAGTGACTGGTTGGCAAGCGAGTCCAAGGGGATGGCTTTGAAGACGGGCAGGTCGGAGTCGATGCTCCACAGCGCCTGTTCGGCTGGCTTGATCAGTGCGGCTGGATCGGTATCGGTGTGCAGGGTGAAGGCGAGGATCGGGAACGGTGCCTGATCGAAGGGGCGGTAGATGTCCGCGTGCGTGGGCTGGTCCTGGCCGAAGGATTTGACATCGCCGCTGATCCCGACAATGCGCCACCAGTCGGGCTTGTCTTCAGTGCCAAGGTTCAGTTCTGCGCCGATGGGGTCTCTGTCTTTGAAGTATTGCCTAGCAAATGTCTGGTTGACTATCGCTACGTGTGCGGTCTCGGCGCGGTCGGCGTCAGTGAAGGCTCGTCCGCGCAGGAGCGGAATACCCATGGTTTGCATGTAGCCCGGCGTCATGACCCGGTTGTCGGCTTCGGGGAGTTGGCCGTCCTTTGGCGGCACCTGTCCGCGAAATAGAAAGTTGGTTGTGCCCCAGAAGCCGGTGAGGGGCAGGAAGTTGGTCGCTCCGGCTGAATTCACTCCTGGAACAGCGTTCATTCTTCTTATAGCTTCATCGACGAGTGCGCGTGTCTTTTCTCGTTCCTTGAACGGATAGCGGTCGATAGGGAGAAAGATCTGCAGCGAGAGGACGTGGCCGGATTGAAAGCCGAGGTCGGCGTTCATGACTCGCTGGAAGCTGGCTACGACCAAGCCGGCTGCGGTGAGCAGCATCAAAGACAGCGCTACTTCTGTGACGACGATGGCGCTGCGGGAGCGATTCGAGCGGCGGCTGGCAGTGGCGCTGCGCGCTGACTCCTTCATCGCGTCGCTAGCCTCGGCGCGAGTGGCCTTGAGCACGGGCAAAACTCCGAAGAGGAATGCAGAGAGCAATGTGATGGCTAGCGCGAAGAGGAAAACGCCGCGGTCGATGGGGATTTCTGTCACTTTAGGGATTTGCAGGTTGGCGACGTCGTTGGGAAAGAGTGTCAGCAGGAGGCGGGTTCCGGCAAGTGCAAGGAGCATGCCTGCGGCTCCACCCATGATCGCGAGCAGCAAGCTTTCCGTTACGAACTGGCGAAGCAGGCGCAGGCGGGTTGCGCCAAGAGCGACGCGCACGGAGATTTCTTTCTGGCGTTCGGCGTTGCGGGCTAAGGCCAGCCCTGCCGTGTTGGCGCAGGCGATGAGCAACACGAGGCCAACTGCGCCGAGAAGGATCAGGAGCGGCTTGCGAATGTCACCGTCGAGTTGTTGGCGGATTGGGACGAGGACGACGCGGTTGCCGTTGTCCGTGGATGGGTGCGCGGCTGCGGTCTGCGCCTCGAGCGCGTTAATTTCTCTTTGTGCGGCTTCGAGAGTGATTCCGGGGCGGAGGCGTCCGATGATGCGCACGTAAGTGTGGTTGAAGTCATCGAAGTCAGACGGGGCCATCGCGATGGGGTTCCAGAGATCGACGGTGGCTGGATAATCGAAGGTGGGCGGCATGACGCCGAGGACGGTGAATGGCTTGCCGTCAAGCGTGATGGCTTTGCCGACAATGTTGGGATCGGAATGAAGGGTTGCGCGCCAGAGATGATTGCTGAGCAGCGCTATCTTTGGGCCTCCGGGCTTGTCTTCCTCGTCGGTGTAGAGGCGTCCCAATTGCGGCTGGACACCGAGGATGCGGAGATAGTTTGCCGACACGGCATACCCGATGAGGAATTGCGGCGATCCCTGTCCGGTCAGTGTCTTCTCGTCATCGTAGGATGGCGCGAGGTCGTCGAAAATGCCACCCTTTTTCCAGATGGCGAAATCGCCGGGAGAACTGGGCAGAGGTTGATTTCCGCGTGCGGGGCTTGCGGTCCAGACGGCGACGATGCGGCTCGGATCTTTGTATGGCAGCGGGGCCATCAGCACGGCTTTTACGACCGAGAAGATCGCAGTGTTTGCGCCTATGCCGAGAGCGAGTGTTAGAACTGCTGTGATCGTGAAGCCTGGATTTTTTGCGAGCATGCGCAGGCCGAAGCGGCTGTCCTGCCACAGCGTTTCGATCCATGGAAGACTCTGGCGTTCGCGGTACGCCTGTCTTGTTTGCTCTATCCCTCCTAGTTTGATCAGGGCTTCACGGCGTGCCTGCTCGGGTGTCATGCCATGGCGGATGTTGTCTTCGATGTGAAGCTGGAGGTGGCTTTCGAGTTCGGCGTTGAAGTCCGCTGAATAGCCGGTGACGAAGAGACCTCGTATCCGCATCCATAGCGCTCTCAGCTTTCGCATCTCTGCCCTCCTCTTGTTTAGCCATAGGAATGGTGGCATGATTTTCTATGGGGATGCAATAGGAAAGATTTCTTGAGGCGGCGTTAATTGAGGACTGTGCTATCCCACCCTTTGCTGCGCAAAGGATAGGGCACCCGGCGTTCGTGGTGCTGCACGAGAAAAGCAGATCTTCGACTACGGCCGCACGCAGCCTTCTCTCAGGATGACAACTATTAGGAGAAGTTGGTCAGTCCAGCTTTTCCGGTTCGATGGCGATGTCTTTTTCGCCGGCGGCTTTCTTTTCCCAGTATTTCTTGACCCAGGATTCGAAGCTTTTGCCAGCGGCGGTGTCACGCCCGGTGAAGGCGAGGGCTGCGATTTCTGAATATGGGATGGTCAACTTGGTACGTTCAGTCGACGGGATGATGCGAACGGCTGAGTCGGCGAGCGTTTTGCCACTGCGGCGGTCGAAGACATAGCCGTTGATCTTGCGGCCGTCTTTGAGCGTGAGGGTCACGTCGCCGCGATAGTCGAAGGCTTTCTCGAAGGCTTGATGGATTTCTTCGTCGCTGACAAGAGACGGAACCCATCCTTCAAGCTGTTCGCGTTCGCGGCCTTCGGCTACTTCGAGCTCGTCGGGATTGGCGATGTGTGCTGGTTGGCTCATGCTGTGGTTCCCTGCTGCTCGACGACGTTGACCTTGGTTTCGATCTGGATGAGCGGGTTGAAACTGTGCACGGGCTTAACCGGCTCGTTGAGCAGGTCGAGCGCGCCGCGGTCTTCGTATTTGTCGAAGAAGACGGCCATGGCGGTATCGATGAGTCCGCGCAACGAGCCAAAGGTGTAGTAGACGCCGGAGGCTTCGTAGCCGGAGTGAACCATGCAGTTGGCACACTTTGGGTTGCCGCTCTCGGTGCCGTAGTTTGACCAGTCGGTGGTGTCGATGAGTTCCTGGAAGGTGTCGGCGTAACCGTCCTGCAGAAGGTAGCAGGGTTTCTGCCAACCGAAGACGCTGTAGGCGGGCATGCCCCACGGGGTGCAGGCGAATTCGCGCTTGCCCATGAGGAATTCCATGTACATGGGCGAGGCATTAAACTTCCAAGTCTTTTTGCGGTTGGAGAGGATTGACCGGAAGAGGCGGCGCGAACGGGCGCGTCCGAGGAAGTGCTTCTGGTCAGGTGCTTTTTCGTAGGTGTAGCCGGGAGCTACCATCATGCCTTCGACACCGACTTCCATCAGTTCGTCAAAGAAGGCGCGGACGGAGTTCGGGTCGGCTCCGTCGAAGAGCGTGGTGTTGGTGGTAACGCGGAAGCCTGCTGCGATGGCGGCCTTGATGCCTTCGAGGGCGATGTCGTATCCGCCTTCGCGGCAGACGGAGAAGTCGTGGTGCTCACGCTGGCCGTCGAGATGGACGGAGAAGGACAGGTACTTGCTCGGCTTGAAGAGGTGGAGCTTTTCCTTGAGCAGCAGCGCGTTGGTGCACATGTAGACATACTTCTTGCGCGCGACCAGGCCTTCGACGATTTTGTCGATCTGTGGGTGGAGCAGAGGTTCGCCGCCCGGGATCGAGACCATGGGCGTACCGGATTCTTCGACGGCGCGGAAGCACTCTTCGGGCGACAGTTCCTGCTTGAGAATGTGCGCCGGGTATTGGATCTTGCCGCATCCGGCGCAGGCCAGATTGCAGCGGAAGAGCGGCTCGAGCATAGTGACGAGCGGGAAGCGCTTGCGGCCCTTAATCTTTTGCTTGAGGACGTAGGTGGCTACCGTCCATGCCTGGGAAATTGGTACAGCCATTTTCCTCCTTGAGGGGCTTGGCAAAGCCCGGGCCTGAAGGCCCTTCTTCTTGATCTTTGTTTCTCCGGACTAAGCCCGGAGTTATCTACCTAAATCTGTGCGGCGCTTTTGCGCCGGTCTAAAACCTAAAAGCAGATCCTTCGCTACGCTCAGGATGACATCGTGTGTTGCGTTCAATTCTTCTCTATGCGCTGCGTTCCATGGCTCGCTTGTAGTTGGTGAGCGCCAGCAGCGGGAAGTAATTCCGGTACTCGTGGTAGGCGAGGTAAAAGACTCGCGGGAAACCTGTACCGGTGTAGATCGCCTGACCGGCTACTCCCTTGCCGACGCTCTCGTCCCAGTTGCCATCTTTTAGCTGATGCTCGAGCAGCCAGCGAACACCTTTGGCTACACTGTCGCTGCGATTGTCGCCGGCGGCGAGCAGGCCGAGAATCGCCCATGCCGTCTGCGATGGCGTGCTGGTGCCTACACCGCGCGTGGTCGGATCGTCATAGCTGCCGCAGCTTTCGCCCCATCCGCCGTCGGAGTTTTGCACCATGCGAATCCACTCGGCGGCCTGCTGGATTTGCGGCTCGTGGTTCCATACGCCGATGGCTTCGAGGCCGCGCAGGACGAGGAATGTTCCGTAGAGGTAGTTGACGCCCCAGCGTCCGAACCAGCTGCCGTCGGGCTCCTGCTCGTCGTAAATGAACTTGATGGCTTTCTCGACGCGCTTGTCTTTGCGCGTGTAGCCGTAGATGGCCAGCATCTCCAATATGCGACCGGTGATGTCGACGGTTGGCGGGTCGAGCATCGCGTTGTGGTCGGCGAAGGGGATGTACTGGAAGATCATCTTCGTGTTGTCTTTGTCGAAGCTGGCCCAGCCACCATTTTTGCACTGCATGGCAAAGACCCAGTCGATCGCGCGCAGACTCACGTCGTGCTGGTAGCGCTCGCGCGGGTTGTCGACTTTGTTCAGCGCGAGCAGGACCTGCGCCGTGTCGTCGACGTCGGGGTAAAACTCGTTGTTGAACTCGAAGTACCAGCCGCCCGGCTCTGTGTTGCGGACCTTCATGGCCCAGTCGCCTTTGTGGCGGACTTCCTTCGAGAGCATCCAGTCGGCAGCTTTGAGCAGGCGCGGGTCGTTGCGGTCGACTCCGGCTTCACCGAGGGCATAGACCGCTTGGGCTGTGTCCCATACCGGGGACATGCAGGGCTGCATGCGGAAGGTCGGCTCGGGACAAGCGGCTGAGCCGTTGGGCTCGTCGATGCCGAGTTTTTCGAATTCGTCGATGGCGCGGATGACCTGCGGGTCGTCAAGCGAGTAACCGAGGCAGCGCAGCGCGACGATGGCATTGAGCATGGCCGGATAGATGGCTCCGAGGCCGTCGGACATCTCGAAGCGCTCGAGCAGCCATTTTTCTGCTTTTTTCAGAGCGACCTTGCGCAGCGGGCGAATGTGGATGCGTTCAGCCCAGTGAGCGACGCGGTCCCACATGAGGAAGAAGTTGCGCCAGCTGATTTTGTTCTTGCTGTCCCATTTCAGGTGCAGATTCGCGTTTTCGCGGCCGCCGACGAAAAGCTCGTCAATTCCCTGCTCGGGAGGGATCTTCTTGAACGGTTTCTTGGCGTATGCGATCGAGAGCGGCACGAGAATGGCGCGCGACCACGATGAGATTTCGTAGATGTTGAAGTAGAACCAATTGGGGAAGAGCACGATCTCCGGCGGAACGGCCGGGACGGCGTCATACTCATATTGCCCAAGGGCGCAGAGGTAAATCTTGGTGAAGGTGTTGCACTCAGTGACGCCGCCGTGGGCGAGAATCCATTCGCGCGCCTTGACCAGGATCGGCTCGTCCGCGCTCCAGCCCATGAGCTTGCATGCAAAGTAGCACTTGACTGTGAGGCTGACGTTACCGGGGCCACCGGGATAGATACTCCAGCTGCCGTCGTCGTTCTGGAAGCGAAGCATTTCGGTGAGAGCACGCTGTAATTTGGCTTCGTCGCCGGTGCCGAGGAAGCGGTGCACGAAGATGTAGTCGGCCTCGAGCATGGCGTCTGCTTCGAGTTCGCCGCACCAGAAACCGTCTGAGTCCTGGGTGGAGAAAATGTAGTCGCGGGAACGCTTGATGGCGGTTTCGACGGACTCCAGTGCGGCATCGATTCTGCCGAATCTTGGTGTGGTGTCGCCGCGTTTTGCTGTTCCTGATGTGCTCATGCTGTCGCTAAACGTAATGTCCCGGGCCTGAAGGCCCTTTCTGATCACGTATTCTCCGGGCCAGAGCCCAGAGCTTCTACCCTAAAAATACTCAAGGGGCTAAAACCCCATTCCACAGCAGTTTTGCGAAGGCTGAAGCCCTCGCCTACCTTAAGCTGAAGCCCTCGCCTACCTTAAACAGATGCAGATGCTGGTGCCGGAGCGGATGCGATTGCCTGAACTATCTCCGGCGGTAGACCGAACCTTACATTTTCTGGCATCACTTCTACTTCTTCGACGCTGCCAAAACCTTTTTGACGCAAATAATTTACGACGTCTTCGACGAGAATTTCGGGAGCTGACGCGCCGGCCGTGATGGCGACGGTTGAGACATTTTGAAGCCATGATGGGTCGATGGCCTCAGAGTCGTCGATGAGATAGCCATTGGTTCCGAGGTTGCGCGAGACTTCGACCAGACGGTTCGAGTTGGAGCTGTTGTTGGAACCGACTACGAGGACCAGGTCGGCGTTGTGCGCGACGTTCTTGACCGCAGTCTGGCGGTTTTCGGTTGCGTAGCAGATGTCCTGCGAGTGTGGACCGATGATGTTGGGGAACTTTTCCCTGAGCGCGTGGATGATGTCGCGGGCCTCGTCAAGTGAGAGCGTGGTCTGCGTGAGGTATGCGACGCGGTCCGGATCGGGCACTTCGAGCGCATCTACCTCTGCGGCGCTGGAGACGATCTGGGTGACGTCGGGCGCTTCGCCGAAGGTGCCCTCGATTTCATCGTGATCGCGGTGGCCGACGAGGACAAGCGAGTAGCCCTGCTTGGCGAACTTTACGGCTTCGACGTGGACCTTGGTGACAAGCGGGCAGGTGGCGTCGATGACCTTGAGCTTGAGGTCTTTGCTGCGCTGGCGGACGGCTGGCGACACACCATGCGCGCTGTAGATGACACGCATGCCCTCGGGGACCTGATCGATCTCATCGACGAAAATGGCGCCCTTCTCTGCTAGATCATTCACAACAAAGCGGTTGTGGACGATTTCCTTACGGACGTAAATGGGTGCGCCGAAGGTTTCGAGAGCGATCTTGACGATGTCGATGGCGCGCACAACGCCCGCACAAAAGCCGCGAGGCTTGAGGAGGAGGACGCGCTTAGTCGAAGATGCGGAGCCGTCAGTCGGCTCAACGGTAAGGGGGTCAATTGTGGTCGCTGTCACATCTACCAGTATACCGTGTCGGGGGGTGGCGGGGGTAGGGCTGAGCGAACCCAGGAGTGTCCGGCTGGGTTCGTTCAGACTGCCATCTATTTTTTACCCGGTCTAGCAACTGCATACATTTCCGCTGCGATTTTGTCGAAGAGTGCCATGCGGTCATCGCCTTCTTTGTAGAGGTCGAAGTGCGTGCGATTGTCGATGTAGGTGAAGTGCGGGTCGGCGTTCAGTCCTTTGAGGACGGTTTCGAACTTGTGGGCGGCTCCGTCGAGATAGAAGGTATCTGCTGTTCCGACGAAGAGATGAATTTTGCCCTTCAGGTCTTTGCCGCGCGCCGCCCAGTCGGTGGAGACGATGTTAGCCAGGTCGTAGTGGTCGTGCCAGTAGGCGACAACATTCGGATCGACGTCGCCGGTGTCACGATTGAACATCTGCAGTGGGCGTCCGTCGAGGCCGCGGGGCGAGAAGACCCATTCGAAGGAAGCTAATTGACCGCCGTAGTCGCCGAGGACGCGCTCCTGCCTTGCAAGCTGCTCCATGGTGGCCATGATTTTTTCGTGGGCGCGGATGATCGGATAGGCACTGCCGTCGGGCCTGCGATAGAGGTTGGCGTGCGGCGCATAGAGATCGATCTGGCTGAAGCTGTGGAAGTCGCTCGGGTCGGGCGAGGTGGACCAGGTGCCGCCGAAGATTTTCGGGTAGTTGACCTGAAGCTGGAGCGTGGCCCATCCACCGGAAGAGTGGCCTTCGAGAAAGCGGCCGATTGTCTTTGCGTCCATCCGATATTTCGATTCGATCCAGGGAATGAATTCGGTGGTGAGCGCGGCGCCCCAAGGGCCGTTGTTGACGGAGTCGGCGAATTCGTGGGTGCCGGTGGCGAGGGATTCGTCGAGCATGACCCAGATCATGGGCGGCATTTTGCCTTGCGCCATGCGGGCATAGATCATCTGACCCTGCGCTTCTGCATACATGAGGTTGCCACCGAAGCCGTGCATCCAGTAAACGGTTGGGTATTTGTCCTTTGGATGGTCGGTATAGGGAGGCGGCAGGATGACCCATCCGCGGATGTGAGTTTCGCGGCCTGAGAATTTTGTCAGCAGTGGGCTGGTGAAGTCGGCTGGCTGCGTGCGCTCATCGGCTGCTTTCTGTACCTCGGGCGTGAGTGGGAGCTTCGGCGGTTGCGGGGCGGAAACTTTGCTCGAAAGCACGAACGACGGCTCGCTTCCCTCACCCGGTGTCCATGTCTTGAGGGTGACGACGTCGCTGACGAGATCGCCTTCACCTCGGCCTCCATAGGTGTAAGTGTGATTGACGTCGAGCACGGCCTGCGCCTGATAGTCCCCGGGCTTGAGGGTGGAAAAAGCTGCCGGGAAAGCAAGGTCGTCAGTGTCGATATCGACTGCTTCGCCCGGCTGGAGGTATGAGATTTCTTTTGCGGCCACATAGACTGCGCTTGGCTGGAACTGGTTCATGTCCACTTCTTTTGCGCTGGTTCCGGGCGAGAGGAAGACAAGCAGGCGACCTGAGGCTGGCGCGCTAATCTCTGGCCCCAGCGTTAGGCGGAAGAAGAGATGCTGGGGCTGCTGGGCGAGTGCGGTTGCGACGAAGAGGATCGTGGCCAGGAAGGGCAGATAAGAATTACGGATGCGCATTGCGTCGCAGTGTAACAGGTGGGTTTGTGGGGAGTCCTCATGCTTTGGTGGAGGTACGTTGGTCAACATTCTGCCCTCCTGCCCTTGTTTCACAAAGGATGGGGCACCCTTGTTCGTGCTACTGGTAATAAAAAGCAGATCCTTCGCTCCGCTCAGGATGACATCTTTAAGATCCATCTAAGTCGTGTTTCATGCGGGCAAGGATGTCGATGGCGTGGGCAGCGTAGCGGCTGATCCAGCGATCGTAGATTTCTTTGATCGGGAGCGGGTTGATGTAGTTCCAGCGATTACGGCCTTCGCGCTTTACGATGATCAGTTCTGCCCTCTCAAGCACGCCTAGATGCTGCATGACGGTGCAGCGGTCGAGATCTTTGAAATGTTTACAGATGTCTCCTGTGGTTTGAGGTTTGTCTTTCAACAGGTCTAGCATTGCGCGGCGGCGGTAATCGGCTAATGCTTTGAAGACCGACTCCTGCCGTTCACGCTTTCTCTTTGCTGTTGACATGTTATAAAAATACAACATATAGTTTGATCGTTCTCAGAAACATGGCCGGGAGGAACCCGAGGAGGAAACTATGGAACTAAAGTTCAAGATTCAGACGAAGATTCAGAAGCCTGTCGCGGAGGTCTTTGACGCGGTTTACAACCCAACGAAGATCACTCAATACTTCGCGACGGAATCGGCGAGTGCGCCGCTAATTGAAGGCTCGAAAGTGATCTGGCGGTTTGCGGATTATCCGGGTGATGTTCCTCTCGCTGTGAGGAAGGTCGTTCCCAACAAGTTGATCGAATTTGAATGGGAAACAATGGAAGGGGGCTACAACACCCATGTCGAGATACGTTTTGAGCCTCTCGGGATCAACGAGACTCTAGTTAGCATTTCAGAAGGAAACTGGAAGGAGAACCAAGAGGGGCTGGATAGTTCGTATGGGAATTGCTACGGGTGGATGCAGATGAGTTGCTGCCTGAAAGCCTATCTGGAATACGGGATCAATCTGCGGAAAGGATTCTTTCACAATTTGCAAGCGGACAAGGCATAGAGCCCGTCGCTTAAGAAAATGGTTTGAGAACAAGGCGAAAAACGGCGTGGAGAATTAATGACTTGCCGTCACGATCAGCGTGAAATCGAGCGAAGCGGTCTCGCCCGACGACCCTACGATGATCGTCGGGGTATATGTGCCCGGCACCGTGGATGAGTTGGCCGTGAGTGTGAGCAGTCCTGACGGATTTGACTCGGATTCCTTATAGTTTTCCGAGACCCCAGCTGGCAGGCTTTTGATGTTAAACATTGCCGTTTCGGTCGGGGCGACGATGGTGACAGGAATGTATATCGGCATCCCGCCCGCCTGCAGGTTGATAACCTTGTTGCTTAGCGAAACGCTCAGAGTGATGGGCGCAGGAGTAAATTGACCGCCACCACAGCCGGACAGGGCGAGGATTGGGCCGGCAACCGCAGTGACAACTACTGACTGATATGACCTGAGCGACCGCTTGAGAGGATTCGTCAGAGGATACCCTCCGCACAAGACCTACCAAGTATATAAGCCATCTAAGCCGGTGCTATGGAAAGCTCCTGACAGGCTCGTCGCCTTCACTGGAAACAACGAACTCTCAGTGATGACAACTATTTGCTGGTTTTGATCATCTGCTCGGCGTGCTTGAGCGATGTGTCAGTCACGGTGGCGCCGCTTAGCATGCGGGCTATTTCTTCGGTGCGGTTGCCGCTTTCGAGCAGGCGGACCGATGTTTTCGTACGGCCGCTGTGTTCCCTTTTTTCGATCAGAAAGTGCTGGTCGGCGAAGGCGGCGATCTGCGGCAGATGTGTGACGCATAGGACCTGCTGCGCGCGGGAAAGAGCTTTGAGCTTTTGACCGACGGCCTCAGCCGCGCGGCCACCGATGCCGATGTCGATTTCGTCGAACACAAGCGTGCGCGGGACCTGGGTTTTCTTTTTGCTTTGCGATTTGCTGGCGCCTTCTTCCACGCTGACTTTGAGCGCGAGCAGCACACGGGACATTTCACCGCCGGAGGCGATTTCGTCGAGCGGCTTGAGTGGCTCGCCGGCGTTGGTGGCGATGCTGTATTCGACTATGTCCCAGCCGTGGGCGGTCCAGTGCGCTGGGTCTTCGTTTGGGGTGACGGTTACGGCGAACCGGACCGTCATGGCGAGATCGTTAATCTGCGCTTCGGCCAGTTTTTCGAGCTTCTTTGCGGCGGCTGCGCGTTCGGCGGTTAATGTCTGCGCGGCTTTGCGGTAGGCGTCGGCGGACTGCTTCAGGTCGGCTCGCAGCGTCTTCACGATTTCGTCGCGGTTTTCTACTTCGTTTAATTTCGCGACTACATCTTCACCGTAGGCGATGACTTCGGCGAGTGTCTGGCCATATTTGCGCTTCAGGCGGTCGAGGGCGGCGAGGCGATCTTCGATTTCGGCAAGACGCTCCGGGGACGCCTGGATGTTCTCGGCGTAATCGCGGACGGTTGCGCTTACGTCTTCGACCGACGCGCGGGCGGAAGCGAGTTGCTGTGCGGCTTCCTTGAATTGCGGATCGTAGTGCGCGAGTTCTTCGAGATGCTTTTCAGCGGCGCGCAGGGTAGTCTCGGCCGAGTTGGCTCCTTCATAGAGCAGCTCGTGGGCGCTCATGGCGGCGGCGTAGAGCTTTTCTGCATTGGATAACACTCGACGCTCGGTCTCCAGGGCTTCGTCTTCGCCTTCGACCGGTTTGACGCCTTCGATTTCTTTGCGCTGGAAACTCCAGAGATCGACGATGCGGAGGCGGTCCTGCTCGTCGCGCTCGAGGTCGTCGAGTTTTTGCTGGATGGCTCGCCATTGTTCGTAAGCTCCGGCCGCCGATTCTCCGGAGATGTTGCCGAAGCGGTCGAGAAGGGTGCGTTGTTGTGCCTGATCGAAGGCTCCGAGTGTTTCGCTTTGCGCGTGGATGAGGGCTAACTCGGGCGCTAACTGGCGGAGTGCGGTAACTGTTGCGGGCTGGTTGTTGATGAAGACACGGCCTTTGCCGTTCGGCAGAATTTCGCGGCGAAGGATGATTTCGTGGCCTTCGCTGTCGATACCGTTGGTTTCGAGAATGGTCTCGGCTCCCGGCGTAGCCTCGAAGACGCAAGCTACTACGGCCTTGTCTGCGCCGTGACGGACTACGTCGGATGAGGCTTTATCGCCCATGAGCAGGGCCAGAGCATCGACGAGTATGGACTTGCCTGCTCCCGTTTCGCCGGTGAGGAGATTTAAGCCTGGGCCAAAGACGGCGATGGCGTGATCAATGACAGCATAGTTTTCCGCGCGCAGTTCGAGCAGCATCCTGCGCGCAGCATATCAGGGACTGCGCGTCCAGCGAAACGCGCCTTCGACGTCTTATTCGTGCTGATACTCCCTCAACTTCTTGGTTCGTCTTTTTCCGGACGCAGGAACCCATCGTAGATCACTTGCCAGGTTTTTCCGTCGTCTGAGGAAATATCCCAGACTTGATGTACGCCGTTTTTCGTGGGGCTCCAAGTAGTCCGGTTCAGGACAGGCAAGCCTTTGGCATCGATCTGCTTTCCGATCAAGACCATGTCTGTGCCTTGAAGATTCCCTTCCATGGTGAGCAGTGTTCCGGAATTGCTGACCCAAGTCTGATGCCAGACTTTGCGAGTCGAGTCGTAGATATTGAAGCTGCTGCCGGTGCCTCCTTTAACTCCGCGCCAGTTCTCCTGGACCACGCAGTCGCCGTAGACTCGCTCGACCAGATTATGTCCCTGCAGATTGCCTTGCGCATCGTAGGCAGCCCAGTTCCCTACCCAAAAATCGAATTGACGGTATTCCTGAGCGGAGCAGGGTTGGGCCGTCTGGCTTACTGCACAACTAAAAGAAGCGGCGGCCAGACAGAGACTTGCGAGTATTGTCATAGATGTTCCTCTCGGTTTGTTCCTGAGGAATGCAGCGTATTGAGTGGATTGGGAGCGAGTAAACGGAACGGTGACGAAAGGCTGGATATTTGTGCCGAAAATGAGGGACAGGCATGCCCGTCGCCTCTTCTGAGACGACGGGTCTGAGAATTTACGAACAGGCGATCAGGCGGAGGCGGCTGGTTCGAAGCCGTCGCATCCACTCATGGCGCTAACCTTTAAGTGGAGCGGGGCGTGTTTGGGGTGACCGCAGTCGTCCAAGAAGGTTTCCGGGGCCTGTTTGCTTTTGTGAATCTGGATCAGCGTGGGGGTTGCAGGGTGTGGCTCACCGAAGTGAGTACAAAGTCCGCATTGACCTGAATTGAGGGCGATCATAGCTGGGCTCCTTATCCGCCGATAGATTTAAGTACAGCCAGCACGAAGTCTAGCTGCTACACATACTACTTCGGATGCGCGAATTTATCATCTGGTTTTCGTTGTATCTCTTTTTATTTCTGGCACTTAAAGTGGACTAGTATGGTCGTCGTTTCGCTAGACTGCGAGCGAAGCCTGATTACCATTTTTATGGATGGCTCGAAGCAAGTGCTCAGGATATACAGCTGAATTAGCAGGATGGCGAGCCAGGTAGATATGGGGATAGTAATTG
>Ga0207060_10014_pt1 | contig 68846 bp, 63 predicted proteins | sample Alteio_BWMinCont_30_FD_153270 | JGI IMG/M metagenome (GOLD analysis project Ga0207060, IMG submission 153270) | Enriched cells from forest soil in Barre Woods Harvard Forest LTER site, Petersham, Massachusetts, United States -... | ecosystem: Environmental > Terrestrial > Soil > Temperate forest >...
CGTTTACCTTCTCCCGCGGTCTGCTTGCTTCAGAAAGATCGAAAACGATTGGAGAGAGGTCAGGAGCCTTTTGCGCGAACATTTTTAGGTCGATCTTGTCTTTCCACTTGATGTCACATCTGGGATCGTTTCCGACCCAGATTATCGGAAACTTTTCTTTCAGTCCGGAATATTCTCCTTCAATGTCCACGATAACAAACGGAACCTTGGCTTTGCAGAGTTCTTCACACATAACTCCAACGGTGTAACTCTTACCACTGCCACTGCTGCCGATAACGCATGTCCGTCCGGTTGCAATGAGATCCGGATTTACTTGGAATTGCTCGACCTCGTCTTCGTCCAAGAAAAACGAAGCATCTAGACTGGATTCGCCCTTCGATAGTATCGTCCCGAGATTAAGGAGCGTTCCGGCGGACATCGCGGGGAAACGCTATGAAGAAAGCTTCTATTAACTTGTCTAAGAAACTCTCGACTTTCGAAATATCCGCTGAGATGCGGCGTTGCGACAAAACATAATACGCTTTTACAAAATTCGAAGGAATCAATGAAGATTTCAAAGATTGATGTGACGCCGGTAAGTCTGCCAATGCGTCTTTTCACGGATGCGTACGCGGGTTACGACCGAGGGGAGTTTGCTCTTATTCGAGTTGAAACCGACGAAGGTATTGTTGGATACGGCGAAGCACCAAGTTCAGTAATAGTGGGATTTTACGGGGAGACACTCGAAACTGTAACTCGCTCGCTTCGAAGCGTGCTTGCGCCCAGGTTAATCGGAGAGGATCCTTTGAACATTCGAAAATTAACATCCATAATGGATATCGCCCAAGGAAATTCTTTCATCGCAAAGACCGGTCTCAACCTCGCCCTCTATGATCTAGCGGGCAAAATTTTGAAAGTACCGGTGCACACGCTGCTCGGAGGAAAGCAGCGAGATAGGATCAAGGCGTGTTCGGAGATCGGAATAGTTAGATCTGACGTAATGGCTTCGGAAGCCATGCGGCTGGTCGAGTTGGGGTTCAAGTCGATCAAGATCAAAGCCGGCGCGGATGCTGAGGACGAGATGAAGGGCGTTGGGAAAGTTCGGGACGCCGTCGGGGACGAGATCGAGCTTCGCGTAGATCCCAACGCTGGCTGGTCCCGCGAGGAAACAATGACAGCGACGAAAACTTTGATCAAATGCAACGTGAGATATCTTGAGCAGCCATTGCCAGGCTGGGATCTTCAAGGACTTGCGTGGGTTAGAAAGAGTACAGGTATGCAAATAATGGTCGATGAAAGTGTGTGGACTCCTCAAGACGTGGTGAGAGTAGCAGAAACCGACGCAGCTGACTTTGTGAACATTAAGATCACAAAGACCTGTGGTTTGAAAAAAGCGATAGAAATTTACGACACAGCGACCGCTCACGGGCTTCCCTGCGTGATAGGAACAGAACTCGAATCATGCATGGGTCTTCCCGCCAAACTGCACATAGCCGCAGCTCTGGAAAGGTTACCCCTCGCCTGCGAATTTACCGAGATAGCATTCCAGAAACTCGCTCTCAAACAACAGGTGAAATTAGACGGCGCCGGAATGATCGAATTGCCCTCGGGTCCAGGCCTCGGCATTGAACCAGATATCAGCTTGATAGAACAGAACCAAGTCAAATACTAGCGAGATCAAAAAAATGAAAATCAAAAGAGTTCGCGCTTACCAAATCAACTTGCCGGTGGGGGAAGGCTCTTACAAGTGGTCCGGAGGGAATTTTGTTAATGTGTTTGATTCGACTGTCGTGGAAATACAGACTGATGAGGGATTTACCGGCTACGGAGAGGTTTGTCCTCTTGGTCCGGCATACCTTCCAGCCTACGCTGCCGGAGCGCGGACTGGAATAGCAACCCTTGCACCCCATCTGATAGGAACCGATCCAACCGAACTCGCTGTTGTAAACGAGAAAATGGATCGCTCTTTGCGAGGACATGCGTACGTCAAATCTGCGCTCGATGTCGCTTGCTGGGACATCCTTGGAAAATCCTGCAACAAACCCATCGTGACGTTGCTCGGTGGTCGATTTGGCAAGGACTATCCGTTGTATCGGGCGATCTCGCAAGAATCTCCGGGAGAGATGGCAGAGATGGTATCGAAGTACCGTAAGGAAGGCTACTCAAAGTTTCAACTGAAGGTCGGTGGCTCTCCGGATACGGACGTTGAGCGGATCAAACAAGTCCGAAATGTTCTATCAAAGGGAGAGGTTCTGGTAGCTGATGCCAATACGGGCTGGACGAGACACGGAGCGATGCGGGTTGCGGATCAGGTCCGCGATGTGGACGTGTATTTGGAGCAACCTTGTATGAGTTATGAGGAGTGTCTTTCCGTGCGGGAACACACCTCGAAGCCGTTCGTATTGGACGAGGTTATCGATAATCTTTCGACGGTTGTACGTGCTATATCTGATCGTGCAATGGATGTAGTCAACCTCAAAATCTCCAAAGTCGGCGGTCTAACGAAGGCAAGACAAATTCGGGATCTCTGCGCCAGCGAGGGTATTGCCCTAACAATTGAGGATACTTGGGGAGGCGACATCGTAACCGCTGCAATTGCGCATCTTGCCCACAGCACCCCGACTAACTTTCTATTCTCGACGACTGACTTTAACAGCTACGTCACGCTGAGCATAGCGGAAAATGCTCCCATCAGACATGAAGGTAGAATGGAAGCTCCAAGCGGAGCTGGGTTGGGAGTGAAACCCCGCATGGAAGTTCTGGGAAAAGCCGTTATTGATATTGTATGATATTGGAACGCTCGATGATAAATAGTTAGGCCAAATCTGCAGTTTATGATCCACCGGCCCTTTAGCTATTCTCTCGAAAGGATAAGCGTGTATGTCCGAAATGAGATTGAGATCCAAGTTTCTCCGGATGTAGTTTGGGCTTGGCTGGAGCGTGCAAAACTATGGCCTCCGTGGTAATGTTTGCACCTGAAGAAGTAATCAAGGCGAACTGAAAGAGTAACAAAAGACCCTAACAAAGTTCATCCTACAATAATAATTTCCGTAGCAGCAACTAGGGTATCTTGAGCCGAATTAATCCAGATCGAAATGTTGCCGGTATCTCGACCATACTTGCTGGTTCTGTTATCGTTGTTATCATTGCCGTAATAGCCATTGGAATTGTTGCAGGAGGCCTGAATGGCACCAAACAGCCAGTAACGTTAGCAGGTACGGCCATTCCAACTCTTGTGCCAATTACATCTTCATTTTCCCTTAAAATTCCATCCACATCAAGATCAAATTCGACATCGGTAGCAACGCTGACCTCGTCTTCAACCACTACCTGCACGACATCTGCTTCGGCACCGACCACAACAAGTTCGAGTTCGGGTATAACAACCGCCGTCACAACTTCATGCAGCCACACCCTGAAAAGTAACTCAACCACCACTGGACGTTAGAATCCAAAAAAATTTCTTGTGTAATCCGCCTAAAGCAGCAGACAAATTACGACCGACGGGATCTGGAGACGGCACAGTTTGTCGTCTCCAGATCCGATCGTTTCTGATTTCTCCGGTGACTCGCGGTAGGGAGACCCTATCCTGTCGTGGTTGATGCGCTGTTGGATCCGCCCGTTGACGATCCCATGTTTGGACAGTTATGAGTGGTACTTGCTGCTACACTGCCGCTCGATGATGTGCCGGAAGACGTGGTGGTTGTCGTTGTTGACGCCGCGAATGATGCAAATCCGTATGCAACGAGTGCTCCGACTGCGAAGATAGCAATGACTGCGATGAGTAGTAGCGATTTTTTGCTCGGGAAAGTTCGCGTAGTTGGTACTGGTGTTGTTCCGATATCCATTTTCTTGCTTCACCTCCGTCGAGAAGTTACACAGAGAGCTTAAGCTAATATCGAATTTCCAAGATGTCTCCATAATCAATATTCAATTGAACCGACTTTGGCGCAAATGGATGACTGCGTCGCGAAGGAGTTTTTTGAGTTGAAAGCCTCCTTGAGAATTATTGATACAGCGAAACAAGGATCAGTATGAAAGCTTCATACTGAAGAATCTACAAGAATCGAAGTTTAATTTCATATCAATTTGGGAATCTTCTCGGAAAGGGATAATATTCGGGAATGTCAAATGAGCCATTAAGCGATCAAAAATTGCTCAAATCGGATTCTCTGAGAAATTCTAGGCGTGGTCTAATCACCACTATAACTGCAATAGCAGCCCTCGTTGTTGTCGGACTGGTCGCATCGTTTCTGGTTATTGGCAATGCAGCCCAGACCGTAACGACAACTCAAGTGACCACTGTTCCATCAACGACCACGATAACGGATACTGCGTCGAACGTTTCTAGTCAGCAAATTAACGCCGAGCAAATCTACGCATCCTCAAACAGAAGCGTTGTTACACTTCAGGGAACCCAAGTTCAGAACTCTAACTTTGGAAACCAGGTTGCGAGTGTACTGGGTTCAGGGTTTGCAATAACATACTCTGGATCGAATTATATTGTAACCAACTACCACGTGGTAGCCTTAACTTCTAACCTCACAGCAACATTCTCCAATGGAGATGCTTACTCGGCGAAGGTCGTCGGTTCAGACCCATACTCCGATCTCGCAATAGTTTCGGTCCCATCCGCGCCGAGCAGTGAATTTGTCCCGCTGACGCTTGCAACATCATCCTCGCTTCGAGTAGGCGACTCTGTTGTGGCAATTGGCAACCCCTACGGCCTTACGGGTTCCATGACCGAAGGAATCGTTAGTCAACTTGGAAGGACGATTCAGGACGAGACTGCCGGAAACTACTCAATAGCTAATGTAATCCAATTCAGCGCCGCAATAAATCCAGGAAATTCCGGTGGGCCATTGTTGAATGCAAATGGACAGGTCGTTGGTATCACAACTGCGGGCTACACAAGCTCGCAGGGCTTGGACTTTGCAATTCCTTCAGACACCATAATCATGGAACTCAACTCTCTCATCACAACGGGATCGTACAACCTGCACTCTTACCTGGGGATATCTGAGGTGGACATGAACTACCAACTAGCACAAGCAACTGGCGCTAACGTAACTTATGGAGTACTTGTCGAAAGTGTCGTGACTGGCGGACCTGCGGCAAATGCAGGAATCCAGGGAGGCAGCCAAACGACGATCGTAAACGGACAGCAGTATCTGATTGGAGGAGACATCATCACTTCGATCAACGGAACTCGCATCACTACTTCCGACTCTCTTGGCACATACCTTTCGGAGCACACGGTCGCTGGTCAGACTGTGAGCCTTGGAATCATAAGATCGGGAGACAAATACATGACCGTGAACGTAACACTGGGAGCGAGACCAACAATCTCCTCCTGACCTTCTCTTTTTTTTGAATCGCCTTTTTGTTTTTACAATTATGGCAAAAGGGAGATTCTTTTTCAATTGCCAAGAAGAAAGAGATACGAGTAACTTATTAGAAAGTAATACGCTAACCTAGAATCTGGGACTGAATTTGAGCCTAGCAAAAAATAAACCAGAACTGATTATCGTACTTCTCGTTGCTGTCTTTTTGGTTATGCTGGGAATTGCACTCTACGCGCCGGCTTACATTACTTCATATTCACCAGGGAGCTCTTCGGGTCTTACAGTTACTCCATTGAGTTACGTCCACCATACGACTACGACTCAAGATTCGTCCTCAGAAGCAGTTCTGGTTGCTAACTATACAGGATTGTTCTACGTTCAGCACGTTTGCACGTATCATCAATAGTAACTAATTCGTCTCCCTAGGACCATCTACTATGTGTCCAGCTATCAGAGAATTTCGGATTCTGGATTACGGGCAGTAGCACTCGGGATGGGTACTCCCGTGAGTGATAGACGGTTTGTTCGGCAATGATAGGATCGGTTTCCTCCCACTGGCTTTTCCCGGAATTGTAGTTAGGGGCCGCCGATGGAAAGGCGCTTGACGTTACTTCTAGTCTGACCTTGTGTCCAGCCTGAAATTGCTGCCCAGTTCCCATCATGCTTAACGAGATTTTCATTATCTGGCCCGGTTGCACAAGCTTCATTGTCTCGTAGCCGTCCCTGTACCTCAAACGGGCAATTCCCTGACAGATGCGTTGCGCGTATCCGTTCGGATGAACGTCGGACAGCCTCGTTACGAAATCAGTATCCACCGCTGTTGTGCTCACGAAAAGCTCCGCATTAATCATGCCCACGATGTTCAGCGCATTTGTTAGTTCCGGTGATGAAAAAACGAGTACGTCGTCGCGTCTTTGGATTGGTCTCAAATCCTCGTTCATTCCGTTCTGAAATCCTTCTTTCGAAAATGGGCTCGGTGCCGGATTTCTTGGATCATAAGTAAAATTCGACTGCTGGCTCTTCCCGTCTTGAGCATCTGGAACGAGAGTTCCTCTCCCATCGAGACTATTCGCTGCTCCTTCTGCACTTAGATACATGCTCTTTTGACGATTTTCAGCGAGAGGAAACTCCTCGGCGTTCATCCACCTGTTTTCTGCCATGAGGAACAATCTGACTTTCGACTCGTCCATAACGCCGTTGTCGATTCCCTTCAGCCAGTAGTCAAACCATCGAATCGCCTCTTTTTGGAGTGGAACAACTGATTGCGGGCCATAGTCAATGTCGCCCAGTTTTCCGGTATTGTGGAATGGTGCCGAAAGTGCATGAGGCCACGGACCGATGAGTAATTTGTGGTTCTTTCGCGAATCCGGATCGGATTGATCGTGAGTCAGAGCAGGAAAGTGATCCAGCGCTCCTTGTAAGCTGTCATCGTACCAACCAGAGACAAAATATGAGGGGACTTTCATCTTGGAGATCATTTCGTCGCTCCAGATATTTTTGAAATAGTCATCGTAAGTCTCGTGCGAATAATATATCTCAAGAGGATCCGAAGCGAGTCCCAGTCTTTTTGCAGTATCTTTTAACGGCCGAACGCTCATGAGCGGTTCCCAGTCAATTTCTCGGTCGTAAATCTCCTGCTTCAACGTCCTGCCTGTAAGCAACATTGCCCAGGAAACCATGATCGGCATGAAAGTACCGGAAGTGTAAGCCGTACAATCATGGAACGGATGAATTGAAGGCGAGCACATCACAAATGCTGCTTTGTGATATTTTGAGCCATTGCGCATCGGGTAAAGCTGAGCGCATCCGCCGTACGAGCGACCAAAAGTCCCGACTTTACCGTTTGACCATTGCTGTTTACCCGCCCATTCTATGGTATCGTGCCCGTCATCTATTTCTTGAAAAAAGGGTGTAAAAGTTCCTTCAGAATTTCCGCGCCCCCGGACGTCGACATGAGCGATTGCATAGCCCTTGCTCGCAAAAAACCTGATCATTGACCGCACTTCGGTTCGACGAGAGCTGTCTTTTCCGTAAGGAGTGACGTTGACCAACGTTGGAAATGGTCCGCGGTCATTTCCCGGGGGAAAGTAAACGTTCGCCGAAAGTTTCGTACCATCCCGCATTGGAATAGGCACGTCGTACAAGCAGTGAGTAATTGCATCTTCAGGTCTTCTTGCCATTTTGTTCCCAGACTTTTTTGATCCGCGCAATCCCGACATACGGATAAAAGTTAATTGCAGAGGAATTGGTTAGTCGCCGACCAGAATTGTCTAAAAAAATAACTCCCGATGATATCGAAGACGCGCGGCGATTGCAATCGAAGCATTTTGTTTTTGACTGTCATTCTGACATCCCGCTTCTAGACATCTACCCCAGAAGGCTTCGCGGCGAGACCCAGGTAATGAGACGAATTCAACTGCCTCGCCACAAGGAAGGGGTGGTCAACGGAGCAATATTCACCGTGCATTGCGATTGCATGCGATGGGCAACCCAGTACGCAGGTGCCCTAAAGGAAATACTAGAAGAAATTGATTATGTTTACGAGGAAGAGAAAGAAAGTGGTGGCGAATTTGTCATAGCAAGATCCGGTTCTGATCTTGAAAATGCTTGGAAGGGTGGTAGGTTTTCAGCTTTGATGGGTCTTGAGGGCGCCAAGGCGATCGAAGGAAGCTTGGAGGCTTTGCACTGCCTCTACAGATTAGGCGTTAGATCCTTCGGAATCACGCACAACGTGCGAAATCAGCTCGCAGATGGAGCAGGCGTTCGACAAAACTACGGTCTGACCGATCTTGGAAAAAGAGTTGTTGAAGAAGTAAAGAACCTCAACATGGTGCTCGATCTCGTCCATTTGTCCGAAAAGGGATTTTATGATGCGATTGACGCTTACGATGGCACTCCGATCATATCGCACACTGGATGCCGAGACTTGAATCCATTTGATCATGGCAAGGTTCCATGGCGAAATGTTACGGACAAACAGATTGAGAAGTTAGGAGAAAAAGGTGGAGTAATGGGAATTGCGTTTCTCAAAGCCTTCGTCACCGACAACGACGAATCCACCGTAGAGGATATTATCCGCCACCTTGAACACTCGATTAAACTCATTGGAATCGATAGTGTGGGGATTGGTCCCGACTATATCGACTATGGGCTTCCCGAAAACCAACTTCTGCTCGGCGAAAAAGATCCGCTTGGGACTGAGCTAGACACTGAAGGCGTTGAAAATATTACAAAGATCCCTTACTTCACTGCCGCCCTTATGAAGCATGGGTACTCTGAAGCGGAGATTTCCAGAATCCTTGGTGGAAATTTCCTTCGTCTATTCAAGAAAGTTTTGGGATAGTGCGGAGAATCTCAAAGTACTTCATTTTGTCAAGTCAATTTCGTCGAGACCTGATATTCATTGAGCGCGATTCCAGACAGAGACATGCCCCGCCGCCTGATTGAAGTAGCACCCGAACTCGATAAGATTCTTACTCAAGGCGTACCTCCCAGCCCAATTTTCGATGCCTCGGAAATTAGTCACAAAACCGTAATGGTCACAATGCGAGACGGTATTCGCCTTGCGACAGATGTCTATCTGCCACCGGTCATCCCAGCTCCAGCAGTAGCGATGCGGACGCCATACGATCGCGCTCAACTAAAGGAGACTTTCATGACATTTGCCCAAGGTGGCTATGTTGTGATCTCGCAAGACTGCAGGGGTACTGGTGACAGCGAGCCAGATGTCTGGGACTACTACATGTACGAGAGAGAGGACAGCCTGGACTTTGTGGAGTGGGTTATCGAGCAAGAATGGTTCAATGGTTTTCTCGGCTCTTGCGGGGGAAGTTACTGCGCCCAGACGCAGTGGTGCATGGCAATGCATCCGCACATGTCTGCAACTGCTCCCGAGGTTGGAGGTCTTGGGATCGCGTTTCACACCGCGCACTATTACATGTTCATGAATGCTTACATGAGGTCGGTTGGTAACTCGGGCAAAAAAGGTCCAGTTGACTTCGATAAGCTAGAACGGGAGATGTTACAAGAGACTCTCGCCGGCGGATTCTACAATGAGCCTCTGGACAAACCCTTCTCTGAAGCGCTGCTTGAGCGTTACCCTCATCTTCGCAAGCTATCACACAACGACGGCAAGCGCTGGCTGTGGGAGAATTATAGCGCCCTCTCACCCCAGCGACGTGCCGAAATGGTCAAGCTCGCGTTCGGGAGCAAGAACGTATCAATAGTCGATGTTGAAGCCATGTCATCTGTTTTCGGGATTAAAGTTGCTCATGATGCTCACATGTTTCCCAGTGCCCGAGAATCAGAGTTGTTGCAGCGTCTTCATGCTCCGCCATTATTGATTACAGGCTGGTACGACTGGGGTATCGACGACACCCTGGCGACATGGAAGCTTATTACGGAGGAAGCGCCTAAATCGATAGCCGCGAAAAGTCGTCTGCTCATAACTCCGAGCGCGCATAACAAACCGGGCTATCACGAAGGGAGAGAAAATCATCCTGAGTTAGATCGCAACTTCCGCACTGCAAATATTGTTGATCTGCTTTTACGCTGGTATTCTAGCAGCCGCGAAAACGCAATCGATTCATGGCCGACTGTAATTTACTATTTGACGGGTGCAAACGAATGGTATACCTCATCCGCGTGGCCGCCAAACGAGGCTAGAGCTCTCCCTCTTTACCTAGGTCCGAAAGGGACGCTCACTATTCACGAACCGAAAGCATCTGAACCGGATACCTATACGTACGATCCAATTGACGCGACGCCAACACTTGGAGGAAACATAGTCTCGTATGTTTACGCGCCCGGAAGCGTTGACGTCAGTGGCGTGCAGAGACGCCCGGATATTCTAACTTACACGACTAAATCGCTCGACCAAAGCCTGGATATCGTCGGACCACTTCGATTGATGCTCTATGTAAGCTCGAGCGCTGTCGATACGGATTTCTCGGCCCGGCTCAGCGACGTTTTCCCGGATGGTCGAGCCATTCAGCTTCAAAGCGGCTTACTGCGAGCGCGGTACAGAGATCCCTCTGGTGCTCCCAAACTTCTAGAGCCAGGGCAAATTTACCTCCTTGAGATAGATATGTGGTCATCTGCAAATCGCTTTGAAGCAGGTCATTGTCTTCGGCTCGATATTTCTTCTGCAGACTTTCCAAGGTTCGATCGCAATACGAACCGGGCTGGGGAATCTGGTGGACCGGTAACCGCGCTGCAAACGATTTATCATGATCCTGAACATCCGTCTCATCTTTTACTTTCGATCATCGGTGATCAATCCATACGGGATTGATTTCCGAATATTTGGACCTGATTTAGATGCCGTACTTTTCAGCAAGCGACGGGACGAAAATTTACTATGAGGATCTCGGGGAGGGATTTCCACTCATGTTTCTTCACCCGTGGCCGACTGACCATGCCATGTGGATGCTCCAGATTCCAGTCTTCTCAGAGAGATATCGCATCATCACGCCTGACAGTCGTGGATTAGGGCGATCGGCCAAACCGCACATCGGATACTCGCTTGAACGCCTCTCGGATGATGTCGATGATCTTATGAATCACCTAGGCATAGACAAAGCGTTCGTTGTTGGGAATTCCCTGGGTGGAGCTGTCGCAGAGAAGTTTGCGTTAGAACATTCGCGAAGAGTGCAGGCAACAGTATGGATTGGCGCTCCGACCTTCCCAATGAACGAACTAGTAATGGACTATGAAGGCGAGAAAAACGTACCCTTTGTGAAAGTGTACTCCAGCGAGCTCGCAAAAGGGTACCTGAATTTTTGGAACAAGGTTTGGAAGGCTTTGATGTCCAACAACTACCACGAATCATTTGTTAACACGAACATTGGCAATTACCTTGTCAGATATTTGTTTGAAGAAAGATACGCAAGACTAAATGCAGATTCAAGTCCGGTCATTTCCATTTTGAACGGACTGGACGAAACTAAGAGTTCTCTTGACGAAGGGCTTGCAAAATTATCCGTTCCGGCTGCGATAGTATGTGGATCCGGAGATGACACGCGGCCTTCCTGTGAAAAGCAGCATCTTGCCATCCCAAAGGCAGAATTTCTGGTAATTCAAGAAAGTGGGCACTTTTGCTACATGGATCAGCCAGAAATTTTCAACCGTTTTCTTTCAGACTTTCTTGTGAGGTACTCGTGAAATTAGGATTGCTCTGGGAAATTATTCCCGAAGGGCATTTTTGGCCACGTATACTATTCGGCTCAAATAGAATTGAGAAATATGCCGTGCGGCAATTCCGCAAATTCCTTTTATAGCCAGAGACGGCTGGGCAACTTGTGAAATCCAAGTCACTAGCTGTTATTGTAGCTTTGATGTTTGTCGCTTCAATGTTCCCGATAGCACACTTATCGGTGAACAAACACACCGTTGCAGCCGCTTCCTCTTCGAACGAGCTCGTTATCGGATCAACCAGTCCGCCAACTCCGACTGACTTGAATCCGGTCAAGATCATTACCACGTATTATATGGCCGAGACTTACGCTTCCTTGATTGGTTGGGACTCTGTCGGAAATTATGTGCCTGAACTTGCCCAGAATTGGACTGTTTCGCCTGACGGTTTGACTTATACCTACAATCTTCGTCCAAATCTAGAATGGAGTGACGGCCAGCCGTTAAATTCTTCTGACGTTGCATTCACTTTCAAACTGGTTACAGAACAAGCTCCCCTTTGGTCCTATCTTTTTGCCCCACTTCAGTCCGCCAATAAATCAACTGTAACTGGGCAGTCACTAACCGCGGGTTCCATAACCACTCCTAGTGCTACTCAAGTCGTCTTTCATCTTGCCTCACCTGCGGCCACCTTCTTGATCTATGCGGGTGGACAGCCGATTTACCCGAAGCACTATTACGCAAGCCAAAATTTGACTGCGACCAATCCAAATCTATCCACAATGGTTGGGTCAGGTGCCTTCATCCCGACGAGTTTTACTCCAGGAACAGAGCTCGACTTGGCTCCAAATCCACATTATTTTGCAGGAGCCCCTCATTTGAGTGGCGTCATTTTCAAATATTTCACTGACGATACATCTGCTGAAATCGCGCTCGAAGGTGGTTCTATTAACCTGCTACAGGGTGTTCCAGCTCCAGACGTCAGTGCTCTAAGCAAGACGGCAGGTATTGTTATCGGTACGGAAGAAGACCAATCCAACGTCTACTTGATTTTCAACATGCATCCAACTCTGAACAACAGCCAAGCAAACCCGGTCTCCAACTTGTTGGTTAGAAAAGCCATCGCGATGTCTATCGACCTGCCTGGAATTCTGAATGCTTCATTCGGAAGCTCTCAATATTACAAGCTCGCAAACCAGATAGAAGTTCCAAACATGTACTACGGTGGATCTTCTGTCCAAAACACAACCATTCCGGTTCCGGAGTACCCACAAAACGTAACGGGCGCCAAAGCTCTCCTCACACAAGCTGGCTTCCCTAACGGTTTCACGATAAACGCGATCATTCCTAGCGGCGGAATGGCAAGTGCAGGTAGTGGAGTAACCCTAAAGATGATGCAGCTCATTCAATCAGAACTCAGCAATGTTGGAATCACACTAACCTTGACTCAAGACGATTCGACTGATTTCAATAATGCAGTTTATGGTGCAGCTCCACCCAAGACCTGGAACATGGCACTGAGTACAATATCGGAATCTCCAGACGGAGACGTTGCACCATATTACATGGTCAGTTCTCTTGGTACTCCAAGTAATGCAGGAGCGGGCGGCTTCAATGCCGGCGGCTTTAACGATTCAACCTTGAACGGCCTTGTGCAACTAGAAGAAAATACATCGGGTAGCGCAGCCAGATTAGCAATCTTCCAGAAAATCGACGGTTACATTCACCAGCAGCTTCCTGTTCTGGATATTTACTACGAGCTCCAGATCGTAGCGTGGTCCAACCAATTCCAGGGCTTCCAACTCGGACTGGGCAATCCCTGGCATGATTACTTTGGTTCACTGAAGATGCAATCTTTGGATAACGTCTCCATGGTAGGATCATCTTCAACTACCACGAGTTCACCAACCACCACTAGTTCTTCATCTACATCGTCAACCCCATCCTCCTCAGCAACCAGCTCCTCCTCGTCCTCATCTTCATCAATCAGTTCGTCCTCAAGCAGTTCTGTTGCCCCGAGCACTTCCTCTACTAGCAGCAGCAGTAGCACTTCCGTGATAATCTCGTCAAGCAGCTCCCCTGTCTCTAGCTCCTCAACATCGTCGAGTTCTTCCAACACAATACTCATAGCTGGAGCGATCGTGGTCGTGATAATCATCATAGCCGCAGTAGCAGCCTTGATGATGCGGCGCGGAAGATCGACTGGCACCGCGCCCGCTACTACAACACCATAAGCTCGTCATCTTACTGGCAGAGATCCCTTGCGTAAATCCTGCCAATACCCATCACGGGTTCGCAGCGAGAGTTCAACAGAATGGGGCTAGGAAAATATCTCTTAAAGCGCTCAATCATAGCGCTCCTCCTAATTTTTTTTGTTGCAACTTTGAATTTTGTCATAGTCCATCTTACGCCTGGAGGACCAGCGACCATCTTCCTCCTAAACCCACACATTAGCGCCGCTGGAAGGAAAATAGTCTTAGAGCAGTTTGGTTTAGACAAACCGCTCTACGTTCAGTACGAAATTTATATTGCAGGTATGTTTACTGGAAACTGGGGAACTTCTTACTTTTACAACGAGCCTGCCTTTCAGGTCGTTGCCCAGAGAATTCCAGCCACACTACTATTGATGGTTCCCAGCCTCATTCTGACCATCTTGGTTGGCGGTCTATTTGGAATAATCGGAGCAAGGAAACCTTTTTCATTTGTTGATCGTTTCCTCTCGTCGTTTGCATTTTTCTTCTACGCGATGCCGGCATTCTGGTTGGGTTTCGTTTTGCTGACGTTTTTCGTGCTTTTCCTTCACGTCCTGCCTGCTGGTGGGATGACATCTATATCCGGAGGCGGGTCAGTAACGGACATTTTTTCACATCTTTTTCTCCCGGTAGTAAGTCTAACACTCGTCAATCTAGCAAACTTTTCCCTTTTAATGCGGTCAAGCCTCATGGAGGTAATGGACCAGAATTACATAACGACAGCAAAAGGAAAGGGTTTGAGCGAGCGCCTGATATTCTTCAGACATGCAATGCGAAACGCGCTGTTGCCCACTGTAACAATGACGGGATTGTTTGTTGGTTTTCTGCTAACTGGAGCCATACTCACCGAGTCAGTCTTTTCTTGGCCCGGACTTGGTCTGTTGACTTTTGATTCTATTGAAAGTCGCGATTATCCTATAATTCTCTCACTCTTTTTCATTTTCTCGATTATGATAATCGTCGCGAACCTTATCACCGATGTTGTTTACGGCCTTTTGGATCCTAGGATATCATATGACTGAACAAGAACAGCTCGAAGTTGGACGAGTACCTTCGAAGGATTCTGCAGAGGCTCTAGTTCAGGAACGAAATTATCTCCAAGAAGCTTTTCGTTTTTTTCGAGACTTTAGCAGGAACCGAGGAGCTCTATTTGGACTGGTATTTCTGCTCGTTCTGACAATCTCTGCGATTTTTGCAAATTACATTTTTCCGGGCAATCCTAACACTTCATTTCTCGTACCAAGGCCTTTGCCTCCAACCCTGCAATATCCGTTTGGAACAGACGACGTAGGAAGAAATCTTCTCGAACTCGTCGTTTATGGTGCAAGGACCTCGCTGACGATTGCATTCGTCGCGGGTTCAATCCTGGCACTTCTCGGGACCGTGGTAGGTCTTGTCGCGGGGTATTATGGTGGATTAATCGACGGAGGCTTGATGCGCACTGCTGACATTTTTCTCACTCTGCCTACATTGCCATTGATTCTTCTTATGGCAGCTCTTCTCGGCCCCAGCCTGCTCAATATTATGCTAATCATAGGAATCACGAACTGGCCGTTCATGGCGCGTCTTGTAAGATCAAACGTTCTATCCATGACTCAACGCGAGTTCATCCAGATAGAGAAAGTGATGGGTGCAAGTACCCGGCGAATTGTATTTCGACATCTATTTCCAAACCAGTTCAGCCTGATCCTTGTCTATACTTCTCTCAGTCTGCCGCTGGTAATTCTGACCGAGGCCGCAATCGAGTTCCTCGGCCTCGCCCCAATTTCGATAAGCTGGGGTTTCTTGCTTAACGTTTCAACGCATTACTGGATCGCAGGCGCGTGGTGGATGTCATTTTTCCCCGGAGTTGCGATCTTCATGACATCGCTCGCATTCTATCTAGTGAGTGAGGGCTTGAAAGAGGTTCTCACTCCAACGCTCAAAAGAAAACGGGATTCTCTGGTAGTTCAGCTTGCAGAAAGAAAGTAGTTCGATCGATGAACTTTCCGCGGCAACATTAGGCCAGAGCGAAAGAGTTGTCCTGAGTGTTCAGGATCTTTCTGTGCGATTCTATTTACAATCCGGGGTTGTTAGCGCCGTAAATCATCTTTCATTCGATGTAGAAAAAGGAACTAATTTTGGGATTGTTGGAGAGTCCGGATCGGGAAAGACAGTAACGGCACTGACGATAATGGGACTGGTCGCAATTCCACCGGCGAGAGTCGATTCGGGACGGATCATGTTCAATTCAGAGGACTTGCTCAGGAAATCGCCAAACGATATGCGCAATATTCGAGGCAAAAGAATCGCGATGATCTACCAGGACCCGATGACATCTCTCAATCCAGTTCTTCGTGTAGGCTTTCAGATCGCAGAATCAATAATGGTCCACGACAAGATACCTAGAAAGCAGGCTTATGCCACAGCGATCAAATTAATGGAGGCAGTAGGAATTCCCGAGCCAGAGAAAAGGGCCCAGGCTTTTCCACATCAATTCAGTGGGGGAATGCGACAAAGAATCATGATTGCGATGGCACTTTCGACGGATCCCGAAATACTGATCGCTGACGAACCGACTACCGCCCTCGATGTGATCACTCAGGCTCAAATCCTCTCGCTGCTCAAAGCCTTGCAAAAACAACGAAACATGACGGTGATTTTGATCACTCACGATCTTGGAATCGTGGCAGAGTTTTGTGATCAAGTGCTCGTAATGTATGCCGGCGCCGGAATGGAACGCGGAACTACTCGTGAAATTTTCGCAAACCCAAAACACCCTTACACAAAAGGACTGCTCGAATCAATCACGAGGGTTGACAAAGACATCAAACGGCTGAACTCCATTCCAGGCGAGATTCCAAATCTAATGCGGCCGCCAAATGGATGCAGGTTCCATCCGCGCTGTCAATATGTTTTCCAAAAATGCTTGAACGAAGAACCCAGGGAGTTTCCTCTTCCAGGTGGGGGATTTTCCAAATGCTGGCTTCTGGAGTCTGATACGAGGTAAGGGGTCGAATGCAATCAACTCAGCAAGAATCCAAGACACTACTAAAAGTCACGAATTTGCGAAAGTACTTTTCGGCTGGAGGAGATTACTTTCGGCCCAGTCGTCGGAAGTACATCAAGGCAGTAGATGACATCAGTTTCACTATTCCTGAAGGAAGTACCTTTGGACTGGTAGGCGAGAGCGGCTGCGGAAAGACGACGACCAGCAAGGTAATTTTGGGATTATACAAACCTACTTCCGGCACAGTAATTTTTGAGGGGAGCAATGTTCATGGAAAACTTGCAACTACTGTTAAACGTGGCATACATCGCGATATTCAAGCTGTGTTTCAAGATCCCGCTGGTTCTCTCGATCCCCGCATGAGAATAGGCAGCATAGTAGAAGAGCCGCTCCAAATCCACTCAGACGGGATAGAAGGCGAGCGGAAGATGATTGCTCTTCAAATGCTAGAGGCCGTCGGATTATCAAGGGAACACTACTTCAGATATCCACACGAGCTAAGCGGCGGACAGCAACAGAGAGTTGCCATTGCGAGAGCTCTAACTCTTAGGCCCAAGTTGGTAATACTTGATGAACCGGTTTCAGCCCTTGACATGTCAGTTCGCGCGCAAGTTCTCAATCTGTTAAAAGATCTTCAAGCCCAATTCAACCTGACATATCTTTTCGTCGCGCACGACTTGAGCGTGGTTCGCTACATGTGTGATCAAGTTGCCGTTATGTACCTCGGCAAGATAGTCGAGTTCAGTGAAACAAAAGAACTTTTCGAAAGTCCCCTTCATCCATATACAAAGGCGCTTCTGGACGCGGTACCGATCCCCGATCCTGTAAATGTGAAGGTCCGTACTCCTCTGTCCGGAAACATTCCGAGCTCCATTAATCTCCCTTCAGGCTGTCGATTCAGGACAAGATGTCCTTACGTAATGAAAATCTGTTCCGAAGTTGAACCTGAACTCACCAACGAAGGAAAATCATCCGTGCACCCGCACTATACCGCCTGTCATCTTTATCCAAACAAATCCTAACCGCGGTTCCTTTTTCGCACGCGGAAATTTCCTTCGCAATTTAGAACCTTGCGTGGCATTTTCTTTATTATTCACTTTCGAAACGAGTTTGCATTAGAATTTGTGATTGGCATGTACAAATCAAAAGTAATGTACGATGTTAAAGTTCCGATGCGAGACGGCATCAAGCTTTCTGCTAATGTTTACTTTCCAAAGGAATCCGAAAATGAAGGACCCTTTCCAGTCTTGATGAATCGGACGCCGTACATCAAAGATAGTGCAGGGAAGGCCCCGTCTCGCGCCGGCACCAAACTCTTTACCGATTCCGGTTACGCGGTAATTTACGTTGACGTCCGGGGGAGAGGTGATTCCGAGGGGACTTTCGTTCCATATTTTCAAGAGATAGCGGACGGCTACGACAGTTTTGAATGGGCAGGGACTCAACCCTGGTCAAATGGTAAGATCGGTACCTGGGGCGGATCTTACGAAGGGTGGACTCAGCTTTTTCCCATGCGGTTACAATCCAAGTATCATAAGGCAGCTTTCGTTCAGTGTGCTCCCTCGATGCACCCGTTTCACGACTGCTCTGCGTACATTTCCGGAGTCCCGAGCATGATAATGGCGATGTGGTCGTTCTTCGTCAACGGAAGGACGAACAAGGAAGAGGTGAGTGACTTGGATTTCGACTGGGAATCGATGCTTAACGTGCGGCCGCTGAAGGATACTATGCAAAAGCTTGGAATCTCTTCTGAAGATTCAAGATTGAACCCATTTGTCGATCACGAGACTTATGACGATTATGGCCGGAAGCTCTGGGACGAAGATAATACGTCCAGCTTAATGCGAGTCCCCAGCTATTTTGTGACAGGATGGTTTGATGACAGCATAAATGGATCGCTAGAACATTTTCCACAATTGACAAAGAAGCATCCTGATGAAACGGTCAGGAAGAGCCACAAATTGCTAATCGGTCCCTGGCCGCATCGTCTGTCGACAGATTCGAGCAAGATGGGTGATTTCGACTATGGTCCTAATTCTATGGTTCCACTTTACAAGGAAGCTAAGCTTTGGTTTGATTACTGGTTGAAGGGGATCGACAATGGCATCATGAAGGAACCACCCGTGAATCTTTTCCTCATGGGTGAAAACCGTTGGATCAACTCGGACTCGTTCCCACTCAATAACGCATTTCCCAGATCATACTTTCTTGGGGCTACAAGGTCATCCAATTCCCTCATAGGGGATGGAAAATTGGCTGATAGTTTCGGATCTGCACAGACATCAACTTTCGTCTACAACCCCGAGCGACCCGCGCCAGCTCCATTCTGGAAAGAACAATTTCAAAATGGTGCAAACGAAGATCTAAGATCGATTCAGCGAAGAGATGACGTACTAGTTTTCACTTCAGAACCCTTGAGTTCTCCTCTGAACATAGTCGGAATGATCTCTCTTGAGCTGTACGTCAGTACTTCAGCTGTTGATACTGATTTTGTCGGCCGACTATCGGACGTTTCTCCTGACGGATACGCGATGAGACTAAATCACGGGATATTTCGATTGCGATACCGGGACGGCTACGACAAAATCAAACTGGTAACGCCGGGAGAAATCCTCAAAATCAATATCAACATGTGGGCGACAGGACACCAATTCAAAGCCGGGAATAGAGTGCGACTAGAGGTAACGTCAAGTGCCTTTCCAACGTTTGCACCAAACTACAACACTGGAGGAAGCGTTTGGGCAGAAGACAAACCGATCATCGCAAATCAAACGGTCTACCATAACAAGGATTATCCCTCAAGACTCATGCTACAAGAAATCATGAATCCAGAATATTCTGAATTTTGGACAATGAAGCGATGGGAACCGAAAATGAATTCCTCTGCTGCATGATGGATAACAAGAAAATTAGAGCAGGAGTGAGGTTGCATTGCCTCACCCTCTTCCTTCTAATCCGACAGGGTAGCTAAGACCTATATCCGTTTGATCAGCAAAACGCGGTTCAGATCGAGGTAAGGTCCAAAATGAATCTCACCACGCACTGGGTTCTAGCAATCGCCCTTGGCATTGCAGTCTTTCACAACATCGAAAGCGCTCTCATAATCAGTATTGGTGCTTTGATGCCCGATCTCGACCGAGAGTATTTCTTCGTCGCCAAGGATTTCATTGGAAAGCATCAACTGCACAGATCCCTGTTTCATAACTTCCTGTTCATTGGCGGATTGTACTTTCTGAACCCCCTTTTATCTCTCGGAGCATTGAGTCACTCTCTTTTGGATATGCTGACTAGCGCGACTGATCGTGGTTCAGAGGTACTTTTCCCATTCACACGAATTGTAAAGCCATTTCATTACCAAATCGAAGGCAATGAGCTTGATCATCCGAAACGAGCGGAATGGTGGGTCGAAGATCCTTGGAAACTTCTTCAGAAGACTACCGACAGAGATCTCCAGGAACCAGCTGAGCAGCCTTGGCGTCGCTCGTATGGGCCGTTCAAAAACAGCCGCGTCGTAGACTGGGGAATCTTCTTTGCTTCATTCATATTTCTTGGGCTCATGTATGCAACCTCTCCGGCATATTTTTCACGTTCCGGCTTCCAGTTTCGCTCGCTAATTTCACTGGGCGGAATTGCAATCTTCTATGGACTGGGTGAGTTCTGGCGAAGAAGACCTGCAAAGTCAAAGTCACGGAACTCTAACTATTTCGTTCTCATTGTCTTGGCGCTCGGACTCTTACTTTTTGTTCTAGGGTCGTACTATCTCTTCTCATTTCCTTCAGTACCCAACCTTACTTTGCCCGCGTACGCTTTCGTCTCACTAATAGTGGGATTCGTAGCATCGTACTTTTTCGTCCGTCTGAGAAAGAAATACGCCGATCTTTCAATGTAGTACCTAGTTGCTACTTTTTGGAAGTTTTCTTTTTCTTTTGCTTCGGAGCTAGTTTACCGGACCAATCTAACGATTTTGAAATCCAGGGATTAACAAGTGCAGGCTTTCCAAGCCTGCACTTGGGGAAGACAGACGTAATCCTTCATTGGTCGCCCCTTCATGGGTTCGAACAGCTTCGCACCCTTCTTGCCAAGAAGGTCAGCGCGATCATCATCTGAAAGACGTACAAAGAGCGAGTCGCCATAGACCCCCGCAAACATATTCCCATTAACGAACGCCGACAGATTACCAAACATTGGCCGAATGTTAATCGAGCTGTCTTCAGGAATCACCGACTTGAAGAAGACTTCGAGTTTTTTGTCGGACCTGGGAATTTTCATGTTTGATCAGCGCGACAAAGAGACTGTAATAATTTTTCTCTCGGAAACTCGGTTAACTATGGTTAATTTCGGACGCGGTGACTAAGGTCGCTGTTATGACGCGCCGGAAGTATTGCTTCAAGCCAGAGTAGTTATAGTGAGATAAGTCCCGGTAGAGTTTGCGAACCATCGCATGACGACAAAGATGGCGCTAGGAAGGCTATATGGTGTGGCAATGAATGGACTGGGAAGCTGGCCACTGGAAAGTGCCGTGGCGGATGGCCATGAAAATACTGCTTGCTGGGTTTGCGCCGTGAAATTTTGGTAAGTCACGTTAAACGCGTAATCGTAGCCAGGATAACTGGTTCCATTTACCCCCACGAAGTTCGTCTGATTTGAAACTAGGTTAAACGAAAAATTTCCGACGTCGAAATGTCCGGGTATCTGGGACCTTACAAAGGTTGTTACGCCCGTCTCGGCGGGACAGTAAAATCGAAGCTGGTTACCGGGGTAGACAGCAATTGAGTCATTAGAAAATACTTCGGTACCGTTGGGGAGCACCGGGACGAAAACATAGATCGCTGAAATTGGGTTACTGTATATCAAGTTCAGGTTGCATGGGTATATGGGATCGCTGAGGTTCAAGTGGTTGAATATCAGCTCCTGAACCATTGTTCCATTTAGAAGCGATTCATTCCCATTTAGACTGTTAATGGGATCGATCGTAAACTGCGATCCATTTTCGGCCTTGACAAAACGCGGATCCTGGCTTATCACCGAAATTGCGTGGTATAGGTTTTGGTGAACCGGCTGAGGGCAGGCACCAGCTTGATAAAAATTCTGTCCACTATTCGTCGCATTAACCACCGTTCCCGAAACCGTGGAATTTGCAAAAAAAGTAATGTTGTTCGACTGGGGCACTAGGTTAGCACAAGGATTGCTAAAATCGGATCGGAAATCGAAATAGAGGTATCCGCCAAATACCGCTGCAAGCAAAACCGGAAACAACAAGAAAATTGCAGATACCTGTTTTTTCTGGACAACGGGAGAAATCTCGGAAATCGCTGACCACGCTTCTACAACCTGTCTTTCCGCCAACTATTTCATGCTATCCACGTAGGCAATCCCTTTTTGTACCGCTGCTTTTGCTTGAATATCGAAACAATGGTCTCATCAACCTCCCGCAAAGTAGGTGCTTTGATTATCGGCGGCGGCATCATTGGCCTTGCCATCGGATACTATCTTGCAAAAAAGAACTATTGCAATGTGGAGATCGTCGAGCGAGAATCTGAGCTTACGATACATGCGAGCGGCCACAATGCCGGCGGACTTGCCAGTCCACACTTGAATAAGCCACGAGAGCTCTGGCCGCTGTTTATGGAAAGTCGAAGGCTGTACGACGAACTTGTGGATGCTGCGGGTTTTGAGTTCGATTTCGTTAGGGGAGGAACGATAATACCCGGGACCGCGCAGGAAGCGCTGCAGTTTGAAGAGACGGCGCATTTGTACGAAAATGTAAAAGATGGAATTCAGGTAGAATTTCTGAACGCAAAAGAGCTGCAAGAAAAGGAACCAAATCTTTCCAGAGAGAGATTTAGATGTGCTCTGTACTATCCCTTGGACGCCCAGGGAAATTCAAAAAAACTTGCATCGTGCTTTTCCAAAGTGTGCGTGGAAAAAGGAGTGACAGTAACAACCGGATCAGAGGTCAGCGGATTTGAAATCTCCAATGGCCGCGTTTTAGAAGTAAAGACTCAGGGAAGCACGATAATTCCAGACACCGTAATAGTTGCCGCGGGTCCGTGGTCTGGGGAAATCTCCAGGACCCTCGGTTTGAATCTTCCAATGTCTCCCGTAAAGGGCCACCTCATCTCCATTGAAGCGGGTGATCAGAGATTGGTGAACTCATTCATCAGTGGACCGGATTATTATGTTATGCAAAATGGATCTAGCATCGTAGTCGGTGGAGGGGAAGATTCTGTCGGTTTCGATTCGAATGTCAATCCCAAGCGAGTCAGCGATGCCTGGCAAGAGGGAGTCTCAATGGTGCCCAATCTGGAATTCTTCAAAGAAAAGGGCGTCGCAGCTGCATGCCTTCGACCTTACGCAGAAGGTGGCGCTCCGATTCTCGGAAAGAGTGACCGACTCGCAAACGTAATCTTCGCGACCGGGCACTTCAGAAACGGGTTCGGTCTCGCCCCGGCGACAGGTGAACTGATTTCTCAATTGATTCTAGAAGACAGATCAGATCTTGATCTAACCGCATTTTCGCCGGATAGGTTTCCGCGAAATTATTGATTGGGTCTGGGCGGAGCTTTTTGCCAATCAACTTTGTACTTTATTTTCAATGCGCCAGCCCTCTTGTCAAAAACTGATTCCAGCACCGCCAGCTTCACGTTTAGGACTACTTCCAGAATCCCGCAGAGCATTCCCTGAAAGAACCTGCTTGTGGCTTCTCCCTTCGAGTTTGTCACCGGGTATCTTACTTCGAGAAATAAGGAGATGCGGTCATCGCTTATTCTGTAGTCCAGAATTCCCCATCCCTCGCCCTTGCATCCATCCCGGATATTCTGGAATAGTAGAACCTGATCAGACGAATGAAGGAGCTCAAAATAGCGCTGGCATATTGAGGCGCCATAAGTTTCTCCTTCTCTGAACATTATCGACTCGCCGGCAGTACCCATCCACCCAGCAAGGTCTTCTTCTACCTGAATCCTGTCCTCGACTCGTAATATCACTCCGCGGTTAACCCGTTAAGAATAATGGGAAACGTAGAGTAGCCAAAGACGGAACTGGCTCTCGAGATAACCCTTACTCCCTCCACGCCGGCTCTTGAACGGAGAATTTCTGCAAGTTTCGCCGACGAGCAGTCCGCCTTCTCCATATCAACCATGTAAAAAGCGGCAAAACTCTTGTCGATATCGTTCCAGTCTAGACGATGATTTAGTAGGTGGGCTTTGTGCTCTAGAAATAGATCTGTGAGCCTTACAATAGATACCGGAACATCGTCGCCGTAAATCGCAAACTCAAACGCACCCTTACCGAGAGGCTCGGGGTAGCCGATCGTCCTGGGTCTGTACTTTGCTCGGTCCTCTCTTGAGAGAGTGACTGGCGAGGGGATTCCAAGTCGATAAGGGTACTCCTTCAAAGGTGCATTTTCACCTCTGCACGATATATAGACGCCTTCAGACAAATCTAGAGCCAGAATCTGGGAATCCATCGATTCCCAGAACTGAATACAGCTTTAGGTTTACATTTTCACAGGCGCGTGCTGCTTTACGGATTCCGCGCAGGCTAGTCCGATCTCTACCCCTTTTTTTCCGTCGTCCCCGGAAACTTTCGGATTTGTGTTGGAAAGAACGCAGTCGGCGAAATCCACGAGCTCGTCTCGGTAAGCCTGACCGAACCTCTCCTGGAATGTCTTGGGAAGATCTTCAATCGCTGCATCGCTTTTCAAGATCCTCGCACCGGAGTTTTGCCCCATCCCGATGAATGCTGCCGCCTTTGTCCCAAAAATTTCCGCCCTGACGTCGTAACCATACACAGTCCACTGGCACGAGTCAACGTGAGCTAGGGCACCATTGCTCAGCTTCAAGGTTACCAGAACGGTGTCCCACATACCCAGAGGCTTGAAGTGATCGAAAACCAGATTCGCTGCCTCTGCGTATACCTCGGTTACTTCTGCCTTTGAAAGAAATCGGATCGCGTCAAAGTCGTGGCTGGAAGTGTCGAGCCAAATTCCGCCGCCCAGTTTCGGATCTATTGACCATCCCTGTGGATTCGATGGCGGGTCGCGCGTCGCGGAATTGATAATCATTATTTTGCCCAGATCTCCGTTGACGACCGCCTTCTCTACCTTGACAAAAGCGTGATCAAAACGTCGTTGATAGCCAACCTGAAGCTTCACTCCGCCTTCTCTTGCTTCTGAAATCATTACTTCACATTCTTCAGGAGTAAGGCCCATCGGTTTTTCGACGAAAATGTGCTTGCCCTTTCTCGCAGCTGCCGGTACCATTTCTTTCTTGAGAAAAGTCGGGGCAGCGATTGCAACTGCTTCGACCTCCGGGTCGTCAAGCATCTCGTTATAGTCCTGGTAGACTTTTTCGACTCCCAGTTTTGCCGCGATTTCTTTTGCGGCAGCGACGTACGAATCTGCGATAGCTACTAGCGAAGTGTTTGGAATGTTCCGAGCTAGATTTTCAGCATGAAACCTTCCGATAGCTCCGACTCCAATAATTCCAATTTTCAATTTCTTGTTCAAAAAACGATTCGCTCCTGCACTTTTTTCTTCAGGCTTTCAACTTTAGTTTTAAGCATTTTACTATCCAAAAATTGGGAACCGGAACTATTGTCATCTCCTGTCCGATTTCTGCCCGAGATCATAAATAGTGCCGGCGTGTAAGTGGGATAAAAGCGAAGCGACATGGCTCATCAAGCTTCAGAAGCGATGATACGAGAAAGAAAACCGTTCATGCTAAAGATTTTGGTCAACGGTGAATGGAAGGACAGCAAGTCCGACGAGTCTCACCCATCCTACAATCCATCTACCGGCGAAGTCATAGCACACGTCCCATACGTTTCAAAGGAGGAAGTACATGAAGCAGCTACTTCCGCGCAACTGGCATTTCCAAAGTGGAGCAACCTGCCGATGGGCGAGCGGGTAAAGTATCTGTTCCGTATGAAAGAGTCGTTCGAACGTCACCATGAAGACCTATCTCAGATTAACTCGATTAATCATGGCAAAACTATCGTCGAGAGCCGGGGCGATGTCCGGAGAGCGATCGACAATATCGAGTCCGCGATAGCAGTTGCCCTAACACTTTCAAAGGGCGAGACTCTCGATCAAATAGCAAACGACGTCGATGAGAGTCTAGTGAAAGAGCCCCTCGGACCTTTCGGAATAATTTGCCCATTCAATTTTCCACTGATGATTCCCTTCTGGTTCATCCCGTATGCCCTTGTACTCGGAGATACTCTAGTCGTAAAACCCAGTGAGATCACGCCGGTCCCCATGGATCTCGCGACCGACATCATTCAGAAGGAAGTAAAGTTTCCGCCGGGCGTCCTAAACATTGTTCACGGTGGTAGAGAAACTTCTGAGGCGTTGATATCACATGAGTCAATCCAGGGAGTCGCATTCGTTGGATCAACTCCGGTGGCTAAGCAAGTCTACAAACTTGCAGGGGAACATGGAAAGCGAGCTCTGGTTAATGGAGGAGCCAAAAATCCAATAGTCGTCATGCCTGACGCTGATTTGAACTCGACAATTCCGGCGGTCGTTTCATCATTCTTTGGAAACGCCGGGCAGAGATGTCTTGCAGGTGCAAATCTCGTAACGGTCGGGGATGTTCACGACAAGGTGCTTTCAAAGTTCAGGACTGCATCTTCTGAACTGAAGATCGGGAATGCGATGAACGAAAAGACGGACATGGGACCCGTAGTTTCAAGAAGCGCGAGGGAGAGGATTTCTTCAAACATACTCCAGGGCATTGAGGACGGAGCGAAACCAGTCATTGACGGAAGGGAGATCAAGATTGCTGAATTCCCCGATGGATACTATCTCGGTCCCACTATATTCGACGATGTCACCGGCGACATGCGGCTTTCGAGAAACGAGATCTTCGGTCCGGTTGCAAGCACGATTTCCGAGAACAGTCTGGATGATGCCATCGAATTCATCAATTCGAATACGAAATTCGGCAACATGGCGAGCATCTTCACCACGAACGGGCGAAATGCGAGGGAGTTCAGGCGAAGAGTAAACGCTGGCAACATCGGAATCAACATTGGAGTTGCCGCGCCGGCCGGGAACTTTCCTTTCGGAGGAAGACGGGAATCCTTCTACGGTATTCTGCACGCCCAGATCGATACTGTTGATTTCTTCACGGACAAGAAAGTCATCATCTCCCGGTGGTAAGTAGAAACCTTATCTGCCGTTCAGTCTTTTTTGCGATCCCAAAGAGGATTTTGAAAATAAATGTCCAAGAAAGTAATCGAGGCTTCGAACGCTCCAAAGCCAGTTGGGCCTTACTCACCGGGAATTCAAGTAGGCGATCTACTATTTCTTTCAGGCCAGGGTGCAATTGATCCATCGAATGGCAAATGGGTCGGTGTGGGTGACATCAAAGCGCAGACCAAACGAGTCCTTGAAAATCTCCAGATCGTTTTGAATGCTGCAGGTCTCTCTATGGATGACGTCGCAAAAACAACCGTTTTTCTGAGGAAAGCTTCGGATTTTCAGGGCATGAATGAAGTTTACAGGACGTTCTTTGCGATGAGTCCTCCCGCGAGGAGCACCATAGTCACAGATCTTTTGTTTCCCGAGATGCTCGTGGAGATAGAGGCAGTGGCGCATTTGCGAAAGTAAGTCTATCGCAACTGCCGTTACCCTAACTTGTGCGTTCGAGAACTTTCGAACCATAGTTGGTAAAACCGAATTGGTACCACAGTCCACACAAGGGCTCGATGGGTTCTATTTTGGCGACCTCTTCGTTTCTGGAATCATGAAAACTCAGCCTTGCTTTACCGTACCAGATTTCTTCGCCGAACTTCGCGTTGCCTTTTTGTATTTCCACCAATTCGTTAATCTCGTTCTGACCTTCGGCGTTTGAAGGAAAATATCTCAGACCGAAAACAGATGGTGAAGAAACGATATCACTTGGCGAGCCCTTGCGAGTAATTTCAAGGCTCAACGAGAGAATTCTCGACCCGTGTCTTGAGCAGTATCCTGAAAGTCTTGCTCCAGGTCCGTAGAACGGAACCTTAGGAACGTACTTGTAAAGCCGCGTCATGTGGATGTCATCTGCGAGCTTTTTTGAATAACCGAGCGACCAGCCTCGGACCAGAGACCAGTCTCGATCCACCCACATGAACGGGTAGTAAACTCCCGGTCTCCCATTGTATTCACACCTTATCCCAACCGCTGCTTCATGATATGTTGTCTGGGCAGGATCTTCAAATGGAGCGTCGAGATCGTTTTCACTGACGGTGCAGACAAAATCGCTGACGTACGCAACCGCCGATCCATCAGTGACTTTCAGCGACTTCGGAAGAAAGTACTGAAGCTTGTCCGGGTCAGATTTGAAATATACTGTAATATAATCTGCTCCATAGTGATACGGCGGAGCCTGGACGACGGATGATTTGCCAGAAGGTGTTATGAAGTGAAAATAGGATTTCACGCGGTTGAGAGCATAAATCGACCGTTATTAACCCTCCCGGTAGATTGTTTCCCCTCACAATTCTCCATACTGGTTCGATCCTTGTTGTTTAGGGCGGAAAAGATGGCTCGAGGAATATCGAACAAAACAACCTCCGCGAGAAATCCTATTTAGTGAAACCAATTCTTGATTTAGACTAACTCTCATCTTGAATGAAAATTCCAATCGTTTACGGGCTGCCGTGATGGAAAAACCTGGCAGCTTTAGGATCCAGGATTTCCCGGTTCCAAAAACTAACGAAGATACTGCTCTGCTTCGAGTATCACTATGCGGTATCTGCGGTACTGACAAACACATTTACAAAAATGAATCCAAATCTCACTATCTCGGACTGCCCACCAATTTCCCGATAATTCCGGGCCATGAAATAATCGGTACGCTAGAATCTCTCGGCGCAAACGCAAAGCGCGTCATGGGACTGGATCCGTCTGAAGAAATCGAGGAAGGTGCTCGCGTCGTTCCAATTGTGGATCTCCGTTGTGAAAACTGTTGGGCATGTCGGAATTTTCCGGGATGGCCCGTCTGTGAAAAAGGTGAGACTTACGGCTGGGGAATCTCCTCAAAAGATCCTCCTCACCTATTCGGTGGATTTGCGGATAGCATGTATGTACTTCCAAACACGAAGCTTGTAAGGGTTCCCGACGATCTACCGGACAAGATCGCTGTTTTCGCCGAAGTACTTGCTGTTGGTATCACTACATTCCAGCGAGTTCTCCACCAGTCCCAGCTTTACGGAGAAGGTACCCCGCTGGTGGGCGACGTCGTTATTCAAGGCAGTGGACCTCTCGCTCTCGCTCATGTCATAACTGCCAAGATAATGGGTGCCAACCGGATAATCGTCGTGGGCAAGCCAAGGTACAGAGTCGACTACTTCAAGCAAACCTTCAAAGTAGATCATGTCCTAAACGTCGACCAAACTACAACAGATGGAAGGATCAAAGAAGTAATGGATATCCTCGGAGGCAAGGGGGCAGATCTTGTCATCGAGTGCACGGGGTATCCAGAAGTCGTCGAAGAAGGGCTCACATACGTAAAGCCCTTTGGGACTTATGTGATTGCAGGAATCTATACTGATTTAGGGCGGAGCTCTACGATTAACGTTCAAAAGTTGATTTCCGGTAAATATGCGACAGTTGTGGGAGTACCTGGTCAAACTGCTATTTCATATAGATCTGCACTAAGGGTCCTCTCAAAGTACAAATCGACGATGCCATTCGATCAAATTGTTACGCATACGTTTACCTTGGATCAGATCGATAAAGCCATGGAAAAAGCTCTTTCCGAGGAAAGCATGAAAGTTGCCGTTGGCATCTAGAGAAACGGAAATCTGTCATTAATCGTCGTGAAATCAGACAACAGGCAATTCACGAGCGATTAAACTAGGCTATTCTACTCTCGTAAAGAAAATTCGCAGAACCGCTTATATATAATCTGGGCGGGTGAGTTATTGCAAGTAACGTTTGAATATCTTCAGCTATATAGCTCGCAGATTCGTCCTTGCAATTTTTGTCTTACTTAGCGTTTCAATTATAACATTCGTTCTTTCTCACAACATGGGCGGTAACGCGGTTTGCGCTTGGCTCGGCAGGGTGGGTTGTGGAAATCAGAACCTTGTCCAGATTTACACCAGGGCCTACCACCTGAATGCCCCGATTTGGGTTCAGTACTATTACTACCTGATTGGATTGCTTCAGGGCAATTTGGGAGTCTCGCCGACTAGAGGCTTCCTCCCAGTCTCTAATGTATTGCTTGATACTCTCCCGTATACAATCCAGATCGCTTTCTTTGCCATAGTGTTGACAATCATCTTGGGAATATTGCTCGGGGTCGTTTCTGCCCTTTACCACCAAAAGCCAATTGACAAAAGCATTCGCACCTTCTATCTCGCCGGTTACTCATCTCCTTCATTTTTGATGGCACTAATTTTGATCATCGTTTTCGTTTACTTTACGCACGTACTCCCCTCGGGCAACGCTGCCGACGTTACTCTTTCAATTCCGAAACCGATTACGTACTTTCCCATGATTGACAGTCTACTGGAAGGAGATTATGGATACTTTCAGAGCTCTCTTTCTCACGTCATACTACCTAGTCTGGCGCTTGCCCTAACTACTTTTGGTGTGATTACGCGAGTTCTGCGCAGCTCTATGTTAGATACAATGCACGCAAATTACATTCGCACGGCACGCGCAAAAGGATGTGAGGAGAATACAGTATTTTTCAAACACGGGTTGAGAAACGCGTTGATACCGGTGATTACTATCTCGTCCCTTATTGTAACCTGGCTAATAACGGGAACAGTGTTCGTCGAGTCCATTTTCAATTATCCAGGAATTGGACAGTATGTCGTACAGGCTCTTTTCTATCAGGATTATCCGGGAATTCTTGCTACTACCCTAGTTTTTGCTGTGATCATAATTATCTCAAATCTCGCTGCAGACATTATGTACGCAGTCGTTGATCCTCAAATAAGGCTCGGATGATTCAACAAGGTTGCAGTCTGCAGACGAGGTTGAAAGAGTAGAATCTTCCATCGTCGGAGTTGCAAGGGCCCGAGAGCTCTTGCACCTCATTAGAAAGAACACCGGAGCTCTCATTGGAGGAATTTTGGTGTTCATTTTTCTCGTAATCGCAATAGTGGAAGGAATATCCGGTTATCTAGGAAAGCCACTCACGCCTTACAATCCCATTCAAACACATGTCGGGCCAAATTTCAGCCCACCGACATTACACTATTTGATGGGTACTGATAACTTCGGTCGCGACGTTTTCAGTAGAGTCATAGCTTCCATACCAAATGATGCTGTTATCAGCTTCTCTGTAATTGCTGTTGCTCTCGTAGTGGGATTGTTCATCGGATCTTTTGCCGCGTTTAGAGGTGGCATCTTAGAGGAAGCCCTAATGAGAATAACCGATGTTTTCTTTGCAATTCCCGCGTTGATTCTTGCGATTGCGATAGCCGTAGCGCTGGGACCTGGGCTCCTTAACATGATGATTGCATTGATGATAATTTGGTGGCCCCCGTACGCAAGGCTTGCTCGTGGGGAGGCGCTTAAGGTTTCGCATCAAAACTTTATCGAAGCATCACGATTCGCTGGACTCCCCGCCCCCAAAATCGTTCTTAGACATGTCATTCCCAATATCTCAATCACCCTTCTTGTATACGCTACCTTGGATATCGGAACTGTGATTCTTGTTTATTCGGGGTTGAGCTATTTCGGTCTGGGAGTTCTTCCTCCTGCTCCCGATTTAGGGCGAATGGTAAGCGAGTACGCTGATTACGTTCTTACATACTATTGGCTCCCCCTTTTCCCCGGACTAACAATTGCACTCCTAGTCATCAGTTACAGCATTTTTGGAGATGGACTTCGAGACGCCCTCGAGGTTGGTTGAGCCACCTTAAACCTGATTAGCGTCCAAGACCTCAGCATAGCCTACAAGACGGAGATGGGTAAGCTCCGAGCTCTCGATCACGTTAACCTCAACATAGAGGAGAAGCAGCTCATAGCCGTCGTCGGCGAGTCCGGATGTGGAAAGTCAACTCTCGCTCTCTCCATCATAGGATTGCTCGCTCGTCCACCCGCTGTGGTTGAAAGTGGTGTTATCGAATACAAGGACGTAGATTTACTTTCGATACCCTCTAAGAAATTGAGACAGTACCGTGGAACTGAAATCGCGATGATTTTCCAAGAACCTCTCACTAGTCTCAATCCTGTTTTCACTATAGGAGATCAGATCGGCGAGGCGATCATGATTCGTGATCTTAGAAAGTCAAAGCAACAATCAGACGATCTCCCAAGCGATTTCATGCAAAAAACCTACAAGAGCAATGTTACCCCCAAGCCATCTAGGATTCCGAGTCTTCGCAGGCGGAGAATTACCGAAGCTCTTCAGAAAGAAATCATTCAGTATCTCTCTCTTGTGAGAATAGCTGACCCAGATCAGGTTCTAGAAAGATACCCGTTCGAACTGTCCGGCGGCATGAGGCAACGGGTCATGATAGCTATGGCGCTTTCCCAGAAACCCGCGCTGCTCGTAGCTGACGAACCAACGACAGCTCTTGATGTTACTACGCAGGCGCAGGTTTTGAAACTGATGAAAGAATTGATGAAAGAGGTAAACACCAGCATACTTCTCATCACGCATGACTTGGCGGTCGCAAGCCAGGTGGCTGACAGGGTTGTTGTGATGTACGCGGGTAATGTGGTTGAAGATTCGAATGTTTTGGAACTTTTTTCAGATCCCCTGCACCCCTATACCAAGGGACTGCTCTCCTGCATTCCAACCGGGACCAAGGATGAAACCGTGATAAGGCCGATCGCTGGTTCAGTTCCAGACCTGCGTAATCTTCCTCCCGGATGCAAATTCGCTTCGCGGTGTCCTTACGTCATGGAGGTGTGCAAGCAAAAGGATCCGGAACTTGTTGAGACAAAACCAGATCACAAGGTAGCGTGTTTTCTGTATGGGAATTGAAACATTCGAATCCGAAGACAGCATTCTCGTAACACGGGATTTGAAAAAGTACTACCCCATCCGGCGAGAGTTTAATCCATTTTCGAGAAACCCGAGAAGATTTGTAAGAGCCGTGGACGGAGTATCTCTGTCCATCAGGAAGGGAAAGACAGTTGCGGTCGTCGGAGAATCAGGCTGCGGAAAGACCACTCTGGCAAGAACGATAACTCTCATGACGCCTCCCACGTCCGGCGACATAATTTTTGAAGGGATCAACCTAACGAAGGAGAAGGTACGACCTAAAAAATTGTACCGGGACGTCCAGATGGTATTCCAAGATCCTGATTCTTCCTTGGACCCAAGAATCAAGATCAAGGAAACGGTAGCAGAGCCAATTCGAAGTCTCGTAGGAGGGACCGAGAATCAAGTCAGGGAATATGTAAGGACTAGTTTAAGCGCTGTCGGTCTTTCGGAAGAACAGGGTGATCGTCTGCCAAAACAACTCAGCGGGGGTCAGAGGCAACGAGTCGCAATCGCCAGGGCGATCGGCCCACGGCCCAAACTAATTGTTTTAGACGAACCAACGAGTGCACTTGATGCATCAGTCCAGGCGCAGATACTTGCGCTTCTATTGGACTTGCAGAGAAAGTATAATCTTTCTTACATGCTCATAACGCACAATATTTCCGTAGCCCAGTACCTGTCAGATCAAGTTGCCGTCATGTATGCTGGAAATCTGGTCGAGTACGGAGATACGAAAACTGTCATAACGAAGCCGAGGCACCCGTACACTATCACACTGATCAGCTCGGCCCCGATTCCGAACCCGCGTATCAGAAACCTTCTCGATATCGAAATTAAAGGAGAGGTTCCGAGTTCCATAAATCCTCCAACGGGTTGCCGCTTTAATCCTAGATGTCCCTACGCAGAAAAAATATGCACTGAAATTAATCCGCCCTTGAAAGAGATTGCAAAAGGGCACTATGTAGCTTGCCACTTTGTAGAAAAGACAGCGTAGAAAAATGAGTACTATTAGCGGGCGAGAACCCCGCTAACAGCATAGGTCGTGGAAGTTGCTAAGACCCTGCGAATTGAACAGTGTTGAAGATTACAGTATCACTTTGTCCAGTATAGACAGGATCTAGTAATCCTCCGGTTATCTGGGACTTTTGCCACACAACTGAACCGCTGCCATCAACAAGTTTCAGCGAGCCCACCCAGACGTAGGGTGTATCGTGATTAATCTGCTGTTGTGCAGCTGTACAATCTGCGATTAATGTAGCATTGTTGCTCGTTGACGTGAACTCGTTATCACACTTCTGTACAACGGGGTTTGAATAGATCGCCCAATTGTTAGCCGGAGTCAACCCATTCACCCAACCCAACCAAGGGTCGGCAGGGGTGTCTGCACCAGGTGCGAACGTGAAAGCACCCAGCCAAGTCAGTTGGGATTCTGTACCATTACCTGCGGCTGAAGCCGCAAAAGAGCATGGGCCGGCGACCCCTTGGGCCCCCCCTGTTGCGCAGGCGTAGTTCGCGGACGGGGTCTGCTCGACATTCACATTGATCCCAAGTACTTTCAAGTTTGATTGAACAATTGTCGCAGTGTTTAGACAGAAAGTGCATCCCTGAAGGATCCTAAAGTCCAAAGTGGGGAAGTTCTTTGTGCAAGCAGCAGAATCATTGTTGCAAGCGGCCGTGAGCAAATCTTGGGCCTTGGTCACATTTGTCGGCCACGCGGGCGCACCTCCCAAGTTGTAGAATTGCGTCCAAGCTGGATACTCTGGTCCAACCCACGGGTAAAGTTCACCACCGTACGCGGTCCGATTGATATCAGAATAGTTCACCGCGTCATAGATTGCATTTCTGACTGCTGTGATGTTAGTAGGGTAGCGGAGAACGTTTAACGCAATGCCAGTTATCAACATCGATTTTTGTGGGACTTGAGAGTAATCGTACTTTGTGGGGTTTCCTATGACCGTAGGCCAGTTCTGATCCAAAATAGTGGACATAACAGGACTTGACGATGTACTACCCTGAAGGTCGGTGAATCTGGAGAAATCATCCGCTTTTACTTGGATTACTACGTTCTGTGCATGACCAGGATCCAAGTATGCATTAGCGGCAAGCTCGGCAGGGGACATTGATTTCGCCCAATAGTTCGGGTTCTGTGCGAATTTGATGTATGAATTCGTAGAGACTGATGTCACGACGTATGGCCCTGTACCGGGGATCGGGTTATTGTTGAAGTAGCTGTTGTATGTTCCTGGGGGACCAAAGCCTCCATGGTCCAATAGCCACTGGGTATCGAATACCAGACCCTGAAACACAACCAAAGTTCCAAGGAAATAGTTGAAAGGCGCCTTTAGATGGAATACAATCTGACTAGGGCTAGTCACGTAGATTGGCCAAGTCTGATTCTGCATAATTGAAAGCAGAGCTTGACTTGGGTGCACGACTCCGCTAGAGTTCATCATGGCAAGGACCGCAGGTCCAAAATTCGAGTCGTTCATGTTGAAAACCGGGTAGTCAAGCCACCAATAAGAATTGTTGGCAGTCAGATAATACAGACCGTAGAACTCGCCCCAAAGGCTGTACGAATTCATTGGATTGCCAGAAGTGAAGCTGACGTTCCGCAAGTTGAATGTGTAGGTAAGTCCGTCAGGGGAAATCGTCCAATTGGAAGCTAACATCGGGACGATGTTGATAGCACCAGTATTCTTTAGGGCGTTTCCATCAAGTGTGACGAGGGACTGGTACACGGTATAAGTCAACCAGTTTGGAAATGGAATCGCGTTGATTGACTGCTCTTGATTTAGTGAAGCAAGCGGCCATCCAATATCGTCAATTGTAAGAGTATTTACCGTCCCTCCAGTGCCGGAAGAAGACGACGAAGATGAAGAGGACGATGATGAACTGCTTGAAGATGATGGGGAGCTAGACGAGGAAGAACTGGTTGGTGGCGATGAGGTTGAAGATGAAACAGAAGTAGAAGGAGAAGAGCTAGCGGATGAGATTGATGTGCTTTGGGAAGATGATGAGCTCGAAGAGGAGGACGAAGAAGAGGAACTACTCGTGCCAGATGTCGATGCAAAATATGCAGCCGCCCCAGCTATAATTATTACAATGACTACAACGACGATAACTATCGTTCGTGATACGGCTAGAACTGATCTGTGGTTAAGTTTCAAATTCAGTTTTAACCGCCAAACTCGTGTATTATAAGCGTTATTGCATTTTGCAATCGCGTACATTCGACTGTATTTGTTTACCCGCTAAATCGTAGTAACCAATTGATTAGCACAATGGCCGATGTGGAATTTCGCCATAACGGCTATCAAATTAGAGCATTCTATTGAATGCCTATTCAGTAACGGGTTAAAGCCTCCAATAATAAATTGATAATTTATCAGAAATCAAGTATCTACAAGATCTCTTAACAAAACCATAAATCGAAAAGTTGGCTCGTTAAATTTATGCTCGAACTAGGAAAACCGGCCCCCAATTTTGAGGCTCTCAAAGCTACGGACGGAAAATCGTACTCTCTTAGCTCATTCGAAAAAAATCCCGTACTAATAGTAATTTTTTCCTGCAATCACTGCCCCTACGTTGTCGCGTATGAGGACAGGATGGTCGCCATCCAGAGGGATTATGCTTCGAAGGGAGTCCAGATCGTCGCGATAAATTCGAACGATGACAAGTCTTACCCCGAGGACAGTTTTCCGAATATGGTAAAGCGAGCGAAAGACAAGCACTTTAATTTCATCTATGCTCGTGATTCTGACCAAAGTGTTGTTGACGCATTTGGAGCTGTTTGCACCCCACACATTTTTGCATTCGGCCAGGATAGAAAGTTAGCCTACAGAGGAAGAATCGACGACTCGAAGGATCCGTCAAAGGTATCTTCAAGTGACCTGAGGAACGCAATTGATGACATGCTGTCGGGAAAGAAGGTCAGAGTACCGGACACCCGTCCATTTGGCTGCAGCATAAAGTTGATCAGTTCATTCTAACAACTTTCTAGACCTAGGAGATTTTGAAAAATGAAACTGGGAGCCATCATCGACGACATTTCGCCAATGGATTCTCTGGAAAGGGGAATCAAAGCCGAGAAGCTTGGCTTCGATTCTCTTTGGTTCTCTGATCACTTGATGGACACAGGCGGGATCAGGATTGATCCGTGGACTACCATGGGCGCGATCTCCGCAAGTACGAAAAAAATCGAAATGTGCCCCGCGGTTAGCGATGTTCAGCGTATCCATCCAGCAAAAATGGCGCATATGGTTGCTACTCTCTCTGATTTGAGCGACGGGAGAACTCTGTGCGGGATAGGTGCTGGTGAGGCAATGAATCTCGTTCCATTTGGCATCGAGTTTGGTGCGCCGAAGGAGCGTGTGGAAAGATTGGGAGAGGCGATTCAAATTGCAAAGCTCCTGTGGTCTTCGAGCTCGAAAAGTCCAGTCTCATTTCAGGGTAAGTATTTCTCACTAGATGGTGCTTGGCTGGATATTCCGATCACATCCGGTGTCCCTCGCGTAATAGTTGGAGCTCTCGGTGGCAAGATGGCGCTTGAAGTTGCAGGAAAGTTTGGCGATGGCTGGGTCTCCTGGCTAAACAGCGCAGATACCTTTCGAAAGAAGCTAGACACTGCAAAGAATGCCGCGAGGTCTTTAGGAAGGAGCGAAAAATCAATTCAAGATTTTAGGGCATGTATCTGGGTCTATACGGTACTTACCTCTGACACTACCCAGATCAGAAAAGCGATGAACCGCGCAAAACGCGGACTACTCGCCGAAGGCCAGACCCTAAAGATGATGGGATTTCACCGTCCCGAGGGGCTGGGCAAAACATACCAGAACATGCTGGTTTCGGATGAAGGTGCAATGAAAATTCCCAGCGTTCAAGACAGCGTGCCCGATGAGTTCGTTGAACAGGTTGTTGCCGCGGGATCTGCAAGTGAGATTATCGAGCGAATAGAAGAGTTCGGAAAAGCTGGGGCGACTGATGCAATGATTCATTTTGTCGGCGATGACAAGAACCAGATGGAAGACTTTGCCCAGAAAGTGTTGAGAAACTTCAATTCTAAGGACAAGTAGCGGGGAAATCCAATGATCAAGAAGGCCAACGCCACAATATACGTTTCCGATGTTGATAGCGCTCTAAAATTCTATACGGAAACTCTGGGCATGCGAGAAAAGTCTCACTGGGGAAAGGAATTTGCCGAAGTCGAAATGAACGGAATCATCGGACTACATCCCGCAACAAAAAGCGGTCCAAAGCCGGGTACAAATGGTGCGATCTCGATTGGACTAGAAGTTGACGATCTGGATTCCGAGGTTACCAGACTGAAAGAGAAAGGTGTCGTATTTCTTGGCAATGTCGTCGACGACGGCCCGGTCAGGCTGGCTTTTTTCGGAGATCAGGACGGAAATCCGATGTACCTCACTCAAGTTAAGAAGGGGATGTGGGGCTGATTCTCGGACTATTCTCCGAGCCTAACTTTGGACATCCAAAGCGAAGAATATTGGAATGTTGTCGGATGATTCTGGGCTGTAAGTATAATATCTGTCGCTGTACCCGCTCATTCTAAAACCCTGGCTCAGGTAAAAATCGATGCTTTCTTTTCTTCCGATTTGAGTCTCTACAATTATCGACCTCAGACTGTTTTGCCTTGCCCTTTCGACAAGCGCCATCACGATCTTGGAACCGATTCCCTTTCTCTTCATAGAGTTTTCAACCGCGAGCTCGACGAGATAACCTGTTTTATTCCATGAAATTATCCACATCAGTGCAATACCTAGTAACTTCCCAATTGACTCTTCTTCGGCTACAAGTAATATTGAATTCGGGTTTTGCAGTTCCTTGTTGTGATCGATGTTAACAACCCAGTGTTGATTTATGATCCTCTCAATTTCCGGCACGTCGTCCGAGTTTGCGTCTCTTATCCTCATTCCTGAATCCGATCCCTATTCGCTGTGCAAGATACTTGCTACCGTCAAACGTCGGCTATAGCCATTTATTGGCAAATATAGAAGATTTGGCAAAAATGACCCACTACGAAGTCTCGTTCAAGCTCCAGCATGATAACTGTCACTATAATCAGTTTTCGAAGGACAATCCCTCAGTGATTATTTCGCACTGGTGCAACTGGAGCAAGGATGTTCTTGAGATAAGTCACCGAGAGATCCAAAGCGATCCGCAGATAAAGCAGGACCTGCAGAAACTCACAAAGGCCCTCGGGGCAAAGATTATCCGCAGATCTTTTTCGGGCTCGAGTGTCCAGGTAGTTTTCATGCACTGCGCTTGCGACTCGATTCCACCACCAACTCTGCCCGTTATTGAAAAGAGAAACTGCCTTGAGCTTCTGCCAGCGGTGTACTCCGATGGTTGGGAGTGGTACCGCGTCATAGCTTTTTCTGAACGAGATCTGAAAGACCTGTTCAAGGATCTCGACAGACATTGCAGTACGATAGAGATAATTTCAAGGCGCTCGATTTATGACGAGTCAGTCCGCGATACCTTTCTACTTTCAACTGCCTCTCTTTTTGGTACCCTGACGGACAAGCAGACAAGGGCTCTTATGACCGCGCTGGACAATGGATATTACCGGCTGCCGCGGACTTCGAACGCAGGCGATATCGCCAGATTGATGGGAGTTCCGAGAACCAGCTTCGTCGACCATCTGCGAAAAGCAGAGAACAAAGTTCTCCAGGCAGTCGGACCATATTTGCGGCTCAAACCCGCTGCCGAAGCCTAGTTAGAAATTTCGCGCAACTGCTAAACTCTCGTTACAACCATAGAAACCGAATCAGGTAGGGGGGATCAAGTCACCCGATTCAGGTTTTCAGGACTGCCGAAACGATCTGGCTGAACTCTTCGTCACTGACAAGATTCTTTTTCTCCATGGATCTCTGCTTGACTCTTGCAAGTATTTCGTTTACTTGAGGCTCGCTTGCTGCTATTCCCTTTTTCCTCAAATGGTACATTATGGAATACTTGCCGCTCTTCTTTCCAAGCACGATTTCGGTCTCGCCTGCAAACCATTCAGGATCGAACAGTTCAAGCTGTCTTGCTACCTCCGGCATCTTGTAATATCTCTCGACAGCGATCCCGCTCTCCCTTCTGAAGATATTCCGTCCGAGCACGGGTTTGTTTACTGGAATCGGGATGTTTGAAAGCTCCGAAACAAGTTTTGACACCTCGTTAAGCTTCTCCAGATCGACCCCGCAGTCAATCCCGTATAGCAACATCAGCGCAAGAACGACCTCTTCGAGCGCAACGTTGCCTGCGCTCTCCCCGATACCATTGACCGAGACGTGCGCGGCTTTTGCTCCGTTAGATAGTCCGGCAATTGTGTTTGCAACTCCCAAGCTAAGCGAGTTATGGCAATGAACCTCTAGCGGCACGTCGACCATTTTCTGGACCTTCTTTACTAGGAAGGAAAATCCCTCGGGCGAAGCCGCGCTCATGGTATCTACAACGGCAAGCCTATCGGCGTGAGCTGATTCTCCGGCCTTCATCATCGTTGCAATTGAATCGAGATCGGCTCTTGTCGTGTCGTAAGGGAAAAAGACGACAAAGATACCGTGCGACTTTGCGTACTCAATTACGCCAATCGCGTCTGCAGATGCCTTCCCAACCTCGGTACCCATGACCTCAAGACGTTCTTTCAAAACCGGGATTTCGATGATGACCGAGGAAACATCACATGAAATAGCTGCGTCGATGTCCTGCTTTCTTGCGCGGCAGAACGCAAAGATCTTGGAAAACGAAGTGCTCTTTTCTATGTCTTTAATCGCGAGCTTGTCTTCCTCCGAAACTACTGGCATCCCAGCCTCAATCCGATGGACTCGCGCTTCGTCAAGCTTTGTTGCAATTCGTAGTTTATCCTCTCTGGAAAAAACTACACCCGGCGTTTGCTCCCCGTCTCGGAGCGTCACGTCATGCAATTCTATGGGAGTTGTAAAATGTAAATTTCTCCGAACCTCTTCTGCAAAATTGTAGGAACTGGTCCACCAGTGTTCATTTTTCCAAAGTTTTTCGTTTTGCTGCGACATTAGATTATCCAAACCGTCTCCAAGAGAAAAGAAGTCTTGATAATCCAATGGCTTTACTGCGGTATTGAAGTTTATCTTGAGGAGTCTGTTTGAACCTACTCACTAATAATTCCTTATTGAAACTAAACGATCTAAATATTCTCACAGACTCAGACCATTTCCCGCTTTGTTAACGCAAAGGAAACTCGCACCTTATCGCAAGTCACAAACCGTTTTGATAGCAGAATTGAAAAAAATAGGTAGGCGTTGCAACAAAACAACGCCTCGTAGGTTAAGTCCACTAAGTGCTGATCTAATTATGATCTCTGACTGATTTGGAGAAGGCGAGGTAACCGTTTCCCTCTGCGGTAATCCAGTACTCGTTTGCCTCGAACGCGACGTACTCTTTACCACGCAAGCCTTCGAGTGCCGTTAGACACCTTTCAGTCTCTAATCCGGTCAGGTCAGATGCCTTCGACGGGCTTAGTCTCCTTTGTCGCTTCAGAATTCTCAGTAGTTGAACTTCGTCGCCAGGAATAGTAGGTATAGTAACCATTTGTCCTAAATCAGCTGCGACAGATTTTTAGGTTTTAATTTAATTTTTTCGCGGTCGAAAAGTCAACTCATCTGTATGCTGACTTTATCGTACTATGCCATAATTGGGACTAAAATCTTGTGAAATCCTACAAATTTCATAACGAATCAACACTATTGGGAATTGCAAGTAAAGCTCTTGGCTGGCTTCAGATGGAGAATTCATTGGGGAAATGAATTGAGCCTAGATTTTACGTCGATTTCGGAATAACTAGAAGAGGATGGAAGAAAATTGTAGGGAAAACTAGAGCTGGAAAGCTCCAGTCCAGGGTCTTGTTGCCGCGATTTGAGAGATAAATCAAAAATTTGGAAACGTGTAAATATACAAGAGACTTCTCTTCTGAAGAAGAGTATGACCCAGCTTCTTAGTGTAAAGCCCTACAAAGTCCTTGAAGTAAGCGGAAGTGCAAATGAAAGAGGCTACAAGTACGGTTCTTACAATTCTGCGCTAATCAGGCGGCTTTTGAATTCGCATTACGATTTTTATAATACGTATCTCAACACTTCCAAGGACGAAGCTCTCAAGTGGTCTTCGAAATATATCCAGCCTACGAGAAATTATTCTGAAGTTGTTGCAGACGAACTAGAAGGAGTCGCGGAGGGCGCAGGACTGAGGCTTGATGAAGTAATGCTGATCGCGGCGTTCAACGAGGTATTTTACCCGAAACTTGCCAAAGCCTGTACTTCGTTCGCCGCTCGGAATGGAGCTACATCGGACGGACTCTCGTACGTAGGACAGAACAATGATGAAGGTATTGATCCTTGGCTAGATGGAGATTGCACTACCTTGACCCGATTTAATCAGAAGGACGCCCCCAATGCCCTAATTTACACTTATGCGGGAGCTCCCGCCATGATGGGCATCAATTCCGCAGGATTGAGTGTTTGCATAAACGCACTCGGCTTTGATGAGCCGAAAATCGGAGTTCCGATGCTTTGCGTAGTGAGAGAGGTTTTCAACCAGAAAGACATCGATGGAGCAGTTGATGCGATAGAAAGAGCTGATCGAGCTTTTGCCCTGAACTTTATTATGGCATCGCCCGAAGGAATTGCGAATGTCGAATCAAATCCACTAAAAGTCGAGACAACTCGATCCGACGATACCCTCTATCACGCGAATCACTACATCTTCTGTCCGGTTGAAGGATTTTCAGAATCAAAGAGTGACACGTATCAAGAGAATAGCAGATTCAGATGTGACAGGATGAAAGATCTAATAGAGGAAAACAAGGGAAAGCTCAATCTCTCGCTGCTTGAAGGAATCCTGAGAGATCACGAAAACAGACCCGACATGATCTGCTCGCATGTAAATGAAAAGCGCTCAAAGGCTCATTGGAGCCGGACACTTGATGGAATGATCTACATTCCGGAGAAAAGAGAAGCTTGGATCGCTCACGGCAATCCCTGCGAGAGCGAATTCATGAAGTACACAATATCCTGAGATGAAAGTTCTCTTCCGGCGCCGATCTATAACGGCGCGTTTGAATCCTTCTTTGGGTGGCCGGAGGAAATACCTCCATTCCCAATTTTTTATGAAAGGAGAAGTTCGAACGGGCCAATGCGCTGAAAGCATAAATAAACCACTTTGAGCGCGATACTTGATGAACTTCCCCAAGAGAAATATCCGAGCCATTTCAAGAGCTATAATTGCAGTCATAGTTATCGTCATTATCATTATTGCCGCCGGTGGTGCCTATCTGGCGTTTTCAAAATCAAGTTCGACGACTACTTCAACTTCATCCAGTTCTTCGTCTTCATCTCAATCTTCTAGTGTTCCACCTGCATCGTCCACGTCTTCATCTTCTTCATCGTCAGTTCCTCCAGTCAGTTCAAGTTCTTCATCTTCTACGCCATCAACATCATCTTCGTCTTCCTCTACGGGAACTTCGTCCGGTGGTCAGGAGCTTGTAGTCGATGAAGGTTCCGCGCCGTCCTCTGAGGATCCTGCTGTCGCGATTGATAACAACGGGTTGGAGACTGCGCAAAACACACATGTTCCTTTGACTTTCTGTGCCAACCCAAGTTGCACAACTCTTATCCCTGTACTCGCAACTAGCTGGAACGAAAGCACTAGTGGATTGACGTACACATTCAATCTTAGAAGCGGCGTTTACTATAGCAACAACGATCCATTCAACGCATATGTTGTATGGTATAACGTTTACAGAGATCTTATCATTAACCAGCCGGCTGATTTCATCTTCTACGCTTACATGAATGCATCAGGTGTTACGGTCGGTGACGTAAATTCTCTCAATAATGCTCAGAATTCTCCTGGCACAAATTCAACTCTGCTTTCCATAATGCAAAGCTCGACAGGTTATCATGCTGTAACGGTTGTGAACGCTACTGAGGTTCAGTTCCACCTGACAAATGCTTTCGTTGCCTTTTTGCAAAGCATAGACACAGCACCTTGGGTATTTGTCGATCCTTACGTCGTCCAACAACATGGTGGAGTTGTCGCTAACACTCCGAACTCGTACATGTCCGTCAATGGAACGATGGTGGGAAACGGTCCTTATGTCATGCAAAGTTACGTTCCTAACCAATATTCGATGATGGTTGCAAATCCGCATTACTGGGCCCAAAGTATGACCAGCAATTTAGTTCTGGAACCTGCGAAAATTCACACTGTCTTAATTAATTACAAGACCGACGAGCTAACCAGGACCGAAGACCTGCAAACTGGCAAGTCGCAGGCATCAATTGTTTCTTTTAATGACATCAACAGTACTGTAACCGCTTGCAAGAACTGCTACATTCCGAATACCGGGACCTCGGGTTCAATGGAATGGATCAACATTGACTCGCTAAAAGCACCCACTAACAATACTCTTGTTAGGCAAGCAATGATTGAAGCGATTAACGTGTCCCAGATCCAGTCTGTGGTGTATGACGGATACGCTCAGAAAGTCATTGGTCCAATGCCAAGCATCTTCAATTATTACAACAGTTCGATTCAACCATTGCCTTACAATGTGACAAATGCGAAGAAACTGCTTGCTCAAGCTGGCTACCCAAATGGCCAAGGATTCCCTACGATCACCTTAGACTGGTATACTAGCGCCTATGCATCGCTTGTCGTTCAGATCGTGAAACAAGACCTTGCTCAAATCGGAATAAACGTGCAAACTCAGGAAGTCAGCCAGGCTACTATGGTTACTATTCAAGCGACTCCTGGGCAGAATGCCTCTGCTGCTGACATGGTCATGATTAATTGGACCTACTATCCGGACTTTAGCGCGTACGAGTTCATCGTCGATTCGGCGCTGGGGGCATTCGGGAACTTCCACAACCAGACTATTCTAAATTTGATTTACAAGAGCAATACTGAGCTGAGTCCTACCGCAAGGGCACAGGATATCTCGCAAATTACAAGTGACCTGGTTCAGCAAGCCGGATTCATCTGGCTCGGGCAGGATCTCGACGTGTTCGACCCCGGAGCTGGAATAGGTCCCACGATATGGAATCACTGCGCGTCGGGTATGTGGTATAACACCGCGTTCAACGGCGTTGATTTCAACAACGTCACAATCACCGGCTCCTGCACGTAGTCCTTCCACTCACTTTTCCGAAAAGTGGAAGGCCCTGATTTCTTTCTCAGGGTTTACCACAATTTGTGAAAGTAATCAGCCAACCACTTTTTGGAAAACTCGAAGGAAATTTACTCCCAAGATTTTTTTCACATCGTCTTTACTATAACCACGGTCTATAAGTCCCGAAGTAATATTCGGCCAATCAGACCAGTCTCTAAATCCTTCGACCTTATTGTTTCGTGCGTCTCCTGCACGATGCTCAGGTCTAAATCCGAGCGATCTCCATGAATTGGCATCTTCTAGAGCCTGTGCCAACCCGTTGTGAGCTGGAGGATACAAGTCGGTGCCGACCGCCAGGAGGATACAAGTCGGTGCCGACCGCCAGGTGCTCGACCCCAACGAGGTTTGCTATGTGATCAACGTGTCGGAAAAAATGTTCAAGGCCAGGATGAGGCTCATTGGTGATAAAACGCGGAATTAACATTACCCCGATAAATCCGCCTCTCTCAGCGAGCGCCTTAATCTGTTCGTCGGTCTTACCTCGATCGTGATTACTTAGCTCTTTCGCGAACGTGTGGCTGAAAACAACGGGATCGCTCGAGTTGGCTATCGCGTCCATTGTTGTCTTGTACCCGCAATGCGAAAGATCTACAAGGATGTGGAGATCGTTGAGTCGCTGCAAAACGTCTAATCCGAAATAACTCAGTCCGTCGTCCACCCTCTCGATGCAGCCATTTCCGACCCAATTTCTGGTGTTGTACGTAAGCTGAACAATACGAAGTCCGAGCTCGTGAAAGAGATCAATCTTCTCCAGGTCTTTTCCAAACTCATCCGTGTTTTCGACGTAGAGAATTATTCCATGGCTACCCTGTGTCTTCGACCTGATCAGGTCTTCTGCTTTGAGAATCTTTTGAAACTGTTTGGGAAGATTGTCAAATAAGTAGGTCAGACGAGCGATCTCTCGGATTGTTGTGGAGAAGCTGTAAGGATCAGCGAAACTAAACAGTGAATAGCAAATTGCAGTTACTCCTGCTTTATCCCAGTTTTCCAGATATTCCTTGAGATAGGTTGGATTAGAAACGAGCTCCTGAATCCGCACATGGATCATCTCATCCCAGACTTCTGGCGGAGAGGTGTTCACGGACAACAATCTGTCAGCCGCCTGCATCATCTTATCTGAATACAACCAAGGACCGTAATGGTTGTTGTCGACGATGATACTTTCTTTGTGAACATTCGAGGACTCGTCGCTCCTTACTTGTGAAACTTGACCTACCATGTAAGCTCAGAACATACAGAATTTTCTTAAAGATTATCTCTGTTTTCTGTGTCTCTCTTTTCTTCTTCGAGATCTGCCCTATTCTATGAAATCGAGAACTAGAAATATTTCAATCTGATACAAATCTTAGCTCTAATTCAAGATTCACTTTTTTTCTGGACAACAAATTTATTATTCAATGGCGAGGTTCGCTAGAGAGTACCATGGCTCTAGAAGACGTTCGGTCTTCCCTAACGCAAATAGTCGGCGAGGAAAGCGTAACAGATGATTTCGTTGAAATTCCATCAATTCATCTTCAGACATATGCAGACGTTACGTCGAACCGGAAGGCGATGTCGAAGAGGAAGATCGTTGTAAGACCCGCGGATGCTGAGCAAGTCTCGGAGATAGTGAAGGAAGCAAAAAGTAACAAAATTGCAGTGATCCCTGTCGGAGGGTCCACAACGTTCTTTGTTTCAGGCGGACCTGTCCCGGTCGCTGATGAATCGATAGTTATAGATCTAAGAAGATTGGACAAGATTCTTGAATTCGATGAAATCAGTGGAACCGTCACAGTTCAGGCGGGCGTTACAGTTCAAAAACTGAAATCGTATTTGGAAAGTCGAAAGTGCTGGCTACCTCATCATCCAGAGAGCTATGTGAGCGCAACCGTCGTGGGTGCAATCTGCAATGATGGTATCAGTCCTTACTCCACGAAATACGGAAGACCCTCAGAGCAGGTCGCTTCGATCAAAATCGTTCTCCCCGACGGACAGATCTGCACAGTCGGCAACAAAACGCTCTTTGATAATTCATTCAAGCTCACAAAGCTCTTCATGGGCACAAACGGGTCACTTGGAGTGATAGTGGAAGCCACTTTCAAGATCTATCCGTTGCCAGATTCTCGTGGAAGGGCGATCTATGGATTTGGGAGTCTAGCTGACGCATGCGATGCTGTCAAGGAAATTAATCGTGCAGGGTTAAGTCCCGAAGTTGTCATGATGCCTACCAAGGAGAGGATTTACAACGAAGCTCTCCTTCCCATACTTTCTGCCGTAGATGTTTCTCGTGTCCTCGAAGGCAAGGAGCTTTACGTCCTAGTTGGTTACGCGGGCAACAAAGAAACTGTCGAATTTTCGCTTGCTCAAACCGGAATGATAACAAGATCGAAGCGAGGCGAAGAAATCGATCCTCGAGTTACAAATTCTTACTGGGCGAACCTGACCGAAGTCGGAGCAGTTGTCTCGCTCCAAATGGCAAACGTCTACAAATCAAAAAAGTATCAGAGCTCACGCGGCGGCGTCTCAATTTCTCATTTGCCAAAATTTCTTGAGGAAGAAAGAGAAATGGTTCCAAAGGATGGAAAACTTGTAGATGCCGGTGTAACATCCTACGTATTTCTTCCGCAGCTTGACATCGATCCAATCTGTGGCGTCCTGCTTGATGATTCGGATCAAGAAAGCGTGAATCAATTCAACCTTTGGCTAAACGGAGTATCGATGCTTAACAAAAGAATGGGCGGAACACTAGCAGCTGTAACCGGCACTGGAACGATGCTCCGACATCTGGTTGGCACAGAAATGGGGGATTCGCGTCCTCTCGCTCAAGCAATCAAGCAAGCGATCGATCCTGATGGAATAATGAACCCGGGTAAAATGTGACCGGGTGATCTGTTCTTGATAGTTAGCTTATGACTGCTTCCGATTTAATGTCGGAGCTATCGAATATTCATCCTCAAACTCAGTTGAAAGATGAAGCTATCGACCTAACACGTGCTATACATCTGGTTAAAGTCGAGACCTACAAAAACCCAGTATGAGGGGTTCTGCCACATGTTCGGATCTCCTGTGATGCACTTGTTGAATACCGTGGGCCCAACACCATTCCCAGTCGTGGGAAGGTCATTGTCTTGACCCAGCCAAATCGTCGCTGCGTTTTGCTGCACGTCAATTGTAATCTGCGATAATTCTTGAGCTCTCAGGGTTGAATTGAGTTCGCTGTTACTTTTGATAATCAGATTGTGGATTGTCTGGTTGTTCAAGTAAAAGAAAGCCCCCAGCTGTTGGTCGACTAGGAATTCGTAACCGCTAAAATCGGGCCAGTAGCTCCAAGAATCAGCAGCGATGTCTGGGAAACTAGTGCTGTTGCCGCAGCAACTCAAGGTAGCTGAAATGAAGCTCGCGACCGACATGGATTGAGGTTGAATTGTTATACCTATTTGGGCCAGGTTGGAAACAAGAATCTGAGCCATTTCTGCAATATAGGCAGTTCCAGTTGGATACGCAAAACTGATCGGCGGGAGTCCTTGGCCATTTGGATAGCCAGCCTTCACGAGGAGTGCTTTGGCTAGGGTGAGATTGTAAGGTGGAGGGGTTATTGAATTATTATAACCGAAGAACCCGTTGAGATTCGGTCCGACGACTGGAGTATTATATCCCTGAAAGACTGTTTGGCGAATCTCCGTCAAGTTAACGGCAGCAACAATAGCTTGCCTTACGAGAGAGTTGTTTAGCGGTGCTTTTTCGGTATCCAGTTGTAACCACTCCATCGTGCCTCCAGTACCGAAATTAGGCACGTACAAGTTCGTTCCGGTTTTTAATACATTGGTAATGGAGCTCAACGCTATGACGGAAGCTTGGGCTTTATTGGATTCGACATCGAGTTCTCTGGTCAACTCATCTGTCTTGTAGTTGATGAGTACTTTTGAGTAACGCGCCACGTGAGTCATAAAGTTTCCATCGGTAATGTTTTGCGCCCAGTAGTTCGGATTCGCAACCAATAGGGTGTACTGGTTTGGTATGTACGTCTGGACAACATAAGGACCATCTCCAATGTTGCTACCGTTAACAGACATCCAAGAATTCGGAGTGTTGGCGACTACTCCACCATGCTGTTGAATGACATACGGGTCGGCGAAATTCCATGGATTGCCTGCTGGCATCACCTGAAGGAATGACACGAAGGGATTAGTCAGGTGGAATTCCACTGCCGTGGAATTGAGGACGGTCACAGCGTTGCTTGAATTCTGCATAATGTTGAGTAATGTAGTGTTTGAACCAGGGGAATTCTGCGGGTTGTTCAAAGAATTTACATCCCCGATTGAGACACCTGTGGTCTTGAACACGAGGTAAAGCGGAGAATCTATCGCCTGATTAAGGTAAAGATTCCGGTAAATGTTGTACCAAGCAACATAAGCGTTGAATGGATCGCCGTTGCTGTAGTGCACATCGCTTCTGAGGTTGAATATGTAGCTGGTACCATTAGCGCTTTCCGTCCATGACTTTGCAAGGACCGGCACGAAAACACTGTATCCCCCTGTCTGATTGAAGAAGAGCAAAGGAAGGTAAGTGTTAGAGCATATTTCTTCACCCTCACCGCTAATTGCAACACCGACATCAACAGAGTCTGGGCTGCCAGGTTCATCAACTATGAACTCCTGACCTCCGGACGAAGTTCCCGTAGAGGAAGATGCGGAAGACGTCGATGCGGATGGTGTAGAAGAAGACGATGATGCACCCGAGCTCGATGAAATAGAGCTACTACCAAGACTTGCAGAAGAAGAGATGGATGAGATAGTAGATGAACCCGGAGTGCTAGAAGTTGAAACCGATGATGATGAAGATGTGGAAGTGCTCGTCGTCCCTCTTGTCACAAAATAAGCGGCGCCACCCAAAATGATTATGATGATTACAATGGCAGCTACAATTCCCATAGTCCTCGATATGGCAGTCTTCTCAACTTGCACAGCTCCAAGCAAACATAGGGAGCTATAAATATTTTTTCTCGTAGATCACGATTGCGCTATCGAATGCCCGGGAACTGTCAGACGAGGTAATCAATTTCCCAATTTCTTTGAAAAGAAGAAATGTTCCTGGATCAAATGAAGATTAGAGCAGATTTCTTGGACACGACTTTGTCCAGCGTCTGCTGAAGTGAGGCATGTCATTCAATTTTACGTTGAGGTCCACGATAATATGGAAAGAGTCTATCTTGCTCTCAGTCACAACTTTGCCTTCTGCTTCGACCTTCATTCCTTTCCTTTCGATTACCGTAAGGTCACTGGCCTTGACGATTACATCTCCAAAGTCAACTAGCGAAGCCCGTCCGTCCATTGTCCACTCGTTCATGTAAGTGCCGATATTTTCAGATAGCACAATGCGGATGCCGGAGCCGGCCTTAACGCCAACAGTTCTTCCGTAAACATCGTTAATCAGATCCCACCGCGAACCTGTTTCGTTCGCACGGACTGTCATCGGATATCCCGAAGCAGCTTGGAACTCCGGCTTTGGGAGTTTCTCATCCTGAGCTGGTAAGGCTAGAAGTACTAGTCTTGATAGATGGGTTGCGTCTCTGAAAATAGAATTAGTCGCATGATGTGGCGAAGGCCAAATGTCAGGCCAATCTGAGCCTGAGATTGCCAGACGTATCTTGTGGCCCTTCTCGAATATCCAAGAAGTCGCATCAAGTTGAATTTCGAGTTCATACGTTGTTCCGGGTATTAGCGCCTCCGGTTTCTCAAATGAATTTCTCCTTGTCGCATTCAATATTCCCTTTGACACGAGTACTGAGGTACCATCCGGTGCGATGTCACATAGCCGTGGAACGAAGAAAGCTACATCTGAAGTAGATGAAGCATAAATGACTGCCTGGGGGAAACCAAGGATCTCCACTTCTTCCTGCAATGGTTCGGTGTCATAGACAACGGAAAGTGCGTCATCAGTCCTTTGGTCGTCCGGCATGACGAACGGACGCCCCCCATACCATGGGCCCCCTGCCATTCCCACAGCCGGAGTATATTCAAATAAATCCTGATCTGCCGTCTGTTCACCGCTGGGGTCGCGAGAAAGTTTTTGGCATTCCCTAAGAAAGAGCGTCAAGGACTGGGTTCTTGTCGGAGGCCATTGACTCTCGTATCGCCAGAATCCCCTTGTTTCCTTTCTTACTCTGTCGGGGCGCGAAAATTGTTGAACGTATATTGTCACAGGAGGTTCGGCCATTACTCCAGTCTGCTCGCCGTTCAGCCAGTATGCAAACCATCTGACGAGCTCCCAGGCAAAATCAATGTTGGGACCGGGGATTGCTATGTCAGGCGTCTGATGCGGCCACGGTCCCATCAAAAGCTTCTTGGGCACCTTCAAGTTGGCGTAAAGTCGGACCATTGAATTTACGAAATGATCCATCCACCCGCCAATAACGAATGTTGGGCATACTATCTGTTCGTATCTTCGACCGACGCACTCTTTCCAATACGGACTATCAACTTGTTTATCGAGCCACTCTAGGATGTATGGGGTGTTTTTTTCCAGATGTTCCTCCCAAATCTTAAGCCAATCTTCGCCTGAGTATTCCGGATACGGCGGAAGAGCATTCATCCCGATCATCTGGCAGGGATAGGTTCCGGTGCTAAGCAGTCCGCGCTTTGCTCCGCCCCGATACTGATCTCCATCAGAATATCTGTCATCTGTCGCGTACATCGGAGCGATGGCTTTCAGCGAGGGCGGTTGAGTTAGGGCGACTTGAATTGAGGTATACCCTCCGTAAGAGATGCCCCACATTCCCAGTTTTCCGTTGCTCCAGCTTTGCTTGGCAAGCCACTCGATAGCGTCGTACCCGTCCTGATGCTCAATTGGGGGATACTCATCAATGACGAATCCCTCTGAAGCGCCGGTCCCCCTGATGTCAAGCCTTACACCAGCTATTCCTCTCTGAGCAAAGTAATGATGAATCGCGTGCCCCGGGGTTGTCCGATCATCTTTGCGATAAGGTATGTATTCAAGAACCGCAGGGAATTTCCCTTCGACATCCGGCAAGAAAATATCCGCCGCAAGACGCGTTCCATCTCGCATAGGGATCATGACATTCTTTTGGGTCTTCACTCTATAGCGCGGTCTAAGAGAATTCGGGTACATCAAGAAAGCAGAGCCACTTGTTTTCACTTATAGATTTTGACAGCTCTATTGCGCTTCAAAACGCAGGTAATTACCTGAGCAAAGCTTATAGTAAAATCTCTGTTGGGGTCACTGAATGATGAACTTCAAGGACGGGTACTCTACTATCAATGACGTCCCAATCTACTACAAGTATTTTGAATCCAAGGGCGCTTCAAAGACTCTAGTTGTACTCCATGGAGGCCCCGGAGCAACACATGACATGGATCTACCCTTGGCGGAACTTTCTGATCGTGGTATTTCCGTATTTTTCTACGATCAGTATGGTTGTGGAAAGTCTGGCGAGACTCCTGATTACCCGTCAAGGTTCACGACCGAATATTACATGGACGAGTTGGAACAGTTAAGGAGGAGTGTACTCGAAGGAAGGAAAATCTACGTGATGGGCCACTCGTGGGGAGGAATGCTCGGGTTAGCTTATGCTACAAAACATCAAGATCAAATGCACGCCCTAATTTCAACTGGAGGCATCTCCAGCGTTCCGTTCTACACAAACGAGGTCAACACGTGGATTGAAGCACTTCCCGATGAGCTAAAGCAAGCTATTCACAAATACGAAAGACTCGGCGATTACAGCAATCCGGAATATCTAAAGGCAGTTGATTATTTCTATCATGAGCACCTCCTCAGACTCAAAGATTGGCCACCGGAAATGTACATCGGGATGAAATCCATTGACGAAAGGAAGGTGTACAAAACCTGGTGGGGGCCGAATGAATTCAGGGCGACCGGTAAGCTAAAGGACTGGGACATTACCTCCGAGATCGAAGTCATACGGATTCCAACCCTTGTAACCACTAGCACATACGACGAGGTATCTCCAAATGTTGCGAAATTGATCCAAAAACACATTCCAGGTTCGAGACTAGTGCAGTTTCAAAATAGCTCCCACTGTCCGATGTGGGAGGAGCGGGAAGAGTATCTCAAAACCTTAGAGACGTTCATAAAAGAGAATTAGAGAGCAATCAGACCCATCCGAAAATCACCTAGATTTTGTTTCGAATTGCGGTTTTATTCAGGTTTAGCTGTGGATTCTTTCGACCGCTTTCACTTTGCGAATATACCCGTTTATGGAATGTTTGAATCGGCAAAATAATCGAAAGGATAAATAAGACACTTTCGAAGTGGAGTTTTAGGAAAAATCATTCGGGATTTTTTGAGGACTGTCATTGTCATTTTCGTTATTTCCAAATAATGGTGATCTCGGACAAACTTCTTACTTATCCGAGGATTCAGATCTACTCAAAATGTGAGAGAAGTGAGCGTCTAAAATATCCGAACGACTGTTATCTCACGAAAACTTGCTAAAGAAACAATTTCCTGAATAGTGAATCAAGTTTGGGTCTGGTCACCTACATAGTTAGGCGGCTTCTATTAATCATCCCGATCCTTCTCGGTACTACTTTCATTACTTTCATCATTTCAAGGGTAACTGTTCCTAATCCTGCTAGAGCTTGGGCAGGTCCCCACGCGTCAGCCGCAGCCGTAGCTGCTCTAGTTGCTCGATATCATCTGAAAGATCCCATTTACGTTCAGTACGTCTATTACCTGAGAGATCTAATTACAGGCAACTGGGGTCTTTCTCCGACATCAGGAAGACCGGTTCTGTACGATCTTCAGTTGTTCTTTCCAGCCACTGCTGAGCTTGCGATCGCGGCTGTCATCGTCACCATTATCGTTGGTATTCCGCTGGGGATTGTTGCCGCCATGCACCAGAACAAGAAACTCGATCACACTATCAGACTCGTATACTTGGCTGGATTCTCCTCGCCGCCTTTCTTTGTTGCACTTCTGTTTCTCTTTGTGTTCAGCTATTACTTCAATGTCTTTCCGACGAACGGGCAACTTTCAACAAATCTTGTGCCTCCGACCAGAATTACAGGATTGTACATTGTCGACAGTTTGCTGACCGGCAACTGGATCGATCTAAGGGACGCTTTATGGCACATCATTATGCCGGCGTTAGCTCTGGCACTGACATATTTCGGGATAGTGACCAGAATTATGCGATCATCCATGCTCGAGGTCTTCCGCAAGGATTTCATAAGAGCATCCTTCGCAAAGGGACTGGGTTCAAGGGCGGTCGTTTACAAACATGCAGTTCGTAACGCTATGATTCCAACGACGACTGTTCTGGGACTTCTACTCGGATCCTTGCTGGGCGGGACGATTGTCATTGAAACCATCTTTGTTTGGCCTGGAATTGGATACTATGCAACGCAATCTATCGAGAGTCTGGACTTCCCGTCTGTGATGGGGATTACTGTTTTGTTTACTCTGGGAGTTGTCTTTGCGAATTTAGTTGCAGACCTACTTTACGGAATAATCGATCCACGAATCAAAGTCTGAGAGAATAAAATAACTTGCAAGTAGAAATTCCAGAGAAGAAAAATGAAGAGCCATCTACTAAGCGTACGAGGAGAGTACCTTTTCTTGACACACAGGAGCTTAGGATATCCTGGAGGATATTCAGATCAAGCTACATTACTCTGATCGGGGCCATAATTTCAATAGTTTTCATTATACTCGCATTGGCGGTCTGGCTGTCCAGTAACAAAATTCTCCCATTCGATCCTTATGCAATCTCGCCTTCGACCATTCTGCAGGCGCCTTCACTGCACCATTTGCTCGGAACAGACGATCTTGGAAGGGATATTCTTACGAGAATTCTTGCCGCTGCCCCAATTGACGCCGAGGTAGCATTCTCTGTTGTGGGGTCGGCCGTTATTCTGGGTTTGCTTATTGGTGGATTAGCGGGTTTCGTAGGAGGTTACGTTGAGGAAGTGATCATGCGCGTTACCGACATTTTCCTAGCTTTTCCGGGGCTTGTTCTCGCTCTTGCTATTGTTGCGTCGCTAGGCCCGAGCATCACAAACACTATTCTCGCACTTGCACCTGTGTGGTGGCCGAGTTATACTAGGTTGGCGCGCGGTGAAACGCTCTCGATAAAATCACAGCAATTTGTGGAGGCTTCGACCGCTGCCGGTCAAAAGAACAGGCACATTATCCTCAGACACATTATTCCCAATATTCTGCCGACACTGCTTGTTTATGCTACCTTGGATATTGGTAACGTAATCCTCGTATTCTCGGTTTTAAGTTTCATCGGACTCGGTGCTCAGCCGCCGATCCCGGAATGGGGTCTGCTATCAGCGCAGGGCGAACAGTATCTTAGAAGCGCGCCGTGGTATCCAATCGCACCAGCGCTTACGATTCTTATCGTTGCGATCGGTTTCAGTCTTTTTGGTGACGGGTTGAGAGACGCTCTAGATCCAAAGGTCAGGGGCTTGTTCAGCTAGATTATGAGCGACGAAAAACTGGAGATCTTAGAGCAGGGAGATCTTTCAGATGAAAAATCTGTCCTTAGAATACGAAATCTTGTCGTAAAATACAAGACTTTTCAGCGAGATGTTATTGCACTCACTAATGTTAGTCTGGACGTGCCCCGCTCAACAATAATCGCAATAGTTGGAGAGTCTGGTTGCGGTAAGAGTACGCTCGGATATTCGATCATTGGGCTTCTGCCCAGGCCTCCGGCCGAAATTGGCGGCGGCGAAATACTCTTTCAGAATAAAGACATCCTGAAGCTTGACGAGCCCCAAATCGTCGAATTGCGGGGCACCGGAATATCCATGATTTTTCAAGAGCCGATGACTTCACTTGATCCTGTTTACTCGGTTGGACAACAGCTAAACGAAGCCATTGACGTCCGAGAAAAGAGGAAAAAGCGCAGAGCTGGCTTTCACGCGCAGGTAGATACTAGTTCGCTCAATCCCAGTTACGCGCCCCCCGGTTTGGGACAGAGAATGGCTGGATCTGGAGTTTCCTCAATCGGTAGAAGAAACAAAAAGTATTCGGAGGAGGCCATTGACGCGCTGAAAAGAGTACACATCAGCGACCCTGAAAGAGTGATTGACAAGTATCCCCACGAGCTCAGCGGCGGGATGGCGCAGCGAGTTATGATTGCAATGGCCCTAATTGAAAAGCCCGCGATTGTGATCGCGGACGAACCAACATCCGCCCTGGACGTCACAACGCAAGCCCAGGTGCTTTTTCTCATGCGCGAACTGAGGGAAGAAATTGGGACTTCAATACTTTTCATCACGCACGATCTTGCTGTCGCGGCGCAGATTGCAGATCAAGTCGTAGTGATGTATGCAGGCGAAATAGTAGAGCAGGCAAGCGTCGAAGATATGTTTCATTCGAGTCTCCATCCCTATACCGAAGGTCTGCTAAAGTCCTTCTCCCACGGATACAAAGACGAGGGCAAAATTGAAGCTATAAGCGGAGACGTACCGAATCTAAAGTATCTCCCCAGTGGCTGTAGATTCCACCCGCGTTGCAAGTACGCGTTCGCAAGGTGCTCGGTAGAACATCCAAGTCTTGACGAGGTATTGCCCGGACACAAGGTTGCGTGTTTTTTGAGATCTCCGAGTTCCTCCAATCAATCGAACTGAGACATTCGGAGCAAGAGTATTCGTGATCGAAAGTTTGGACGGTCATATCGTAGAAGCTAGGGACTTGAAAAAATATTTCGACGTCCGCTCCGGTATTACGGACCGAGTAATGGGTCGGGAGAAACTTTGGGTGAAAGCCGTCGACGGCGTTTCTTTCTATGTTGGCAAAAACGAGACTCTTGGTCTGGTTGGCGAGTCAGGATCCGGCAAGACGACGCTGGGTCGAACTGTGCTGATGCTCCAAAAGCCTACTGAAGGCAGCGTCTACTTTGACGGAAAAGACATCACGAAGCTGAAAGGTGAGCAGCTCCGCAAGATCAGGAAGGACATGCAGATCGTCTTTCAAAATCCAATGTCCTCCCTCGACCCAAGGCAGCGTCTGAAAGACATTGTACTTGAGCCTCTGTTTGCGTTTAAGGAATCGTTGACAGTTGCCGAAATCAGATCTCTTCTTGAAGCTGCCCTAAAATCCGTGGGATTGCCAGAAGATAGTTTGATGCGATTTCCGCACGAATTCAGTGGAGGTCAGCGACAACGCATCGCGATAGCTCGAGCTCTGATAGTGAATCCTCGCTTCATCGTCCTGGATGAACCAACGAGCGCTCTCGATTCCTCGATACAGACACAGATCCTCAACCTGCTCCGGCGGATCCAGGAGGAGCGGAAGCTGAGTTACCTATTCATCAGCCACAACGTTAACGTCGTGAAGTACATGGCCGAACGAATGGCAGTAATGTATGGAGGAAAAATCGTTGAAATCGGCCGGGTCCGAGATGTTTTGGAAACGCCGCTGCATCCATACACTCTGGCCCTCATTTCGTCCGTTCCGGTACCAGATCCGGACAGGAAAATAGCTTCAGAAGGTCAGGTAAAAGGTGAAGTTCCGAGCGCGGTCAGAATACCAAGTGGATGCAGGTTCCACCCGAGATGTCCCTACGCAGAAGAAATCTGCAAGACGACTGAACCAGAGCTATTGGAGATAAAAAGCAGCCACTGGTCGGCGTGCCATTTCGCAGATAGTTTTCAAGGGAAGGCCCTCACGAAAATAATTGAACAGTCTCCGGGACTGTAACTACTCGCCCGCGCTCGATTTCACGCCGCTCGCGGCGAACACGAGCAGCTGTGTCACACGATAGGCCTCCTCCATCGATTGGGCGCTAAAACGAACACCCCAGCCCCCGACCAGACTTGAACCCGGCAAGTGAGAGGCAATTTGCGCGTACGCCGAGTTTGTGAAATAGATCTCCGTTTCGACGGGAGTTCTGAGTTTAAGGAGCTCCATTGCGTCACCATCATATTTCGATACTGCTTCCTTGACTCCTTCCCGGATTTTCTGCAATGATTCGGGCATCGAAGAAGAAATCGCTGAGTAGCGTCCTAGACTTTCTTTCAGCGGAACGCGTACTGACCAAGGAGTATGCTTTGCAACATCGTCATCAAGCAGAGTCTTGTCCCCTGCAACAAGGATAACAGGAACGCCCTGCTCGCCAAGAGTTGCAGCGTTCATGTAAAATTCGCTGGACTCCTGACCGTTGTACTTTAGTGTCCGAATGATTCGATCATCAATAGTATGGTCAAAAGTGGAATTAGGCGTTCCGGGCTTTGCATGATAACCAAGGAACAGAGCGGCGTGACAGCCTTTGCCACCCGCAACCATTGAAATCGAACGCGGATTCCCCCGGACAACGTCAACAAAGCCAGGCATCCTTTCTGGAATCAGATTTACCTTCGGACCGTGGCTGTCAGCGACGACCACTCTATTAAATCCCGAATTGTGCAGCTCATCGACCATAGCGATGACACACTCTGTCATTATCGAGCGAGCTTCGTCATAGAGATGGTCTCCAGGACCCATGTGCTCGTTTGAGGTAATGTGCGGAAGTCCTTCCATATCGACCGAGACAAATGCTTTCTTTATCATTGATTACTTTCTCTTAGTGGAGCCTAATAGCTCAATTACCACTTTTTCTTCTAAATGACATGACTTCTAAAATCTTTTTCATTGTTTCCACGGCGTCGAGAATATCCAATAGGAGTGTTGTCCTGTTGTAGACATATTTCATATCTCTCGATTCTCGCACACTCGGCAAATATTGCATCTCCAGTCCCAGATGTGGTTAATTATCGGGGATCTCGATAGCCAAGGGCAAACACGCACACGAATCGGATCCTAGTGGGCTTCGACTGAGGACAGGAAATCTTTCAACCTTTGCGACATAGTAGGCAAATTGCAATATTTTGCTCGGGCCGGACCAAATTTCAATGCTTTCTCCTGGAGAGAATTATCGTTCAGGGCATGGTCTATTGCTTGTGCGAGCTCTTTTGCGTCCTCAATCGATTTCATCAGTATTCCCGTGTTTTGATCTAAAAGCTCAGGGATGCCTCCTACTGGAGTCGCAACCACGGGAATCCCGCAGGCTTGTGCTTCTAGCGTCGGAAGAGAGAACGATTCGTATCGTGACGGGGCGACCAGAATTTTAGAACCATTGATCAGGTCGGGTACCTGTTCATGCGGAATCGTGCCAACAAAGGCGAGTGATTCTCTGCATTCTGACGGGACGAGTCGCTTGCAGAATTCCTTTTGCCGATCCGTAAAGTTTCCAACTATTGCCAGCTTGGGTCGTTTATCTTTTGGTTGCAAGATCGAGACCGCACGGAGCAATATGTCCAGCCCCTTGAGCTTTTGAAACCGTCCGATGAAAATAATGTCATACTTCTTTTCTTTTCCGGTCGGCCGAAAGAGCAAAGTGTCAATTCCATTCGGAATGTGCTCGAGATTAGTTTCGAGTTCCAGTTTCCGATCGATCATCTTTGAAAGATTGTACTTGCTAACGCAAATCGTTCTTGTCCCGGAGAGTGTGGACTCTTGAGACATCTCTCTCTGTCTCTGGATCGTCATCCGGAGATATTCCAGAAATCCTCCATCGAGAGATGCGTAGCTCGAGACAGGCCGGTCGTGCGCAACAGTATGGATCTGCCTGACGACTTTTTCCTTAATACCTGAAATCGATCTCGCACCAAAATTATTTACCGAGAAAATCCAATCATAGCCTTTGAGAAACTCTAGATCTCTTCCTTCCAGCTTTCTGTTATGCAGGAGCTTTGTACCCACCGCGTTTTTCAAGACGACAGTGCCGGCAGAATCAATCACTTCTTCAGGGCCGTCGAGTTGTGGACAGAGGATCTCTAGCGAAAACTTGGAATCTTGAATGGAATTGCAGAGGTCCCAGATAGCTACAGATAGCCCACCGACGGAAGTTTTGTCAAACGGCGGGTATCTATACCACGGCAGAAGAATCTTCAAAGAGGAACGCCGACGCCATCCCTAAATTCGGTGGACATCCTGAAACTTCACGCTTGTCATATAACTTGATGCTATCGCCGCATCCTGACGATCTTGTATTTTCTTGCTTTTCGGCAATGATGGACTCGAAGGTGGACAAACGGGCAATTGTATTCTTCAATTCATCCAAGTTTTCCAGGTGGCCGATCCACTCGAAAAAATTAATCTCTTTTTACCGAACCCTCGAAGACAAATTCATTCTTGAAAGTCTCGGAATCAAAGTGAAATATCTTTTCAACCCGGACACTTCGATCGAAAATCCTCAGAATACATTCCCGAGGGCTGAATGGGATCTTAAGCTCGACCCACCTCTCTGTATCTATTCCCCGCTAGGAGTGGGAGGTAACAAGAATCACATTCAGGTCCGGGACTGGGCGATAAGGAGGTGGATTGGATGGAACAAGAATTGTGAACTTTGCTTTTACGAGGATCTGCCTTACGCAGCGAAACTTGGATTTTCCCCTGATGAAATCGAACTTCCGATTATCCGTGAACTTGAATCAATCTGTGAAAGTCAAATCGAGCTCCAACTCAGACCCCTGTCTCGTGAAATTCTGGCTCGCAAGATTCTGCTGTCCAAGTTTTACTTTTCCCAGACCGATTATTCAGAACTTCTTGAGAGTTTCGCAAAAATCCGAGGCAGGTCATCACAAGCGGGCTTTGCGGAGACAATCTATCATGTAAGACGCTCGAAGTAAATTAGTTCCTTTCCGTGGACTTTAGAAAAACAATAACAATGACACTCTCTAAAAAAGGGAAAGTTTTCAATGCAATCGCAAGAGCTCGAGGACAAAGTCGCGATAGTTACCGGTGCGGGTTCAGGAATTGGAAGGGCAACTGCAATTTTGTTTGCAGGTGAGGGCGCGAAAGTGCTGGCAGCTGATATTTCAGAAAATGGCGCGAGTAATACGGCAGAAGAGATCTCTCAAAAGTTTGGTAAAGATAGATCCGCTTTCGTAAGAGCAGATGTTAGCAAAGAAGAAGATGTAAAAAATGTGGTTGACTCGACGGTCGAGCGATTTGGCAAGCTCGATGTAATTTTCAACAATGCCGGAATTTACGAGTGGACTTCCGTAGAAGAAACGCCGACCGAAATTTGGGATCGAATCATTTCGGTAAACCTCCGCGGGCCGTTTCTCGGGACAAAGTACGCGGTTCCTCACCTTAAGAAGACACGCGGGGTGATTGTAAACACGTCTTCAAGTTTAGGCGTAGCCGGTGCTCTTGAGTCCGCGGCATACGCTGCTTCTAAGCACGGAGTGATCGGATTGACAAAGGCCTCCGCCTTGGATCTTGCGAGGTACCAGATCAGGGTAAACTGCATCTGCCCCGGCTCGATAGATACAAGCATGCAGGCGCGTGAGTTTGCGAGGACTCCGGATCCTGCTAGAACAAGGAAGGCATATGACAAAATCTATCCTTTGGGTAGAATTGGAAAGGCGGAAGAGGTTGCCCAGCTGGTGCTATTTCTCGCAACCGACAGATCCTCGTTCATTACCGGAACTCCATTTCTGATTGACGGTGGCGTATTCGCGCAGTGGGCTGAATCGCTGGCTTCTAAGATTGCAATCTGATCCAATGGATCCGGGGAAAGAAGGTCGAAAAAGATCCAATGTGGTCACACAGGGTGAACTTCTCTGCATTCCTTAGATCCCACTACAGTCGATTTCGTTGTGAAGGGTATTTCGAACTATAACCACTCGGATGAATCTCTCCTCAAGCATGAGGATTTGTGAAATGAAAAGGCTAGACGAAAGATAACCTAGTCATTTATTGTGGATTTGGCGGGGCCATCGTCAGAAGCTCCCTGACCCCGGCCCTAAGGTCATCGTATGGCTGTCCGGTGAGCGGCGGGCCTATTAGGTTCCCTGCTAATGTCTCAAAAATGGGAGCAGCTTCGCAGTCAACGTGGCTGACTCCATCTACACCTGCGGTTATCTTCTTCCATTCATTATCTGTCAGGGTTCCCGGCTTGTTACACTTCTTGCAGGAGAACTTCCAGCGGAAGCTTCCTTCTTTGTATCCTAACTCCCACGCTTGCGGGGCCACTTCTCTGGCGCCGCGCTTGGAACCGGAATCGTCTCCCAGGCGCAAGCCCTCATCGTATCCCAGTTTATACCCCTGATCGTAAGATGCCTGCTGCCCTCCTGTGTAGATCGATTGACGAGCCTTGTTCATCTCGATCATGTACCTCTTCTTGTACAGAGTATTTGCCCTCGAACTGAGTTCTTGTTCAAAGATCTTAGAGTTCCTGTCGATCAAAATAGCGGCTTTTTCGCACGCCTCTTCGAAACTGATATCATCCGCGGCTTCTATTCTGATCAGAGCCCGGTGCAGACTACGAGGGATTCTCGAGGCTATTACGGGCTCGTTACGAACCTTTTTCGGCATATCTACGGAGAGTTTGTGCGAGATTTGTATATAAGTAGACTGATCTCTTTGATTCAAGACCGAAGTCCGATCTAGCAAAGCCGGAGGAAAAAGAAAAGATGGGAGGGTCGAAAATGCCCTCCTGCTGGAGATTTCTATTCTGGCGGGATTTCTGTGAAGGCTAGTCGGATATTGATGCCCTTAGACTTATGATAGTAGTATGACGTCCCGTAGATCGCAAAGCCGATGATGATGATCGCGGCGACCAATTCAACAGCGAAGGCGTTCAATCCGCCGACGGCGGCGTTCCCGTAGAGTGCATTGCTGAAAGCAATGTAGCCAAGGTAAGCCCAGCCAAGAGCCGTCAAGATCCCAAAGATCGACACAATGGGAAAGCCTCCAATCTTCTTGGAAGTCCATCCAGGCCCGTTGTTAAACAACTCTTTTTTGCGCCATGGAAACACCGCCAGCCCTAGCCCTGGAATGATCAGGCACAATCCCCATATGACTGAACCGAAGGTGAAAGTACTTCCCCAGCCATAATAGACGAACGGTATGGCGAAAAGTACTCCGAGGATCGAAAGTGCGATGATGGCTATGTAGGGGGTGCTGAACCGTTCTATCACGTCGGAGAACTTTGTCGGCACAACCCTATCGAAAGACCAAGCAAAAATGTACTTTGTGGAAATCCAGAAGAACGTGAAGATCGGCGCCACTGACCCTAGAAGGTAAGTGAAGAACATGAAGCTGATGAGACCCGAGTTAGGATAGGCTGCGACCGCCAAGAAGAGTGGCTGGGACGGAGCAAAAGGAAGAGTGTAACCTCCGCTCGATGGGTTCTCGAAACCAAAGCCAATCTGCGACATCCAGTGCGCCCCCACTGTTCCCAAGGTAAGATACGAAGTAACCGCCCAATACACGATTCCTAGGAAGAGCGAAACGAAAATTGCAATCGGTACAGTCCTTTTGATATTCTTCATTTCCCCCGCGAAGGCGTTTACATTGTTAGATCCAAAGAGGAACAGCGCGGCCAAAGGTAGAGCTACCACGATCCCGGTCGTTGATGTAATGCTGGATTGAGCTCCATGTGCCAAAGCTTGACTCTGAACGCCGGAGTATGATGCATTCGTGCCAAAACTATTGAGCATTAAGTTCCAGTGACTGATGAAAGTAGCATTGCTTGTAGTGGCCAGGATGTACCACATTATCGCGATTCCTGCAATGGCAGCGAGCCAAGAGATGTATAGCAAGCCCTTGACGAACTTGGTACCGAAGATTGCAAATAGGCCGAAAATGATCGAAAATGCAATGAAGAGGAGAAAAGTTCCATTCCCAGAGCTCAGGAACGTGCCCATATTAGTCAGTGATTGCGACCCGCTGATGAGACCGCCGGTGGTCAGACTAATGGAAAACGCATATGTAAAGGCAGTTACCTGAGCGCAGAAACCTGTTATGAAGACCATGAGCATGTAGATTAGCGACCACACAAACCCGATCGAGGGAGAAAAAATCCGGCTCACCCAAACATAGTCTGACCCAGTCCTAGGCATTACAAGAGAGATCGCCCAATACGTGAACATGAGGAAAATGAACGGGATCGAAGAGACGAGGAGCGAAGAAGGTAAATCCGCCCCCTGGGTGTTGCCGTAAAACCATGCGAATTGCACCGTCGTGTAAACTAGGGCAAAAACCATTGCTGAAGCAAACAGCAACACGTCTCTTGCACCATAATCCCTCACCAATCCCGTAGCATTACGGACGAATAACTTTGGAGCGGCAGCGGTCAAACTATTATGTCACCAGACTGCGGGGTTAGGCGATTTATTATCCTTTGTGTCAGACATCACAATTGCAATATTCTCCTCTTCCGGGGTTTGCGTTTTCACCAATCAAAGGGAAAAATAATTCATCTTGCTATTTAAGCCGGCCGGAATTTCTCCACTAGCAAACAAATTTCCTGCGCTATGCTTCTAGAACTTGGCAATTTGATTTTGGTAATGTTAACCGCTCTTGGTCCGGCCCTTTTGAGAGGGATTCCTGTTTCGCGCACAATACAAAAATCTAAACTAGGGAAACTCTATTGCGCTAAATCAAAGAGTCACCAAAGAAATTGATCGAGCCCGTCATAATCTCAAACTGGCGCTATGGGAAGAGTGCCGTGTCCACCGGAATGGAGGCGCTAAAGAGAACTGACTCGGCGCTTGATGCGGTAGAGTTTGGCATTCGAGCGGTCGAAGATGATCCCCTTACCGACAGCGTAGGAACAGGCGGCATTCCCAACATCGAAGGCGTGTCTGAGCTTGACGCGAGCTTCATGGTCGGAAATATCTACCGATGCGGAGCAGTTACCTGTCTTACGATGACCAAAAACCCGATATCCGTTGCAAGAAAGGTAATGGAGCTCTGTCCACACGTCATGCTTTGCGGCGAAGGAGCGACGAGGTTCGCGCGAGCTGTTGGCTTTCAAGAATATCAGCCGGTGACTCCCGCTGCATCTGAGAAATGGAAAGACCTTCGAGAGAAACTTTACGCCGGAATGAAGGACAAATCAAAATTCAAGGAATACCAAGCCGCTGTTGGATATGATAGCGACCTTGATTCACTGGCTCGTGGTATCGAAATGATGACCAAGGCCGGGCAGCTCAAGCAGTTAGGCACTGTGGGTACGTTGTGCCTTGATTCAACAGGGAAGATCGTTGCCGGCACATCGACCAGCGGATGGGCGTTAAGACTGCCTGGACGCGTTGCTGATTCTTCGGTCATTGGCGCTGGAACTTACGCAACTCCGGCGGGAGCAAGCTCATCAACCGGTTTGGGCGAAGTATCGATTAGACATGGACTGACGAGAAGCGTTTGCGATTTTTTGGAGCAGGACTATTCGCCCACAGAAGCCTGCGAGAGCGCTTTGAAGAAGATGCAAAAGCGCGACAAGGTTGATTTGATCATGGCGCTGATCGCGCTGGATAAACAAGGTCGGGTCGGAGGAGCAAGCACCAAAGAGTCCTTTTCCTACCAGTATCAAAAACTAGGCGACAGCGTAATGACGGAAGTAGTTCCCACTCCCGTCTCAGTCTGAATAGGCTCTCGGAATAGGTGATTTCAAGCGTGACTTTGCAGGAAATAAAGATCGGAACGAGCGTGGAAGATCTGGAGACTCCCTCCATAATCATCGATTCTGAAATTATGGAGGAAAACTTGAGGGACATGGCCGATTTTGCCCGAAAAGCTGGAAAGAAGCTGAGACCTCATTCCAAGACGCATAAGATTCCGGAGCTTGCCCTAAAACAGATTGACTACGGTGCTGTTGGTGTATGCTCTCAAAAAGTCAGCGAAGCCAAAGTTATGATCGACAATGGCGTGAAGGATGTAATGATTACAAATCAAGTCATAGCAGAGGAAAAATTGCAAGTTCTCGCGCAACTTGCGGAGAAAGCAAAGGTCAGTGTGTGCGTGGACGGCGTGCCTGGAATAGAGCTACTGCAAAATGCCGCCCGTGATAATAATGTAGAGTTACGCTGCTTGATTGAGATTGACTCGGGAATGCACCGTAGCGGAGTTACTCCGTCGGAAGCAGCAGAACTTGCGAAATTGATCGCAAAATCAGAAGGTTTGATTTTCGATGGCATCATGGGTTTTGAAGGCCAGGTGAATAACTTCCCGAAGAACGAGTGGCCGCCCATTGTGAAAGAGGCAATGGACGTTGTCTCTAAAGCAAAGTCGGAAATTGAACATGCGGGAATACTAGTTGAGAATGTGGTAGTTGGAGGTACTCCGTCTGCCAAGATAGTGGCAACTTTTCCAGACGTAACCGAAATTACTCCCGGAGAGTACATCTTCTATGATTATGAGCACCTTAGCAGTGGTCTAGTCCCAATAAGGCAGTGCGCGCTTTCAGTCCTTTCAACAGTTGTAAGCCGGCCAGCTCCTGAGAGAGCTATCCTCGACGCCGGATGCAAGACCTTTGATTTTGATGAGTGTCGATTTCCCGGACCAAAGGATCCGTCGCTTAAAGTGAAATTTGTTGGCCTCTCGGAAGAACATGGGACTGTAATTCTGGAGGACGAGCCCACGAGATCCAGGTTTAGAATTGGTGAAAAGCTAGAATTCTTGCCCTACCACGTTTGTCCCTGCGTGAACCTGCATGACGAAGTCTTCTTTTATCGAAGAGGGCGCATAGAAAAGATTTCTAAAGTGCTTGCCAGAGGAAAAGTGTACTAAATGCAAACGAATAGTGGGACCTCGAATCTTAAACGAGACTTTATTGGATACGGCAGAAAGCAGCCAAAAGTCCATTGGCCAAATGACGCCCGTCTCTTAGTAACATTCGCCGTAAATTACGAGGCTGGAGGCGAGCGATCCGTCCCGGCTGGCGACCAGACTTCGGAGATGCTCGGCGAGTTTCCAGTGTATGGCGCGGCACCAAAAAGGGATCTGGCAATAGAGTCAATATTCGAGTACGAGACGCGGGTTGGTATCTGGAGAATACTCCGTCTGTTCGACAAACACCAGGTCAAAGTTACATTCTTTGCGACTGCACAAACTCTTCAGGCAAATCCCGAAGCTGCAAAAGAAATTGCCGCAAGAGGACACGAGATTTGCAGCCACGGTTACAGGTGGGTTGAGCACTTTACCCTGACAAGGGACGAAGAACGCGAGCATATCAGAAAGGCCGTCGAGATTATCAAAGATATAACGGGAAAACGCCCGGTAGGATGGTACTGTAGAGAGCCGGGTGAGAACACAATTGAACTTGTTGCCGAGGAAGGAGGGTTCTTGTATGACTCTGACATCTACAATGACGACCTGCCATATTATGTAAAGGCAGCCGGGAAAGATTTCTTGCTCATCCCGTACACACCCGACATTAACGACTTTTACTTTTTCACCGGCAAATTTGCAAACTCGGATGACCTGTTCAAGTATCTCAAGGATTCCTTCGATACGCTATACGAGGAGGGTCTCGAAAATCCCAAGATGATGAATTTTGGCATACACGTTAGGGCATCCGGGAGACCCGGGAGGATCACCGCAACTGATCGCTTTCTAAGGTACATCAAAGGATTTCCGGATGTTTGGTTTGCTCGCAGGGAAGACATTGCCCGGTGGTGGCTCGAACACTACAAACCGAATGCGGATTAGATGAATTTCGTGTGGTGGATTTGCTAAAATGAGTTATCGCGATGCCATTGTGTTCGTAGATGGGAAATTTCTAAAGGGTGATGAGGCAAAGATCTCGGTTTGGGATCATGCGGTCCTCTATGGAGATGCAGTGTTTGATACTGCGCGAATCTACGAAGGAAAAATCTTCAAACTGGACGAACACCTCGACAGGTTGTTCGATTCCGCAAAAGGTCTGAACCTCAAGCCTCCAGCGGAATTCACCGCCTTGAAGGAGATCGTGATTGAAGTCGTGAAACGAAATGCGATCAGCAATGGACAGATAAGGATTATTTTCACAAGAGGCGAAGGACCTCCGGGGATCGACCCGACCCTCTGTCCCAAGGCGTCACTTATCGTCAGTGCGGTACCTGTTCCTCCGATGCTTGGTCACCAAGGGGTTCGTCTCTTAATTTCCACGGTACGCAAGAAATCACCAATTTCCGTAGATTCCAAAATCAAGTCGATCAACTATATCGACAACATACTTGCGAAGATACAAGCGAAATCTGGTGGCTATGATGATGCTGTTATGTTAGATCCAAGTGGCTATGTTGCTGAAGCTTCCGGCGCCAATATCTTCGGCGTTAAGAAGGGAGCTTTGTTTACTCCGCCGGCTACTGTAGCTTTGGAGGGAGTTACCAGGGCTACCATAATCGAGCTGGCGAAAGAATTGGGCATAGAAATCTCTGAAAGGCAGACGACCACTCAGGATCTCTATACCGCAGATGAAGTATTTCTCACAGGGACAGGAATAGACGGAATAGTTCAAGTAAGGGAGATTGACGGCAGAAAGATTGGCGATGGATCGTGGCCGGTCTCAAACAAATTGAGGGAAGGGTATACGAAGCTTATCCATTCCAGGTTTTTGACAGCGGCGAATTAGTAGTTCAACTCGGCTTTGTCGAATAGAATCTTTTCAGAATATTCTGCCTTCGCCTCGGATCACTTAGCAGCTGCCACATCGCTCCCAGAATGAAAGCGTCGATCATCAGCGCAACTGTAACGAGAAGCTGCGCGTCGGGAGCGACTGCCAAGAAAAAGTAGACCGGTGGTACAGATCATGAATCACGTATTAAAGCCGAGTACATCGCATGCCGATAATATCGAAGTTAGAAGCTTGGAATTTTCTGCCTTGGTAGACGACTTTCTATCAAGGAATTTTCGGAAACCTTACTCTACCGACGTAGCGCATTATCCAGTCGACAAGCTCGTCGTACGTTTTGGCTCCATCTTCAGTAAGCGAAATGATTCCCTTTTCACTTGAGGAGATGAGATTCTTCTCATTCATCCACTGAATGTACTTTGCGAGTTTGTCGTAAGCGAGCCCGGTTGATGTTGCAAGCGCCTGTCTTGTTGATCGAACCCTTCTCCTTGAGTACTACCACTATCCGGGCAATCACATAGAGGTCAAGCCTTTGGGGCTGTTCCGAGATCCGCTTTTCCTCTGAACTCACTGTCGAACCACCGAAGCTCCCAAAGGAGCGAGTCTAGCGTCCAGGACTGATTGTACCGTCTTTGTAGATCGCC
>Ga0207060_10013_pt2 | contig 66458 bp, 57 predicted proteins | sample Alteio_BWMinCont_30_FD_153270 | JGI IMG/M metagenome (GOLD analysis project Ga0207060, IMG submission 153270) | Enriched cells from forest soil in Barre Woods Harvard Forest LTER site, Petersham, Massachusetts, United States -... | ecosystem: Environmental > Terrestrial > Soil > Temperate forest >...
AATGGCCCCTTCAAGTCGCGGGCGGAATTGAAGGGCGTCGCGCGCTTGGGTCCGAAAGCATTTGAGCAAGCCGCGGGATTTCTTCGCATTCGCGATGGTGACCATCCGCTCGATGGCAGTGCGGTGCATCCGGAAAGCTACGGACTGGTCGAAGCGATGGCCAGGGACTTGAATTGCTCCGTATCCGATCTGATACGTGATACCGGGCTGCACAAGAAAATCCAACTCACCAAGTATGTGACTGAATCAGTCGGCTTGCCCACGCTCAATGACATCATGGCCGAGTTGGCCAAGCCGGGACGAGATCCGCGTCAGCAGTTCGAGGTCTTCTCGTTCCAGTCCGGCGTGGAGAAAATGGAAGACCTCAAACCGGGGATGAAACTTCCCGGCATCGTGACCAACGTCACGGCCTTCGGTGCCTTCGTCGATATCGGCGTGCATCAGGATGGTCTCGTGCACGTCAGCCAGCTCTCGGATCAGTTCATTAAAGATCCGTCCGAGGTTGTTAAGGTCGCGCAACGTGTCAACGTCACGGTGGTTGAGGTTGATCTGCCTCGCAAACGTATCGCTCTTTCCATGAAAGCTGCCCCGTCAATCGGCGGGACTTCCGCGAGGCCTTCCTCCGGTTCGGCACCGTTGGCGAGGACGGATCGCTCGCTCCCGCCCAAGGCAAAGCCTGTCGATTGGTTTACGGAAGCGCTCAATCGGAAGTAACCCTTTGCACATACCAATTTTTACGAGTAAGAGGAATTCTTGCCGTACCATAGGCATCCGTCCTGGCTAGCAGCGTTTGATAGATACTCAGGTGTCCCCGCTGAAAACCATGGGCTGAACCTGCCAGGTAGAGTCGCCAGACTCGATAAGCCTCCTCCCCGACTTGGACTACTGCTTCAGCTTGCCGGGCCTCCAGCCGAGTCAACCAAAGACACAAGGTCTTGGCATAATGCTCCCGCAGGCTTTCGACATCCCGGACATCAAAAGGGGCTTCCTCGGCGGCGGCAAGCATTTGGCCAATGGGTTGCAGATCGCTGTCGGGAAACACGAACTCCTGGATAAAGCATTCTTTCTCATTTTTTCTCGGACGTGATCCAAACCCAATGCCGTGATTGAGGAATAAGCCCCCCGGCTTGAGCAGCGAGAAAACTTTCTTGAAGTACTCCGATAAATGGGAGGTTCCCACATGCTCGACCATGCCGACGCTGGCGATCTTGTCGTAGCCTTCGTCGTTTGGAAGATCCCGGTAATCGCTCAGGCGCACGCTGACACGATGTTCCAGGTTCTCTTCCTGAATTCGCTGCGCGGTCCAGTCGAATTGTCGCCGGCTCAAGGTTACGCCCTCGGCATGGACCCCGTATTGTTTCGCGGCATGGATCAATAAAGCTCCCCAGCCACAGCCGATATCGAGGAAATGCTCGCCCGAACGAAGATCGAGTTTCCGGCAAATATGATCGAGCTTATCGAGTTGTGCCTGTTCCAAGCTGGTATCGACTGTTTCAAAATAGCCGCAGGAATAAACCATTCGAGGATCGAGCCAGAGCGCATAGAACTCGTTTGAAACATCATAGTGAAACTGGATCGCATGGCGGTCGCGTTCGACGGAGTGCTTCTTTCCATTGAGCTTTGCCGGCTGAAAGCCGTTCGATTTGGCAGCGTGATTTTTGTCGGGCAACCTCGCCAGTTGTATGGCCACGGAGAGTGTCTTCGTCCACCCCAAGGTTTTCTCATCCAACGCATCGGCCAAATCGCACGCGGCAATCATATCGCCTTCGATATCAAAGGCTCCCCGAATAAAGGCCTCGGCCACGGAGATTTCTGAGCCACCGGATAGCATTTCCCTCAAAGCGCTGGATCGATTAAGTACCAGTGTCGCGGGTCTGGACTCACTGTCTGGCCAGTAGGTTCCATTCCATAAACGGACGTTTAGACTCGGCAGGCCATTTGGCCCCAAAATCTCTTCCAATATCTCCGTGGTCACGCGAAGTGCATCGTCTTCTGATAACTGATTAGAGAACCCACGGGCTACGGCTCTTTTGTTAAAACCCAATCGAGGATAAAGATCGAGAATCATGGAGTTTTGTTATGTTGAATCAATGCGCGACCCTTCAACGTAAACCAATGTGGCAAACTCGCCATGAACATGTCTTCCCTGGTTGCCCTGAAAAATCAGTCGAGCAAGGCGCTTTTTCCGGGTATTTCAGAGGGAAACGCAAGCACTGAACAGTTCGGCCTAAGCTTTTGGCTTAGGCATGAATAGGTCCCTTGCCGCTACCAAACTTTTCGTTTGTGAATTAGCCTCATAGAGCAGCAAGGATAGTAAAAATGGAGCCTGTAACTCGTGAAACTGTCCACCTCAGTCAAACATAGCGACGGGTACAAGAACCGAATGGATCAACTCTCGGACAAACCAGAATATGCCTCTGACTTGGAGCCTATCCTAACGTGGGCCTGTCTGGCTGCAGCCCAGACCCGTCGAAGCATTTCCGGTGTTGAAAAAAATCGTGGGATTTTAAGAACAAAAGGTGAAAGCGAAAGCCGCCTGCAAGAGTTTGGTCATTGGCGCACGTCCACGGCTTTTACGGAGCGAGAAAAAGCCGCGTTAAGCTTGGGGGAATCGCTGTCGTCGAAGCAATCCGAGGAATATTCCATCCCTGCGTTGAAAGAAGCCAAAAACTACTTTAACCGGGAGGAGATGATTCGTCTTACGTTGAGCATTATGGCCGTCAACGATTGGGCCGATCACCATTCCGGCTCTTCGGTTCGCGTCCTGGTAGTCGAGGATGATCCTCTCGATCAAGATCTCTTGCGACGGCAATTACAGAAGGCTCAAATGGAAAACAATGTCGTTTTTGTGTCCAACGCACGTCAGGCCCTGGAATTACTCGAAGGCAGCCAAAGAGAACCGTTCGGGTACAAGTGGATTGCCATCTTTTTGGATATTCATTTGCCGGGAATGAATGGCATCGAACTCTTGCGACACATCCGCACCATGTGGGGTGGAGAGGATATCCCTGTGATCATAATGTCTTCTTCCCGTGATCCCCGGCATATTGAAGAATGCAAGAGACTGAAGGTCGCGAGTTACGTGGAAAAACCGGTCACCTATAGCGCTTTTTCCAAGGCGGTCGCGAACATCTTTCATCAACCCAATGTGGCGGCGTGCTAATGTCGGCATTCACCAGGAATGGCGCAGAAAATCGTTGATGTGACTATTTTGGGGCAATTATCTCCAAAAAATTCCAATCGTTCACGGCGATAATGGCCAGGGTCAAGCTGACGATTTGCGCCTTGGTAAAGTAATGCCGCATTTCCTGGATGAGGCAATCAAGCAAAGGGCTTGCCGGGTCCACCGTAATCTTTTCGCACAACGCCAGGGCAGCCCGTTCGTTTTCATCAAAAAGTGAGGAAGTGCCCCATGTCGCCACCTGATCGAGCCGATTGTTTGTTTCGCCTTTTGCCCTTAGCTCCTCCATGTGGTTTTCAATGGAAACCGGGCATTGATGAATTTGTGCAACGCGCAATCTGACCAACTCGAGCAGGTTGGAATCGACGCCGTCTTCTTCGTCGGAAACTTTTCGCGGTGAGGATTTATTCCGGGTACGGGCTGAGAGATAGTTCTTCATTGAGATTGTTTTTCGGTGCATTGACATGGAAATAAAATCAAGCGCAGGACATCTCCTTCCATTCCGGAGAATCAAAACGAGGCCCTTCGCATAATTTTACGATGTAGCGGATGTTGTTTCGAAGCTCTTTGAACGATTTTGGTTTGTCCAGATAACTGCTGACGCCCAAGGCAGCGCAGCGTTGTCGATGAGAAGACCCATCTGAACTGGCAAGAACAACAATGGGAAGAAAGCGAAACTGCGGCTGAGCTTTTATCCATTCGATCAACTCGACGCCACCCTCATCTAGTATGGCAAGATCCATCACGAATGCTTGGGGTGCATCTGCGACGAAATGGCGCATGGCAGACAATCGCTCGTGAACCCGGGCAACTTCCCACTGAGGAGCAATTTTTTTGAATTCACCGGCAAAGGGAAAAGCTGTGTTGTTTTCCTCCGCCAGAAAAAGGAGAACTGGGGCACTGAGTTGCGAAAGTCTTGCTCCCATCCGTATAGTTTATCTTGTAAACCATCGCAAGCAATCGACCCCAAGGCTTAAAAGAGTGTAAGCCAAAAGCTTATACGGCCTCTGCAGAAGGACGGGCTAGACCCGGTCCTCCGCGTGAGACAAGGCAAACCGCACCAGTTCCGAACCGCTGCGCAAGTTTAACTTCCGCCGGATGTTTCCCCGGTGGGACTCGACGGTCTTGCCGCTGATGCCAAGTTCCCGGGCCACTTCACGGGTGGTGAATCCCTTGCCGATCAGGCGAACAATTTCAAACTCCCGATCGCTGAGATTTTTTAGAATGGGACCAGGAATACTTTTCTGGGAGACAAAAGCCCCCAGAAACTGAGAGGAGAGCGACTGGCTCAGGTAGATTTCATTTTTTAGCACACGACGAACTGCGGTGAGAAGATACTCGGTCGGGGCCTGCTTCATGACGTAGCCCTTCGCGCCGGCACGAAGGGCCCTTTCGGCATAAAGGGCTTCATCATGCATGGAGAGCACTAGGATCCGGAGATTGGGAAGCCGGGCTTTCAGCCCCTTGATCAACTCGATTCCGCTGGGGCCGGGCAGAGAGATATCGACAATGACGAGTTCCGGGGACGTGACCTCAATCCGGTCGAAAGCTTTTCGGGCGCTATCGGCCTCACCACAAACCTGCAAATCGGATTCAGCCTCCAAGAGACGCCGCAAGCCGTCTCGGAGAACAGGATGATCATCGACAAGGAAAATTCGTCTTTTGCTTTCCGTCGGCTCCTGTTTCCGTTTGGCCATCATATCATGGTATTTGGTTTAAAAAGACATTTGACCAAGGTCCCCTTCGGGCGCTGTCGCTGGATGGTTAACTCCCCATGAAGCAGATTGGATCGGTAACTCATGATATGAAGACCCAGACCGCGCTTACGACTACTCTGTGGCGGATTAAAGTCGAAACCGTTGTTGACTATGGTTAATTCAGCCAGATTTTTCTGCTTTCGCAATCCTATGGTAATCCGGCGGGCTTTCCCATGTTTGACGGCATTGCGAACGGCTTCCTGCGCAATACGAAAAACGTGGAGCGCCACATCCTGATTGGAGATCGAAATGGGACGTGGACAGATGAAAGCACAGTCAACCTGGTAGAGTCGGGAGGATGATTGGGCCAAATCCTTCAGGCTCTGCATCAAGCCTTGGGCATCCATCGCCACCGGTTGAAGGAATTTGACCAGGTCGCGAGTCCGCCCCAACGCAGTCTCTGTCAGGATGCCAATCTTTCCGGCCTCGTCCGCTTCAGGTGCCTGCGACCGGCCCAGGCGCGACTTCAGGGCCTTGATCCGGTAGCCGATGGCGGCCAATTCCTGTCCCAAACCGTCATGCAAGTCATGCGCAATCCGTCGTTGTTCCCGGCTGCTGATATCGACGATTTGTTCCTTGATGCGCTTGCGCTCGGTAACGTCCAGAAAGAGAGCGATGACGGCGATCATTTGCTTTTGCGCATCGTAAACTGGACTTGAGCTGACTTGGAGAACTGTCCGCTCGTCTTTGGCGCCTTCGAGGATAATTTCCTCGTATGGGACGATTTCGCCCATGCGCAGGGACCGCTCCATCGGCCAGACCGTGCCTTGGAAAACTCCGTCGGTGACATGAGTCGCCCGAATCTTTTGGAAGGAATTGACGTGCGCTGAAGCTGGCAGCTTCCGTTTAAGAAGAGACTGGAGGCCATCGTTCGCCAGAAGAAGCTTGCCGTTGGGAGCCTCAAAGATGGCCACGCCCATTCCCATTTGACGGAGGATGGCTTCAAAAAGGGTGCGTTCCTTGGCCAATTGCCGGGCGAGACTTGCCTTCTCTTTCTCGGCGCGTTTCCGGGTGGTGATATCGGCCATGGTCAGCAAGATCAAGGGCGGCTCTCCGCTTTTGCGGGTTATGTGCCGCGCATTGAGGAGAAGTGAGCATTCGCCAATCCGGGGAAAGCGTTCGGTGATTTCGACAGGACTGATTTTTTTCCTGTGTTTGAACGCCGCTTGGAGCAATTGCCGGACCTCGGGCATGTCCCACTGGCTTTTATCGAGGGCGAAGAGCGAGCGGTTTTCCGTCTGCCGAACCTCGGTCTCGAACAACTGGTAGTAGGCGGAGTTGGCGCGCTGGATCACGAAATCAGCATCCAACACCAACAGAGGATCAAGAACGGCTTCAACGATGGCCTCGGCGTAGGCTTTCGATTCTTCCAGTTGCAGGCTGGCGCACTTGATCGAATCGATATCACTGAAGACCAGCACAGCCCCGTCGATCTTATTTTCCGGCGTGCGGTACGGACGGATGGACAGGCGATAATACCGTCCCTCATCGTCGATCACTTCTTGTTCATGAATCGTGACGGTATCGATGACCTGGATAATCATCCGGTCGAGATGGGGCACATTCACCTTCGGCTTGATGTCACCGAAAGGACGTCCGATATCGGTCGGGATCAGGTTGAAGACCCGTTGGGTCATGGGGGTAAAGCGACGAATCCTGAGATCGGTCCCCAGCATGACAACGGGGACGTTGACGCTGCCGAGAAAATTACTGAGATCGCTGTTGAGCAGACTTAATTCGGCATTGCGAGTCTGGACCTCTTCGTTAACGGTCGTTAGTTCCTCATTGGTCGATTGTAACTCCTCCTTGGCGGTTTCGAGTTCTTCGTTCGTGCTCTGCAACTCTTCGTTGCTCGACATGATTTCCTCGTTGGCCGACTTGAGTTCCTCATTCGTCGCTTCGCTTTCCTCAATCGTTGACTGGAGGTAGGACTTGATTGCGGCCAGTTCCTGTTTTAATTCGGTCACCTCCGCATTGGATTTCTTCCGACTTTTTTCGGGAGCGGAGGGAACGGAAGCCAACGCTGGGGCTGCCTCGGCTGCCGACGAGGCTATTGGTTCCTCAAAGAGAATGAGAAAATGCTGATTGGAGGAACCATTTGTCCGGATGGGCGCAACCTCGATGATGATTTCCCGTGTCAGTCCCGGCTTGGACTGAAAGTGGATCCCCTCCTTGCGGATTGGATGTCCGGATGACCTGGCCCGCTGAATAAGAGACCTAAGTTCAAGGCCCAGATTGCCTCGTGCCATCTTGAGCAAGTTAAAGGTGGCCCGACCGGGAACCAGTTCAAGATAATCGCCCGTCGTCCCGCGAAACTGGATAATCTTGAAGTCATCATCGACGATGACCCCAGTGGGGGCAAAGCGTGAAACAATGAAGCGATTAGCTTCCTGTTGAATATCGGGGGCTTGATGGTGTTCAACCATGGGGATTCGTTCTTCTTCCAAGCGCTCTGCCAGTGGCCGAGAGAAGGAAACACTCGCAACGTGGCCGGTGGATTTCTTCGTGTAAATCTTGGCGCGCTTATCCATGAGAGTAAAAAGGTCAAGGTGGCTGCCGACCGACTCGGAATTGCCGAGCATCAGAAAGCCATTCGATTTGAGTGCGTAATGAAAAATGGGCATCACCCGCGCCTGGAAGACCGTATCGAGATAGATCAAGAGATTACGGCAACTAATCAGGTCGATTTTTGAAAAGGGTGGATCGGAGGTGACGTTTTGCTTCGCAAAAATACACATCTCCCGGATCTCTTTTGAAATCTGATAGCCGCGATCGACTCTAATAAACCAGCGTCGAAGCCGTTCCGGCGATACGTCCAAGGCGATGTTCTCGATGTAAATCCCGCTACGCGCTTTTTCCAAGGCCGTGTTACTCACGTCCGTTCCAAAAATCTGGATGGGCGTGGCGATGGCGTTGTCGCCCATATATTCAAGCAGGGCGATGGCCAGCGAATAAACTTCCTCTCCGGTGGAGCAGCCGGGCACCCAAAGTCGGATGGCTTCCTGCCTGGTCCGATTGCGCATGATGAGGGGAAACACATGGTCTTTCAGAACTTTGAACGAAGCAGGTTCACGGAAAAAGCAAGTGACCTTGATCAACAGGTCCTGATACAGGACATCGAGTTCGTTTTGGTTATTGGACAACACCCGGATGTATTCATCGACGGCCTCAATCTTCAGGAGTGCCATGCGCCGGAAGATGCGGCGTTTGACGGTGTTTTGTTTGTAATGCTTGAAGTCGACCGAGGTCCGGTTCCTCAGCATGGCGAAAATGCGTTGAAGCAGCGCTTCCTGGCTTAACCCGGTGAGTTGTTTCCCATTCGTATAGGGATGCCGGGCGATGCGCTTGAGTTCGAGTGCGATGGCTTCAGGTGGGAGAACGTAATCGACACAGCCGGTGGCGATGGCGGCGCGTGGCATGCCGTCATGCTTGGCTGAGTTTTGGTCCTGGGCAAAAGTGATGCCACCTGCCGACTTGATTTCCTCGATGCCAAGGGAACCGTCGCTGCCCGTTCCAGAAAGGACCACGCCGACGCAATTGCCGGGGCAATCAAGCGCTATCGAACGGAAAAGATAATCGATGGGCATTTCCCTGGCAGACGAGGAATGGCGTGAGGAAAGACAAAGTTGGTCTTGCTCCAAGTATAGATTCCGGTTGGGCGGAATCACATAGATCCGGTTCTTCTCGACCTTCGTCTTATGCTTGACCTCCTCGACGGGCACCGTCGTATGCCGCGACAAAAGTTCCACCAGCATGCTTTTGTGCTTGGGATCCAGGTGCTGGACCACCACGTAAGCCATCCCCAGGTCAAGAGTGAGATGCTCGACCAGTTGTGTGATGGCTTCAAGCCCGCCCGCAGAAGCGCCAATCGCCACAATTGGAAATGGATGGAGGGGGCCATCAGGATCCGAGGCCGCCTTCTTTGAAATCACGGATTGCAAAACTTTGGCCTGTTTCTTTACAGCCGATCTGACATGGGCCCGCGAACCTCGCGCTTTCTTCATATCCCATTTTGGCCTGAACACATGGGATGTCGAAGAGAATTGTTTGCAGCAGCTAATCGTTTCGAACCTGGAGAACGGCGCTGCCGTCGAGTTGTCCCGATCGAAGTCGATCTAACGCTTCATTGGCCTCTTCAAGGGCAAAAGACTGCACGGTCGTTCGAATCGGAATTCGGGATGCCAGAGCAAGAAACTCCTCACCGTCCTGCCGGGTCAAATTGGCCACCGAGCAGACGGTTCTTTCCTCCCACAGATTTTTGTAAGGGAAAGTGGGGATATCGCTCATGTGAATGCCCCCGCACACCACCGTACCGCCTTTATCCACCGCCTTCAGGGCGGTCGGCACCAGTTTTCCCGCTGAAGCAAAGATGATCGCCGCATCCAGCGGTTCCGGTGGGGAGGTTTCCGAATCACCCGCCCAAACGGCCCCCATCCGTCGCGCAAATTCCTGGGCGGAATGGTCGCCGGGTCTGGTGAAAGCAAAGATTTGGCGGCCGTGGTACCGAGCTACTTGGGCGACAATGTGGGCCGCCGCGCCAAAGCCGTAAAGGCCGAGGCGTTTAGCCTCGCCGGTTTTCTTGAGTGCACGGTACCCGATCAACCCGGCGCAGAGAAGGGGAGCCATTTCTATATCGGTCATATTACCGGCGAGTGGAAAGCAAAACCGTTCATGGGCGACGACATACTCGGCGTAACCGCCATCGAGCGTATATCCAGTGAAGCGTGCGTGGTCACAAAGGTTTTCCCGGCCCGAACGGCAAAAGCGGCATTTCCCACACGTCCACCCCATCCACGGAACGCCCACACGATCTCCCTGCTTGAATCGCTCAACCCGTTTGCCGATTTCCGCCACCTTCCCGACGATCTGATGGCCCGGAATCAAGGGCAATTTCGGATGCGCCAATTCGCCATCGACGATATGGAGATCGGTGCGGCACACACCGCAAGCGTGAACGCGAATCAGGATTTCATCCTCGCCACAGTGAGGCACGGGCATATCGACTTGATTGAGCCGAGACCGCCCTGCGTTGAAAACCATGGCGCGCACTTATCAATAAGACTGCATTATCCGTCACTTGCAAATCGTAAGAATTAGAGAACGGGAGCCACTACGCTGATCAGGTGGAATTGTCCCTTCTCATATATCCCCGTTTATTTGCGGGAACGAGAATATCTAAGTGAAACACTTAGATATGATTGAGGTCATTGCCCATATAGATTTTTGACAAAGCTAATATAGGTTTCGGTAAGCATTGCATCGTTAGTGGCAGCTTGGACGGACCCAAGTTAGGTTTTATGAATGACCTGAACAAAACCTCCCATCGATTGAATCTCCGTCATCAGGCCAGACGAGAGGGACTGGATTCATCGCATAAGCAGCAGTAGGTTTTACCATAACCACGGATTATCCAGGAACGCCCCATGAAAAAACTTATCAACTCCCCCGACAACGTTGTTACCGAAGCCCTGCGCGGTTTTGTTGCAGCACATGGCGATCTTGTGAAGGCCCAGTTCGATCCCAACTTCCTCGTTCGGGCCGATGCGCCGGTGAAGAATAAGGTAGCCGTCATTTCCGGGGGTGGCAGCGGACATGAACCGATGCACGGCGGTTTCGTAGGCCGAGGCATGCTTGATGCCGCCTGTCCGGGTGCGGTCTTCACCAGCCCCACTCCCGATCAAATGCTGGCGGCAACCAAAGCGGTCGATGGTGGGAAAGGAGTCCTGCATATCGTCAAAAACTACACCGGCGATGTGATGAACTTTGAAATGGCTGCCGATCTGGCGAAAGCCGAGGGCATCCAAGTGGAAAGTGTCGTCATCGACGACGATGTGGCCGTCAAAGACAGCACTTGGACCGCCGGTCGCCGGGGCGTGGGCGCGACCATCCTGGCTGAGAAAATTTGCGGAGCCGCCGCCGAGGCAGGCCAGTCGCTCGCGGAAGTGCTCGATCTTTGCAAAAAAGTTAACGCACAGGGACGTAGCATGGGCATGGCGCTGACGTCCTGCACCGTGCCTCATGTGGGCAAACCGACCTTTGACCTGCCGGAGGATGAAATGGAGATGGGCGTTGGTATCCACGGCGAACCAGGACGCACCCGCATGAAACTCAAGTCAGCGGATGAAATCGTCGAGTTGCTGATGGAGCCGATCATCTCCGATCTGCCATATCGTTCCGGCGACGAGGTCTTGCTTTTCGTCAATGGACTCGGTGGCACGCCGCTGATTGAGTTGTATATTGTCTACCGAAAGGCAGCGGAAATCGCCAAAAAAACGGGTTTGAAAATCACTCGGAATCTGGTTGGTTCCTATATCACCAGTCTTGAAATGGCCGGAACTTCCATCACCTTGTTGAAACTGGATGCCGAACTCACCAAGCTTTGGGATGCGCCGGTGCACACACCTGCCCTGAGGTGGGGCGTCTAATGGAAACCACGGCAGTCAATTCCATCAGTTCTGAAACGGTACTTCTGTGGTTGCAGGGGTGCTCAAAAACATATCAGCAGCACAAGGATGAGCTGACCCAACTTGATGCCGCTATCGGCGATGCCGACCATGGGGCGAATATGGCCCGAGGCTTCACGGCGGTGGAGGGCAAATTGCCCAGCCTGAAAGACAAGGATATCGGCACCATTTTCAAGACGGTGGCCATGACACTTATCTCCACCGTTGGCGGTGCGAGTGGGCCGCTCTACGGCACGTTTTTTCTACAAGCGGCCAATGGAGCCAATGGAAAATCGGCGTTGACGCACGAGGAGCTATTCACGGTATTTGCCGCGGGCCTTCAGGGTTTGATGAACCGCGGCAAGGCGATAGTCGGGGAAAAAACGATGGTCGATGCCCTGGTACCTGCGATCGAGGCCCTCAAGCCCCATGAACAGGATTCTCTCTCTGATGCCCTTGATCGAGCGGTCACTGCCGCCATATGCGGGGCCGACTCAACCGTACCGCTCGTGGCCAAAAAGGGACGCGCCAGTTATCTTGGAGAACGAAGCGCTGGGCATCTGGATCCAGGCGCTTCTTCTACAACTTTATTGTTGGAGGCTCTTCAGCAGGCGTTTCATTCGACCTCATGAGGTTGAGGATGTATCTTTACCTCTATGGTCGGTATTGTTTTGGTTTCGCATAGCCGGACCCTGGCCCTCGCCGTGGAGGAGCTTGTCCGTTCCATGACCGGCCCCGGGTTGTGGCTGGCGATAGCCGCCGGTGCAGGCGACAACCATGCTGAACTGGGCACGAATGCCGTTGAAATTTCAGAGGCCATTACCGCCGTCAAAAGCACGGAAGGAGTGCTGGTGTTGATGGATATGGGCAGCGCGATTCTCAGTGCTGAGACCGCGCTCGACTTACTTGATGAACCGTTGCGGGAGAACGTTCGGTTTTGTGCAGCTCCCTTTGTTGAAGGCGCGGTCGCCGCCGGGGTGACAGCCTACTCGGGCGCGCCGATGGAGGAAGTATTCAACGAAGCGCTCGGCGCCCTGAAACATAAGGAAACCGCTTTAGCCTCTGATCAAGCCACGGCTGATACGGTGCCAGGACAACTATCAACGGTGGCGGACGATTCTTCCAAACCATCAGGTCAAACCATTCGCTTGAAAATAGCCAATGTCCACGGCCTTCATGCGCGACCCGCCGCACGGCTCATTAGCGAATCCCGCCCTTTTCAATCGGAGATCACGATCCGCAATCTAAGCAATCTCCGCGGGCCGGTCTCGATAAGAAGTCTCAGCGCACTGGCTTCACTGGAAGTTTTGCAAAATCACGAAGTAGAAATTTCTGCATCGGGGGAGGATGCTCCGGCAGCCCTCGACAAAATAGCCCAGTTGGCGCGGGATGGTTTTGGCGAGGCGGTACCGCCCGATGGAGAGCAATCCCTTACGCGCTCAAAAGAAAAGCCAGCGTTATCTGCGCAAAAGAAGACTGCTGGCCCTCTTTCGATTTCCGGCGGGATAGTCATCGGCAAGGGAATCTATTTTCAAGAAGCACAGCTGGAAATTCCCCAGAACAAAATCGACGACATCTCAGCAGAAATCGATCGACTACAAAAGGCCGTCGCGAACGTCCAAAAATCTCTCGAAGCCCGGCGCGAACAGATGAGCACCTCCGTCGGAGCGGTCAACGCTGGCATCTATGAAGCGCAGATTCTTGCTTTGCAAGATCCGGAATTGATTGGGAAAGCCATTCAAAACATCCAGACGGAACGTGCCAATGCGGTCTTTGCCTGGAACCACGCGAACCAACAAATCGTGGACCACTACCGGGCGCTTCAGGATGTCTATTTGCGCGAACGCGCCGTCGATCTGGAGGATGTTGGTCGACAGGTTCTCGAGCTGCTCTCCGGGAAGAAATCGCCCTCGTTTGTTTTGACCGAGCCCTACATCCTGATCGCCGATAATTTGACCCCTTATCAAGTTTCGAGCCTGGCGAAAAATTTTACTCTGGGCGTTATGCTGCTCGACGGCAGTCCCACGGCCCACAGCTCGATCTTATTGAAATCGCTTGGCATACCCACCGTGGTCCAGACGCGAACCGCTTTTACGAGCGTCGATTTAGACCGACCGGGCGTCCTCGCATTCGATGGTTCTTCGGGAAAAATCTGGCTCAATCCGGATGAAGCTCTTTTGGCTGAACTCAAAGACCGTCAGGCTGAAGAACAAAGACGCGAGAATGACGAGCGACTGTCGAGCTTCCAGCCGGGCACCTTGCTCGACGGTCAACGAATCGAAATCTGGGCCAACATCGGACAAGCGGCTGAGGCGGAGGCCGCGTTGCAAATGGGCGCGGAAGGCGTGGGTCTCTTGCGAACTGAATTTCTTTTTTTGGAAAGGGAATCACCTCCCACGGAAGACGATCAGGTTCAAGCGCTGCTGGCCATCGCCGACCAGATGAAAGCTAAACCTATTACCGTGCGGACCCTCGATGTGGGCGGCGACAAGGAATTGCCTTACCTGCAAATGGACCTGGAAGATAATCCCTTTCTGGGGGTTCGGGCCATCCGCCTCTGCTTTTCGCATGAGGACTTATTCGCAACCCAATTGCGTGCCATCCTGCGTGCCGGTCACCGACGCGATTTTCGAATCATGTTTCCCATGATCGCAAATACCGCCGATCTGAGCCGAGCCCGGGAATGCCTGGAAAAGGCCCACATCGATTTGGAAAAACATAATGTTCCCCATCTCTGGCCCATTGAAACCGGTATCATGGTGGAGATCCCTTCCGCCGCGCTTCAAGCCGAAGCCTTGGCGGAACACTCCCATTTTTTCAGCATAGGCACCAATGATTTGACTCAATACACGCTGGCCGCCGACCGGGGCAATCCGGCGCTTACTCCCTATCAGGATGCCCTGCATCCTTCCGTTTTACGCTTGATTGAAATGATTGTGGCCGGGGCGCGCAAATATGGCCGTCCCGTTGCGGTTTGCGGTGAAGCTGCATCGGATGAAATCGCCGCCGGTATTTTCATCGGTCTCGGTGTTCGCGAACTCAGCATGTCGGGCGCGAAAATTCCACGCCTCAAGGCCGCCCTCCGAAAGCGTAAGTTAGGTGATTTGCAACAACAGGCGGAAAAAGCTTTGAACTGCCATTCGGCCAGCGAAGTGCGAGCTTTGGCAATGACGGGTATCATTTCCAACCGTTAATCTACCCAGCGACAGGAAGAGAATAATCCCTCGAGATTTTAGAGCTCATGTGTTTCAAGAGTTGAACTGCCGGGACATGAACAAGGTCCTGCTTCACATTGTGGACCAGTTTCCTGCGGTCGTCTTGGGCGAGTTCCTCCAAGATGGCGTTATTGATTTCAGATGGCGCGGCAAACCACCAGGAGCGCGGCCTGTGACGCCTAAGCCAGGCCTCAAGATGTTCCGCCAAGTGCCTATAGATCCGAGTCTTGTTTTCTTTTTCCAGTGACATGTGCTCGGCCACGCCATTGGCCATTCCCAGTGCCGCCCCGGACGGAAATGCTCCCGCCTGATCGGTAAAACGCTCTTTGTACTTTAGACAGGCTTCTTCAAGGTCCAGCTTTTCGGCGAGCTTGGCAGCAGGGGCTCGTCCCACCGCCTTTTTGAAATGATATGCTTTCATATGGCCACGATCAGCCACAACAAGAAACGGAGGAGGTTTCATTTGAGTAAATTCCTATAAGTAATTTCGATCTTCTTCGATCTGCGTCAACTGCTGAAAGACCGGAAAAAGCGTTTTTTGTATAGTTTTCGATTCTTGAAAATACACCAACTTAGGCAACGCGATTCATACGCAATAGCTTGCGAACCTTCTCAGCAGAAATACCTACCCTTTTGACGGCGTTGATCAACTCGCCGTGCGTGCAGTCCAGAACTTGCATCCAATATTCAACCTCCGAACGGTCGTGAAGGTTAATCTGGCCACCCTCACGCCGTCCTGATTCGCAAATTTCACCGCTCATAAAAACCATCGATTAGTCGGGCGAACTCAATGGAGCTATTGAGGCACGGTCGTCTCTTCTGTTTTTATAGTTGTCCTTTCGACGGGAACCAGATTTTTCACGACGATGCGGGTAGCCGTCAGACTATCTCCATCCCGTTCGTAGAAGATAGTAACCGGTGTCCCCTCTTTAACCGTATTTTTGGGAACAGGGTTACCGTTTTCATCAACATAGGCAGTGCTGTCGCCGGTATTGTAGTGAATACGACTGTCCGATGTAGCTGTCCTGACAGCAATTTCATTCCAGCCCGTTCCTAGAATGACTCCATCGGCAGATGGTGGCGCTGCCGGAGAAACCGCCACCGGAACGACCTCATCCGTTGTCGTAGACACGCCCTTTTTCACAACAATTTTGTCGGCAACCAAACCGTCTCCACTCTTTTCGTAATAAACAGTGACCGGAACGCCCGTCTTCACTGTTTCAACAGATATGGGGTTACCGTTTTCATCCACATAGGTTGTCGTTTTGGTGAATGTATAGTGGATTGGAGTTTGCGAGGTATTGACCTTGACTGCTATGTCACTGGGAGTGAATTGACTCACCGTCCCTCTCGATGTGATTGTCGTTGTCCTCGTTTCCACAGGAACCTGTCCATAGGTCAGATTCGCGGTAACTGCAACCAATCCCAAGATGGTTGCGACACTTATGTTCTGAATTAATGTTTTCATGGATTTATTCAGTATCTTTTGAATGCTGCATGACTCCTTTCTTTTTGTGAGGCATTGGACATGCCATGAAGCCACTCTACGATCCAATGCCCTGCAAAACAGGAACTTGCTCTCGAAAGATGCAAATTGCGAAGGACACTCATTCAGGTAAATCGCAAGTAGATTTCTCTGTTTCATGCGCAAAATGCGAAGAATCCTGAGCGTGCTCCGGCAAGTTTTCGCTCGCCTTTTGGAGGAGCATTAAAACTTCATCGTCATCTACTTGGCGAAAATTTTCATAGTAACCGCCCACGGCCACAAAATCCGTCGGCGTCAAAAGACACACGACCTGATTCACCCCCTCGGTCATAAGTCGGTAGGTGTCCGAGGCGCCCACTGGAATGGCAACCACGATCTCCTTGGGAGCATGATTGCGAAGGGAATCAATAGCCGCTTTCATGGTGTGGCCAGTGGCCAGACCGTCATCGACGAGGATGACCACTTTGTTGTCTATGGACGGGAATGGCCTGTCATCCCGAAAAAACTGCTCTTGTCGGCGGAGTTCCTTGCGCTCTTCCACTATTACCCTTTGCAATTCTGACAGCGAAACCTGAAAGCGCTCCACCGTCTCCCGAGAAATATTCTCAATGTTCCCTGAAGCAAGAGCGCCAACGGCCATTTCGGGAAAGCCGGGCAATCCCACCTTGCGAACGACAAGAACATCAAGCGGCGCTTGAAGCGCAACGGCCACTTCGTACCCCACCTCCACACCACCTCTGGGCAAGGCAAGAATGACCACATCTTTTCGGGCCTGATAGGGGTTTAGTTTTGCAGCCAGAAACCGGCCAGCTTGAAAGCGATCCTTGAAATGCATGATGTTCTCCTATTCGGTTCGATGAAAAATTGCTCGTGTGCATTTGGTCTCATCTTCCAAAAGACAGGACGCGGAAAGTGGATTCCAGTCGATCAAGGCGATTATGGCCTGTGTAAGTGACATGATTTGTTCCTTGCTAAAGTAGACCCGTTCTTCATGCAGGAGTTTCTTCGCTAAACGTGCGGTGGGGTGGAGAACAATGGCGTCACACAATGCCAAGGCGGCACGTTCTTCTTTGCTGAAAAGAGTCGATTTGCGCCATTCATTCAGTTGATCGATGCGCTGCTCGGTTTCCCCGCCAGCTTTCAAGTCCAGGGCGTGTCTTTCGATGTCATCGGCATGACGACAAATCTGTGAAGCATGCAGGCTGACCAACTCAAGTAGCATCGGATCAAGGTAAGAATTCGGTCTCCACAAGTTCTTCGATCTCATTTCCTTACCCCTTTTGATGGTGGAAGGTCGATTTTTCATGGAATTACTTGGGAACCGTGTCCAGGTCATTCGATGAGTCACCTCCATTGAAATGGAACGAAGATATTTGAGGATTTTTGGGCAACGGCTTTGTCAGTCGCGGCAGTGGCTCAACGATCCTGGCGGGCTCGTCGTGCACGACTCGGTAGAAATAATAAGTTCCTCCACCAATGGCCAGGCTCAGAATGATAACGACTGCCGCCACCAGTCTGGCCGCCCCATTCCAAGACTTGGATTGGTTTTCTTGAATCGACGCGATATGCGTAGTTAACGAATTCATTTTTGCTGGGATTAATCCCTCGGCGAGAAGATGGCTACTCCGAACCGCTCTCGCCCTAAACGGAGCGAAGCACAGGGTGTAAAATCCCTACTTCAAAATACACTTAGTTTTCTGAATCTCAAATAGGCAGGGCTTTTATGTTCAGTCATCTTGTGCCAAAAAATCGCTGAGTTTCATGGAGTACATCGACCAGATGATCCACCTCCGCTTCCACATTATAAAGATAGAAGCTGGCACGTGAAGTGGCCTCAACACCCAGTTTTCGCAGAAGTGGCTGGGTGCAGTGATGGCCACCGCGCAGTGCCACTCCTTTTTGATCAGCAAAGGTGACAACGTCGTGAGCATGAATTCCCGGCAGGAGAAAACTGACCACGCCGGCGCGTCCTGAAGTGGGACCGAGCAGGCGGATATTCTTCAATTCCGAGAGTCGCTGGTAAGCGTAGGCCACTAGGGCTTGATCGTGTTGCCAGATTTTTTCACGGCCTAGTTCATCCAGATAATCCAGGGCCGCGTGCAATCCAATTGGTCCAGAGATATCGGGCGTACCAGCCTCGAACCGATGCGGAGCTGGTTTGTAAGTACTATGGTCGAAATGAACGGAGACGATCATTTCACCGCCTCCCTGATAAGGCGGGATGGAGTCGAGAAGCTCCTTTCTTCCGTAGAGGACACCAATTCCAGTTGGCCCGCACATTTTGTGGCCAGAAAAAGCGAGAAAATCACAGTCGATCTGTTGGACATCGACCGGCGTATGCCCCGCGCTCTGGGCGGCATCGACCAATGTAACCGCGCCAACTTTTCGTGCCTGCGCGCAAAGCATCGCCACCGGATTGACTGTTCCCAGGGAGTTGGAGATATGGACCATCGAGAACAGCTTCACCCGCGGAGTGAGCAATGCGTCCAGCTTGTCCAAATCGAGCAATCCTTCGTCCCCAGTGACGGGCAAGTAAACGAGTTTGGCCCCCGTTCGCTCTGCCAGTAATTGCCAGGGAACGATATTGCTGTGATGTTCCATTTCCGTTAGCAGGATTTCATCACCGCGCTTGATACTTGCGTAGCCCCAGGCCGAGGCGACAAGATTGATGCCTTCGGTGGTGCCACGTGTGAAAACGATTTCGTTCGAGCTTCGAGCGTTGAGAAACCGGGCTATTCGAACACGGGCTGCTTCGTATGCCGTCGTGGCGCGGTTGCTCAACTCATGAATGCCGCGATGGACGTTGGCGTTATCACGTTCATAAAAATGGACAAGCGCATGGATGACCTTGCGGGGCTTTTGGGTTGTCGCGGCATTGTCAAAATAAACGAGTGGATAGCCATGCACGATTTGGTGCAGGACCGGAAAATCCTTTCGAACCTGCTTCCAATCCGTGGTCATGATTTTGCCTTAATAGATGCCGAGCTTGAGCTTGGCCGCCTCGGAAAGCATCGACTGGCTCCATGGTGGATCCCACACCAGGTCGACATTGGCTTCCGTGATCCCTTCGATGGAAATCAACTTTTTTTGTACGTCCTGGGCCATGGTCGGCCCCATTCCACATCCTGGCGCGGTGAGCGTCATCTTCACGTCGATGCGGTAGGAGTCATCTGATCCGATAGGCGTAAGCTGACAGCTATAAACGAGACCAAGATCGACGACATTCACCGGAATTTCCGGGTCGTAACAGGTTTCGAGTTGCTTCCACACCTCCTGTTCCATGAGTTCGAAAGTCGTGGGCTCGCCTGTTCCCTTGTTCGATCGTGAAACGGCCTGCTTGCCCAAGGCATCGGCATTCTTTTCATCGACGCGAAACATATTACCGTTAACCACCACCGTGTAACTTCCGCCCAAGGCCTGCGTGATGTTGGCCTTTTCTCCTTTTTGCAGGACAACTTCGGTTCCGGCCGGCACCAGGGCAGCCTTGACGTTGCGGGATAAAATCACGGTTTCTTGCGACGACATATTAATCTTCCGATTCGGTTGTGACAGTCTTTGCGTCGCCGTCAATGGCGGCAATTATGGCATGCCACGGCAAAACGGCGCACTTCACCCGGGCAGAAAATTTATGCACGCCGGCCAGGGCGGTGATCTTGCCTAAGTCACCATTCGTATGCCCCGTGGTGACCATGTCGCGGACCTTGTCGAACATGGCTTTTGCTTCGTCGATGGTTTTGCCCTTTAGACTTTCGGTAAGAATCGAAGCGGAGGCCTTTGAAATCGCGCAACCCGATCCTTGAAACGCAATTTCCCGGATCATGTCACCATCGACGACGGCATACAACGTATAGCTATCGCCGCAAATGGGATTGTCGCCCTGGGCCATGTGGTTGTAACCGGGCAAGACGCGAAAGTTCCTCGGGCTCTTGCTGTGATCGAGGATCAATTCCTGATAAAGCTCGGTGAGGTCATCGGTCATGGTGAGTGGAGTCAGTGAAATGATTTTGTTCCAGGCAATGCGAGACGCGTTCGTTCATCTCTTGACGAAGCGCGTCGCAGTGAATGCGGTCAATGATCTCGCCAGCAAAAGCATGGATCAATATTTGCCGCGCTTTTTCCCGGGGGATGCCTCGTGAACGAAGATAAAAAACAGCCTCGTCACTCAACTGTCCCACCGTTGCTCCATGCGTGCATTTGACATCGTCGGCGTAAATTTCGAGCTGGGGCTTGGTATCAATCGTGGCGTCATCGGAGAGAAGCAGATTTTTATTGGTCTGCTTCGCGTCGGTCTTTTGTGCGTCGGGCTCGACGATGATGCGTCCATGGAAAACTCCCCTCGCTTTCTCCGCCAGAATCCCATTGAAATATTCATGACTGGTGCCGTGCGGCACGGCGTGATCCACAATCATGTAGTGATCCGCCAGTTGCTCGCCATCGACGAGATAGAGACCGTTGAGGAGGCACTCCGCCCCTTCGCCTGCCAGGGTGGTGTGAAAGTTGGTGCGAGACAATTTTGAGCCAAAAGCCATCGAATGAAGTCGCACTTTGCTGGAGCGTCCCAACGATACTGCGACCGTTGCGAGATGGAAACAGTCCCGGGTTTCATCCTGAAACTTGAGATACTCAACGCCGGCCTCATCCCCTGCCACAAGTTCGGTGACGGCATTGGTGAAATATTTTTCAGGTATCGAGCCGGCGTAACTTTCGATGATCGTGAGCCGGGACCCGCGCTCGGCCACAATCAGGTTGCGAGGATGAGAAGCCCTTTCCGCACCATCTCCGGCAAAAATGTGGATCACGTGCACTGGCTCGCTCACGGACGTTCCTTCCGGCACATAAACAAATGCCCCATCTAGAAAAAGAGCGGCATTCAAGGACGCGAATGAGGTGTCATGCACTCGAAGGGAGCGGAGCAAATATTTTTCGACCAACTCAGGCCGCCTGATCAGCGCAACGGCGAGGGACACGATTCTGACGCCTTCGGCCTGGGGAGCGATTGATGAAACTTCAGGTGAGAAATGGCCGTTGATGAAAACGAGTTTACTGCCGTGAACATTCGCAAGTGGGAGTTGAGTCAGAACCCCGGCTTCGATGTCTTCGGTCACCGGACCTGACGCCGGTTGGAGCGAAAGCTCCGCCAGTGGTTTCAGATTCGTGAAACGCCAGTCCTCCTCCTTGACCGAAGGAAGTCCCAGTTTTGAAAAACGTGCCAGTTCCACCCTGCGGGCCGCTGACAACCATTCCGGCTCGCTGGGGATTGTGGAGATCTCCAAGGGGAGTGACGGTGAAAGGGCTGAAGTACTCATGACGCTCCTCATTACGACTTGGTTGCGGCAACCTCCTGGGTAAGCCAGTCGTAGCCCCTTTCCTCCAATTCGAAGGCCAGTTCCTTGCCCCCGGACTTCACTAGGCGACCGTCATGCAGCACATGGACAAAATCGGGCACGATGTAGTTCAAGAGCCGCTGATAGTGGGTGATGAGAAGCTGGGCATTGTCGGGACGCTTCAGGACATTCACCCCATGCGCGACGATTTTAAGGGCGTCGATGTCGAGGCCGGAATCGGTCTCGTCGAGAATGGCGAGCTTCGGTTCCAGCACGGCCATCTGGAAAATCTCGTTCCGCTTTTTTTCGCCACCGGAAAAGCCCTCGTTGACGGCGCGCTTGAGAAGATCGGCATCGAGGTCGAGCAGTTTCACCTTTTCCTTCACAAACGTGAGAAAGTCGGCCGCATCAAGCTCGGGCTGGCCCCGATGTTTTTGGAGTTCATTGTAGGCGACCTTGAGAAAATAGGTGCTGTTCACACCCGGAATTTCGACCGGATATTGAAAGGCGAGAAATAGCCCCTCATGCGCCCGCTCTTCAGGATCGAGTTCGAGCAAATCCTTGCCGAAGTACTCGACTCGACCTCCCGTGATGTTGTAGCCATCCCGACCGGCGAGAATAGCCGCTAACGTGCTTTTACCGCTGCCGTTCGGCCCCATCAGGGCATGCGTTTCACCCGGATGAATCGCGAGATCGATGCCCTTGAGAATTTCGCGGCCTTCGACCCCGGCGTGCAAATCGTGAATGGCAAGGATTGGCGTCATAAGCATCTCCTTCAGCCCACGCTGCCCTCCAAACTCACTCCCAGCAGTTTTTGCGCTTCGACGGCAAATTCCATCGGCAATTCACGGAAGACCTCTTTGCAAAAGCCGTTCACGATCATGTTCGTCGCGTCCTGGGTCGAAAGGCCGCGTTGGTTGCAATAGAATATCTGGTCTTCGCCAATCTTGGAGGTGCTCGCTTCATGTTCGACCTGTGAAGAGGTGTTCTTTACCTCGATGTAAGGAAAAGTGTGGGCGCCGCATTTGTCGCCGATCAGCAACGAGTCGCACTGCGAGAAATTGCGCGAATTTGTCGCACCCTTTTGCACCTTCACCAAACCGCGATAAGTATTCTGGCCCCGGCCTGCGGCAATGCCTTTTGAGACAATGGTGCTGTGCGTGTTTTTGCCGATATGGATCATCTTGGTGCCGGTATCGGCCTGCTGATGATTGTTCGTCATCGCGACCGAATAAAATTCTCCAACGGAATTGTCGCCCAGCAAAACACAGCCTGGATATTTCCAGGTGATGGCCGAACCTGTCTCTACCTGAGTCCAGGAAATTTTCGAGTTGCGTCCCCGGCAGTGACCGCGCTTGGTGACGAAATTATAAATGCCACCACGTCCCGCCTCGTCGCCGGGATACCAGTTCTGCACGGTCGAATATTTAATTTGCGCGTCATCCATCGCGATGAGCTCGACCACGGCCGCATGGAGCTGATTTTCGTCGCGCATCGGCGCCGTGCAACCCTCGAGATAACTCACATAGCTGCCTTCTTCCGCCACGATCAGCGTCCGCTCAAACTGGCCTGACTTGTCGGCATTGATCCGGAAATAGGTGGAGAGTTCCATCGGACAACGCACGCCCTTGGGAATGTAGCAGAACGATCCATCGGTGAAGACAGCTGAATTCAGCGACGCGTAAAAATTGTCCGTGGGAGGAACGACTGTCCCGATATGTTTGCGCACCAAGTCGGGATGCTCCTGCACCGCTTCGCTGAAGGGACAGAAGATAATACCTTTCTTTGCCAGTTGCTCCTTGAAGGTTGTGCCTACGGAGACGCTGTCAAATACAGCGTCCAGCGCAACGCCTGCCAGACGTCCTCGTTCGCGCAACGGAATGCCCAATTTCTCATACGTCTCCAATAATTTCGGGTCAACCTCGTCGAGGCTCTTCGGACCTTGGCCACGCTTTCTCGGCGCGGCATAATAAATGATGTCCTGAAAATTGATGGGTGGATAATAAACCTTCGGCCATGTTGGTGGCGTCATCGTCAACCAATGTCGAAAAGCCTTGAGCCGCCATTCCAACATCCATTCCGGCTCCTTCTTTTTTTCCGAGATGAGCCGAATAATCGATTCACTGATCCCGGGCGGCGCCGATTTGGTATCGATATCGGTGACAAAGCCGTATTTGTATTCGCCCTGAACCAATCCAGAAATAGTGTCAGTTGCGGTGCTCATGGCATTTCTTAAATATTTCCGTCGTCTCCGATCGCCTCCACCGGGCATCCGGCCAGCGCTTCTTGACATTGGGCTTCCTCTTCCGTGGAGTCCGGTTGCTTGAAGACATACGAGTAACCTCCGTCGTCCTGGCGCGTAAAATTCAAGGGGGCCGTTTCCCGGCATAAGTCACAATCGATGCACTGGGAATCGACGTAAAATCTTCCCGGAATATTTTCCGGATGTTTGTTGGCAAGATCAGCCATGATTTCCTTTCCTGTTCGTGGGGCTGGGGCTTGCAATGAGACGGCAGCCTCACGAACAATCGCTATCCCTTTTCGGTCGCCAAGGACCGACTACAGGGGTTTTCATTTCAAATTATTCTATCACCAAGATACGAGGCATGGCCTTGCTTGCAAGTGAGCGGCGAAACCAGCGCTGCTTTTGCAGAGGGATTCAGGCGTCGCGTAACACTTCTTTTTTCGGGGCATCGACCAACTTTGGCCGATGATTGACGATCTGACAGTCGAGCCAGTCGAAAGGCCGTCCCGGCATATTGCAATCATGGACGATATTTTCTCATCCAGACTGTTGAAAGAGGTGTACGTTGTGAGTAGAAAATTCCGAAAATAATTTATCAGAAAGGATATCGCGATGAAATCGCCTATTATTGGCTTACGTGTCGCAAGCGTTCTGTTTGGCCTGGGAGCGGTGGTGCATGTTATTCGTCTGGCGAACCATTTTAATGTGGCGATTGCCGGACATTCGCTGCCCCTATGGGCAAGTGCCTTGGGAGTGATTATCGCTGGCAGTTTATCTGTCTGGCTATGGCAACTTTCCCGCATCGTCATGAGATAAAGCTTCAAAGTGAAAGGATATGGGCATGAGAAAAACCAACTCGTTGGCTGTTCTGATCTTTTTCATTATTCTGGGTACAGGCGGATTTTTCGCCTATATCGCAACGTCCGTTTCGGATGGAATTGGGACGGGAGTAGCAATCGTTACCTTTGTGGTTGCCGTCATTGTTTCCTCCGCCATCAAGATTGCGGACCAGTGGGACCGGGCGGTGGTCCTGCGGCTGGGCCGCTTTCACGCCCTAAAGGGACCGGGCCTTTTTTTCATCATTCCGGTCATCGATGTCATCCCCTATTGGATTGATATCCGAGTGATCCCAACTTCCTTCAAGGCGGAAAAGACCCTGACCAAGGACACCGTTCCCGTGGACGTGGATGCGGTTCTCTTCTGGCAGGTCATCGACCCCAAGAAAGCCGCCCTGGATGTGGCTGACTATCGAAGTGCCATCGGGTGGGCCTCGCAAACCGCTTTGCGCGATGTCATCGGCAAGACCGTCCTTTCCGACATGCTGGAGGGCCGGGAAAAGATCAGCAGCGAACTGCAAAAGATCATTGATGAGCGCACGGAACCGTGGGGCATCAAAGTCATTTCCGTTGAGGTCAAAGATGTCCTCATTCCCCCGGCCTTGGAAGATGCGATGTCGATGCAGGCCCAGGCCGAACGGGAACGCCAGGCGCGCGTGATCTTGGGAGACTCGGAACGGCAGATCGCGGAAAAATTCGGAGAGGCGGCAAAGACCTATGCAGGCAATCCCACCGCGTTTCACCTGAGGGCCATGAATATGCTCTACGAAGGGCTCAAGGAAAACTCGACCATTGTCATCGTGCCAAGCTCTGCGGTTGAAAGCATGCAATTAGGCGGCCTTGCGGGGATGACGGCGTTAACCATGGGACTCGGCAAAGAGAACGCTCAAAAAATACAAGCGGGCGCACCCACCGGATCCAATGGGCACGATAGAGATTAGCAGAATCGAGTAGACCCTTCGTCGGCTGGTCTACTCCCCCGCTTCCAATGCGGTATGCACGGTAGGAAGAACGGCATCAGCCAATTGGTCCGCCGAGGTCTTTTTTTCGCGACTCCATTGCAGCGCCGCACCTGCGATGGCCCAACTGACCATCGTCGCTTTTAGCTCGGGATTTTTGTCTTTATGGCGTTTTATGCCCTCCAGCAAAAATTCATAGAGAATGGTCTTCACTCGGGATTCGACGAAGGGCTCGAATTGTCGTTGGTGCTTCTGGCATCCGGAAGATACCTCGGCCAAGAAATCGCAGGCAGCGAGGATCAACTGCCTCAAGCTGGCTTCGCACGTCCCTTCGCTTCCCGCCATTCGGGCCTCAATCAGCGTGCTGAAACGTTCGCCAATCATGGCCTCCAGCAACGCGAACTTGTCGGTGAAGTGATCGTAAAACGTGGCCCGGTTAAGGGTGGAGCGCTCGGTGATGTCCTGAACCGAAATGAGATCGAAGGCCTTTTCCGCGAGCAGATCCTGGAAGGCCTGAAAGAGCATCTGCCGCGTGCGACGAATGCGGGGATCTATTTTGGTGGGATCAAGAACCATGCTTAAAAGTACCATTTGACAAGCAACCCGTCTAGTGATGCATTACCTACATACGTTGTTTTACCATCTAATGACGACTAACCAAACCAATAAACCTATGAATACCTCTAAAAACCTCACAAAAGAAGCACCCCGCAGCCCCCGCAATCGCCTTGGCGACTACGCCCTCCTAGCACGCATGATCGACAAAGGTCGTGCCGATCTCCAAGGACAGGTCGGCGAATATCATTTCGCCTGTCCGCTCGATCAAATGCTCTGCGAATTCAAGGGTGTAAAGGCCGACGAGGTCAAAAAGCTCCTCGGTTCTGGCGCTACTGATGAACAGGTTGTTACTTGGTTCAGCACCCAGGGCACGTCAAAGACGGCTGAAGAAATCAAGGCATGGTCCGCCGGAGTCGAAGGCTATCGTCCCTACGACAATCCGGAAAAGAAGGATTGGTTCGTCGGCGAATGCGCCAAGGTGGGCTTGAAGCCGGAAGCCTCAACACTAGTCGATTTTCTTGAAGCGGATGATGCCGCCAGTTTCAAAAACTAAACGCCCGTGGAAGGGCGGCGATATTCATTGCCGTCCTTTCCACCCTCTTAGTTCCTAACTCTATTCCTAAATTAAACCTTCAAAAAATATCCCTATGAAAATTGCATCATGGATCGTTCAGATCCTGCTCGCCCTCGTTTTTATCGCCTCAGGTTCCATGAAACTGTTTGCCTTCGATCAGTTTGCCGCCTCGGCTCCAGCTTTGGCTGACCAGCGCGGGCTCGTGACATTTATTGGCATCGCGGAACTGGCCGGAGCGCTCGGCTTGATCTTGCCAGCTTTGACCAAAATTCTGCCCATTCTAACCACGTGGGCTGCCGTCGGCCTGGCCACCATCATGGTGCTGGCTACCGGTTTTCACCTTTCGCGCGCAGAGTACTCCCATGCCGTCGTGACAGTGATCTTTCTGGCTCTGGCGACCTTTGTCATCTACGCCCGTGGGTTCCAGTCCCAGCCAGCCTCATAACAGTATCCTCCTTCATCCCCACTTCAACATATCGGTAAATCTAAAACTACTATGTCTACACTACTCCACATTGATGCCAGCCCCCTCGGCGAAGCTTCCATCTCCCGGCACCTCTCCGCTCTATTCGTTCAGAAATGGCAACAAGCCCATCCCGACGACAAGGTAATCACGCGTGACCTCACCACAAGCGAGATTCAGCCGGTTGATGGCATCTGGGTGGGAGCGGCCTATACGCCGGAAGAATCCCGGACTGCCGCCCAAAAAGAAGCTCTCGCACTCTCGGACACATTGATCGCCGAGTTGGAAACTGCGGATGAATATGTGTTCGGCACGCCGATGCATAACTTTGGCATACCTTCCACCGCGAAACTCTGGATCGACCAGATCGTCCGGGTGGGGCGTACATTCAGCTATAGTGAATCCGGCCCAGTGGGTCGACTGATGGGCAAGAAGGCGACTTTTCTGATCGCTTCTGGTGGCGTCTATAGCAAGGGTACTCCGATGGCACCTTACGATTTCGTCGAGCCCTATCTCCGCGCGGTCTTCGGCTTCCTCGGCGTTGACAAAACAGACTTCATCGTCGCGGGAGGCGCGGCCGCGGTGATGTCTGGCAAGGTTGATCGCGCCACTTTCCTCAAGCCGTTCGATGAAACTATCGAAGCGCGCTTCAAGCAGACCTAGCCTGAGCCGTGTGCCTAGGTTAACTGCCGTTAGGGCCTGTTAACACTACGCTCAAAAAATTCTGCAACCCTGAAAGGGTTGCCATGAGGCCGCCAAGCTTAAGAGGTGACGCGTTGAATATTAGTGTGAACAGGCCCTAGCATAAGGAGCATACGTGCTTCCTACTTAAAAATTGGCCACCAGGACGGGGTGCTTCACTGCGCGGACGTTAGTGTTTGGATTTGTTGGCCTCGTTTTCATAAGCTTTAAGAATCGACACAATCATTGGGCCAAATTTTTTCTTCAGCTCTTGGCAGCGCGACGAGTTTTTAAGTTCAACGCCCTGGCGTTCGCTACGAATGAGGCCCGCTTCCCGAAGAGTCTTGAAGTGCTGCGACAGCGTGGACTTGGGAAGCTTCAAGTTGCCATTGGACAAAAAGGCGGCGCAGTTCATCGCGCACTCAGCCCCGACCAATTCTCCGTAGATGCGAACCCGGACAGGGTCGGAGAGGGCATAAAGAATGCCCTGCACGGTTATTTCCTGCAGAGACGGATGATAGAGGGGCCGCATAAAAAGAATGTATCACCATTTGACAAGATAGTCCATTAGTTCGACGTTACGGAACTAAAGAACTGATTTGCTAACTAAAAACATCGGTTCAATCGCAAACACAACGAGTCTCAACATGGAGAAAATCATGCAAACATTAACAGGAACAACGACGGGCAGGTTGAACGGAAAAATTGCAGTTATCACCGGCGGCACGACGGGGATAGGGCTGGCTGCGGCAAAGCTATTCGTCAGGGAGGGTGCCTATGTCTTCATCACAGGTCGTCGCCAGAAGGAACTCGACGAGGCCGTGAAGGCGATCGGCAGCAATGTTACGGGTGTTCAGGGAGACGTTGCAAACCTGGCCGACCTTGATCGTCTCTACGAGACCGTCGGCAAAGTGAAAGGGCGAATCGATATCGTTTTCGCAAATGCCGGCACTGCTGAATTCGCTCCCTTGGAAAAAATCACCGAGGAGCATTTCGACAAGCTATTTGAGATCAATGTAAAGGGAACCCTGTTCACAGTCCAAAAGGCGTTACCGCTCCTGAATGATGGTGGCTCGATCATTCTCACGGGCTCTATCGCGGGTATCAAAGGTACTCCCGCCTTCGGTGTCTACGGCGCGACCAAGGCTGCCATTCGCTGCTTCGTGCGAGCCTGGACTGTGGAACTGAAGGATCGTCGCATCCGGTCAAATGTACTGAGCCCGGGGCCGGTCGATACACCCATTTTGGCAGGGCAGCCTCCGGACGCTATTGCACGGATCGTATCCACCATCCCGATGGGGCGCATGGGAGAGCCCGAAGAAATCGCCAAGGCAGCACTTTTCTTGGCCTCGGACGATTCCAGTTTCGTCACCGGCACCGAACTGTTCGTCGATGGAGGCAGAGCGCAAATCTAACTAACAAACAACCCTACAAGACAAAGAAAGAAGAAACATATGAGCTCTAACTACGGACAAAAATTGGCAGGTAAAGTCGCGCTGGTTACTGGCGGATCGAGAGGCATCGGCGCAGCAATTGCCAAGCGACTGGCAGCCGACGGGGCAAGTGTGGCGATTACTTACACCAAGGGCGCGGACGCCGCCGCTTCGGTTGTTAAAGCGATTGGAAGTACCGGCAAAAAGGCGATTGCAATTCAAGCGGACGCCGCCGATGCCAAGGCCGTCACGGCCGCGGTCGACAAGACTGCCGCGACCTTCGGTCGCCTGGATATATTGGTGAACAATGCAGGCACGGCCCTTCCGGCGCCCTTCGAACAGGCCACTCTGGAAGACATGGACCGCGTGATTGACATCAACATTCGCGGCGTATTTGTCGCGACGCAGGCGGCGTTAAAACACATGGGAGATGGCGGTCGCATCATCATGATCGGCTCGGCCGTGGGCGAACGCGTGATGGTGCCCGGCTTGGTGCCTTATGCGGCAACAAAGGGAGCCGTGAAAATCTTTACCCAGGGATTGTCCCGTGAAGTGGGGAGCCGGGGTATCACGGTCAACAACGTCCAGCCCGGCCCCATCGACACCGAGTTGAACCCCGCTGCAGGTGAATGGGCGGTACCCCAGAAGGCCCAGACCGCACTCAATCGCTATGGCCATGTTGACGACATCGCCGCGATGGTGGCATTCGTCGCCGGTCCGGAAGCGTCTTACATCACTGGTGCGAACCTGACCGTCGATGGCGGTATGAACGCCTAATCGCATCTTCAAAACGACGCTGGACCGAACGAAGCCGCATTCGTGAATCAAGTTGATGCTACCCCCGGCCATGCACCGATGCGCATAACGAAGCTTTTGCATGAATATAGAGAGGAGGTGAGAATCGCCCACATGCATTAACGAAAGGTTCTTGAAAAGGCAGTCCAGCCCTAAAATCCAAGGCAATTCTCCCGGCCAACATTGGCTATCTGAGAAGACAGCTCGCTTTTTTGGCCCCTTTACAAGGCACCCTCAACGGTTTCTCCCTCTATGAATCCAAGTGAATTTCTCAACCTACCTTCCTCCTGTAATATTCTGATCGTTGGCGGAGGCACCGGGGGAGTGGCGGCGGCATTGGCGGCGTGCGAAAGGGGCCAGCGTGTCGTCATGACCGAACCGACCGAGTGGATCGGCGGGCAATTGACCCAGCAGGCGGTGCCGCCGGATGAAAACCGTTGGATCGAGCAGGGAGGCGCCACCCGGCGTTACCTGCGCTATCGCCAGGAAGTGCGTGATTTTTATCGGCGTCATTATCCCCTCACGGCCACGGCCATGCGTAACTCCTGCCTCAACCCCGGCAACGGCAGCGTCAGCATTCTTTGCCACGAGTTCCGCGTCAGCCTCTCCGTGCTTGAGGCGATGCTGGCGCCTTACGTCGCCAGCGGTCACTTGTTCATTGCGCGGGGCTGCGAGCCGGTCCATGCCGAGGTTTCCGGCGACGTCGTCAAGGCCGTGACGTTCCGCCATGTCTCGGTCTCCGGGCAAAGACGGGTTGAGGCAGCCTACGTCATCGACGCAACGGAAACCGGCGATTTGCTGCCTCTGACGGGGACCGAATATGTGACCGGGTTCGAATCGCGTGACATGACGGGAGAACCTTCCGCCCGCGAAAAGTACGAGCCGATGAACATGCAGGCGATCAGCTGGTGCTTCGCCGTCGATCACCTCGAGGGCGAGGACCACGTCATCGATAAGCCGACCGATTATGATTTCTGGCGCAACTACGTCCCGGATCTGAAACCGTCCTGGGGCAGTCCGCTGCTGTCGTGGTCGGCAACGCATCCCCGCACCTTGAAATCGGTCGAGCGGGAATTTATTCCCAACCAGCAACGGTTCAATGGCTGCCAGAACCTCTGGACGTTTCGCCGCATCATCGACCGCTCTCTCTATACCGAAGGCTTTTATCCGAGCGACATCGTGCTGGTGAACTGGCCGCAGATCGATTACCTGCCCGGTTCCATCATCGATGTGACGCCGGAAGAAAAGGAAATGCATTTACGCGGCGCGCGCCAGCTTTCACTTTCGATGTTGTATTGGATGCAGACCGAAGCACCACACCATGGCGGTTCCTCCAAGAGGGGATTTCCTGGCCTGCGCTTGCGCTCCGACGTCACCGGCTATGGACCAGATGGCTTGGCCCTCCACGCCTACATCCGGGAGTCCCGACGCCTCAAGGCCCAGTTCACCGTTTGTGAACAGCATCTTTCGCTGGCCCTGCGAGGCAAGCACGGCTCCGAGCGCTTTGCCGACAGCATCGGCATCGGTCACTACAATATCGATCTTCATCCCTCCACCGGAGGCGACAACTATATCGATGTGGAAGCCTGCCCGTTCCAGATCCCCCTCAAGAGCTTGGTCCCGCTGCGCGTGCGAAATCTGCTGGCCGGCGCCAAGAACCTGGGGGTGACCCACATCACCAACGGCTGCTACCGGCTTCATCCTATCGAATGGAATATCGGTGAAGCCGCCGGAGCCCTCGCCGCCCATTGCGTGGCCGAAAACACCCAACCTCACGAAGTGACCGAGAACCGGAGCAAATTGAACGCCTTCCAAAGAGAACTTTCCCGCCAAGGTTTCGTCCTGGAATGGCCCGGCAATCCGGTTCCACTTAGTCTTTAATCCTAATGGTACGGCGCTCCTGCATCTCAATTGAGGCAGGTGTTTCCTTAAATCACTTCTAGATCATCGCGACTTCCCAATTTAGAAAAAGGCACATGAGGCTCGGCTTGATACCAGTAGGCGACTGACGCGATGTCATCCTGCAAGGGCAGATAGCGGCCCTCACTCCGCCAGCCGAGGGCTTGCATGGTTACCTTGAGATCCTTGCCGAAACGGATCGGGTCCATGATGTGAAATCGGTACATATTATGACGGTTGCCCATTCGGCCCATGGCCCGTCCCACTTGCGTGGCCGATGTGATGTCCTGGTAACCCAGATATGGCGCGGTATAGCCAGCGGTAAAACCCCACGCCCCGCCAAAGTAATCTTCCGTGCCGGTCCCGCAGATAGTCGGGAATTTCTTGTCGCCGTCGATAAAGGCCTTGAACTCACCCTCGCCCCACCAGCCATCCGAGTTCTGTTGCCACGCCATGAACGTGCCTACGTACTGACCCCGGCCCCGCACCCCGTCAAGAATGACATAGTCTTGTTTGTAGGGCAGCGGGTTCGAGCGCCGGAACTGGGCGTGAAAATAGGCGTCGCCTGCATCCACTTCTGTCAGCGTGTAGTTGATTGTGTAAAAGAAATGACAGCAGTCCTCCGGAGCGCGGTTTTCCACCGTCATCCTCGCGTGCTTGCGAAACGGCATTGGAAAGTAGCAATTAAATCCGCCCAACGGGTTTACATTGATCGGCAAGGCCACGATATTCGTCCGCGTCTTCCAGCCGTTGCAGAAAAAGTCGCCCAATGGAGCCTCCACGCTCGGCGTCTTTTCCCCATCCCAATAAATACGCAGGATTAGGTCGCGATAGCATTTCGGATCGACCGTGATCCAGATGTGTTGAATGACGCCGGGACCTTTCACGTCCATCAGCGTCGTGGTCGATTCCTTGGGAAGAGCGATGCACGGACGCACCTTCCAGGTCTGCCCCAGATCGCGGGCGCAAGCATTGGGCCCCTCCCATTTCTGGCCGATTTTTGTCACTTCGGATTGCGGCTTTGCGTCGACTTCGGCCATTCCGCCCCTGCCCTTTTCGCCGTAGACGTTCTCTGCCGTAATCGAACGGGTGACCGCGCTGGACAATTTCATGATGTTACCAAGACTCAGGTTCGTTCCGTTGAAAGATGAGTCGTTGGTTTTCATGCTCTATCCAATCGTACAGGTTTGCGGCTTAATAGAGGCATTCCGCCAAATATCCGGCAAGGGCGGTGTAGCGTTGGGTAGAGCGAAAATCGGCTATTTTCTTGCGATCGACTTTCAATGCCTTTTCCCATAAGCGCTGCAAATTGGCGACGCTGGTATGCAGGATATCGGAGATGTCCTCCTGCCGATCGGTGCGCGGGGCCTTCACGTCAAAGGCCAGGATGCCTTCCCATTGAGCATCTTGAAGAACGACGCAGAGCGCGAGATCCTTGAGCGGCTCCATGTAGCCAAAGGGGAAATCCTGATCGTAACGGGTGGTGTCCTGCGAATTAAGATGGATGTGGAAAAGCTTTCCGGCCTCAAGACAGAGCTCGACGTCCCAGACATAATCCAAGCCGGCCATCCGACTGTGGGCCGTCTCGGGATTTAAGCCGAAGATAGGCTGCACCGCTGCATCCAGGCGACTGATGAGATAAAGGGCCTCGCCCACATTGCCGAGGTACATGTTGGCCCGGGGCTCATTCGGTTTCGGCTCGATGGCAAAGACAGGAGAATTTTTTCCATACTTTTCCAACGCGTAAGCACCCACGGCATTGAAGCCCTCAATCATGCGCCGGAATGAGTCCTGACCATTCTTGGCCAGGACGAAATCGAATCCTTCGCGTCCATTCCAGAAAACCATGATCTTGGATCCCAGTTCGACGGTGACATCGACGGCACGCTTGGCGTTTTCGAGTGCCAGCTTGCGCACGGCTGGATCATTGCTGGTCATCGCGCCGTCTTTGAAAACGGAGTCGGCAAAAAAGGAAGGCGTGTACATCCCCATTTCGAGACCGTGTTTCTCCATCAATTTTTTTGCCTTCGGCACATCGCTGACAGGAATCTCGACGTCGTGCGCCTCGATATAACTCATGCCAGCGTCAGCCAGCATGGGGATGCGATCAAGGATGGGAATTTCTTCCCGCGTTGGTCCGCCGAAAGGATCGCGTCCCGGACCCAAATTCCAAACTCCGGCCCCAAGGCCCTGCTTTCCCTTTTTTGATGAGATGATGATTTTATTCATGGATAAACGTTAGGATAAATCTACAAAAATTGAATGGCGATACTTGAGATTCGATCTCTTGGATCTTTTGACTTTTGCGAAAAGAACCGAATCTGGACAGCACGCCTTAACTCTTGCGTCTGGCACGCTGGAAGATGACGAGGAGAGCCAACCCACCGAGCATGAGGGCCCAGGTGCCCGGTTCCGGCACCGCTTCCACTTCCAGGTCGATGTTGAACCCACCCGAGCCATTGGAGACGAGCACGAGTTGGGAATTCGTGATTGGGTTATACGTGATGCCCGTGATCACATTGCCCGCAGTCAAGTCAAGGCCGCTGAAGACCGACCCGCCATCACCCGTTCCGCCGACCGAGCTGGTAAAGAGCGTATAGGTGGTGCCGTCCGGAATCCCCCCGACTCCCTGCAGGTTGAGCGTCAGCGACGTTCCGCTGAACAGGACAGTTGGCGTGCCTGCCAGCGCCAATTGATTGCCCTGGCCCGGGGTCGTCGTGCTCAGGTTGAACGTGAGGTTTGCGCCGCTGAACGTGGTCGTGCCGCTGGCCGTCACCGTCAGGATATCGGTCGTGTTGACGCCGCCATTGCCGACCTGCACATGGCCATTGATCGTGTTGGTGGTGCTGTTGATGAAGCCCGCGCCGCCCAGGGTCGCTCCGCTATCGACCTGCAACGCCCCGCTGCCCGTCGCCGAGCCCGTGAGGTTGTTGGCCAGCAGTTTGCCGCCGGCGATTTCCGTGCCTCCAGTGTAGGTACTGGCGCCGGAAAGAGTGAACGAGCCTGAGCCCGTCTTGACCAGGCTACCTCCCGCCGTAGTGCCATCCGACAAAACGCCGCTGTAAGTGGTGCTGTCGTTGTCGCCGCCCACGGTCAGGGCAACGGCCCCGACGGTTGCGTTATTGTTTGCCAGGGTGATGTTCTGGGCGCCTTTCAGTCCACCGAAGGTATAGGCCGTCTGGCCGGTGGTGGTACCGTTGCCGAACGTGAAAGATGCGCCGTAGTTGTTGTAATCGAGCGTAGTATTCTGGAGAACCAGACTGTTGGTCAACGCAACCAAGTCTCCCGCGGGGCCGTTCCCCTCAAAAGTCGTGATGCCTGAATAGGTGTTGGCCCCGGCGAGCACCGTGGTTGCCTTGTGAGTGCCCAAGGTAATATCCTCACCAATCGTTAAACCGCCCGTGCCCGTAATAACGCTGTTGATGGTCAAGACCTGACTGTCACTGACGTTGACGATGCCTTCCGTCGAGCCGAAGGCCAGCACACCATTCCCGGCAACCGCACCAATCGTCAGACTCTTTTGTACGGCGATGGCCCCACTGTTGATCGTCAGCGCGGTAGTATCGCCACTGGTTCCCGCTCCCAAGGTAATAGTGCTGGCCGCGGTTATCGACTGCAAGGCATTGACCGAGGTGGCCGTGCTCAAAGTCGTGTTGGCAGCGATCTTCGCATTCATCAGCGAAGTATTGGACGTCGCCAGCGCCGTTTCTTCCGTGGTGGTATTCAGCGCGCGCAGGCCGTTGGTGGAATCATAGGTGGCAAGACCGCCGTTCACAAACGCCCAGGGCAAAACACTCACTGTGCTTGATCCGGCGGAGCCGCCGCCGCCGGTCAAGGAAGGGGCGGCAGTAAAGACGATGTTGGCTACGTTTGCGGTCGCGCTGGTAATCGAAGCCCCGCCCACTGTCCCGCTTGAGGCAGCAACAAATTCCGTACCTGCGCTGCGCGTCACGCTATCGAATACTACTTCCAGGTTCGTCGCAACATTTGGAGCGAAATTGCCCCGCAGCTCACCCGCAGTCAGAGTCAACGCTCCAAATTCGTCCTCGGTATTGCCACCTACACTACCGGTGTCAGTGAAATTGGACCCGTTGGTGTTAAATGAACCGTTATAGGTCAGCGACGCAGAACGCTGGACTGTTCCGGGATTCTGACTTGCCCCGGTAACCGTGAAGGCGGTGTTCACGTTTGCTCCCGCACTCCCGATGGTGACCGCTGAGTTTCCCACGGACCCGGCCGGTTGCGTTAGCGAGCCGCTGTCACCCAAGGTCAGGCCACCATTGAGGACCGTCGTCGTTCCGGTGTAGATATTCGTATTCGTAAAAGTCTCTGTATCGGTACCGACCTTGATCACCGAGCCTCCCCCGCTGAGGGCACCGGAATAAGTTACACTTTGGGTATCACCGATCGTCAACGCGACGGCATTCGGCGTGCCCGCGTTATCCTGCAAGGCCACATTGCCAGAGCCTTGAACGTTGCCGAGTGTAAAGGCGTGACCGCTCACCGAGGAATCGAAAACAAGCGTGCCACCATTTACGCCCACCGCAGCGTTTTGCAAGGCCAACTGATTGGTCAGGAGAATCGTGCCGCTCGAAAGATTTGTCGTCGCGCCAGATGTGGTGGGAGTACCGAAGGTATTGGCGCCAGCCAGGGTCAGCGTACCCGTGCCGGAATAGCTCAAGCCAAGATTTGACCCGGATGTGACCACATCGCCGATAACAATGTTTCCGGCCCCATTGATGGCAAGATTATGCGCCGCCAAGCTAAAAGTGCTGCCAGAAAAGCTCGTCGTACCCGTGTTATTTATCGTCAGGGTCTCATTGGCCGCCGCAGTAAGGGCAAAAGCGCCGCTGAAGGTAATATTGCTCGTACCATTGACCGCGCCCACTCCGGCCATATTTACTGCATTAGCGACAGTATTTCCAGGTCCGCTCAAGTCGACGGACGCTCCCACTCCTCCCCCATTCAAAGTCAGTGTCCCGGTACCAAGAGAGGTATTTGTACCCAGAAGGATCGTCCCGCCGCCCCCAGCCGTAACACCACCGGTAAAGGTGCCAGCGCCCTCCAAGGAAAGCGTTCCACTGTTTGAATCCAGGATGCTACTACCGGCGAAAGCCCCATCCGAAGTCGTACCGGTAATCGTCGTGTTGCCCGACCCAGCGAAGACGAATGTCCTGGCAGCAGTAGATCCAGCAGTGGTCAGAACGAAATCACCAAAAGTTGTTCCGCCCGTATTATTGATGACAAGGACTCGGCTTCCAGCTCCAGTCTGAGACAAGGTACCCGTGAAGGTAATACTGTTTGAGCCACCTATGGTCTCCGTGCCGGCACCATTAGCAGTGACGCTGTTTGCCATGGTCACGGCGGTCGAGGCCGAAAGAGTTACATTAGTTCCTGTCCCACCCGAGAACGAGATTCCCCCGGTTCCCAGCGATCCATTATTTCCCACAACCAGCGTACCGCCCGCCGTCGTCGATCCCGTCAACGTCGTCCCTCCCGTGTAGTTATTGGCCAGGCTTAGATTCAGGGTCCCGCCATTGACCATGACCAAGGTCGTGCCCGATATCGCATTCGTCGCAGTTTCGTTCGTCGTGCCACCCGTCGTTTCCAACTGTCCCACGCCGATCGAGTCGGCGCTGTTAAAATTCGCCGTCCCACCTGTAATCAGCCATCCCGACACCGGGTTCGTTCCCGTGTTTTCGGTCATCGTACCCGTAAAATTAAGCGTACCGGCGTTAAGTTGATAGAGGTGACCGCCACTACTGATGCCTCCGTACGTACCGGTCATGTTGACCGTGCCGTTAGTTTTGATATCGATGATACCGGTCGCGGAACTCGCCCCACCGGTAAAGTTGAAAGTCGAATTGGCGTTGTCGAGGGCCGTATTACCGACGGTCAAGACAGCGCTGCTGCTGGCCAGACTCATAAAGCCGTTAATGGTGAGCGTTCCGCTGTTATTGACCTGAAAGCTCATGCTGCCATTAGTGGTAATCGGAGCATTGATCGTCAGGCTGTTATTTCCCGCGCCATCCAGAAGGATGCCCATGTTACCGACACCATCCAGCGTTGCTCCACCAGCGATCTTCAGGCTTCCGCTTCCAGTGCTTCCGATGGTGACCAGCCCGCTGTTTCCGGTTGTTGTGCTGCTTCCGGTAACCCATATCCCTTGAGCATTCGTAAGCGCAGTAGAAACCGAGGGTTGATTCGTAAACGGAGAATTGAACACAGCGCTGGTACCCGTTCCGGTAAGCACACCTCCGCTCCAATTGGTAGACACACTCCACGACCCCGACGTCGTCCCGGTCCAAGTCGTTTCCGCCGTGTCTGCCGCCCGGGCCGAATTTCCAACGCAGGAAGCGAGAGCGACGAGGAAAAGAATTCGGAAGTGTCGGATGGACTTTACGTTTTGAACGAAGCGGATCAAAAATGCAGGGGTCTGTTTCATGATTATGATTCCGATATGTGTTTCTTACCTGGCGATCGTACTGCCAACTAATGGCTCTTCTTCCTTCGCCATGGGAAGCTTTCCAAGGAGAGAACCTGTCATAGTTGTAATGTAGGCAATGCTATTAATACTCGGCAAGGGGATCGACATGCACATCGGTGCGCGCCCTGAGCCAGGCTGTAATCCGATTTTATTTAGGCTCAAATCTCTCTAAGAAGAGCTAATCAAGTACAAAAGGCGGGGCATCCTTGCGGCGCGGATGAAGAAGATTGAGCGGCGTTTAGGCAGTCTCCGCTATCCCCAACCGGATGAGATTCTCCTCCGGTGCGCCGAGACGCCATAGTTGCTCGACAATGCGGCAGACAAAATGGGCTTCGAGTTTGGGGTCATTGATAGCCGGGCTTTCGGGTGTGCAAGGCAATGCAAGGAGCAATATTTGCCAAGTATTTCGCAAGAAGTGCCATGGTTGTCGCCCCTGCTTTATGCTGAGATTTCCCGCATGACCTCTCCTGCCTCGGCTTCTGACCCCGTGCGTTTCGCTTACGTTGGCTGTGGGTTTGTTGGCCAGACGATCCATATTCCTAATTTTGCCTCCCTGCCAAATTGCCGGTTTCTCGCCCTCGCCGAGGTCCGTCCCGAGTTGGGACGCGAGGTGGCCGCGCGTTACGGGATTTCCAAAGTTTATCGCTCACACGAGGAAATTGCCGCCGATCCGGATATCGAGGCCGTCGGTGTGTCGGGCCCCTATTCGCTCCAGGGCAAGATCGCCGAGGATCTCCTTCGGGCTGGCAAACATGTCTTCATGGAAAAACCGATGGCGGTTTCGATGCGTCGCGCCGAATCAATGCTGGAAGTGGTCCGGAACGGCTCCGCCCGCCTGATGGTCGGGTACATGAAACGCTATGACACCGGAAATCTTCTCCTTAAAAAACACCTTGAGGCGTGGCGGGCCAGCGGCGAATGCGGGCGTCTCCTGTTCGCCCGCAACCACGGGTTCTGCGGGAACTGGCTCTATGGCGGCGATCCCAATGTTCCTTTTTCCCAATCGTCCGCGCCGCAGCCACCTGCGCCGGATGAGTGCCCGGACTGGCTTCCCGCCGATCGCCGTCCCTCGTACCTCGGCTTCCTCCAACAATGGACCCACAACATCAATCTCCTCCGCTTTTTTCTTGGCGATGATGGGGGCAAGACCCGGTTGGTACAGGCGCATCTCGATCCCGATGGCATGACTGGACTGACTGTGCTCGAGATCAACGGCACTCGCGCCGTCATTGAAAGCGGCATGACCAAATTCGACGGCTGGGACGAACATACCCAAATTTATTTTGAGGGAGGATGGTTGAAGACCTCCGCCCCACCACTCGTGCAAAAGGAAATTCCCGCTTCCGTTGAAATTTATCGGTCCAATCATGACGGTTGTCCCGCCAGTATCGTGCAGGAACTTCCCACACCGTCGTGGTCCTATCGTGAGGAGGCCAAGCACTTCCTTGCCTGCATCAGGTCGGGCGAGGCCTTCCGGTCATCTGCGGAAGACACTTTAAATGATGTCCGTATTTTCGAAGACATTTACCGTCAGGTGACCGCGTCTCGTTAAACACCGCCTTTCTTCGTAAAGCGGCCAACTGATTCAATGCTCCTTCACTAGCCCCGAGCGGGTTCGATCATGGTGGCGCGGCATTTGGCGGAACAGGCAGGCAGTCCGGATTCGTGGTCGATGACCTGCTGCAAGTGGCGCATGCGCTCCTGACTGGCCGTGTGACGCATCAACTCCGAGTGAGTCTGGTCCAGCCAGAAGCGGTCGGCGCTGTTGATGAAGTCTTCCAAGTCAACGATCTCCGCTGAAGTATTGGCGCGACGGCACATGTTCAAGGTGAACATTCGACGGAAACCTCCACCGCCAAATGAAGCGTGCATGATGTTGTGATTGAAGATCAGCAGGTCGCCCGGATCGGTTTCCAAAACCTGGGCAGGCATCTCGCGAGGATGAATGCCGTACAGCTCTTCCGCTTTGCCGGGATGACGGCACTCCCACTTGGTGTCGATATGATGAGAGCCAGGGACGACGCGCAGCGCGCCTGTGGCAGCACGTACCGGATCGAGATAGAACGCCATCTTGATGTACTTGCCGACCGTATGAAAACCATCGGTGTGCCAGGAGGTCTCGCCCGTATAGTAATTGCCATCCCCTCCAAGATAGTTGAAGTCCTCACCGATCAGCGCCTTGGCGGTAGCCACGATCACGGGATGGTCCAACAGGGTGCAGAGTTTTTCGCGCTGGTCGATGAAAGGAACAATGCAGGACCGCTTGGTTCCATCGTGAGCGACTTTGCGGTCGATGAAGACCTGCTCGAATTCGGAGATGATCCAATCGATGTCCTTGCGAAAAGCCTGGGCGAGTTTCAGGTAGCCGTAGTTCTCAAAGAACCGGACTTGTTTGTCGGTGATTTGCATGAAGCGCAGTCTTACTTGGATTGGACAAAATAACCATGGACGGAGTTATCGAAATCATGTCGTATCTTACTATTCTTTGCCATGGCCTCCACGACGCATGAGTTCCTGAACCTGATCGAGAAGAACCTTCGCTTCGAATATGAATCGGGCGAAAGCACCTTGGTAAAATATCCACATACTACCGGCTGGCGGATACTTCCGGTCCTGGTCGTAGCCCAACTCAACTATGCCGCCACCGCCGAGTTCAAGGAGAGCAAGACGGTAAGAGTCGAAGCGGGTCAGACTGTTTCGCTCGCACCCGGTCTGGCACATAACCTCACCCGGACGACACGCGGCACGAGTTACAGCCATTGGTCTCATGTGCAATGTGAAGTCTTTCCAGGAGTACCCCTCTTTTACCTGGTCGAGCCACCGCTGATCATCCGGGGAAGTCAGTCGCGTAAAATTGGTCGGATCAACCACGAATTGGGTGAGATTTCCGCCGGGAAGCGTTCCCTGACATCACTTTTGAAACGGCAGGCGCTCGGTTGGGAGTTGATTTCGACGCTTCTTCAGTCCGTTGCCTTCAACGAAGATCGTCTCGACCTCATTCGTCATGCTTCCCGATTGACTCCAGTACTGGCTTATATTGAGGAAAATCTGGCCAAGCCAATCAGCCATGATCTGCTGGCGCGAACCTCCTGTCTGTCGCCGTCGCGCTTTCATTTCCTCTTTCGCTCGGCCCTGGGTTCCGCGCCCTATGAGTATGTCCAAAAAATGCGGTTGAAGAAGGCCCAGGAGTTACTGATCCGCACGGACAAGTCGATTGCCGAAATTGGCCGGGAAGTGGGGCATCCCGACCCCTACCATTTCAGCCGGACATTCCGGCGCAATGTCGGATTGTCTCCGGCCAACTACCGAAAGCAAATGACCTTCCGTTCGTTCTGAAAGAGGCTGGGCAGCCTCCTAAAAAGCCTTGCTCCGGATAAACTGAAGACCTTCTTCGCAAAGCGCATCGGCATCATCGAAAAGATCGCGCCAGACCTTGGTCGCGGCGGCCAGTTCGGGCAGAGTCCGCCCGAAGGCCTCGATGACCAACCAGCGATCATAGTTGATTTTCTTCAACGCGGCAAAAGTCTCATCCCACCTGACCTGACCTGTTCCAGGAGTGCCGCGATCGTTCTCACTGATGTGGACATGCTTCAACCGGCGGTGAATTGCCGCGATGAGCGTGGTTGACTTCTCCTCGATCTGGGCATGAAAGGTGTCCCACATCATGCCACAAGCAGGATGGTCGATGGCATCGACAAAGGCCATTGTGTCGGCAGCGGTCGTGAGAAAATAGTTCTCGAATCGGTTGAGATATTCGATGGCCAGCTCAACCTTCACTGAAGCCGCGTATGGGGCGATCTCACAAAAGAATTCGATGCCGCGCTGACGTTCGTCGCTGGTCGGCCCCGTGCCCGAAAAAGCACCAAGCGCGGAATGAAGCGGGCCGCAGAGGACCTCGACACCGGACTCTCCGCAGCGGTCGAGCACCCAACGTAACCGATCCTTTGCCGCCTGTCGGACTTTGGCATCGGCACTGATGGGGTTCGACTCGGGACTCATCACCGTTACGGCTGTAACGCCCAAGCCGTGATCACGCAGAACACTGCCGAGTATCTTGTACTCCCCCGATGTTCCCTCGAAGACAGGAATCTCCACTCCGTCATAGCCCATCTTTCGCAGACGCCCCAGGAGAGGATGGTGAGATTCATCGACCTTGGTGGTCCAGAGCAGTAAGTTCATTCCGATTTTCATCTATATCTCCAAGTAATGGTTTGGGTTCACATAATGACCGGCATTTCGATCATCCCCTCACCTTCATTGAAGTAAACGGCAAGGCCTTCTTTTCCCGGAGCGACCACGTCCAATCGCCCGGTTCCACGGAGATCGCCCACGGCAAAGGAAATTCCCAAGCCATGACCCGTGCCGATCGGACCGAAATCAACCACCTGCTTGGCGAAACATTCGCCGGTCCATTTGAAAATATACCAGCCGAAGGCATCAAGGACGCCTGGCTCGTTGTGGGGATGCGAACGAAATCGCTTGCCCGTGATCAACTCACCCTGCCCGTCGCCATCAATGTCCACCCATTGCATGTCATGATACTGGCTGCTCAGGGGATCGATGAGATGCTCCTTCCACGTTCGACCGCCGGAAGCATCGACGATTTGCTCCCACCAGGAAAGACCGTAGCCGTGCCCGTTACCCACGATGAGTTCGCTCTTTCCATCATTGTTTAAATCAACGACCAGAATCGGGATGCCTGCCATCGGCGGCAGCGTAAATTCCGGATGCCATATCCATTCGCCTTCATAAGGATTTTCCGGCGCTTCAAGCCAGCCGTTGTTGAAAATGAAATCGCCGCGTCCATTGCCGGTGACATCACCAAAGCCGAGACCATGACCTTGTTTGTCGTTCTCGCGGCCTTTGAATTTGAGTTTATGCACCGCGAATTTTCCCGTCGCCTTGCCGGAACTGTCGCGGATTAATTTCAACACGACCAAAGGTGCTCCCGGTGTATTAGCGACGTATTCGAGTTCGCCGTCACCGTCCACGTCCCATGCGCGGGTTGTTTCCAGATGACCGACCTCGGCGATGTCATGTTCCGTCCAGAGTTTGCCCCCGACGCCGGGATTTTCGCGCCAACGCACCGTTTTGCCCCAATAACCGCCCGTGATGAAATCGATTCGACCATCGCCGTTGACATCGACCGGAATCGTTGAGAAATCGTCGAAGTAATCTCCCAGCGGATCGAGATGGCAGAGGCGATATTGTTTCTTGAAATCGGGCCCCTCGTACCAAAAGGCGCCGCTCACGATGTCGGGAATGCCGTCTCCGTTGACGTCAAAAATCCCCGCCGATTCAAACCTCTCCGCCGACAGGACCACTTTGCGAAATTGTATCGCCATAATTAGATTCCTTTCAAAAGCCGGATGTAATCCCTCGCGATGTGCAGGTCCTGCAAGGCCTCCGGGGCCAGACAGGGAACTGGCGCCTCGCCGCGCACCGCCTTGATGAAATTGAACGCCTGATTTCTCATCGCGTGGATCCAGGGCATTTCGGGTAAAAGCGTAACCGGTGTCGCCCCATTGCCGGGGTCCCTGAAGATCGTGACCCGACCCGGCTGATTGCAGACCAGCGGGGCAGGAAGCTCCAACTTGACATAACCGCGCTCGAACGTCGCCAACGCCGCCTCGTGCCACGCGAGGGTCGTGGTGTACGGATTCATCTCGATCACGCCGGGAATGCCGCTTTCGCTCTGCGCGACGAAAAGGACTTTGGCCGGATCGGCGTAAGTGACCTTGTAGTCTTCGCCAAAGAGATGACGCAGAAGATTGACCTGGTGAATGTAGTAATTAACGAACTCGCCATATTCATGGTTGGTCGCCTTGTCCATGTCCTCAGGTGCCGGGTCCCAGGAAAGGGGCCCCGGGGACTCGGACGAATTGATATTATCGTTGAAGCCGCCCGCGATCCAATCGCCCGGCGGCATGGTCACACGGAGATAACGGAATTTGCCCAGCTCACCGCTTTGCTTCAGGCGGTCAATTTCGGCCTTGGCATAAACCGTGGCAGGATCGCTTCTCTTGTGATAGCCGACCATCAGCCACGTTTTGTTTTCCTCCAATGCCTTCACGATTTTTTCGGCGACAGCAATGCTGGCCGCAATCGGTTTCTCGCTGAGGAGCGGGACGTGGGCCTTCGCCAATTCGGGAATCAGGATGCCGTGGCGGGCAAATGGCTGACTGACGACAAGCGCATCGACTTTTTCTTTCGCGAGCAACTCCTCGTGGCTGCGATAGACATTTGGAATACCGTAGCGCGCTGCCACGCGGTCCCCGACTTCGGGACGCAATTCCGCAAGGGCGACGATTTCGCACTCTTCGTGAAGACTCGCATAGTTGCGCAGGTGGGCTGCCTGCCCCATGCTGCCGACACCGATAAATCCAATCCGAATACGTTTTTTTGCTGAGCCTTCCATTTCGCTTATACTAACGGCCTTGCTGCTTGCCGGGAATGGATGCGCTTGCTACATTCTTGTCAAAAATTGCCATGCGGCTGATTGATTATCAAATTTATGGCACGGGAGCCATTCAGCCCAGTCCAAGTTGGCACATGGATCCTCATTCTCATACCTTTCATGAAATCATCGTCATCATGGAAGGCCGTCTCCTCTTAAAATCAGGTGATCGGGAAGTAACGGCTGTTCCGGGCGATATTCTTTTTTACCGTTCCGGCTTCGTCCACGAGGAAACGTCCGATCCTCAAATTCCCGTCGGCACCCTTTTTATTGGATTCGAGACAGGTGATTTATTGCCCTGGCTCCCTTTGCATCTGCACGACGCCAGGGGGCGTGTCCGACAACTGATCGCGTGGATCATCGATGATGAAGGGACCCGGCAGGCACCCGAAATGAGGAGGCCTCTTTTCGAGGCCCTTTTTGGAGAACTGCGCCGTCTCTGCGATGCCCCTCCCGATCCATGGCTGGAGGATTTGCTCGCCTTCATTCGCAAAAATCTGACCCGCCCCCTGACCTTGGACGATCTGGCCCGTCGCGGAAAAATGAGCAAGTTCGCCTTTGTCCGAAAATTCAAGCGCCTTTGCGGACGAACACCCATGGAAGAGTTGCGGCTCATTCGTCTCGATCGGGCGCGAACGCTCCTCCTCACCTCAAACCTGCCGGTGAAAGCGATTGCTCCTCTCGTCGGCATTGGCGACGAATTTCAACTCTCCAAGCTCTTTCGCAGCCACTTCAATATTCCTCCTCGCAGCCTCAGGATGGGACATCGAAGTTCAGCTTGATCCACCGCGTTTGGAAAACTTTTCAAACGCGTTCGATCCTTCTTCTGTCACTTGGCAGGTGCCGTGCCGGAATCGGCTGGGGCCGCGACGATGAGTGGAACGAGCGCCGCCCTTGCTCCGCCAAAACAGGGGCGCGCATATGTATCTTCAGGATGGATCACCTGTTCGTCGGTGCCACGGATTTCCAGCAACTGCCGTGGAAAATCAGGGGTCATCGTGTTATCAATGGTGATGTAGCTGGCAGAAAACCGGGAGTTATCGACCTTGAAAGCGGGGTCGTCGTTGGGCGGTCTCACGGGATAGAGGATGGCACCGAGAACTTCGGTTTCGGCTCCTTTGTCCGATTCGATTTGGATTCCGGGCCTTTCCGTCTTGAATCCCAAAATCCAGAGCTTCGATCCGACATTCAGCACCTTGGGTGAAGCGTTGCCTTCGGGATCGAGTTGGCGCGCCCAAATCTTTTGCCCCGGATGATCGAAGAACCAGCCGTTGCCGACACCGGTTTCGACGTAGAGATCGCCCGCGCCTTCTGTGCTGTGATAGCAAATATCGGACGAAATATCACGCAGGACCAAGGTCTTCTTCGTATCTTGTTGAAATCCGAAACAGGTTATTTTTCCCGCCGCACCGGCGACGGGTTGGGTAAGAATACAACTGAACTCGATATCATCGCCAACGATATCGGACACTTTGAAAATGGGCGGACCGTAATCGCTTTTGATACTGCTCGGAGAAGGAGGCGGAGGCTGGGGGGGCAGTGGAGTGACGGGTGCCACGGGGCCACCCGCCGCTGCAGCATCGGTCGATGCTACAGTCGGTGCTGGCGCGGGCGGTGGGGTTGTCGGCTTAGGCGGTGGCGGCGGCGGCATCTCCGACGCCGGTGTGTCGAACGCTCCTCCGGCCATCGGACGAAGGACGGTGCCCAGCCCCAATACCCGGCGGATGCTTCCATGGAAATTGAGGGTATGACCGACCATGTACTGCCCAGGAATAAAATAAAAGGTCGTCTTGCCCTCTGTCGCCGCTTCATCGATGGCCGCTTGGATGGCATCAGCTTGGTCCGCGGGTCCCGAATCGGGCTTGGTCTTATTTCCAACGCTGTACCAATGGCTGAAGTCATTGTCCTCGAAGAGAGGCGTCTCGCGAATCTCAAGCCCGAGGGATGTTTTCTGAGACGAAGGAAATCCTTTGTTCGTGATCACCGGATGAGACGTATATTCGGTGATGTTCCCGCCTGGCGCATCGGGACTGCCGTCCTTGACCGTATTGGCCACGGCATTGCTATAACCTTGGACTTCAATATTTCGCAGGAAGAGTCCTCCACTATTTTGGACAGCCGGAGTCTTGGCGTCGCCGCCTAGGAATTTTGAATCGACAGCCACAACCAATCCTCCCGCAGTTTTATTGACGATGGCAGGAACGGTGTTTGTGCTCTCTAAATCACGGATAAAGGCGCCGTTATCCATATTCTCGAATCCGGCCTCACGCTGGTTCTTGAGAATCAAGTGCTCGAAGGTGAGACTATACTCCATATGGGTGAGAAACACCCCAAACTGAAACCCATCGACTTCCAGATTCTTCACAAATGCAGGACCAGGCCACGCACGAGGCATGATCAATCCCGCATACCCCGAACCCTCGGCCGCACGAATCGTCACATCGTGTATTTCTCCGTTATTGCTGGCGAGATAATCGATGCCTGAAGCGCCCGGATTTCCCGCGCCGACATCGAGTGTCATATTAACGATGGAGTTTTGATAGGCGTCATTGCCATGAACGCCGATGCTCTCGGTCTTGATCATAGGCTTCCATTTCGTGGGGTCCTGAAAGGCAGTCAGATTATCGTCCAGCTTGATGATCGTCTTGTCCCGACTCTGGCCGATCCACATAAGACGGTGAATCGAGACCATCTTTCCCGCCTTGTCCATGCCGACCGTATCGAGCGTATCGGAAATGCGATACGTCCCATTGGGAAAATAAAGCGTCTTTTGCCTGAGGGCCGGGAAACCGCCATGCCAAAGATCGACCATCGCCGCCTTCAATTTTGCGGTGACATCTTCCTTGCCGGTATTGTCGATGCTGTAGGGAGCCTTGGTCACATCGACGAAATAATAGGGCCGAAAAACGTCGTCGGGATAAACCAGTTCCTCGGCTTGAAGTGGAACAAAAAGCACGCCGACCCCCGCCATGATCCTCATCAGGACCGTCGAAAGTTGATTGCACTGATAGGAAAAGAAACGTCGAGATGTCATCACGATTTTCATTGTGCATGGATGGTCCGGCTGAACAAATTGATAGGGACGCACATCGGTGCGCAAATTACTTAGAATGATCCTTCCGATAGGCCTGAGAAGTATTTTTCCCTGCGTCGCGCGCTTCGTAGCCGCGCTCGTAAGAGCGTGGTCTCATTCCCCCACCGCCTTACGGCGGCGGCTACGACGGCATTGTGCAAATTACTTCTTCGAACTGGCGCTCATCTTTTGTTCCCATTCTTCCAATTGCTTGCGCAACTCGACCTTGGGCAACGCCGCCGCCCCTTGAGAATGCCGTTCCAACAGGCAGACTTCACCGGGCGCGAGGGAAAAATTCCAGGTATTGCCGTCCGAGACATCGGAGCCGAGTAATCGACAAGACGGACGGGACGCCGCTTTGAGAAGCCGCATCTCTTCCGGCGAAAGCGTTTGCGGGCTCCCCAAGTCTTTCCACGTTTCCCAAGCGCTCCCCTGCCCTGCGGCAATCCGCGACTCGATGACAACCACAGGCCCTTGCGCGAAGGGCATTTTCAATTTGCCCGTCCAGGCTTTTTGTCCGACTTCAGGAACGATCCGGTGCCAGAGAAGAACGCGAAGATGGTCACCTTCCTGCGTGGCGATGCTGCCGCAGCCGGGCGGGAGAATTTCGTCAGCCTCCGCCGGAAGAACGGCGCCGCGCAAGCGATTGAGGAATTCAAACGCATGGAAGGTCGACTTGGGTAGACCGTTGATGGTGACCAGACCGTATGTGCAGGAGAACTCCGCGTGTGGTGTTCCACACTCCTCGAAAAGATCGCTGGCGACCCACCAACAAAGAGTGTCGCAGGCGTCGTCCAACGCCACGCAGGTGTCGCACACAATCGCCGCTCCCACGAGACTGTCGACGGAGGTGTTATCGACCCACGTAACGTTGTCCGTGGAATCGGTTGAGAGAGAATTCCATTCGGTCCAGTGGATTTCAAGATCGGGACGTGCCGACTTGGCCACATCCTTTTGGACCTGCTTCACTGTGTCGGCAAAAAATTGTCCCGGAGCATGAGGGCTGCCCTTGCGGTCGGTGAAGGTGACGTATTCATCCTGCGGATAAAGATGGGTGCTGACGAAATCGAGTGGAATACCGTTCTTGTGCGTGTGCTCGATGATGTCCGAGATCCAGTTAGCCTTCGAGCTGGCGGGACCACCGACTCGAAATGTCGGCGAAATCCTTTTCAGCGCCCGGGCCGATGCTTCGTAAAGCAGCCAGTATTCCTCTTTCGTGCCGGTCCAAAAACCGGAGAGATTGGGCTCGTTCCAGACTTCAAAATACCACTGCTCGACCTCGGCCAGTCCATATCGGTCCACGAGATGGCGGCCAAAAGCTTCCACCAATTGTTCCCACTCTCCATAGTCCTTCGGAGGAGTGACGTTCATCTTCCAATCGAAGATCGTCTCCGTTCCCGAGGCCAGTTCGGAAGGCATCGGGTTGAGTTCGACAAAAGGACGCAGTCCCATTTTCAACAAGGCGTCATAAACCTTGTCAACCTGATGCCAGCGAAAGGCCAGCGAACCGTCGTCCCGGCGTCCCACGACGCCCATTTCATCGTGAAACAGACCGTGAAAGCGACAGTAGCGAAAACCAATCTCACGTTGGACGTAACGCAAATGTTCCAAGACATCTTCACGCAGCAATTCATAGGCGCGTCCGACTGCGATGGCATTTTTCCATGGTTTGCGCAAGGTGGTCGCGCAGGGTTTTGACAGAATTTGCAGATTCATGAAAGTTTGTCTGAAAGTAAAAAGGGCAATGAGACGGCCACTATAACCCTGCGAACGATCAATTTATAGCTATTATTGGAAAAGGCCCAAGAGGGATTTGGCTTTCTTATCGGCTCCCCATGAATCGTTCCGGGGCACCCGAACCGGGGCATCTGGACAAACATCTCTCGTTCAAAGGACACGATTGATCTTCACCAACAGTGGTTTCCACGCAAAAGCTTAGTTATGCGCATCGGCGCGCTAATGGATTGAAAAGCTTGAGTTCTTACTTGGAAGACGTTATGCACATCGGGGCATATGGCGAGAATTCATCATTCCCAGATTGCTGCCGCTGCCCATGTGTCCCGCTCGACCGTATCGCGGGCCCTTCAAAATCATCCTTCGCTTCCAGCCAAGACAAGACACCGGATCCAGAACTTGGCCCGCAAGATGGGGTATTGTCCAAATCCCCTCGTGTCGGCCTTGATGGCGACCCGAAATCATCCCCACTCTTCCTCGAGTGCCGCGACTCTGGCCGTCTTGACGGCCTGGCATCCGACGACCCAGATTGCGCCACTCCCGACGGATCGGCGGTATCTGACCGGAGCCAAGTTGCGGGCCGAGGAACTGGGTTTTCAATTTGAGGAATTCTGGCTGGACGAACCTGGCCTTTCCTCACAGAGACTGGGACAAATCCTGGTCAACCGGGGGATCGTCGCCGTGCTCGTCGCGCCCATTCCATCCGAACATCCAAAAATCGATCTCAAGTGGGAGCATTTCTCGCTCGCCGCCTTTGCTCCCAGCCCGCAGATCCCGATTCTGCATCAAGCCTCTCATTTCCATTTTCGTTCCTCCTGCCTGGCCGTGCGCGAGTTACTCAAGCTCGGTTATCGCCGCCCCGCCTTCGCGTTGCCCGGTGATTTGACCGCCAATGTGCGTGATCAATGGATTGGCGGTTATTGCGCCACCCTGCTTGATCTTCCGCCCAGCCAGCGCATCCCCCCGCAGATTACGACTCATGTCACCTCCGAAAACATTGTCCAATGGTGCCGTGTCCATCGGCCGGACGTTATCTTGAGCAATGAAACAAAAATCCAGGAATGGCTTCAGGCCGCTCATCTGGAACACCAAGTTGCCTTCGCCAATCTCGATCGCCATCCCAATCAAACCGACATGGCCGGAATCGATCAAATGCATGAATTAATTGGTGCCGCTGCCGTTGATATCATCGTTTCCCAGTTTAACCGGAATGAACGAGGTGTGCCTCCACATCCTCGGGACGTACTGATTGAAGGACAGTGGGTCAACGGTCCCTCCGCACTGCGGAGCAAGGCTGCTTGATTCCACCAGGCACATCATATTAACCAGGACAAAATCCTTTTCGATATAGATTTGGTAAATCAACCATGCATATCACGAGTGTGATCGACGGTGCCATCGTCCTGATTATCGACTCGTTTGACCGCGAGACGTCGGAAAAAAAGGACGAGATCATTCCAGCAACCTATAGAAAACCAAATCGTGGTGACTATAGAAATCACCAGCGGAATATAGACACTGGTGATGAGCCAATAATGAGCCCAGGCCAATGCGGACCACGGATGGATCAGATAACAGGCAGTTCCGATAAAAAAAACGGCGGCCCAAAGCATGCTCCAGAAGAAGATGCCCAGGGTCACCCAGCGATCGGACCGGGTAAAGTGCTGATCAATACCGACAATGTTATAGAGATGAAATCGACTTCTTGCGGGTTTTGCATGGATAGGCTCGTTGAGAGCCTCGGGTTCAACCGCATATTTACCCCGGTGCAGGAGCCGATCCATGTCATGGGGTACTTTACAAGTGATGAGAGACACAATGGCGAAGGCGGAAAGCGCCACCAGGGAAGCATAAAATGAGATTTCCGTGCCGTTGAGTGGAAAGTTGGCGCCAAGGTGTTTGGATACAAAGATGGCCCAATGGCTGGAACCAAACTCAAAGCTCAAAGCCAACCTATTAAAGAGATCTACGCTGTCGGGTTGCCGCAGGAGAATTCCACCGACCGCGAGGATAGAGCCGGTCAGTAGTCCCGTCCAAGCGCCGGCCGTCGTGGCTCGGCTCCAATAAAGACCGCCGATGATGCAGGCTCCCGCCCCTCCGATAAAGATGGCGCCCGTGACTTGAAACCACATGGGTAGATATTCGGTCTGGGTAAAGAGAGCGCCAAAACAAAAGGCAAACACCGCCACACCGATAATGCAGGCTCGCAGAAGAATGATATGGGCGCGCGTGGAAAGGGGGCGTTCCCGGAGAGGAAGGATGACATCCTGGGCCAGAATGGTGCCCCAGGAATGAAGGTGCTGTCCGTCGCCACCAAGAATGCCCATGAGCACTATCGAAACAAAAAGTCCTTTGATTCCTATCGGAAGAACCTGCGCCAGCCCGATCGGCAACGTCATTTGTTCCGCGGTTTGGGGGTCGGAAATCTGGCTCAAACGGTGTTGCAGGTAGGCCGCTCCCGCCGGTTGATAAAGATAAGTCATGGAAACGAGCGCGAGAATCAACATCGTATTGGCGAGAGCGAAACTGCGCCAACCGCCGAGAATATTGCCCATGCGCGCCTCATGAGGTGAGGCCCCGGCTGCATTGAAACCGGAGGCATTTTGCCAGGCCATGGCGGAATACATGCCTCCCCAGATACCCATGAGAACATACCAGACGTTAAAGTCCTTCACACCGGAGGAATCGAAAGGATTGACGAAAGACTGGCCCGCGGGCCTGGAGAGAAGCATCTCCCGCGTGTGAGGCCAATTTAAAGTCATGACGAGGGTCACGCCGATGATCACATAAAAGACCTGGGAAAACATGCCCTGGATACAGTCGGCCATCATGACAGTAATTTGACCGCCCGTAAGTGAAATATAGGTCGTGGTCGTGAGAAAGCCCCCCATCAGCAAGAGGTAGGTAGGTATGCTATAAGAAAAAAAGGAGATATGTTGGGGCAAATCCAGAAAATGAACCATGAATTTGCCTCCCACCACAGGGATGACGCCAAAATTCAAGAGACCCGCAATGAAGGCAAGGAGACCAGTAAAAAAGCGAAAATTGCGGCTGTAGCGCATTTCAAAAAATTGAGCCAAGGTGAGCGCACGCGTTTGCCGATATCGATAACTGACCCAGCCGAATATGGTCATGATCAGTCCGACCACACCAGCCGCCATCCCCCACCAGCGGAAGGCAAAACCTCCATGGCTGAACCATTCAAACATGGCGACGTAGCCAATGGCCCCGGCGCCCATCTCGCTCTTCGCAGTGGCGAGCAAATAGCGGTTTCCCAACCGACTGCCTGCCATGAAATCGGCGACACTTTTAAGATACCGACGGGCGTAAATGGTGACCACCAGCACGGTCATGAGCGGAATGAGGACGATTAATATATCAAGAAAAGTCATACGTATTGCGAGACGTTCTATAGATTGAGAATGCAAAACTTGAGCGGTTGCCTCGAGGAGAAGAGTTCGCGAATTTCCATCTCATCAGACTAAAAATCATTCAATCGTTGACTATAGAACGGTGAATCAGCATGCAAGGTTTTGGGGGTGCTTATATATTTTTAATTATTATGATCGCAAGCTTTTGATTATCAGAGTCACACTACGGATATATAGAATCTTTATATCTTTAGCGCACACGCTTAATTCTTGCTAGAAGAGACACCGATGTGCATAACAAAAAATTATGGACCTGGATCGATACGCTCTTTTTTGTAGCATGAGTCTTCTCCTAAGCTTCCTTTCCCTGCATGGAAAAGGAGCGGATTCGGGAGTTGATTCAGCCATGAAAATAGAGACGATTAAAATCGATAACCAGGTTTGCGAGGCGGTAATCACAACCAAACCTTTCGTTCACCTGATCAGCTTCCGAATGAAGGGCGCCAAAAATCATCTCTTGAATTTTGAATCACCGAATCCCTCGGCCAACGGACGGCTTCTGCGCCCTCTTTTCATTGTCGGCGCCAAGCTCTGGTATGCTCCCGAGGTTGCGGGTTCTTCCTTGTTCGGCAAACTCACTGGAGACGTCACCCAAAACAAAAACGAGGTAAATGCACAGTTGGACGTCGATCCAGGAACCGGATTACAGGGCAGGATTCGATTTGTGCTGGATGAAAATCGACCGCTATTGACGATCACCAGCGTCATCCGGAATGCCGGAACTAAGGAAACGAAAACCAGTTGTTGGTGGCCAGTGTCGTTTGAGCCGGGTGGTCGCATGGAAGCTGTGCCGATACCGTCTTCGCCTGAGCCAGCCTTCAATTATCACTTTTGGTCCTACGGTGGCACTGCTTCTGAGCCAGGCTGTAAAATTAGCAAAACAAACGTGGTTCTGGATTTGGATCACCCACTTCAGCCGCCCATTTTCAAAATCGGTTTTATGGCGCGCGAAATTATCCTCACCAAGCCCGATTGCATCTATCGGCTGACTGTCATCGATCCGCCGGTCGATCCGCAACGGCAATATCCACATGGAGGCAGTCCTGTGATGCTTTATTGCGATCAAAAAACATGGTTTTGCGAGGCCGAGCTCTCCGGTCCACTGGCTCAACTTAAGCCCCAGGAAGAGACGGCGTTTACATTCGCCATCTCGCTTGAGCAGCCGCACAAAAATTGAGTTTAGACAGACGGCGTTTTTCTCCGGGTTCATGAATCAAACTATGCACCGATGTGCGCAATCGTTCCCTTGTTGTCAGGTCGAAATAAAGGAATATTATCGCAGTTGCCAGCAATCACTATGTAAGCGGATTGTCATCTTTCATACTGACCAAAAAGTTTAGGTTATGCGGATAAGTTCAATCAATCAGGCCACCACCAGCAGGCCATTGTCGCAAAGGGCCTTTACCCTGGTTGAGATGCTGACGGTCATGGCGATTATCGCGTTGCTTTCGCTTTCCGTGCCAGCCCTTCAGTCCGCTTTGACTTCGGGCACGTTCAATTCAAACACATCGCAAATGAACGACTTGCTTAAGGGCGCCTATTCGGCGGCCCTTGCCAGAAACACGTATGTCTGGGTCGGCCTGACTCAATTATCCAACAACGGCGGCGTGGGAATGTCCTTCATCTATTCCCAGAGCGGGAGCGCAACCGACATCAACGCGCAGGCCACTTTGTACAAACCGGTGATTTTGAAAAACCTGAGCCTCACCAACATCCCCGCGAACGTGATGACGAATCGGATCACCGCAGGTTCTATTGCGCAAGTTTTCAGCTCTTCCAATACGCTGAACGTGTCTGGAACAACCGACCGGGTAACTTTTTCGACCACCATCGAAGGAACGTCGCAGACTCTCATGACCAACGATGCCCAGTCCACCAGCGCGATCATCGAAATCACTCCCACTGGCCAGGTTTCCATTGCATCGAAAAAATACGCCTGGGTCGAAATCGGCTTGAAGCCGACAAACGGGAACAGCCGTGAAATGGCTGCGTTGCAAATGAATGCGTTTACCGGGCGGGTCGTGCAATATTTGCCTTGAAAACAAAAGAAGCCGTGTCGGTAAACTCAAGACACAAACTTTATTCCCTGCGGAATAAGGTCGCTTTTTCCTTGGTGGAAGTTGTCATCGCCATTGGTGTTTTTTCCTTTTGCCTGCTCATCTTGATCGCCTTGGTTCCGGTCGGCCTGACCAGTAATAAATCCACGCGAGACCGGACGATCGTCGCCGATCTCTGCAGCAGCCTCGAAACCGACATGAGGGAAACGCCGACGGCAAACACGACGTCTCCCCTTTACCAGATCCCGATGCCAACGGCAGGGGCGACAACCAGCATTACGCTGTATGACAACTACCTGAGCACGACAAACACCTTCAGCACGACGAGGATGCCTGATAGCCAGTACCGCTTCACCATCACCCTGACCCCGCCCGCCGCCACCTCTCCCAACGATCCGGTCACCGCCAACATCCTTGCCTCATGGCCTGCCGCTGCGAGCACGAACATTGCCACCGGACTGGTCAACGTCAACGTGGGGATCAACCGGTTCTGATCATGACTTCGTCATCGATGAATCGGGCTTGTAGGCCTGGAAGCAAAGCCGCTTTTACCCTGGTGGAAATTCTCGTGGCCATCACCATCCTTGCGATCCTTACGCTGGTCATGGCGGCGATTTTTGGCAACACCTCCACCTTGGTCTCGCAAAGCAATACCACCATGGGCGCACTCGACGCGGGTGAGGCGGTACTGGGACAAATCGGACTCGACATCTCCCGGATGGTTTTGCGCGACGATGTCGATTACGATTTTACGAAGCAGGCGGGAAACGACAGGCTTTCCTTTTATGCCCGGACCTCGGGCTTCGACACTTCGGGTACCTTCACCGCTTCTTTCGATTCTACCAGCAACTCTCTTCCCCGCCCCCTTTCGGTCGTCAGTTACGTTATGGGAGTCAATCCCAATCCCACGACTCCCGCCAGCACCTCCCCACAGCTAAATTATGGTGCGCTTCAAATCGGATGGCCGACAGCAGGCGCCACGGCGTTCACGCTTTCCGCGCTGGCGTCCACCTCCACGCTTGGGGTGCCCGCCACCGGAGTGCCGACGCAATATTTATACAATACATCCCCATCCTCCTCGGGCCCGTCGGATTTACCTCTGCCTACTTCCTACACGACCCTTGCGTCGGAAGTCATTCGTTTCGAATACTGCTTCGTCCTCAAAACGGATCCCGTTGCCAGTGATAATCCTCCCAAGCTGATCACCTGGATCGTTCCCCCAACGGTGAGCGGTACGCCACCTCCCATCGAAAACATTGCCGGAATCATCGTGGCCATCGTCGTCGTGGACCCTCGAAGCCGTGTCCTCTTTCCAACCGGGGCCGATGTCACCCTTGCGGCAAAATTTCCCGATGCCCAAAACAGTGCAACGAACCCTCCCAGTCAGGACATCCTGGCCATTTGGGCTCCGCTCCTGACCCCCGCCACATTGACGTCGGTGAATATTCCCACTCGCGCCATCGAAGGCATTCACGTCTACCAAAGGTACTTCCCTTTTCCCTGGTGATGCCATGAACAAAGATCATCACACATCGCGCACGGCAAGGAGAAGGGCAGGGAAAAGATCGGGCTCGCATGGCGCCGCGCTCATCATCGTCCTGACCTTCGTTGTCCTCCTTACCGTCCTGGTCGTGGCTTTCCTGGGCCATTCGCAAATGTCCACGCAAATCATGAGCGCACGCACCTCGGAGACCCAGGTCGATGTCATGTCCCGGACAGCCATTGAATTGACCAAGGGCGATCTGCGGCAGGAAATCATCGCCGGTTCCACCACCCCCACCTCGTCCATCTATCTCAACAACGGAATCACGGCATTCATCCCCGCCGCCAACTTTACGGCTGTACCTTCGCGCACGGGATTCACACCTGGAACGATCGGCTCGGATCCAATGGACAATATCGTCAAGATCAGCAAGTCGGGGTCTGCCTTTTTCTCGGGCACAGGACCCTATAGCGCCTCTTACCCCTCACCCAATTTCGCATCCGCGTCCAGCACGGGCACACCTTCGCTCAATGGTCGCCATATCGATTCCCCCACGAGTTGGACCACGACGGGCTGGGACAAGCCCCAGTTGGTCGACACGGTCAGGTACGGGACGAACAGTTTGAACAACATTCCCACCCCCGACTGGATTTATGTCACGTCCACGGGACGCAAAGTGCTGACCGCGCCCGCCTCCAACGTAGTGGGGAGATACGCCTTCGTGATTTATGACGAAGGCGGTTTGTTGGACGCCAACGTGGCGGGCTCTCCCTCGTCCATCTCAAGCCCGGATGTCCGGGACCCGCAAAGAAAAGGTCCTCTCGCCCTGGCCGATCTCACGCAAATTCCGGGAGGCAGTAGTGTCAGCGCGGCAGGTTCGGGTACGGCGACGCCGACGATGACCGGCACCATGGTGGATTCTCTCATCAGTTGGCGCAACCAGGCGACAACCGCATCCGGCACTTTTTCAGCCATCACGAATTATCCCTCCGCCAATGCGCCCGATTATCTGAAGTATGTTTTTAACGGCTCCGTGAACCAGGGCTTCATTCCAGTCTACCCCGGCGATCAAAAATTTCTTTCCCGGCAGGACTTGCTGGCTTATTCCCTGGCTAATCCAGGAATTTTACCGCCGCAAAGCCTGGCTTACCTAGGCACCTTCACCCGGGGCCTGAATGCCCCGACTTGGAAACCGGCCAACCCGCCGGGAACGACCTTCAATTATACCCTCTTTACGGATAGGGCCTTCACCTCGCCGTGGACCTACAATGTCGATTCGGCCAATGTCCGCTGGCCAACAACTATTACGATTATTCGGCCAAAACTGGATGCGGACATCGATCCCAGTGCGACAACGGTCCCGACCGAAACAATCACCTTCAAGCAGGGAGACCCGGTGCTGCAACATCGTTTTCCCCTGAGCAAACTCGCGCTGCTCTCCAATCCCGCCGCCCAAACCGGGAACATCACCGCGCCCGCCGCCGGGGCCACCCAGGGGTCCGTCGCTTGGGCTGTCTATTATTACTTTGGATTACAATGGGTGACCACGGACGGCTCTTTACCCGAGCCTCATTGGGAATACGCGAATGCCGTCAGCGGATCCAGTCTGGGGACTCCTACGGAAATAAGATCGATTCCCGATGTGGCGGCTCTTCATAGCCGGGAACCCGATTTTTTCGAGATATTGCGCCAAGGCGTTCTTCGCGGCTCGGCCCAAGACATCATGGTCCTGGAAATGGGGGCCTCGATCATCGATCAATTCGATGCGGATGATAATCCTACGTGCATCACCGGTAGTCCTGGCACCGTCTTTCGTGAGGTATTTGGCAAAGAAAATATTCCCTACCTCTCCCAGATACTTCTATGGCCTTACCGCCCGAAATCCGATGTCACGCGCTCCACGTTTGAAGCTTATCTGGTGCCGATGTTCTGGAATCCCCATCGCAATGCCTCCACGGTCTCCACCACGGTCAATAACTTTCGGATGACGATGACACCGGGAACCGGAGCCACGATGCCGATCGCACTCATTTCCGATCCCACACCCTCAGGTACCCTTCCTTATGTGAGCAAGTACGGTACTTCCGGAATGACATCGCCAGGAACGATCAACTTCATTACGTCGTCAACTGGAACCATTATATCCTATCAGGAACCGACGATCCTGAGTCTTTCGCCAGCCGTCTGTTCACCTGCGGGTGGAACGGGGATAGCGGATGCCACCGATGGCCGCTCGGGTTTCTATCTGGGCTCGGTGACGGCGCCGGACAAACAAACAACCATTAATGCCGGAGGAAGCGGCACGGGCATGTTTGATTTGATCCAAGCTCAGGTGGCGGCCTACGGAGCTACCGGCACGGGTACCACTACTTCTCTTGGTACGATCAACTGCGTGCTCCAGTATCAACCGACCGGGACGACTGCATGGTATACCTATGAAAATATACCTATCTCCACCGGCACCCCAGGCGCCCACAGTTGGGTGACGACTGACAGCGCCGGTGCCACGCCTTTTAATTCTTCCACGGGTGTTCTGGGCAGTGCCGTCAGCGCCAGCCCGTCCTTTTCAGGAGCTTTGGCATCGAGCTATTATGCTGGCATTTCCTGCGGACCGCTCGATCCCCGCGCTTGCGGCCCGGCGGGCGGCGGTGGTGGTGGCATTGTCCACACCCAACTCTTTACGACGAGGATCGGATCGATTTTGCCAGGCGGCGCCACCTGGCAACCGCTCGCCCCAGAAACTGCCGCCTCCCCGGGATCCGCATTGCAATCGACCGTGGACAATGCCGATTTCGGATACATTCCCTTGAGTGACTCAGCCCATCTCACCTCTGTCTTAGTTCCGGGTGCCAAGCCCGATTATTTGGGAATGTGGAACGAAAACAATACGACAACCGTTTACAACTATTATCAGGATTATACTTTCATCGCCACGGGTGGCACGGCCGGAGATCGAGTCCAACGACCGGGAGATGGCATTTACTATAACCCATCGGGAACCGGGGCCAATCCCGAGGCCCTGCCGTCAAGTACCGTCGATTACATCAAGGACCGTCCAATCATTTTAAATCGACCTTTTCGGAGCGTCGGGGAATTGGGTTATGCATACCGCGGGGTCGAATGGAGAACCATCGACTTTTGTTCGGGCAATCTCAGCGGCGATGCGGGCTTGCTCGACATGTTCACAGTTGGAGAGAGCCAGAAATTGACTCCCAATTATTCCGTGACCAGTCCCGTCCAAGCCTACTACACATCGGCCCTCACGGGTGGGCTGGTGAATATCAACACTCATCATCCGGAAGTTTTGGCGGCCCTTCTTTCCGGCTCCCTGAAAAATGACGTCGATTCCACGTCTCCGGTACCTGCCAGCAATTTGATCAGTTCGGCGCAGGCCAATGCCATCGCCAGCGCCATCGTCACAGAGACGGGAACCAGCACGGCCACCCATGGACCGCTGATCAATCGCTCCGAGTTGGTGACGCGAATCATGAGCCTCTCCGGCGTCACAACTCAATTGAGCGGCACGGTTTCCAAGCCCGAACGGGAAGCCGTGGTACGAGCGCTGGCGGAACCGACCGATACCAGAACGTGGAATCTGCTGGTCGATCTGGACGTGCAGGTCGGACATTATCCGCCGTCTTCGACAACCCTCGACCAATTCAGTGTGCAGGGCGAACGGCGGTATTGGCTCCATCTGGCCATCGACCGTTACACCGGCAAGGTCATCGACGAACAACTCGAGGTGGTAAATGACAACTAGTTTTTCTTTTCTAAAAAGATTCGCGGCCTTTTCCGCGGCCGTATTTTTTTCAATTCTTGTTTTGCAGGCTCAAGACCAGCCTCCCGCTGCGGACAAGCCTCCGGTTCCTCGCCTGGGTCCGGTTCCCGACATGAGCTCCTGGACGGTCCAGTATCAGTATAAGCAGGCCGATCCCTTTCCCAAGTCAACCAACCCGGTCAATGAAGCGATCAATGAGAAAATGCGGAAGGCCAATCCCCGCCTCGATACAGTCCAAGCCGTCAAGTCTTCCGACAACAGAAAAAAGATTCTCCACTACGCCGACGGTTCGGAAACAGTCCAATGGCTCGTGGGTGATTTTGTCGTTCACAATATGCGTGAATCGCATTTGATCACCGTCGTGAAGTCCAAGGATCGCGGCATAAATTTCACGGAGGATTTTGATGATTTGGATTGGATCGATAAAGCGGAATACAAGGGCCGTCAGGATTACCAGGGGGCCAGTTGCTACGTTTATAAATTTAGCGATCCATCTGGTGGTGACGAAACCGCTTACATCAGCGTCAAAACAAATCTGCCCCAGGCTATCGATACCCCGCAGGCGGTTATCACCTATAGTTACACGTCGTCTTCGGTGCCAATTGATGTTCCTCCAGACGTGATCCAGCAGATCAAAACCTATAAGGAATCGCTCGTGCGGAAGGTGTATTGACGCTGACGGTCGTCAGCGTGTGCAGGACACGAATCGTGCCATCTTGGGCGGTGAGAACTTCCAGCAGACGACGATAGGCTTGCGGCGCTTCGTCGAGGTCGCCCACGCGCAACTCAACCTTGCGGTCGTGCAGTCACTTCATCATCTCATCGTGGCGGACTCACATCCCAGCCAGCAGCGCCGGCTGATCTCGTTAGCACGGGTGCTGCGCACGGCAGCAATCAGAAGCACGATCCACCTTTTGTGCTACTTTGGTTTTTAACCAACACAGAAAGGCAGACCATGGTAAAAGTAGCTTTGTGGGTTTATCTGGAAGCAAAACCGGGAAAAGAAGCCGATGTGGAAAAATTCCTTCTCAGCGCTCTTCCCCTCGTGGAGGACGAACCAGCCACTGTTGCATGGTTTGCACTTCGGTTGAGTCCGAGTACTTTCGGAATTTTTGATGCCTTTCCGAACGAAAGCGGTCGCGAAGCGCACTTGAATGGCAAGGTAGCCGCCGCCCTCATGGCCAAGGCTTCTGAGCTTTTCGCCAAGCCACCCTCCATCGAGAAGATCGATGTGCTTGTGGCGAAATTGCCCAAATAAGTAGGCGCACGTGGTTGCAGCGGTGAGAGTCGAACCCATGGCCAGGCGCAATGGCGAGAATACTCAGAATCTCTCGACCTCCGAAACTGATAACAGGTTGAGACCTCCGCGAACGTCGTCTTTTGGTCATCGCAAGCCGAAGGCTTATCACAATCCTAGCCAATGGTAAGACCGCAGCAGCGGTCGCCACCACCGGTATTTTATCTCTTCGCAAACCGACCCCGACAAGGGGTCGTACAGAGGTGGCACCCCTGCCCGAGGTGCGCTCCTTGTGGAATATTTTCCGATGGTGTCGCCCGCCACGGACTCAACCACCGGCTAGGATTGTGCCATTCCTCCGGAATGCCAAAATAAGATTCAGTGACTTTCGCAGAGGTCTCAGATTGGGGACGATCTGGAAGCCATCCATTTCGAGGGTTGAGATCATGCCTTGTATTGTTCGTCGCTGACCTTTTCCATCCAGTCCACGACCTTGCCGTCGAACTGTTCCTGAATGGCGATATGTGTCATCGCCGTGGTCTGCGCGGCACCATGCCAATGTTTTTCACCTGACGGGAACCAGACCACATCGCCGGGACGAATCTCCTCAATCGGGCCACCCTCGCGCTGGACTCGACCGCAACCGGCGGTGACGATCAGGGTCTGTCCCAGTGGGTGTATATGCCATGCGGTTCGTGCGCCCGGCTCAAACGTGACCGTAGCAGCGGCCGCACGTCGCGAATCGTTCGGCTGAAACAAGGGATCGATACGAACTGTACCGGTGAACCAGTCGGCAGGTCCTTTGGCGGACGGCTGTGAGCCATTTCTTGTGATTTCCATGGAACGAACCTACCGCAGATAGACGTGGTTGTCGCACCGAGGATAAACCGCAGCGAAAGAATTTATTTGCATCCGGTTTTATTTCGTTTTATATTCAACCATATGGTTGAATATAGTTCCAAGTTGCTAGACCGGACTTTCGGTGCGCTGGCGGACCCGACGCGGCGGCGGATCTTGGCGCAGCTAGCGAAAAGCGACGAGTGCGTGACCGACCTGGCACGGCCTCATGCGATGTCGCTGGCGGCAGTGTCGAAGCATCTGATCGTTTTGGAGAAAGCGGGGTTGGTGAAACGGCATCGCAAGGGTCGGGTGCATTCGCTGGCGCTGGAGGCGAAGCCGATGAAGGAAGCGCAGGCATGGATCGACCGGTACCGGAAATTCTGGGAGGGCAACCTGGATCAGTTCGAAAAATACTTACACAAACTACAAACGAAGGAGACCAAACAAGATGATGATAAATAACGAAATACTGAAGCCGGATGACGCGACACTAATCCTAAAACGGACGCTGAACGCGCCGCAGGAACTGGCGTTCAAGACGTGGACATCGGCGGAACATATCCAGCAATGGATGCGGCCGGAACCGGGAATGCTGTGTCCGTCGGCGATCATGGATGTGCGGGTGGGAGGAAGATTCCGCATCCAGATGAAGAAGCCGGACGGGGAATTTTTCACCGCGGCGGGAGAATTCCGCGAAGTGAAGGAACCGGAGCGGCTGGTTTACACCTGGGATTGGGAGAAGGACGGCTGCGGAGTGAAGTTTGGCGAAGTGGAGGGAAAACCGTCGCTGATCACGGTGGAGTTTCTCAAGCGTGGCAAGCAGACGGATTTCGTGCTGACACACACCCGATTCGCCACGGTGGAAAGCCGGGACAATCACGCACAGGGCTGGAGCAAAATTGCAGAGACTTTTGCGAGCTTTGTGGAGAAGAAATGACTCACCACTAACGAAAGGAAATCATGAGCACAAAACACAATATCGTATCGCGGAAGGAATGGATAAAGGCCCGGCTTGAGCTACTCGAGGCGGAGAAGGGGTTGACGCGGCACAGCGACGCGCTGGCACGGTGGCGGCAGGATCTGCCGTGGGTTCGGGTCGATAAGAAGTATCGATTCGAAACCGACGAGGGAAGCGCCTCGCTCGCCGACCTGTTCCAAGGGCGCTCGCAGCTCCTCATCTACCACTTCATGTTCGGGCCCGAATACACGGCGGGGTGTCCGTCCTGCTCGTCGATTGCGGACGGATTCAACGGCATTGCCGTCCACTTGGCGAACCATGACGTCACCCTTTCGGCGGTGTCGCGGGCTCCGCTCGCGAAACTGAAGTCGTACAAGCAGCGCATGGGTTGGAACTTCCCTTGGGCGTCCTCGCTCGGCGCGGACTTTAACTTCGACTTCAACGTCTCGCTCACCGAGAAGCAACAGCGTGAGGGGACTGTCGAATACAACTACCGGCGCGAGGCGGCGTGGGCAGTAGACGGGATCGGCGACTCACTGACAAAAGGTGGCGAAGGACCTGTTGCCGAGCTCGCGGCTATGACCGGTAGCGATGTGGCCGCGTACACGCGCGAGAGGCCGGGCATGAGCGCGTTCGTGCTCGAGGACGGCGACGTCTACCACACCTATTCCACCTATTCGCGCGGACTCGACAGCCTCTGGGGCATGTACCCGTGGCTCGACCGGGCACCCAAGGGGCGGAACGAAGAAGGTATCTGGTGGCGCCGCCACGACGAATACGAGCAGCTTCCTCAACAGACCAACTCGTGTTGCCAAACGGTGGAGTCTAATGCATGAACACTAGCCCCCGCTGCCAGAACAAGACACGAGTCGGCGACAATACTCGTCGGCCCGCGTCATTCTGGCACCGAGGCGGGGAGATTGTTGGCTGGATCGTTCCAACCACTACGCTGGCACTGCTTCCCAAATGCCCCATGTGCGTGGCGGCATATGTGGCCCTCGCCACCGGCATCGGTATCTCCTTGCCGACCGCCACCTACCTGCGGGCGACGCTTATAATCTTGTGCGTGGCCTCGTTGATTTTCATTACGGCAAGACGACTGCGGAGCTTCATGTCGAGGGGAGCCAGCCGGTAACGATCCTATCGGTGCGTCTCCAGCCCTCTACAACTTGGACAATTCCTCAAGCATAAGAGTGGAGATGGCCGACACGAAGTTCGGATTGGGATTGAATCGTGCCCTAACTCCAATCAGAGCCGATGCAGACGGGAAATCGACATCTAGTTGAATATTTCCCCAATTACCATGGTTGGCCGGCAACCTTTGGTATTCATAATTATAAGCACCATTACGCTTAATATCGCTTAGGAAAATCGCGAATACACTTGGTAGAGCGCAAGATAATCTAGGTGGAGATTAGATCATTAAATTTGCGCAACTTATTGATTTATAAGGTAAATATGAAATTTAATTTACTCTTATTTTATCTCAGAGCTGTTTAAATACGGCTTGTATTAGCAGCCTAATTTGCTTACGGTTGGTTAACGGGTAGCCGATCTATGGCAATTTACGGATTCATTTACCGGGGCAGTGATTCATCTCATTAATCAAGACATGAAGATCATGTAAAGGGGTTTTATGAAAACAGAAGCCAACCTAAGTCGAATTCGAGTGCTGCATCTGGAGGATACTGGGTTTGATCGGCTTCTTGTCGCCGGCATGCTTCAGGAAAGTGACCTTCACTGTGAAATTAACGTCGTTCAAACTGAAGCTGAGTTTGTCACTGCTCTGCGCGAAATCCCCTATGATCTCATTATTTCCGATTTTGCCCTTCCCTCCTACAACGGTTTGAGTGCACTCGCCTGGGCCAGGGCGACGAAACCGAATATTCCGTTTGTTTTTTTCTCAGGCACCATGGGCGAGGAACGCGCCATTGAGAGTCTCAAATTGGGTGCCGTCGATTACGTTCTCAAACAAAGTCCGAACCGTCTGGTTCCCGCCGTCCGACAGGCTTTGCAAAATGCGAGGAAGCAGTCCCAGTTGCGGGAGACCGAGGAAAAAAACCGCGAGCAAGGCGAACTATTGGATAAGGCACGCGACGGAATCCTGGTCTGCGACTTGAAGAACAGGATCACGTTCTGGAATCAAGGTGCAGAGCGTATTTATGGCTGGAGCAAGGCGGAAGCAATCGGACGGGACACTGCGGGACTTCTTCTCAGGCAAGAAACTCCCCAGCTTACGGAACTGCGCCGGGGCCTGACTGAACGTGGTGAATGGGCTGGGGAAATGGAGAGTGTGACCAAGGACGGGAGGACGGTCGTCACGCAAACCCGCTGTACCCTCATTCTCGACGATAACGGCCAGCCCAAATCGAAGCTAATTCTTAATACCGACATTACGGAACGCAAACAACTGGAGGAACAATTCCTCCGCGCGCAACGCCTGGAGAGCCTGGGAGCCATGGTCAGCGGAATCGCCCACGACTTGAACAATGCCCTCGCTCCGATTGTCATCGGGGTCGATCTCCTGCGTATGCAATCGCACTCGGAAAACAGCCAGAGTGTCTTGGATATGATCGGCTCCAGCGCGAAACGGGGCTCCGACATGGTGAAACAGATGCTCACCTTCGCCCGTGGTGGAAGTTCACAGAAGGTAAGCGTCGATGTTCATCAACTCCTCCATGAGATAGAAAAAATCATCACCGACACCTTTCCCAGGACCGTTCATTGTCGCATAGAAACAGGTTCCGTTGTCGATTCCATCATCGGGGTGCCCACTCAATTGCACCAGGTGTTGATGAATCTTTGCGTCAATGCCCGCGATGCGATGCCAGACGGCGGAACCATCACCCTTTCCACGAAAAATGTCCATGTCGATGCGGACGAGGCGGCCCGTCATCTGGAAGCCCGCGCGGGGAACTATCTTCGGATCAGCGTTGCGGATTCGGGTACGGGAATCCCAGCGGACAAGATCGAAAATATTTTCAAGCCCTTTTTCACCACCAAGGAACAGGGCAAGGGGACGGGACTGGGGCTCTCCACTTCAGCGGCGATTATCAAAAATCATGGCGGCTTTT
>Ga0207060_10016_pt1 | contig 66156 bp, 50 predicted proteins | sample Alteio_BWMinCont_30_FD_153270 | JGI IMG/M metagenome (GOLD analysis project Ga0207060, IMG submission 153270) | Enriched cells from forest soil in Barre Woods Harvard Forest LTER site, Petersham, Massachusetts, United States -... | ecosystem: Environmental > Terrestrial > Soil > Temperate forest >...
CGGAGGAGCACGATCGCATTTCGGGAGTTTGCGAGGATGCGTGCTCGGCAGGTTGGGACCCCGCACAATGTCGCCGACGAATTCTGTGTACGACGCACCCATCAGGGGCTGAAAGAACGACCCTATCGAGCTACGAGGAAGATGTAATGGGAATTGCATCGAACTTCTCGCTACGATACATGGATATGAGGCTGACCTTATGCTCCGACAAGAATTCATGAGCGCGTCCAATACAACGGAGGGTAAGTTTACTTTCGCCGCGTTAACGGCGACTGACGTGCCATCGTTCGAATCGGACTCGTGGCCCGAGAAGTGGCGGACTCTTGAAGATGCGACCGCTGTAAGCCAGGTCCTGGGTTCCGACATAAAAGAACCTTCGCGATCGGCCGGCGTAAAAAGGCCTCAACCGCCAGACATGAAAACTCAACAGTCCTTAGCTTCGCGTTACGAAGCGCTCATCTCCGTTGCGGTGGCGATTGGCGCCCGTCACGAGATCGAAGGACTGTTCTCGGCCCTTTCAGCGGAACTGCTGCGTGTAGTCAACTTCGATTTCATAGGTCTGTCAAGATACGACCACGAAACCTCAAGGGCGGACTGGCGACTGCGCAGACCAAATGGCGTAATCGAACGCGATGTCACTGACGCAACCCAAGAGGACACGATATCAGCCTGGGTATACGAGCATCGGAAGCCGCTGATCATTCCCATCCTCGAGCAGGAACCCAAGCTTCACTGGAAGATCAATAAGCTCGCCGGCGAGGGAATTCAATCGCTATGTGCGATGCCTGTGACTTGTGCTAATGGCTGCCTTGGCTCCTTTGTCATTGGGAGCAATCAGCCTGCCGCATATTCTCAGGAGGACATTCGCTTCCTGTCTCTCGTTACGGACGTGATCGCGCCTGCGATGGACAACGCGATCAATTTCGACTCCTTGAGGCGTACACAAGACAACTTGAAGGCGGAGAAAGGAAGGCTTCAACTGCTCCTTGATCTCAGCAGCCAGATTGTTTCGAACCTGGAGATTCGTCATCTCCTTCGTACCACGTCGGCAATGGTCCGCCGTATGATCCAGTGCGATGCAGTCGCCATTCATTTGCCTGATAAAGAGAGCAGTTCGCTGCGGCTCTTCGCGATTAATTCTCATCAGCATGCAAGCAGGGATGAGGAAAACAATGGCGGGGTTGAAGGGAGCACTAGCGGCGAATTGGTCTATGAAGCGTTCCGATCTAGGATGCCCATCCTCTGCGGTGACAATGCAGGCTATGTCTTGCCGCTGATCAGCCGCAACCGGGTGTTGGGCGTTATGGAACTCAACCAGCAGAAGGAGCAGGTCTTACTACATCAAGACGTGGAATTTGTCAGTCAGATCGCCGACCAGGTGGCGCTTACTCTTGACAATGCTCAGGCCGATGCCGAGGTGAAAGAGTTAAAAGAACAGCTCTCCCGAGAAAAGCTGTACCTTGAAGACGAGATCCGAAGCGAGCAGGGCTTTGAAGAAATTATTGGACGCAGTTCTGCGATCCGCAGTGTGTTACGAAGCATCGAAACGGTTGCTTCCACCGATTCGACGGTATTGATCTACGGCGAGACGGGAACGGGCAAGGAACTTGTCGCTCGTGCTATTCACGAACGCAGTTCCCGCAATTCAAAAGCGTTTGTGAAGATGAATTGTGCAGCGATACCCACAGGTCTACTCGAGAGCGAACTTTTTGGTCACGAAAAAGGCGCCTTCACGGGCGCTATTATGCAGCGGATCGGCCGGTTCGAACTTGCGAACCATGGCACCGCGTTCCTGGACGAAATCGGCGAGATTGCGCTGGAACTCCAGCCTAAGCTGCTACGCGTGTTGCAGGAGAGAGAATTCGAGCGGCTCGGAAGCACGCGTACGATGAAGACGAATGCGCGCCTTATCGCCGCGACAAATCGAGACTTGGCAACCTGCGTCGAGGAAGGGAGATTTCGAGCGGACCTTTTCTATCGGCTCAACATTTTTCCTATCCATGTGCCTCCTCTTCGTGAACGTCCTGAAGATATTCCTTTGCTTGTGAGGCACTTTGCACAACACTTCGCGCGCCGGATGAATCGCGTAATCGATACGATTCCATCAGAAACTATGGAGACCCTGGTTCGCCACTCCTGGCCTGGAAACATTCGTGAGTTGCAGAATCTCATCGAGCATTCTGTGATTGTTTCGCCCGGTCCGGTGCTCCGCGTGCCCCTTGCAGGTCTTCAATCGCATAGCGTGCCCAATCAGGAAGGCACAAGGCATCGGACTCTCGAGGAGGCTGAACGCGAGCATATCCTCTCAACCTTGAAAGAAACAAAATGGGTTATTTCCGGTCCTCGCGGAGCAGCCGGGCGACTAGGAATGAATCGCTCAACGCTTCAGTTTCGCATGAGAAAACTCGGCATCGTCCGACCCTGGATAGAGTGATGCCCTCTCTTGTCTCTCAACGACGCCCCTGCCCGGTAAAACGCGACGAAGGTCCGCGGACTGAGGAGACGGCACCTCAGCGATCAGGCGATCCGTCGCGGAAGCTCGTGGGGAAAACGCTGATCGCCCGCCAACGACACAGCGATGGCGCGGAGTTGCCAATTCCATATTTATGTAGTGTCCGACTCGGAATGTACCGGGTTTCTTCGCTCGTTATCCTTTATATAATTTTTGGTGACATCGGCGGGTTCTAATTGCATAGGGGGTGCGGTCGACTTGGCGCCTTCCTTGGCGCGAGAATGACGCGTTTTCAACGCACAGCCGAATGTAGGTACCTGTAGCCCAGCGGGGAGACTCACATGGGACCGAACGAAATGGTGTATATCGTCGATGACGATGCAAGAGTCGGAGAGGCCCTGTCTACCCTCTTGCGTGCGAACGGTAAGAATGTCCGGATTTTCACTTCAGGACGAGACTTTCTTGACTTCGAGCGTAAGGATTCTTGTGCGTGTTTGATTCTGGATCTTAAGATGCCAGAGCTGAACGGCCTGGAGGTCCAAAAGCTGATCTCTGCCCACACAACGATGCCCGTAATCTTCATCACCGGGCGAGGCGATATCCCATCGACCGTCAGAGCGATGAAAGGGGGAGCAATTGACTTCCTAACAAAGCCAATCGATGAGGCGGCGTTATTGGCGAGCATCGAACGAGCACTAGAGCAGGACCGCATTTACCGCAAGGGGGCACTCGAGCATGCAATCTTGCTTGCTCGGTACCAGTCTTTGACTCCGAGAGAGCAGCAAGTGTTGCCGCTTTTGGTTAACGGCATGTTAAACAAGCAAGCCGCTGGCGAACTAGGTATAACCGAGTACACCGTACAGATACACCGTGGCCATATTATGCGAAAGATGGAAGCTGACTCCTTCGCGACCTTGGTAAAAATCGCTGGCAAGCTGAATCTCGAGCCGACCCGTGGATCCTAACAGGAATATGTAGCAGACAATTGTGGTTAAGTCTGTAGATTCTTAGTAGAGGGCGGGGTTGAGATGAGCGTGCCGACTTGCACGATAGCGGTGATTGACGACGATCCCCGAGTTGTCGAATCTCTCGTCAATCTTCTCGCCTCATACGGATACAAAGCAGAAGGCTATCACTCTGCTGAGCAGTTTCTGGGGGCGGATGGACTTTCCAGAACCTCTTGCATCATTGCTGACGTCGAAATGCACCAGATGAACGGACTCGGTCTTCTGCAGCATGTAAAAAATATGAGGAGTTCGATACCCGTTGTCATCATTACCGGTAAGCCTTCCGAGAACTCGGAATCCTTCTATCTAGAAAAGGGGGCGATCGGGTTTTTCAGAAAGCCTCTGGACGGAGAGGCGCTCCTTAATCTGATCGGATCGGTTTGTTAGATGGACCTGATTAGAGGGGTAAAACTAAACGTCGCCCTTTCCTCGAGGTCACAAAGGCCGTCGCAAATCCTTTCCAGGATGCTCGTTAGAGGAGCCGCGCCCTCCTTGACGAGATGCTGAATCCTGTTCGGCGCGTGCTTTGAGCAGTCAAGCCCGCTGTCGCGATTTCTGGCGATTGGGGTGGTTTGGAACGTCTTCGTGAATGCAACTTGCGCGCCACCAGTCCACCAGTTTTCCCCACAAGAAACTAAATCATGCCCCTTGGACACGAACCTGCTGAAGCCGTTTTGGGAAACAGCCGTTCCTGCATTTGAACCAAGACGAGTGGGTCGGGCGGAGATCTCAAGTACCGGCGTGTTTCTCATGCAAGTTGCCTACTGGACCAAAAGTCACACCTCCAGTGCGCATGGTTGACTGCCATCATGAGCGCCGGCCTCTCTGGCGAAAAAACTAACACTGCTCTCCAGTAGCTCTTGCACTTACCTCTGCAGCGTTGAATCGGCCTCGAATGCTCGCTCGACCGGGCTCGACCTGCACTGACTAAGCTCGGTTCGGTTTGCCGCTACGACCTTCTCAGATTCGGTAGGTGCTAGCCGGCAAGCAATTGTATTTGCCTTAAGCACTCGATTCCGTCGACAGTTTGAATCAGTCGCCCTGTTTAGGAGCCTAAGCCGCTCATCGCGTGAGCTTATCACCACAGACACAGTACCTCTTGGAAATGGCACCTGGTGTGCTCCATGGCTTGATATCAAGGCACGGCCAGGCGAATGGGTCGCGCTAAATGAAAGGAGTAGTGATGGCCTCAAACAATGGCTTTTGTAAGCGCAGCGAGAAGGGACTTCTGACACCGGACAACTGTGTTGTTGCGTTAATTGACCATCAGCCGCAGATGCTTTTCGGAACATCGAACTTCGACCGGCAAGCAATCATTAATAACACCGTCGCACTTGCGAAAGCTTCCAGAGTGTTTGATCTTCCTGTGGTGCTCACCACAGTCGAAACGAAGTCCTTCAGCGGGAACATGTGGCCGCAGCTGCGAGCCGTATTTCCGGGCCAGGAGCCTATAGAGCGTTCATCGATGAACTCCTGGGACGACAAGAATTTCGTAGCAGCAATTGAGAAAACCGGGCGCAAGAAAATCGTGCTCGCTGGGTTGTGGACGGAGACCTGCGTGGCGCTTCCCACGGTGCAGGCGATCCATGACGGTTACGAAATTTATGTAGTTGAAGATTGCTGTGGAGACGTAAGCCAGCTTGCGCACGAGAACGCGATGAAGCGAGTTGTCCAGGCTGGCGCAAAGCCAGTGACTTCTCTCTCAGTCATGCTCGAATGGCAGCGTGATTGGGCTCACAAAGAGACTTACGACGCCGTGATGGACATCGTTAAGAACCATTACGGAGCTTACGGGACAGGCGTTGAGTACGCATACACGATGGTGCACGGCGCATCACCTACGAGGTTCCCCGACTACCTCGTTCCAACCGCTGCCTTAGCTCACAAGTAAAGAGGCGGGCGGGAGCCTGCTTCCGCCCTTCTCAACGTCGTTGGAAAACGAAGAAGGAGATTCGTGTGTCTGCTGAAATCATATTGCACAACGCAAAGATCGCCACGAATGGAGTGCCCTCGTTTGTAGAGGCAATTGCGATTTCCGGCGGAAGGATCACAGCCACAGGCCGGACTGAAGACATCTTGCGCCTGCGTGGCCCGGCGACGCGAACCATCGACGGCGGAGGGCGCACTGTCATTCCCGGATTGAACGATTCGCATATGCATCCGATCCGCGGCGGCCTCAATTACAACATGGAGTTGCGCTGGGATGGCGTACCTTCGCTCACTGACGCTCTCCGCATGCTGAAAGAGCAGGCGGCACGAACGCCTGCTCCTCAGTGGGTCCGGGTTATTGGGGGCTGGACGGAGTTTCAGTTTCACGAACGCCGTATGCCGACGTTAGATGAAGTCAATGCCGCTGCTCCAGACACGCCGGTGTTCGTGATGCATTTGTATGACCGGGCGCTGTTGAACGGAGCGGCACTCCGCGCCGTGGGCTATGACAAGAATGCTCCTGATTTTCCCGCCGGTGCAGTTGAGCGCGACCGTCACGGGAATCCCACCGGCCTTCTTATCGCGAAACCGAATGCAAATATCCTCTACTCCACCCTCGCGAAAGGTCCGAAATTGTCGCGCGAGGACCAGCTCAATTCTTCAAGGCTCTTTTTTCGTGAGCTAAACCGCTTTGGAATCACGAGTGCGATCGATGCGGGCGGCGGCGTTCAGAACTATCCTGACGACTACAGCGTTGTGAACGAACTGCACCGAAATGGAGAACTTTCCGTCCGGCTTGCTTACAACCTGTTCACTCAGAAGCCGAAGCAGGAACTTGCCGACTTTCAGCAGTGGAGCCGAATAACAAAACCAGGTGATGGTGACGACTTCTTCCGTGTGAACGGTGCCGGTGAAATGCTGGTGTATTCGGCCGCTGATTTTGAGGACTTCCTCGAACCTCGTCCTGATATGGCGCCCGTCATGGAAGCAGAACTCAAGGGCGTGATCAGCCACCTCGTTGCCAACCGCTGGCCATTCCGACTGCACGCAACCTATGACGAAACCATTGAGCGGGCCCTCAACGTTTATGAGGAAGTTAACCGCGAGATTCCCTTCGACGGCTTGCATTGGTTCTTCGATCATTGTGAGACTATCTCGGACAAGAACATCGAACGCATCAAGCGTCTCGGCGGCGGTATCGCTGTGCAGAACCGCATGGCCTTCCAGGGAGAGTATTTCGTCGAGCGATACGGCTCACAGCAAGCTAAACGCACGCCGCCGATCCGGCGCATGTTGGAGATGGGTGTCCCGGTTGGGGCGGGTACGGACGCAACACGTGTTTCAAGCTATAACCCATATCTTTCCCTCTATTGGCTTATCACTGGCAAGACGATCGGAGGTCTAAGGCTCTATCCCGAAGAAGACCTATTGGATCGGGCAGAAGCACTCAAGCTCTACACCGTGGGGAGCAGTTGGTTCTCGACGGAAGACGGGAAAAAGGGAACCCTCGCGTCCGGACAATTGGGGGATCTAGCCGTGCTTTCGGCAGACTATTTTTCGATTCCGGAAGAAGAGATCAAGCGTTTGGAATCTGTGCTCACGATAGTAGACGGGAAAATCGTCTACGCCGCCGCAGAATTCTCAAAACTCGCGCCGCCGGCATTACCGGTGAGTCCAAACTCGTCTCCTGTCAAAGAGTATGGCGGTTATTCAAAGGGGCAGCACGAGGTGGTTGGCGCGTCCCACTTCGGTTCCTCTTCGCATACCGAGAACACCGCACCTAGCCGGGCAAAATCGCACTTGCAAGTGCTGGGTGACCTCGGCCTTTGGGAGCTGGGTTGCGACTGTTTTGCATTCTGATTCACACGGCGCCGGAGGAGCGGAAATGAAGGTGTTGTTTTTATCTTTCGTAGTTGGTCTCGGTGTAGGTGTCCTCTACGGACTCATCCGGGTGAAGAGTCCGGCACCGCCCATCGTTGCATTACTTGGCCTCCTGGGGATGGTGCTAGGGGAACAGTTAGGGACATGGATTCAAACAAAGAAGCTCGACGTTTCTAATGCCGCGTCTGTCTGTCTTGTCGGTGAACGCTATGACAGGCAGCATCCATCCAAGACGCCTTAGGTGTGTCAGACAGTCCGAATTGTCTTCGTGCTGTCTAGATGATTTCAATTTAGGAGAAAGCGAATGCGCTTCAACAAAATCATCGATGGAAAGGGCGTTGCGCTGGTTCTGACGCTGTGTGTCACAGTTGGATCTCCGCACGTCGGTACTTTCGCCCAAAGTGCGCAGACAGACATCACGGCGGCCGTGGCTGTAGCTCCTCAGTACGACACGACCCATGTTTACGTTGCGCCTGAACAGTTCGACGCCTTCGTGTCGAGCCTGTTGGCCACGTTCGGCGGCACCGCTACCAAAGAAGGCGTGTTCACGGTGACTCCTACTCCGAGCAGCACCATGTCACAACTTGTGTTAACCCCGGTGGGCAGCATTTCGGTCTTCGGGTTCAAAACACCCGTGCCGTATCCGTTTGGAGTGGAACGCACCGGCTATCTGGTGGCAGACATGGATGCGGCCATCAACGCCGCCCGTGTGGCAGGAGCCGATGTTCTCGTCACTCCTTTCAATGATCCCATCGGAAGAGACGCTATTATCCAATGGCCCGGCGGCGTGAACACGCAGCTTTACTGGCACACAACCGCACCCTCTTATAAAGCGCTTCAAACCATCCCGGAAAACCGTGTCTATGTCTCCCCGGATCGTGCAGCTGCATTCGTAGCGAGCTATGTTGCGTTCAGTCACGGCAGGGTTATCTCTGATGATGGACATACTCCCGGCATTGAGATCGGGAAGCCGGGTGAAACCTATCGGCGCATTCGGATCGAATCGAGTTTCGGGAAGCTAGTCGTGTTCGTGACGGACGGCCATCTACCTTATCCCTACGGGCGGGAAGTCACGGGATATGGGGTGCCGAACCTGACCGATACGCTAACGAAGGCCAAGGCTGCCGGGGTTGAGATTCTGGTTGCTCCCTACACGGCCGATCAGCGAACCTCAGCCGTTGTGCAATTCCCGGGCGGATACATTGCTGAGATCCACTCAATCACGAATTGATGTTGATCAACACCTTGATGCGAATTTTTCCCATGCTGGCGGCAGTTGTATTGCTCGTCGCACGAGCGCCTGCAGGGGCCCAGTCCGCATCGTCTGCCAGCCCAGACGAGCCAGACAGGAGCTTCATGTTACTCCGGGAGGATGAAGACTGGAGTTTTCTTGCTAATCCTGCCAACCGTCAAGACTTCTGGGACCCGGTCAAATATATACGGCTTCGAGGTGACAGCAATGATTGGTTCATGACGATCAGTGGAGAAGCCCGAGAATTATGGGAGCAGATCGGAAACGATTATTGGGGACAGGCTCCCTACTGGAATGGGTATCTCAACGAAAGATACATGCTGGGTTTCGATATTCATTACGGAAAGCATGTTCGCACGTTTGTCGATTTTAAAAGCGGCATAAATTCCTTCCGCAATGGTGGACCGCGTCCGATCGACGAGAAAAAACTCGACTTTCAAGCCGCATTCCTGCAGGTTGGAGCTGCAGAAAGTCACAACTCCATCGAGCTGAGAGCCGGAATACAGGAACTCGAGTACGGATCTGGTCGGCTTATCGACGTTCGCGAGGGACCGAATGTCCGCTTGAGCTTTGCAGGTTTCCTGGTCAGAAGCAAAATCGATGACTGGCTAGTGGACGGATTTGCAATGCGTCCACGCCTGGACAAATTTGGCTTCTTTGACGATCGGCCAAACAGCCAGGTAGGTTTCTGGGGAGTATATGCTTCGCGACCCGCCCCGAAAACGTCAGTAGAACTGTACTACCTGGGGTTGGATAGAGAGCAGGCCACATTCCAACGCGGCACGGCTCAGGAGGTACGTCACTCCATCGGGGCACGATTCTCCCGTCCCATTGCAACCGAGCGCCCCGGTTGGGACTTTGACGACGAAGCTCTGTGGCAGTTCGGCACGTTTGGTTCGGGAAACATTCGAGCCTGGACGGTTGCTACAGAAACGGGCTATCGATTTCCGAATGTGCCTCTGAAGCCGCGCTTTAGCGTGAAGGCCGACATCTCAAGCGGGGATCATCCGGCCTCGAATACTTTGGGCACGTTCAATCCTCTGTTTCCGAAGGGCGACTATTTCGGTGTCCTGGCTACGACCGGACCAGGCCCAATCAACTTTATAGATGTTCATCCTCACGTCGAGATAGGACTGCCTCACAATGTCGCCGCCTCGTTTGATTGGATTGTCCAGTGGCGAGAGAGTCTTGACGATGGCGTCTACAACGTACCGGGAAGCCTGATCCGCGCCGGCTATGCAAGCGAGGCCCGCTACGTTGGGAATAGGCCTGGCACGCAGATTCGTTGGCAGAAAACTCGTCATTTATGGTTTCAAGCCGACTATGGAATTTTCTACGCGGGCAAGTTTGTCAAAGAAAGTCAGCCCGGCCGAAACCTGAATTACTGGGCATTGTGGACCGGTTACAAGTTTTAGATCAACTGAACACAGATGCCGACTACCTTTAGCCTCAAGTGAAAATCTAGCTAGGGAAAATCACCGGAATAGGCGCTTATTATGAACGGAACCCAACGACTATTACAACCAGCCGAGTGCCGCAATGGTATTTGTGGATTTTCAGACCGGGCTTGCGTTCGTTGGTATCAGGGAGTAAATCTTCGTGACTGAGGGACCCAAGGCGCCGACTCGTCCCGGCAGCGTGGATGGCAGCTTAGCGGGGCTCGCCTTCGCTGCGCTTGGCGTGGTTTTCGGTGACATCGGTACCAGTCCGCTATACACGCTCCAAACCGTGCTGAACGTTACCGGCGGTCACCCGAGCCGAGAAGCGATTCTGGGGGCGATGTCACTCATCTTCTGGACGCTGATCATCATCACCTCGGTCAAGTATGTAACCTTGGCGATGCGAATCGACAACGACGGCGAGGGCGGGATCCTGGCGCTGATGTCGCTGTTGGGAGTGAAGCGGAGCAAGCGTCCGCTGATCGTTCTGGTGGGATTGTTCGGTGCGGCCCTGATTTATGGGGATGGCGCAATCACGCCTGCGATTTCGGTGTTGTCAGCGCTGGAAGGGCTGGAGATCGTGTCTCCGGGAATGCAGAGCTACATTCTGCCACTCACTGTGCTCGTGCTGATCCTGTTGTTCGCGTTCCAGTATCAGGGAACGGCGCGGATTGGAAAGCTATTCGGACCCATCATGCTGATTTGGTTTGTAACCCTCGGCGTGCTTGGGCTGCGCGGCATTGTGCAGCACCCTTCCGTCCTGGTGGCGCTTAATCCAGTGTACGGCGCACGTTATCTGCTCGCCGGAGGAGGTACTGCATTTGCGGTGCTGGGCGCGGTGTTCTTGTGCGTAACGGGCGCCGAGGCATTGTATGCCGACATGGGACATTTTGGGCGTTGGCCGATTCGCGTGGCGTGGTCGGGGCTCGTTCTCCCATCGCTGGTGCTGAATTATGCGGGCCAGGCTGCGATTGTGCTTTCCGGTGAGTCGGTCGAAAGCAATATTTTCTATCGACTTTGCCCGACCGCGTTCCTGGTGCCGATGGTCATCCTGGCGACCATCGCGACGATCATTGCCAGCCAGGCGATCATTACGGGGACGTTCTCCATGACGCGGCAAGCAATGCAGCTGGGATGGTTGCCGCGGTTGCGAATCATGCAGACCTCCGCCAAGGGGTATGGACAGATCTATGTCCCCGCGGTGAACTGGCTGCTGATGGCGGCGACGCTGGCGCTGGCGTTAGGGTTCAAGACCTCGGACTCGCTGGCGGCGGCGTATGGCATCGCGGTTTCGGCGACGATGCTGATGACTGCTTTCTTGTTGTTTGTTGCCATGCGCGAGATATGGAAATGGAGCCTTTGGCTTTCACTGCTGGTGGCGGGGGTGTTCGCCATTATCGATGCAGGCTTCTTCTCAGCCAATATGCTGAAGGTGGAGGCCGGAGGATGGGTGCCGCTGGTGTTGGGCGGCTCCGTCTATGGCACGATGCTCATCTGGCGCACTGGATACGCGGCGCTGCAGAAAGCACGACGGAAAACAGGACTGCCCATCGATCAGATTTTGAAGGAGATGAATGCCGGCCATGTAACTCGCGTTTCCGGCACGGCAGTATTTCTCACACCAAGCGATCTGGATGTTCCGTCGGTGCTGGCGTGGCACGTGATGAAAACGCGCGCCCTGCACGAAACAGTCTTCATTCTGAACGTTGTGACGGAACTAGTGCCTTACATCTCCGCGGAGGGGCGCGTGACCGTGCAGGAGATTGCTCCCCGAGTGTGGAGGGCGCGCGCCCGGTACGGTTTTATGGAACGTCCGGATGTTCCTTCCCTCGTGCAGAGCGCGAAGGACAACGGTTTCCCGTGCGATCCGTCGGACGTGGTGTACTACGTCGGCCACGAGACCATCGTGGCAGGGGAGGACCACAAAGGACTGCCGCGCTTCGTGGAAGCGATTTTTGGCTTCATGTACCGCAATGCGGCGCCAATCAGCGACTATTTCCGCATGCCGCGAACCCAAGTCGTGGAGATCGGGGCGGAGTTCCCGTTATAGGCGAATCGTTGGAAGCCGGGCCTGCAAAGTGACATCGGAAAGATCGACGGTGAGACTTTCCCGCTTTGAGCGGAATGCCTCGCCAATTCTGCTTTGCGTTTCGTCCGAAGTATCAATTGCGATTCGCCGCTGAATTGAAAAAGCCTCTTCCATTGCCCCTCTCTTTGGTGCGGTTTCCATTTCGTTGTAATGTTCACAAGCCTCCGTTTACGCGGAGTCGTATAAGCTAAGGCCAAGCTCGCGACAAACTCACTCAGAACTTGTAGATCACATCCATGCCGAAGAAGAGCTGATTCCTGGATCTACCGCCGTTGTATCCCCGCTGGTCCCAGGAGTGGTCGAAACGGAGTTCCGGGCGAAACATGACCGTGTTGCCGATATATTTAGTTGCGTAGAGAGTATTTTCTGTATATTTCCCCGGGATGCCGGTGCGCTGCCCCTTCTTGTCGTCCAGAAAGTCAGATCTGAATCCGAACATGAACTTCGAGTTCACGTCGCGGTTTATATAGTTGACGATGGCATATTCCGGCGCGGTGCAACGAAGCTCACCTGCCAGACAAAAGACACCATTTGCGCCGGTTTCAGGCGTGATTGGATTCGCGACGTTCCAGCAACGTTGGGCACATCGCGCTCATACATGTACCAGGTTTCAGTCGCAGTGTGCCATTTGCTGTTGAACTTGTGGTACCAGGTGAAGTCATAGTCCTGCAGGTTGTTGTAGGCATACTTTCCGTCGTTGATACCGTTGGCGCAGCCGTAGAAGTTGTCGTTATTGCTTTTTGTGGAGTAGTTCAGGCAGCCGATGAACGAGGGCTTCGCGTCCGGGGTCCACAACGCCACGTCGTGACCTCCTGATATACCTGCCTGGATAATCCACTGCTTATTTAATTTGAGGGTGCTGTACATCCCAGTATCTGTAAATGGATCGATCGTGTAGAGCAGCGAGTGCGTCATGTTGTAATTGTTCGGAGCCAGCTGCGCTTCAATGCCGGGAACCGAGAGAAAGCGTCCGATCCGGATGTTAAGACCGTCTTTTACTGGGAAGTAAAGATCTAGATATTCAAGGACAGGATCGAAGCCATATTGTCTGTTGAACTTGAGCAGTTGCTGGCTGAAATAACCCTTCGCTGTAGTGAAGCGGTAGTCGATTCCATAGAAACCCGTTAGATGAAATCCCCAATCGAAATGAGTGTTTTGCACAGTATTGGGCAATCGTTCGATGTACACGACCGCTTGGTTCAGCTCGATCTTGTTCGGGAAAATGTCATAGGAAACCGGGAAGTTGTTCGAACCTGAGGTGCTGAAATTGAAGCTAGGTGCGACCCACCCGTATACCTTCGTACGACTACTTTCGAGATTGAGCGCGGTCATTAGAGGGTAGGTGTTGCCATCGGGAGCGCCGATATCAGAGGAACCTCCGTAGCCCCAGTCGGAAAAGGGAAACGGAGGCGAATCTATCGGAGCCGGAAGGCCACGCTTCGGCGGCAGGGGCGTTGTGACGTTAGTCCCATTCCAGTCTTGCAGATAAAACTGGCCGAGTCTTTGGAAGAAAGTTCCGCTTAAGGGAATGCCGGCTGAGGTGTTTTGGTGTTTTGACCGCTCGCTGACTTTTGGGGATCGTCGGCGGAGCCTGCACTAGGATTGGCCGGAAGTCCTTTGTCCGAGAGGTCGGCAGCTCCCGAGACAGTTGGCAATGCTGACGGGGTATTGGGCTCGTGATCAGCTGTCGGTGTGTTTACCTGTCCAAAACAGTGCGAGAAAAATCCGCAAGAAGCAAGCAACGTGATTACGGGCCAATGGGCTCGGCGTTTGTATTTCATGAACCGTGCACTGGGTTGATACCTAAGGCGGTCGTCTCCTGTAGTTGCCGAAATCGCGCGATTCATTAAGCACCGTGCTACAGCTGGGCTTTCTTCGACAAACGCCTTTTGGCTGTTTGCGTCTCTAGCCCGCATAACGTGCATGTGAGAGGCCAGACCGAGATCGCTTCCGCCTTGTCGCGATGGCCTTTGAGTTCACAAAGATACGCTGACGCGGCCTACAGAGTGAGCCGAGAGCCTGTTGCCAATGGACTGACACCTGCTGGGCGGTTTGCACGATCTCACGTGCAGCATTCCTTTGCTTCTTTCGAACCTATTGAGGCTTTTGGATGGGAAGAGCGAGCGCCAGTTCTCTATCTGGCAATCGCAGTCGGGTGCCAGTCGAACGGATGGTCAATGAACAACTACGATCAAGGCCCGGTGAGGACTTCCTAGTACCTCAATACGGTTAAAGACTAGCTACGCGATATGATGGCGGTGAGCGTGCGGACGGGAATTAGGATTCTGGGGCTTGGTTTGGGAAGGAGAAGCCTCGATGCCCTCTCAATGCTGTTACGCGCCATAATGTCTTGAGGAAGTACATGTTTACCACTCGTCGAGACATGATTGCCGGGCTGGGTTCGATTCTTCTTGGCTGCTGTTCGGGCTGCCACCGCGCCGATTCGGAAACCGCGACCCTTATATTTATGGATCCGGAGTCGTTGGACGAGCGGCTGCAACGAAAGCACCTATCCGAAGAAGTTCTGCGGCGATTCGAGAGTGAAACGCATATCAGGGTGAAGCACCTGCCCGCACCCGAGACCTCTCAGGGACAATTGAGGCTCATCCGCGAGCTCCTTGAGGAAAAAGACACACCAGATGTGCTCGGCATAGACGTTGTTTGGCCTGGACTTCTGGATGACGCACTTCTTGATTTGAAGCCATTTTTCAGTTCGGAACTCTCTGCCGCTGAGCCTGATCTAGTTTCAAGCTACACGGTAAATGGCAGAGTTGTTGCTGTTCCTTATCACCCTCATGTTGGTGTGCTTAATTACCGTACTGACTTGTTGACAAAGTACGGGTTTCACATCCCGCCTCAAACCTGGTCCGAACTAGAGAAGATGGCTTTCCGCATTCAGGAAGGCGAGCGCGCCGCTGGCGACCAGAATTTTTGGGGACTTGTCTGGCCGGGGGCAGCAGATGAATGCCTGACCTGTTTGGCTTTGGAATGGCAAGCGTCGGAAGGCGGTGGAAGGATTATCGAATCTAACCGAACCGTCAGCGTTAATAATGAGAATGCAATACGGGCATGGGAGCGTGCCGCGCACTGGATTGGTTGGATATCGCCTCCAAACGTTACTGCATACGAGGAATTGGACTCCGTCAATCAATTCGAAAACTCAGGCAAGGCAGCATTCTCGCTCGGCTGGATGTCTGACTACTTCCTCACAAATCTGGCAAAACCAATGATTTACGGGAAAATGGGTCTGACCAGCGTTCCGTCGGGGAGGGTGGGTGTAGGAACGTTAGGCGGGTTTGGCCTTGGAATATCGAAAAAGTCGAAGCACCAACAAGAAGCCATCGCGCTGGTGAATTTCCTGTTGAACAAGGAGGCGGAGCTGGAGGTTGCCAGCAAAAGTGCTGAATTGCCCACGGGAACTGTGTTCTACCGCCTGCCAACGATTCTCAAGGGATATTCAAGATCGATACAGGCTGGCCAGTCTCTAGGTGACGGCATCGTGAGTCGTCCTTCCACGGTGGTAGGCAGGAACTATGAGGAGGTCTCGCATGCGTATGCCGGGGCGGTGCATTCCGTACTGACGGGAGAGAAGAGCGCTCCCGCAGCTGCTGCTGAGTTGGAAGCGCAACTCGAGCACGTCACCGGCTTTCCCAAAGGCCCCCCTGAAGGAACCGAAGCCAACATATCCCGCGTAATTCGTACCAGATCATAACTGTGGGTGGGTCCTCTTATCGTTGAGATGTGTTGTAGGAACGGACATTCCGGTAAGGCTCAACTATGGACGACCTGAAAAAGCCAAAAGATGTCTCATCATCGGCGCTCAAAGCATCACGGATGATCACGCTCATTTCGAGTGTTGATATTAAAACCCGCCTGACGTTCTGTTTTGTCCTGATCATCGCGTTGATGTCGGTGGGCACAGGCATCGCGCTTTGGCAATCGCACGTGATGCGCACTCAAGCAAACCGTCTGACGCAACTGGACGAGCAGTTCATGGAAGTCCAGCGTGTCCACGCTCTTGTTCTGTCGTTCCGCAACGAATCAGAACAGTTAGTCAGGGCCCGGAATCTTGCCCGCCTGCAGCGAGAAGCGCCTGCCCTGCGCAACCAACTGAACGATAGCCTAAGACAGACCCGAGCAGTGTTCCGAGGAATCGAACCGAATAATATTCTCGATCCCACCGTCCTACCCACGCTCGAGACGATTCAGGATTTACTGCCTTCGCAAGTGGATTCGCTTACTGCCCTCGCATCAATAGGAGATTGGGAGGCCCTGACTCAGCGGATGCAACAACCGCTCGAACCCTTGGAGAGCCTGAATGCTGAACTAGTGGGTGCCGCCAGTCGGGAATTACAAAACAAACGTTCAGAAGTCGCTCGCCAGATTGAGCGCGCACAGATTCGAACACTGTTCATCTTGATTGGCGTGGGTGGCCTGACAATAGTCATTGCGGCTCTTCTGGGATTCGGTATCACTCAGACCATCACTCGTCCTCTACGATCACTGGTTGCCGGAGCCTCCGCTCTCGCAAGCGGAGAATTTGGTCACCATGTACTCGTGCAAGGCCAAGACGAACTCGCTCATCTCTCCCGAGTTTTCAACCAGACAACAATTAAGCTTCAGCAGCTCTATGAGAACCTCCACCAGGGTGAAGAAGAGCTTCGTGACGTTATCAATGCGGTTCCGGCGCACGTCTGGAGAGCAAAGCCTGATGGCGAAGTTGATTTCGTCAACGAGCGTTTACAGCAGTTCGTAGGTGTCCCTCCCGAAGGCTTATTGGGTTGGAACTGGCAATCCATGCTTCATCCCGACGACCGTGCCTGCTTCGTCGCCGGGTGGCGGGCCGCGGTGAAGGATGGACGAGGGAACGAGGACGAAGTACGTTTGCGGCGGGCGGACGGGAAATATTGCTGGTTCCTGATGCGAAATGTGCCGCTGCGGAACGAATCAGGAGATGTTGTCAAATGGTATGGAAGTGGTGTTGAGATCGAGGATCGCAAACGCGCCGAGCAAGAGCGCCAGAGGCTGCATCAGCTCGAATCAGATCTTGCGCACACGAACCGCGTAAGCATGATGGGTGAGTTGACTGCATCCTTGGCCCACGAGATCAACCAGCCGATCGCTGCCGCTGCCGCGAGCGCCATGGCCTGCGTACGGTGGCTGCGCCGTGAGACTCCTGACATCCCCGAAGCGTCCGGGGCTGCGTCGAAAATCGCCAGCGACGTCAGACGCGCCTCCGACATCATCGAGCGGGTTCGCTCGTTATACCGAGGAGACACAGTAAAACGGGAACCTGTCAACGTGAATGAAATCATCCAAGACATGATTGTCCTGTTGCGGGATGCTGCAAATCGCAACTCCATTTCGATCCGCACCGAGCTCGACTTGGGGCTTCCGATGATCGCTGCGGACTGCGTACAGCTTCAGCAGGTGCTGATGAACCTCATGCTCAACGCTATCGATGCAATGAAAGGCACGAGGGGTGACCTGACCGTGACCTCTAGAAGAACTAAAGACGGTCAAATTCTGATAACTGTCAGTGATTCAGGCTGCGGTCTTCCCGTCGACTGGAGTGAGCGTCTGTTCGAGGCCTTCTTCACAACCAAGCCGCAGGGTACCGGCATGGGACTGTCCATCAGTCGCAGAATTGTCGAGTCGCACGGGGGCCGCTTGTGGGCGAGCGACAATGCAGTCCGTGGAGCGACATTCCAGTTCACACTACCCAGTGAAGCAGATCCACGCTCACCTTCCGCCGCGTGAGGCACGACCGCCTGCTATCCGCTGAGATCAACATGCCTGGTGTTTCAGCGGGAAGAAAGGAATTGTCTAGTTGCTGAGATTTGCACCGCAAATCCCTTTGTCTGTCGGTCGCGGTAGGGATACCCACGAGGAGGAATGGGGCGAGAACCGATTGATCCAATGTGTTAAGAATTGTCGTGGACTGTCCACCCATGAGGCGATGGCCCAGATTTTTGCTGCCGCGGGCGCTTTTTCCGCGGGCACATCCCAGCACGATGACATGACATTGGTTGTCTTGAGCGTCTTGGTCTGACAGGGTTGCTATCAAAAGTCAGGACTTCTGGGTACGCGATTACGCTCTCGCCCAGCGAAGTCCACTCTGAGCAGGCCTTCTCCGCTGACGGCGGCACAACCCGAGAGGCAAACTGGATCAAAACACCTACACCCGCGTCACCGACAAGGCAGGCGAGTGATGTCCACGACCATCACCGCCATCCCTGCACATCCGCGCTATCGCGAACTCCGCCAGCGATGGATTCGGCCTGCTCCCCACACGGCCGCCTCAGCCCCGTCGGCCGCGGCGCGCTGCTGCCGCCTCGATGCGACGACCCACTGGCGTTCGACAACTCCGTCCATCGAGCCGCAGATCCGGAAAAATGATCAGCACACCGACGCTCGGGAGTCTAAGGCCTGACGATCATCTTCCCGACACCGTCGCGATACTGGCTGGCGATTGCGAAGGCATCCCCGATCTGTTCGATTTCCCTGGTATGGGTAAGCAGCGGTGCAAACCACTCGGCGTGCGCCTGGAGCAGTTCCAGAGCCTGCTGCGTCTCGTGGTTCGATCGGCGCACGTTGAAGATGGTGAGTTCCTTGCGCCTCATTGCTGAACCATCCATGGGTACGAAGGGGGATGAATGAATACCTGTGAGCGCGACGCGACCGGCATTCCGGGTTACTCGAATCGCCTGACCGGTGGTGTGTTCTCCGGCCGCACAGTCAATTGCGCAGTCCACACCGCGCTGCCCCGTCCCGCTGAGGATTTCCTCGACAGCCTCTCCGGGCTCGATCACGACGTCAGCGCCAATTCCACGGGCCAACTCGCGGCGATGCGCCAGTGGTTCCACAGCCCAGATTCGTGTCGCCTTAGCGGCTCTCAGTGCGGCGATCGTCAAAAGCCCGATTGGTCCTGCACCAATGACCGCTACCGTTTCGCCCGCGTGGATCGAAGCTAGACGGATGGAGTGCAGGGCAATCGCTAGAGGCTCGGCCAGTGCGGCTTCGTCGAACGATATCCCCGCAGGGATGGGACGAAAGTTGACGACCGGTAAGTTGACCAGTTCACGGAAAAAACCGGGGTGGTGAGGATTGCTCAGAAAGCGAATGTTCGCGCACACGTTGTGGTGACCGCTCAAACAGAATTCACAGTGATAGCAGTAAAGAGCGGGCTCAAGTGCCCCGCGGTCGCCCACAGCGAGTCCAGCAACACCGACGCCGGTCTTCACGATCCGTCCTGCAGGCTCGTGTCCGAGCACCATGGGGTAGACATTGGGAGCGCTGCCGACAGCGCCCTCGGAGTAGGCATGCAGATCGGATCCGCAGACGCCCACCGCCTCGATCCGAACCTGCACCTCGCCGGGTTCGGGATCTTCAATCGGCATGTCAGTAAGGCGGAATGTCAGCGGATAGATGAGTTCTGCGGCTCGCATCGAATGGCCTTCATCACAAACGATACCCCCTCAGTAGGCGAGCACAAAAGGCGGGACGGCTACTTAGTGGCGCGTCTGAGGAACGAGATCGGGCGCTCAATCTTACCGCAGTGCAACACCATTGGGCATTAAGCAAGTCTTTTATTTTCTGCTGTTCTCAGCCCACCCTCGGTGTTCATTTGACCGAATTTCGAACTTGCATTACACATTCATCACTCATTTTCAAAAACCGCCCTCGCCGCGGTCGCTGAAAAGAATCTAGAGCTGGTTCATCACCGAACCCCGAGGTGTCAAGATGCGCTCAGCCGCTTTGAAGAGCAACGGTGTAATGCCCGGAAAAATCACGCCAGGACAACCTGCTCCGGAGAATGTGAGAACAAAGCTCGAACCAAACAGCAAAGCCCGTCTGGGTAAGTCTAGAACCCTTCAGGATCACAGGCTTAATCGTGGTGCCGCAGTTCACGTTCAAGGAGACGAGAATCGCTGTGTCGCGCGCATTCAGGGCAAATGGGCATTCAGGCTTCTTACCCAGCTCCAGCATGGCCCAACTCAGTTAAGCCGGCTACGCAGCACGCTTCCTCCGGGGTCTAGGAAAAAGCTGACACAATATTTACGCGAGTTGGAGAGGGCCAGCCTAATCGTCGCCGTCGATCGGAGCGGCAGAATGTCAAAAGCCAGGTATTCCTTATCAGATCCCCTCGGCATCGCTGCAGTGCACCTTATCAACGCTTTGGCGGAATCGACCGAGGAGGCATTAGAGCCAGAGCCTAAGCATCGAGCACGGCTGAATATTTGAGGTGCGTCTAACCCTCACCCATAACCGAAGGCGGAGGCTCAATCGATTCGGCAGACGGTACCAGTTGCACGGTTAGTTGCACAATTGGTTGCACAGTTATTTCCGAACTGCACAAGTCCTCCCGAATTTCAGGCTGGCGTTCCAAACTAACTCATTGAATCCATTTAACAGAGGCAGGAGCGAGTTAGTTTTCAAGACCACCTGTTTTGTCCACTATTACTTTCGCGAGTGACATAAGTGGGGGTGCAGTGGCTCCAGCATCGGCACAGTGAGAATCACTTTGTTCAGCCAATTTCTCCAAGCTATACATTGTCTGGTCCCAATGACGACCCTGAATAAATCAATAATCGCTTCCGTTACGCCATTGGTGACGAAGGCTTCGATGACCGGCGGTGCAGTAGACACTTTACGTCATCCGGTAGGCCCGCAATTAACTGACTTCCCTGCTGATCTCCATTTATGGCGTGGGCAGTCGTGAACGCGCCGCTTGCTGCCCGGAATCGTTGGCGTATCGGTATAATCGGTGGGCACTTCTTGGGCCTGCGCACTGAGCGCTGGTGACAATATTGACGGTGATGGTCGCAAACTTCAATTCCTCGACCCCTTCCCAAAGGACCTCGTCAATTCCAGCAATGACCAAACAGGCCGGTGATGCTTTCCTACCTTTTCTTTATCAATGCTCTTTCTCGGCCGATTAACTCCCAGCAATAAAGCGATGCCCGCTGCAATGGCGATACCACCATAGACCGCCCATCGAGTCTGACCGGTCATGAAACTGCCGGGAAGAACATTGATCCCTTGAAGGAACCAGATGGTACCCGATAAAGCCAAAAGGCCAGCAACGATATTCAATGTAACTCTCATCATTCCTCCCCGCGTCCGAACCTCGGAGCAACGGCGGCTGGAGCGACAGGTTCACGCAATCTTACTTCAATGAACAGGGTGGTGGCTGCTAGTCGCACGCGACGACCGCCGGCCGCATGGTTTGTCCCTTCGGTCCGAAGATAGCTTGTATCGTGAAGCTGTTTTCGGGTTTGCGTATATCTAAGGTTGAATGAGAGGGTTTGAGAAAGACAGACCACCTTAGGCCTGGAGTAAGCCTTTCATTCCCATACATCGCGGGTCTAGCAGGGCCAAATCTGAGCGACATCAATCGCGAGAAAGTCAGTCCAATAGTTTTTCAACGCCGACAGCACGCATAACAACCGGCTTCTTGCGTGCCCGCCCATAAATCAAAACCTGATCTCGAACCAAGTCAATATCTTTAACATCGCCGAAACCATCCGGAATTCTTGCAAGTAGTGCCAGGTAGTTGACACGCTTTCGACCAAGAGCTGGAACGCATGTGAGAGTTGGTTCGCCAAAGCGCCGTCCGGAGACAAACGCTTCGCGGCGCGAAACCGGAAGAGGAGTAGTGCCGAACTCCAATCCGCGGGCACAGGTGCGAAGCTTCCAGGGCGGGGCGGCCACAGCCAGGTTTTCTTCCCAAATCGCAACCCAGGGAAAATCGCTTCGCTTGAAGCAATATGCAATGAGCAGGCCCAAATTGCGATTCATTGCTGCTATGAACCCAATTTCCTTTCTCCTGTCGAGCAGAATGCCGACGACAAATCCCAGTCCTTTGTGCGAAAAGGGATGACGTAAGTCGACCGTTCCGCCGTTAGCCAAAGGAGCCATTGGCCATCGGAATACCCGGTTGGAAGCGAGAAGCGCTTTGCCCTCATCATAGCCATGCGGATAGGTGAGACCCTTGGTTCCGGGTATTGTCACCACCGCTTCGCCGGACGAGAGAAACGGCAAACCTAACGTAACATGTTGAGTCCAGTGAAAAAAATGATCCGCACTTCTCTCATTGCAAACGACCTCTTGGATATAAACAACCGATTCACCTTTTTTAAGTTCGATCTCTCGGCTAAATCTAAGCCCAGCCGCCGATAGCCTTACAGACATGGTGAGCGCAACTCTTCGAGGACCCACAGAAATCCCGTTCGCCTGCCATCGCGATGACGGAGCCTCGCCATGTAGCGAGAGTCCTTGCTTCACCTCCTCTGCCGAGGAGGAGCCAAAGTAGTCAAGGCAAATGCTATGACCAACTATGCCTGAAAGTAATTTCCCTTCCGCAAGCGTTCCATATTGGCGTACATGGACTTTCTCCCGATAGCACTGCGGATCAATCGTGCGCCAGGGTGGAATCCACAGAGGGCTCACGCCCGTTGTTCCTACCGAATCCTCAAAACGTAAATCGGCAATGTGTCCACCGCCGGTTAACACTGTAAGGCGTATAAACTGGTTACCGATAAGATAGCCCGTCCGTCCGTGCCAATCAGCTTTCTTGCAGAACAATGGCTTGATGGGTTTCATAACTGCTTCATCCGAGCTTATTGGCCATGGATAATTGCCATTTTCAATGGCTCGCTGCAGCCAATCATTACCGAATCCTCACCATACTTTTGCAGAAGGTTTTTGTCGATTCGAGACAAAAAAGCGTCGATCTGAGCATAGCTGGTGTAAGGAGCGCCTTGACCCAGGATTGTCTTCAGTCGAGACATGCCTTGGCTGAGATCGCCGCCTTCTTCATAGATCGGCTTTGGCCAGACAGTGATATCAATCATTTTGTCCCATCCGGTTTCCTTATTCCAAGCTAGGAGCTTGTCGAAGTAGGTTTCTACGAGCTTTGCGCACTCGTTCACATCCGGGGTGCCTTGCAACGCTTTCAGCAAAGACTGCCGGGCTAAACGGATCTCAAGCTGAAACTCAAGATTTCTGACAATCACCATGGCATCTGGAAACAAGTAGTGGCCCAGGGCTCCTGGCCGTCCTGCGCTTCCTGCGCGAATCAATCCCTCCAAAGGAGTGAGAGCTGCGCGGATCCGTTCGGGGTCGGTTTCGCGGAGGGCAAGGAACGAATCTGCGATGAGATCTGCATGTTCAGGATAGAGTTGCGCGGAGAGGTCATGCAGTACTGCTGCTTCGGGATGTTTCTCATACGCAATGTCCCACGCAGTCGCAAAGAAATAGTAGGTGCGGGGAAACTGCAACAATACCAACTGGTTGTTTCCCATCACGCCACCCAGCTCCGGATATTGGGAGGCCCTGTCAAAGACCTTTCGGACCTTCTCCTGCCCGAGATTGGTTGCCGGAAATGCCGGCTCACTTTCAATGGCGCCATAGGGCAAGTACACCGTTTTATCCAGCATGGATTCTTTTTTCACCGGATCCAGATAGGGTGGTTGTCCCGCAATGAGCGCCCACGGCTCCGCCAGATTTGCCTTGAAGTTGCGGATGGTCTGGTCCATAAATGCAACGTCGCTCTCGTCAGGATTCTTTGAAGTCCAGTCGTACGCCGCTACCACTGAATCGGTCGCAGTGAAGAATTTATGACGGCCCCATCCCACATGCATCCAGTCCACCAATTTTGTTTTTGATCCATAAACGCTGTACTGGTCTACCAGTTTTCTGGCTGCCTGGAAGATCTTCAACTGGTCGCTTATCGGACTTTGTGGCCAACCGCCCGGATCGGAGTCGATCATCACGAAAGCGTCAGCATTATCGACATTCTTGTAGAGAGCTTCGAAGGATTTCCGAATCCGCTCAAACTGCTGGGGATCTGCCGGGTTCATGTCCTTCTGGCAGTCGTTGACCCAGTACGCGCGAACCCTTGGGTCGTGAGTGCCGCAGTCAGAAACGGCAATGCGGTTAGCCGACTGCATGATCCAGACCTCCATGCCGCGCTGGTTCTGCGCGTAGTCGACGACGCGGCGGACCTCCTGCAGATAGGCCTCGTCCTCTGTCGACAGGGGTACCGGCAGAATCTCCATGAACGGCCACAGAAAAAAAAGATTAATCCGCTGCACCCAGGCAATATCGATGAAGCGTTTCCAGTCCTTTTCTTTCCATGAGCGAAATGCGTATGGGTAGCTTAACGGCCAGCCGTTGAGGTGGATGCCGCGGTTGCCAATACTCGGCCGGCTCTGCAGATCGATGGGACCTTCCAAATAAGAAGATTTTCCGTCAGCACGAATCATCTGCATGAACGTAGCAATTCCACTATTGGTGCCGTGTGGGTTGCTGCCAGCTACAACAACGATTGTCGCCCCGGCTCTGTCAAATGAGCGAATCTCGCATCCGTCTTTTCCTAAGTCTCTAGCGGATCCCAAATCGATGCCCATCGCCAGCGCGATTTTCTCGCCGATAGCGATGATCACTCTCGTCTTCTGCGCAGAAGGATTGGATGTGCTGACGGCCACCGGATTACCGGTGATATCGGTCAGATAGCTCCCTAGTTCTCTGGCGCCGTACTGGACGTAGGAAGGTTCGTCGCTGCCCACCAGGATCGCCGCCCCATTAAGCGACAGACGCTGTGCATTTTGCGCCGCCACGACGAGCGGTCCGACTGCCAGATAGCAAAGAACAGTCAGAGAAAACATAAGAAGGATGTGCACTTCTGTCCGATTTGCACGCAAGCTCTTGTTCAAAGAACCCTCGCATTTGTCAGCAAATATTAGCCGACGGCAACTTATTGGGTTTGGACTACGGCAAGCTTGAACGGCTCGACACAGCCGATCATTACAGAATTCTGGCCGTACTTATTCAGAAGGGTGTTCGCAATGTGATCAAAGAAATCGTTAATTTGGCGGTAGCTTGTGTAAGGAGCGCCATCCCCCAATACCTGCTTCAGGCGCGACATCGCCTCCGTAAGCTCCTTATCCTGGTCGTAGATCGGGGCTGTCCAGATGGAGATGTCGAGCATTTTGTCCCAGCCTGTCTCCTGGTTCCAGGCGAGGAGCTTGTCGAAGTAATCTTGCACGAGGCTTTCGCATTTCCCGACGCTCGGCTTGTCTCGCAAGGCTTTCAGAAGTGACTGACGAGCAAGGCGAATGCCAAGTTGTGCTCGCAGAGTCTTCGCGACAGCCAGTTGGTCAGGAAAGAGGTGGCGACCAAGGACGCCGGCCCGCACCGCACCGCCCTGGCGCAGCAGACCGTCCAGGCGAGCGAGGGTGGCTGCAATTTTGTCGGGATCTTCGTCCCTTAACGCCAGAAATGATTCAGCGATGAGTTCCATCTGCTCCGGATAGAGCTGTCCGGCAAGCTCTCGAAGTACGTCCTCTTCTGGCATACCCTTGTACTTTGTATCCCACGAGCTGGCGAAGAAGTAATACGTGCGCGGGAACTGCAACAACATCAACTCATTGTTTCCCATCACCCCTTTGAGCTTCGGATATTCGGCGGCAACGTCAAGTACGTCCCGGACAGGCTTGAGACCAAGATTAGTTGATGGAAATGCTGGTTCCTCTTCAATGGCGCCGTATTGTAGATAGACTGTCTTGCTTAGAGTCGACTCTTCTTGAGAGGATCTCAAAAACGCAGCCGATCCTGCGATCAACTCCCAGGGCTCCGGAAGGTGCTCCTTGAAGTTGCGGATGGTGTCGGCCATAAAGGCCACTGAGTTTTCTTCACGATTCTTTTCAGTTGGATCAAACACCCTGCCCCAGCCAAGCCACATCCAGTCCACAAGTTTGGTCTTTTGGCTCTTGGTACTGTAGCGATCCAGCAGCTTGCGGGCAGCGTTGAATATCTTTGTCTGATCGCTAAGTGGACTATGGGGCCAGCCACCGGGATCCGAATCGATAAAGCAAAAAGCGTCGGCATTGTTGACGATCTTGTAGAACGCCTCGAATGACCTCAAGACATTGGAGAATTGTGTGGGGTCGGCAGGGTCCATGTCCTTTTGACATTCCCCCAGAACCCAATAGGTACGAAATCGCGAATCACGAGTGCCACAGTCGGAAATGCCGATGCGGTTCGCCGATTGCATGATCCATACCTCCATGCCACGCTGGTTCTGGGCATAGTCCACGACGCGGTGGACTGTCTGAAGATAAGCTTCGTCTTCGGCAGAGAGTGGAACCGGCATGATTTCCACGAACGGCCACAGGAAGAAGAGATTCACCCGCTGCGCCCAGGCGATATCGATGAAACGTTTCCAATCCTCTTCTCCCCAGGAACGAAAGGCGTATGGATATTTCAGCGGCCATCCATTCAGATGAATGCCTCGAACTGCGATACTCGGCTTACTAAGAAGATTGATCGGCCCATTGAGATATGCAGCCTTGCCATCGGCGCGAATCAGCTGCATGAAAGTGGCGATCCCCATATTGGTGCCATGAGGGTCAGGACCGGCAACGACTACAGACGTTGTCCCGCCCTTCTCGAAAGACCGAATGACACACGTTTCGTCCCCTGGCTCGCTCGCAGATCCTAAGTCTGTGCCCATGGCACGAGCCATTCTTTGACCGACGGCGATCACAACCCCGGCTTTTTGCGCCGCGTTTATCGATGAGCTAACGGCCACTGACTTGCCAGTGATCTCCGATAAGTAAGATCCAAGGTCCCTGGCTCCATATTGAACATAGGAAGACTCGTTGCCGTCGACTAGAATCACCGCGCCATCCAGCGAGACTCGTTGGGCGCGGCTCTCATGCTGCGCCCCCATCGACGGCACGTTGGCACCGAACAATACGAAAAAAAGGAGAAAGAGAAGAGATGGCACAGAAATATCTTTCTGCGTTTCAGGCGGCCGTCTGTTCACAGGGTTTCTCCTCCATAAGGCTGAATCCCGGACACTTTCCGAAAACTTTGCGAGCGTCGGGTCGCTCTGACTTAACATTTCAACGTGCTCTCCCTTTGTTTAAACGAACATCGAGGGTCGGCAAGTGAAAGATTTTATTGCCACGGCTGAACGAATGTAAAGGAAATTTTGCTATATTATCGATCATCATTCATTTGAAGGATGGGATCACAGTGTTTAAGTCCGTCACGGAAGCCGCCTGGATTATCGCAATTGCGCTCCTCGAATCCATGACGGTACCCGCTCAGCCCGTCGAGATATTTAGCATTGGAACTAAGAATGAGTCGTTCACAGAGTTTGCTCGAGCCTACGAGCCCGGACGTCCGGTCTTGTACAAAGTGGGCGAAAGTTCTGCGGAAAGAGATTGGCCAGCCTACCAGCCAGGCTCCTTTGATTCCGTCGTGCGTCGCAGCACCATGCAGCAGGATTGGGTTGATGTAAAACCGGATCCTTTACCGGAACCTTTTCAGGTGCGTTTCAATTTGCCCTCTACACCTAGAGGGACTTTTATTCTGCATCTGGATGCAATCTTTCGCTACCGGCGTCCAGCGCCTCCGCGCTATTCCCTACTTATTAATGGGCACTTTGCCGCCAGCTATCGACTCAATCCGCATCCTGCACCCGAGCTCTGGTGGTCGAATGGAGGCGAAGGGGATGGAAACCTGCAATATTTCGGTTATGAATCCCTAGAGATGCAACTGCCTGCCTCGGCCTTCACAACCGGACCCAACACTCTTTCGCTCCGATGCCTTGATGGTTTTGGTATCTATTACGACCGCCTTTCCCTTTCAGACGATTCGGTGAAAGAGCCGCCGGCTGTTACCGAGGCATCGGTGGAGCCAACCGCTCTTTATAAGCACCGGGCCTCCGGCTTGGTCGAGTTGGCTACAGTGCGGATTCGTACCACGCAGCCCTTGGGATCCTCTGAGCTGAGGGCCGAAATCGGCTCCGCTCGAGTGGAGAGTGAAATCGCACAACGCGAAGCCGGAGACATCGAGACAACGATTGAAGTACCAGCGACAGAGAGACCGGTTCCGGTATTGCTTTATCTTGCCGGGAAGAAAGATCCGTTATATCGCGCCACCTTCATACCGCGGCGGCGATGGCAGGTCTACGCTCTCCCGATGGAGCAAGCGGATTTCGGATACAACGATCTCCCCGCCCGCACCTTGGAATGGGAGAATCGGTTCATTGACAACACGTTGAAGATCCAGCAGAAATATCCTTCATACTCGTTCACTCTGGATGCTGCTGCAAATCTTGAGTCATATCTTTCCACTCGAAGGGACGAGAAGAGCAAACAGGTTCTCGCACATCTCCAAAGTGGCAAATGGGGAGTGAACGCTCTCTACGCGAACTTTTTTACCGGCCTGTCGACGCCAGAAGAGATCTTCCGCATGCTCGAGTTTTCATTGCGAGCCTCACGAAAGGATCATTTCCTAATCGATTCCGCGTCGCAGACCGACGAACCATCCGTGACCTGGGCACTTCCGCAGATTCTCGCCGATGCCGGCATTAAATATTTCACCAACGGCAGCGACCCGATTCGCGGCTCCCTCAATCCAATCGGACATCTGAATTTTCACTCGCCTTTTGTTTGGGAGACCCCGAGCGGATCAAAAATTCTCGTGTGGAACGGAATCTCTTACACCGCGGTGGATGACCTGACATGGGGCGGCTGGAACCCGGAGTCAGCGCAGACCGGGATATATAGGACTTCTCTGTTCGGGCTCACTCGATCCCTGCCACTGTTTCTTTCTCAATTCGATCGTGACGACTACCCGTTTGACGCGGTGCTTCTTTTTGGCTTGCACAATGATGAAATCCCGATGCGCCACTGGGGGGACGCGGACAACATCGAGATGTGGAACCGGGAATACGCTTATCCGAAGATCATTCCGGCCACGCAGCGTGACTTCTTCACCCACATCACGGCCAACTTCGGTGACCAGATCAAAACTTATCGCGGAGATGGCGGATCGTATTGGGAAGACGAAGCTGGAGCGGATGCGCGGATTGCGTCGATGATCCGCAGTTCCCAGGAGCAATTGGTAACCGCGGAAAAGTTCGAAAGTATTGCCGGCTGGCTGCTGCCTCAGCTGAAGTTTGATCGCAAACCCTTTGACGCGGCATGGAAGAATATCTTGTTGGCTGATTCCTACGTGTGGAGCGATGCCAATTCGTTCAGGCGACCCGAAAGTTATCGCACCCGCGGGGGCGAAGCTGCGCATCGTGCCTGGGCCAAGGCAGCCTTACAGCAAACAAGCGATCTGCGTCTGGTGGCGATGGACAAAATCGCAGAACTGGTCGACACAAATCAACAGGGAACTGCGATCTTTAACCCCGACACTTGGCCGAGAAGCGATCTCTTCGACTTCGAACTAGAGCCCGATGAAGAACTGACTGACCCAGCGACCGGACAAGCCATTCCTTGTGGATCGGTGAAGGCGTTTAGCGGCTATCAAGAGGTTCGTTGTTGGGCGTCGGAAGTGCCTGCATTGGGATACAAGTTCTATGCAATAACGAAAGGGAAAGTTCCTGAGGGAGAACTCCTCCCGCTTACATCCTCGACGCCCACAATCGAGAACAAATTCTATAGCGTCGAACTGAATTCACAGACCGGCGCGATCGCGCACTTGATCGATAAGTCGACGGGGCATGACCTGGTCAACTCCGCCGCGCCCTACCAGTTGAACGAGTACCTCTACGTAAGTGGTGGCGACCCCGGCGACTTCATCCACGGCAGTCTCAAGGACAATAGAATTCTGGCAGCTGACGTTACCCTTCCATTACCGACACTCGCTGTCAACCGCGCCAGCCTGATGGATGTGCCGCAGGCGCGCCGATTTCCATGGGGCACGGTGATTACCGTTCACTCCAGTGCCCTGAACACATCGGCTATCATCTGTACGATCACGCTGCTGGACATGCGGAAGCAGGTGAATATCCAGAATGAGGTTGAGAAAACGGCGACCCTGCGAAAAGAAGGAGTCTACTTCGCATTTCCGTTCGCGTTGAAACGGCCTCAGGTCAAATATCAAAGCGCGACAGCGTGGGTCGATCCAACTACTGACATGCTGCCAGGCGCTAACCGGCAATGGTTCGCTACCCAGGGTGGAGTTTGGGAGAGCGGCGAAACCGGCAATATTGGTTGGGCGACAGTTGATGCACCATTGATAACGCTTGAAGATATCAACCGTGGAGTCTGGCCGGATTCAATTCAGATTCGCAGTGGAACCGTGTTTTCTTATGTGATGAATAATTACTGGTATACCGATACGCCCGCAGAGCAGGGAGGGCGATTCATCTTCCGCTATGCATTAGCCAGCGGACCGGACATTTCTCCGGCTCAAGCGATGATCATGGCAAGCGAACAGCGATCACCGCTTCCCGCGATTCGTCGCTATAAGATGGGGTGGTCACCAGCCTTGTCCGATAACGGAGCCGGATTTCTCAATGTGACACCCACGGGCGTGACGGTGTTAACGATTCGACCACTGGAGACCGGTGACGCCTACCTTGTGAGGGTTCTGAACTCCACACCAGAGGAGTTAAGCGCGCATCTTCAGTTCCCGGCGGTTGCGCTCCACGATGCATATCTAGGCTCGGTCATGGGAGAACGAATTGCTTCCCTAGACTGGACGCGCCACAGTGTGACCATGCGAATGAGGGGGCATGAAATCAAGACGCTGGTGGTCAGGATGACGAGCCACGAGTAGCTACTCACCCCGCCGCTCCGAGCAACATCGCTGCAACGAGACCTGCGACAATGCCAAGTTTAGCGTAAGTTCCAACCCGCTCTCCAAAAAAGAGGACACCGCCGAGTACAACGACACACATACTGGCGCCCATTCCCAGCATGAATACGACACTTCCGGGGACGCCATTCGAAAGCGCAAGCCCCATGAAGAATTGGCCGCCGACGCTGGCGGCAGCCATCATCAGGCCGATGATCAGATTTGCAAGAGAAACCCGCCGACGGTCTTTGATCAGCCCCAGAAGACCAAAAGCGAAACCTGCGAGATACCAATAGACGAGATACACCGGAGTGTATTGATGAGCGAGTCCCCGACCGGCGAGGACGCGAAGGCCGAACGGGCAGACCCCATTCAGCAGGAATGCACCGAGCATGGCGGTGATCCAGATTTTGACGTTCGCGTGTCCGGAAACCTGCTCCTGAGTTTTAGACGGTCCGCTCTCTCTCTGTTTGTCCTTCCACAGCAGGAGGATGGAAAGTACTACGAGACTTAAAACCAGGGTTTTCAGAAAGCCGATCTTTTCGTGGTATATAACCGCGGAAAGCGCAGCTGGCACGACTGCGGAAAGATTCATGAAGATCCAGCTCGTAGTGATCTTTCCGAACTGCAGCCCATATAAGAATATCCAAAACGCCAGGATGGCAAGCGCGCCAAAAAACAAAGCTGTGCCGCCAACGATCCTTGGCGGACTTAGTGATTCTCCCTGGATCAACTTGACATACAAGGTCATGAATACTGTCGAGCCACCAAAAAGAATCAGAGCAGTGTTCAGTGGCGTGCAACCTTTGTTGTCCGCGAGTTTGCTCAGAATTCCCAGAATTCCAATACTGAACATCGCGAGTATTGCAAACAAATATCCCAGGAACACGATTTTGCCCTCACAATATGTTTCTCTGCGGCGCTGGCCCGCGGTCTAAGAATGTCAAGTCCACAAAGATCGCAAGCTTTCGATGACCTTTCTTTCAAAACCTGAACGAAGAGCTCTTCTGTAGCGATATCGGAGGGCTGCTCCCTCGGCTGGGAATGTAGCCGCCTCGTAGCCGCCCAGAGCTAAATCGCGATCCATCGGGATGTAACTTTCGCAGCCGTTGGTATAAGCGAGCATCATGTTGTGCTTGGTGGGAACCGCTTGATCCAGCATCAGTTGATATTCCGCAAATAGTTCATGAGTGACAGCAAGTAACGACCACTGGTCGCCAATCCTCAGTAGATGAGCGTCGAAGCGGAGCGGATTTTCGTCGTGCTGTTCGATCTTGTTCAGCAGATCCTGAAAACAAAGCACGGTGTCTGCCATCCACCAGGCTTTGCCTTCCATGGGTTGAACATCATCTGCTGCAGTAGAGTCGCTTTGACTCTTGGCAGTTTGGGCCTCATCCTGCATATCCCACAGCTGTTCATCACCGAACACCGCGTGACCGTAATGTTTTACAAGACGTTCTTGCGCATCCTGGAGGGCTTGCGAACACAGTTTCCGTGTAGGTAAAGGCTGAAGGGGCAGTCCCAGGTGAGCGGAAGTGATGTGAATCTCATCGGAGGGAACTGCCTCACTGTTGCACATGGCTTGAAAAGTGGCTTCCGCGAGAACTTCCCCCGCATGTTGCGCAGCATCGATTCCTCCACGGAGCGGATCGCCGTTAACGTTTCCAGCAAATGCCTGACCGAACATTGTGATCACGTTGCCGCCTATCCGATCCTTGAGCTTGCGCGCCGCGAAACCCGGAAATTCCGCGCTGATCAAGCGGCTCGAACCGTGAATGATTACGGGATGCGCAGCATGGCTGAAGAGGACCGCAACGGGACTTGCGTCGAGCCGATCCACACACAACACGTCTACCCAAGGCACGACTGGACCCGCAGGATTCGGTTTCATTACGACGCCTTGAGCGGACATTAGCCGTCGATTTGTGCCGAGTTGCACCGGCGCTCGCCCGGCCCGGAAGACGACACGCTCTTTCTTGCTTTTTGTCAGACCGACAAGTGCTGCAAGTTTGGGCGCCAGGTCGTCACGCCAGGCCTTGCCAGGACCGGAAAGCCAGCGTGGGCCCAGCACACTCCAGGGGATCGTGAACGGAGAGGAATGGTTATGTGTGCAATGGACCAATGCGGTCGTTATGCCGGTGCTTGCAGTGATCGCGTGTCGAATTTCATCTGCGAATTCAAAGCTCATCCCTATTAGATCAAGCGACAAAATCGCTATCTCCCGTCTCCCGTCGTCCAGCACCAAAGCGCGCGCGTACAGATCATCATGCACGCCGGTGCTACGCTGAATGGTTCCGAGCGTTGGAGCGCCGACGGGAGGCGTGATGACCATCTCTGCAACTCCGGCTCGTATGTTTGTCATGACTGGCCTTTATTGACTATGCATTCGAATGATTCAAATCATCGCTGGAACAAGTAGCCGACGTCGTTCAGCATCACCGATCACTCATCGTTAGCGACGGTGGAAATGTCTGAGTAGGGAAGGTGTTCTGGGTTTCCCAGTCCTGGCTGTGGCTGGTTGTTCAGGTGTTGCTCGATCATCACCGCTTTGGGGAAGGGAGTAAGGGAGGGGCGAGCAATGTTTTGGTCTGTAGAATTCTTCTCTGAGTGAATATTGATGACCAATCATTACTTGGCAAGTGTCAACACTGCTGCCATTTTGTCAATAATTTAATTATTAAATTGACCGATCATCGCTCAAAAGTCCATGATTCGCGGGATCTAACCCCTAACGATTATAATGAATCAGTTGATTCGGATCCGTAGTGGCATTCTCTGTTAGAACATGTATTTTCGGAAACTCTGCCGGAGCTTCTCCAAACCTGGCCGAAGGAAGTTCCCCTCGGCAACGATCCCATCGTTCCCTGCCATGGAACTGCGGCACTACCAATATTCAACACTGTCCGTCAGAATCTCGTATCGCGTGTCATCCATAAGGAATCGATAATGCCGCTGATCGCAACCAAGCTGAATACTCAACCTGCGCGACACCAGGTCGCGGAAAAAATCCGTGAGTCGATCCTCGATGGATCGCTTTCTCCTGGCGAGCGCCTGGTCGAGCGCAAATTGGCGGAAACCTTGGGCACCAGCCAGTCTGCTATTCGAGAAGCGCTGATCCAGCTTGAATTGGAAGGCCACGTCAGCAAAAAACCAAATTCCGCCACTTTCGTAACCCATTTCAGCCAGCGGGATCTGGAGAATACGATATCGGTGCGACGGACGCTGGAAGGTTTCGCTGCCGAAGAGGCTGCCCGGCAGTCTACTCCGGCAGATATTCAGCGCTTGGAGGAGCTATTTGAACAATCACATGCGGCTGCCCGCGCACGCGAATTCCAGAAATACATCAGACGAGATTTGAGTTGGCACATCGCCATGTGGGAATCGACCCACAATGATTGCCTGGTCGAATGCCTGCGCCGAATCGTGGTGCCGCTCTTTGGATTTAGCGCGATCCGGGTTGCCATGCAGCCGGGCTTCAATCTCGCGAACGATCTCCAGTCCCACCGGTTGCTGCTGGATGCGATTGTCGCGGGCGAACCTGAGCGCGCGAAGCGAGCCTTCCATGCCGCTATGAAGGACTGGGCCGAACAGGCTGCGCACCTTTATTCAGAAGAGAACGAAGAGGCGCCGGCACTTTGAATCGGCTTTGCCGGCAGCCGCGTCTCATCTCCAACAACTGTAAAAGGGCTCATTTGGCGGGCACTCACCAGCCGATCTGTTAGACACGAATTTCGTTCACCTTAGCGGTCAAAACACTCTCAAGTCACTCTCTCACTGATGTTGCGCGCCTCTCGTCAAACAATGTCAGAGTCGCGGTACCGATCACAGTCAGCGCGCCACCGAGAATTTGCGGCATGGTGATCCGATCATGGACGGTCACAATTGACAGAATCAATCCAAATAAGGGAAGTAGATAGATCGATGTTGAAATTTGTCCCACGTCGAGTCGGTTGAGCACCCACATCCACAAGACCATCGCTATGCCCCAGGACAAAAGGCCGAGAATAGCTACGGCGAGCCATGTTACGGTCGAGTATCCCGCAACACGAAAAAAAGGTTTGGTTTCAAAAACCAAAGAAATGATTGCGCAAGCAGCCGCGCCGACGACATAGCTAAGAATAAGAACTTCCAACTCCGAGTAGCGAGACAGAAGTTCTTTGCTGTATGTGTTATAAAAGGCGCTCCCCAGTCCGGCGATTAGAATGACAAAGTTGCCCAGCAAAAGACGACGGGTGAAAGAAGCATGTGCAAGATCGCTGGTGGAAATCAGCAATGTTCCTATGAGGCCCAGTACCAGACTGCAAACACGAATTAGAGTCGGTTTCTCGCTCAACATCAAGATACCGAGACCGGTCATCAGGACGGGTATCGTCAGAGACAGAATAGCCGCATTTGAGGCGGAGGAATGTGCGATGCCCCATGAGAGCATCACCGACGGTGGGACAATTCCCAACACACCCAGGACCGCATACTCGCGCAAAATCTTCCACTCGAAGGTTTTCCAAACGTTCCTGGGTTTCCGTTTTCGCAACCACAGAGGGACCAGCAGAGACAACGCGAAAAGCAATGTCCAGAAGTTCAATGTTGCTGATTCCATGCCGTTGCCTGCAATCTCGTAAGCCGGATACTGCGCAGCCCACAGCAGGTTCACAAAAACAAGCGCTGCAAAATTGGACCATGCACTGTCGCGCATCTTCATGTGGATAGCCTGCTGAGCAGACCCCCGTCTACCACGAGCACGGCTCCGGTAATGTATGCAGCGGCCTCAGAGGAAAGGAAATAGACAGCCTGGGCTATGTCCTCGGGCTGCCCAACACGCCCCAGCGGAATAGTCCTTCCGATAGCCATCACCGCTTCCTCCGGATCTGGATGATCTTTAATAAATGGCTCCATCATTCCACTTTGAATTGCACCGGGACAGACGGCATTGACACGAACGCCATCCGCTGCGAAATCCAGTGCCATGCTGCGGGTGAGCCCAAGCAATCCAGCTTTGCTCGCTGCATAAGCAGAAATCTGAGGTTCGTTGGCAAATGCCTGCACAGACGAAATATTGACAACGCAGCCACGCACCCTTTTTAGAAGCGGATAGGCATATTTGGTGCAAAGAAATGCGCCACGCAGGTTGGTCTCAGAAATTGAGTCCCAATCTTCTATCGTGTATTCCTCCGGCCGGCGATAACGTTCAATGCCAGCGTTATTACACAGCACATCGATCTGGCCGAAGGCCTCGGAAATCCGGCCCATCAAAGCTTGAATGTGGCTCTCTATGCGAACGTCGGCATGAACAAACAACACCTGGGCTGAGGTAGCACTAATAGATGATTCCAGTGCTGCGCCCCGGTCAGCATCGCGATCTGCGATCACCACAGCCGCGCCCTTGCTGGCAAATTCCCGGACAATACCACGGCCAATACCATAGGCACCGCCGGTTACTACCGCAACACGCGACTCGGTCATGAACGCTCCTAGAAAATTGACAGAGTTGAGCTCAGCACTTCGGCGTCGCGCTTGAATCGGGCGAGCGCATCACGATTCAAATCGACTCCGAGTCCCGAACGTCTCGGGAGTGCGATCTCTCCGTCCACCATTTGTAGTTCATTGGAAACCAACTCCCGGCGCAATGAAGACTCGCACAATTCATCCGGCAGGAATTCGATAAATCCACAGTTTGCCGTCGTCGCTGCCAAATGCGCCGCGGCGGCAATGGAAATGCCGGACTTCCAGAGATGGGGAACAATCCTAAGACCCCTCTGCTCCGCCAGAGTACACACGCGCTTCGCCTCGGTAAGTCCACCCACCCGGCCAACATCGGGTTGGACCACACTGATTTTCCCTCTGTCCATCAAATCCAAGAACTCGAAGCGAGTTGCGAGCCACTCCCCGGCGGCAATGGGAATGGGTTGCTCTGCGGTCAAACGCGCATAGCCATCCAGATCATCGGACGGCAAAGGTGTTTCAATGAAATACAAATCGAATTCGATCCAGGGTCGAATTGCCTTCAGGCAGGTGCCAGCGTCTGAAAACGCATATTGCACATCGACCATCAACGTAAAGTCGACTCCAAGCGCATTCCGAACCTCGCCGATCACCTCCGTCATTTCCTCGTGTGAAGCCTTCAGTCCTTTGTGAGCGTAAGGCCCACAAGGTGTGACCTCGATCTTTGCCGCGCGAAACCCCAGGGCCTTCGCACGTATCGCCCACTCCACAATAGACCTGCGGTATGCGGCGAAGGAACTGACCTCGGGCTGAAGCGATGCATACGGCGTGATGCTCTCTTTCACTGCGCCCCCCAGCAGCTCGTGGCACGGCTTGCCCAGTGCCTTTCCGCGCAGATCGTGAAGTGCCATATCGAGAGCTCCGATTGCATGGACCACTGCACCGCGCCGACCATTCATGGCCGAACCGACGTACAGCTTTTCCCACAACTCTTCCGGCTGTAACGGGTCCTGGCCGATCAGCATTTGAGCTAGGCCAAGTCCCATCGTGTGCGTGCCAGGAGCATATATGCAGGCACGAGCAATCCAGGGATTAACGTCGGTTTCTCCAATACCGCTCAGACCTTCATCCGTATGAATTTCCACCACAATGTCATCCTGTGATGAGCTGGTCGAGCCAACGTCGTAGCCGGGATCAAGCAGAACGTGACAGTCGATGCGAGTAATTTTCATGTTCTTCCTAAGAACCTGGTCCGCCAAGCGTTGGAAGACAGTCCAGCAGTCCGGCGGAAATCTCTCAAGCGTTACAGCATCTGGCTCGTCTGTGCCTTGGAAGCGGTCCAGCAACCTTCAAATGTCACTGGTGGTCGGTACACGATCATCGATCATATTTATTCCTTTCCGCGAATCTGTCAACTGAAGAGTCCTTTTGAAGAATTTGATCAATGATAAATCGCAAGTCGATTAATGGAGCTCAAGTCTTTGTTTCACGTCCGTTCTTTGATTAGCCAAGTATTATCATTAGTTTACTTCAAAAACCATGCTCTTAACGAGTTCCGAGCGCCCGATTCTCTGGCTAGATAATGACCGATCATTTTTCCATTTTTAATCCCTTGACAATTCCATCAAGCGCTAGAAATAATGCCGCGTTATCATGGATGATCGATCAGAGAGGTGGTATTGCGATGTTCCAATTGCGAAAATGTCATGCAAGGCTCCACTGGCTCCTGTGGATTGTCATCATGGGGCCAATTGTCGCGCTCGCTCAGCAGTCAACCCTCGTCGGGAGGGTCACGGATTCAAGCGGAGCGGCGATCGTTGGGGCCAGCATTACCGCCAAGGATGTGGACACTGGTAAAAGCTGGAATGTAAGTAGCAACGATATCGGACAGTATGTCATTCCAGACCTGAATGCTGGCGTTTATGAGGTCAGCGCGGAAAAACAAGGGTTTGAGGAGCAAACAGTCGAAGGGGTCAGGTTGGAGGTTCAAGCGCTCCGAACCGTCAATCTTACACTGGTTGTCGGCGTTGTAAGTCAGCGAGTGACCGTTGCCGCCATGCCAACTGCGCTTCAAACGAGCGAATCGTCTGTGAGCACATTTTTCGAGCCGAAGGTGGTCGAGGAACTTCCTTTAAACGGCCGGGATTTCCTTCAACTCCAACTGCTTTCCCCTGGGACGCAGATGGGAGTGGGTGGCACCTTCACCGCGGTACAAATCGCTGCACAAAACATCGCGATTGGAGGCGGCAATTTCTCTGTAAATGGCATGCGCGACGTCTACAACGACTACCTGATTGACGGCATTTCCTTCAAGGACTGGATGCACGGCACCAACGGGATGAATCCGTCGGTAGATGCTATCCAGGAGTTCAGATTACAGACGAGTAACTGGTCAGCCGAATACGGCGCCAACGCCGGCGGTCTGGTTAACATGATAACGAAGTCCGGAACCAACCAGCTTCACGGCCTGGCCTACGATTTTCTCCGGAATGAAGTACTGGATGCAACGAATCTGTTCACCAAGCTGGCAGGAGAAGAGAAAACTCCGCTCCGGCGCAACCAGTTCGGAGGAACCCTGGGTGGGCCCTTTCGTCGTAACAGGAGTTTCTGGTTCGGAAGCTATGAGGGATTTCGCCAAGAGAGTACAAGTACTTTGTTCGATAATTTCCCCACCGCATTGATGAAAAGCGGCAATTTCTCTGAACTATTAGCCCTCCCCCAACCTATCGTGATCCACGATCCAAACACCGGGCTTCCTTATCCCGGCAACGTCATACCCCCTGGGCAGGTCCTGAGCGTCATGCCCAATTACTTGAATACCTATGTACCCCTTCCGAATCGGCCAAGCTTGTCCCTCAACTACGTCACGCCCGGAAAGGATACGAACAACGATGACCAGTTCATTGGTCGACTCGACCAATTGATTAAAAGCAATATTCAACTCTCCGGACACTATATCTTTAGTAGGATCTGGGATTATCCGCCTAGTACCAATTCTCATTTCCTTGCTACGCAACACAATGACGATCAAAACATAACGATACAGCTTGCCTACCCCATCAACCCCACCACTGTTCTGGAACTCCAGGCGGGCTGGAATTCTTTCAAGCAGTATCTAGTTACCAACACTGCAAACACTACGCCGAATATCTCGACTGCAGTTCTGCAAATCAACGGTGTGGCGACCGATCCTCGCGCTTCCGGTACGCCTTTTTTCCTACTGAATGATTTCGGCATGGTCAGTGGAGGCACTTCCGCACCGCGGCAATGGTTCACCGAGCACTATGTGTACGAGGGAAATGTGACGCTAGTGCGAGGAAAACACGTTATCAAGACCGGCCTGCAAACGATTCGCGAAGACGACACCTTCCAGGAAATCTATATTCCAAATGGTCTATTCGTTTTCAGCGGCATCTTCACCGGCTATGACATGGCCGACATGATGCTCGGTATCCCCAGCGAATTCCAAATGTCGCCGCAACTCTTTAACCCGTTGTTCCGCAACTGGTACGTCATGCCTTGGGTTCAAGATGACTGGAGGGTCACGCCCAAATTGACGCTGAACCTGGGCATTCGCTATGAGTGGCGTCCATGGCCGGTTTCCAAGGACAACACTATTACGAATATCGTCCTTCCTCCCGGCGGCAATTCAGCTTCTCTTATACTTGCCGGCCCGTGCACCCCAATTCCCGCAATCGTGCGTACTTGCGATACTTCCTTGCCGACCTCGATCTCCCCGACGCGCAGCACCATCAATTCCACGGACAAGACCGCTTTCGCGCCCCGGGTCGGTTTTGCCTATCAAATCGGCGAATCCAATCGCACCGTCGTGCGGGGAGGTTACGGGATTTTTTATCAGGCGGAGCCTTTTAATCAGTTCGTCTTTCTCAGTATCAATCCGCCGTTTGTTAGCTTCTACGACCGCTTTAACAATTCCAGTAATTTTCAGAGCTGGGATTTCTACAATCCGTTGGCCGGTCAGCCGCCCGGAGGAGTGCAGTTTACGTACATTCCCCAGACGTCCACTATTCCGTACCTTCAAGCCTGGAACCTGGGCTTCCAGCAGGACCTTGGAGCGGGGTTCGTTCTTGACACGACCTATGTTGGGAATAAAGACACAAAGCTCTGGGCGAGGACTTGGCCAAACCAGCCGCCGCCCGGACCGGGAGACATCCAGGCCCGACGCCCCTACACCAACGTCTCAACTGTGGCTGGCGACGCGCCGGTTGGCAATGCCAACTACAATGGCCTTCAGGTGAGGGTTGACAAGCGTTACTCTCAAGGTCTCTCAATGCTTGCAGGTTATACCTGGTCGAAGGGAATTACTGACAGTCAGATGGCCGAAACAGGGTATTTTGTACCCGACTTACAGAATAACTACTGTCGCATCTGCAATAGGGGTCCCACGGCGTCTGACGTTCGCAATAGATTCACGTTGAGTTCGGTGTATGAACTCCCAGTCGGCCGCAAGCAGCATTACCTTTCGAACGTTACTGGGGTGACTGACAAGCTGGTCTCCGGATGGCAAGTGGGCGGTATCGTTTCTATTCAGAGCGGCGCACCACTTACTGTGACACTGGCGTTTGATAACCCGAATGTCGGTGAGGGTACGAAGCTGCCGAACGTCCTCCGCAATCCTAATAATGGCCCAAAAACGATAGCGGAATATTTCAACACGGAGGCTTTCGCGGTACCGCCGCCATACACCTTCGGTGATGAAGGGATAAACTCCGTCCGTGGTCCGGGATTTAGCGATGTAGATCTTTCCGCCGTGAAGAATACCATACTTTTTAGAGAAACGAATCTGCAGTTCCGGGTGGAGTTCTTTAACGCATTCAACCACTCCATCTTGGGAACTCCGAACAGCGTCGTTGGCACGCCGTTGTTTGGGCAAATTACAAACACGCTGCTTGAGAATCGACAAATTCAGTTTGCGCTTAGGTTGTCGTTTTGATGGAGTGGGTGTCGTGATTGAATAGGGCGACTTGACAAGGAGAAGTGCCCGATGGTCAACGCGAAAATGAAGACATTTCGCACGACCAATACACGATCATCGTACGGTCGAAACCTCAGCTGGAAGCGCTGGGAGCGCGGCAAGTACGGAGATCTGGCGGTGTTCTCCTAACAGAGTTGCCAGCACGAATATCGTGCCGGAGATCACGTATTGCTGCCTTCCTGAAGGTGACGGACCACTCTCTACCAAAACAAGGCCGACACCTACGGCGAATTCGCGCTCAACCCCGACACCGGGGCCATCATGCAGATTGTGATCAATGCAGATCTCGACGAAGAACGGGACCCTGACGTGCCCCTCATCCGGTCGCAAGTCATGGTCGAGTACGGCCCGGAGGGAACTGGGCGGCAAGACCTATATCTGTCCCCAGCGGAGCGTGAAGATCTCCCGCGGCCGCTCTGAGCCCGAACTCCACGAGCGGGTATGGTCTTCAGCCTGTACAGCTACTTCGAAACCATGATCAACGACGTGACTTTCGGGGGTACCACAAGTTCGGGTCGGAAGCCCGCATCCCGCCTGGATTCGAAGAGACTGAGTAGACAAAAACTCCCGCACCCACGAAAGCACATTGACTGATGCGCTTACTTGCAACGGCCCGATGATTTGCGAAAGTCCGGAGTAAGCGCACCAGCCAATGTCGTCACCGTGTCTGCAGATTCTGAGCGGATCGTCGGCAATTGGGAAGTCATTCCGGCGCAGAAGTTCCGGATTGCCAATGATCGATGGGTTTCAACCTTCAGCGGCCGCACGTTGGAAGGTCGCGACGCCCCTCATCACGACCAGGAAGATAAGGGTGACCGCGATCAACAGAATCCCCGAGCCGCCCAGGGCAGCCGTTATTCCGACAATGGGAATCAGCTTGCCGAGCGCCAGGCCTCCCAGCGGAATGCCCGCTCGAAAGGCAAGATTGTAGACACTCATTACCCTGCCACGCATCTGCTCGGAGACGATCAGCTGAACCAGGGACAACATGAGCGAAGCGGACGCCATGATCGCCGCACCGCCGATGAAAATCAAGATGCAGGAGAGTGGGAGCCATCTGCTCATGGCAAAGGCGGTGATAGCAGTTCCCAGTGCCAGCAAGGTCAGTAAGGCGACATGCCCCTGCCCCTTCAAGCGCCCCAGAGCGGCAACCATCAGGGCACCAACGATCGATCCCGCGCCGGAACAGACCAGCAGAAGCTGATACGTCTGAGGCCCACGATGGAAGACCGTACGAACCATTACCGGCAGAAACCCCGTCAGAGAAAAGCCGAGAAGCGTCGTGCTGAAAGCGAGAAAAACCAGCGGAGCTAATCCCTCACGTTGGCGGATAAAAGTAATCCCTTCGCCCATGCTTTTCAGGATGGCCTCCTTTGATCTTGCCGGCACAAATTTTACCTGGATCATCGTGAGCGAAAGGATGACCGCGAGGAAGGACACTCCATTCAAAGCGAAGCACCAAGTGGCCCCGAGGGTTGCGTAAGCGAGGCCTCCCAGGGTCGGGCCAAGGATGCGCGCCAGGTTGAATTGGATAGAGTTCATGGCGATGGCGTTGGAAAGATCGTCAGCGGTGACAAGTGTCGGCAGAAGAGCAGAGTATGCCGGGCCGCCGAATGACTGGCCAAGACCGACGACGAAAGACAGAGAGAGGATGTGCCAGACCTTTACTGCGTGAGTAAGGAACAGTGCCGTGAGAATGAAGGCGCAAGTCATCTGGATGTATTGGGAGGACAGCAGCATTTTCCTTCGATCCATACGGTCGGCGAAGACACCCCCGACCAGCGAGAACAGGATGATAGGGAGCTGCCCCAGGAAAAGATCCAATCCCAGATAAAAGGGATTCTTTGTGAGGTCATAGACGAGCCAGCTTTGTGCGAACTGCTGAACAAACGTCCCAATGGTCGAGGCACATGCTCCGATCCACATGATGCGAAAATCACGATGGCGAAACGCTCGGAAGGTCCGGCTAAACGACAACGTTGTGGGCACTAGAGATGGGGCCCCTTTTTCCTGACGGGCGGGACTCCTGTCAGTTCGTCGAAGAAAAGCGCGACATCGAATTTCCTGGCTGGAGGCTGGGTCAAGGTTTCGCATGCAAGGGCGCGCACAAGTTCAGATGAAAACACCCACGTTCGGTCGCAAAATCGCCCAAGGAGCGATCTGGACGGTAGTGAGTCAGGCTGAATTCAACCGAGGGGAGCAGTAGCTAATTAGTATGGTCCGCCGCCTAAGCCCCTGGAGGGTGTAGAGGTGAGTACAGGAGGTGTTCCATGGAGATTCGCACCATCGGTATCGATCTGGGAAAGACGGTCTTTCACCTTGTAGGTCTGAACGCACGGGGTGAAGTCGTGGTTCGCAAGAAGTGCTCGCGGACTCAGCTGCTGGGCTTCACATCGAAGCTTCGCGAGTGCCTGATCGGCATGGAGGCCTGCGGAGGATCTCATTTTCTGGGCCGCGCTCTGCGGGAACAGGGGCATGATGTGCGCCTGATGCCGGCACAGTATGTGAAGCCGTACGTGAAGACCAACAAGAATGACTACATCGATGCCGAAGCCATCGCCGAAGCTGTCACCCGTCCCACCATGCGCTTTGTGCCGATCAAGACTGACGATCAGCTCGATCTGCAATCGCTGCACCGAATAAGGGAACGGTGGGTGAAGGGCCGCACTGCGGTGGTCAACCAGATCCGCGGATTGCTGCTCGAGCGTGGCATCACGATGCGCAAGGGACGCAAGCATCTTGAAGCCTCTCTACCCCAGATCCTGGAAGACGCAGAGAACAAGCTATCCGGAGCCTTGCGTGTGCTGCTGCACGAACTGCGCCGGGAGATGCAGTACCTCGATCAGCAGGTCGAGGAATGCGACAAGCTGATCGAACGCATCGCCGGCGAACTTGAACAATGCAGGCGCCTGATGGCGATCCCCGGCATTGGACCGGTGATCGCCACAGCTACCATCGCGGCCATCGGTAACGGGGCAGCCTTCAAGAAGGGCCGGGGATTTGCTGCCTGGCTGGGGGTGGTGCCCGGCGAGCACTCCAGCGGGGGCAAGCAGCAGCTCACCGGTACCAGCAGACGTGGGAACAAATACCTGCGAAAGCTCTTCGTCCTGGGAGCACATACCGTGCTGCTGCAGAGGAGGAAGCAATCTTGGGGCCTGAGTACGTGGCTGGCCAGTCTGGTATCACGCAAGCGCAAGCAGGTGGCAATAGTGGCTTTAGCCAACAAGATGGCACGCATGGTGTGGGCGGTTCTCTGCAAAGGAGAGGCTTATCGCCCGCCGCTCGTACCACAAATAGACGCAGCTTGAATGGCCTGCATATGACGCCTGGCACAAGCGCCAGGCTTGGAAATCGCTGCAGCGATTCCCACATCTGCAGGCCAACGACGACGACGGATCTAAGTTTTCAGATTCCTGCCAGGTTTGCTGGCGAACCATGAGATGGCACAACGGTCGAACCCGGCGCTCCCGAAACCTGCACCCGGAAGATGCCTTCCAAGGCAGCGAAACTAATTAGGACGAGAGCGCAGCGCATTTCCATTCAGGCCAGGAGATCGCTACTCCAACAAAGGCCGGATACATTCGCGCAGACCATTTCTGTCATCTTCATTTTTCGCTTGCAATACGGCGGCGGACCATACATTCCGGATGGCCGGTCATCCGCCCGAAAAACGTGACTACCCCAATACGAGCTCAGTGAGTGCAATGGCGATTTGTACTAAACCCGCTCCGCGGGTAGGTGGAAGCGTGGTAGATTTTTTGGCAGGACAAATTGCATGTTGCACACGGCAGTCGCAACGCTTCCGCTCAAGTCAGCACAAAATAGGTGCGATGGATTGAATCCCCATAAAGCAATTGTCCTGCCAAAACCTTACCGGGTTTAGCACAAATCGCCGTATCCACAATGCTCTCTCCAAAATCTTCTGCAGGTCGAACTCCGCCTGCCGAGCACTGTCGATACGGCGCTATAGATTTAGCGTAAAGCGAGAACTCTCTCGACGACATGGGGAGTTCCTTTACTGATCCGCCAGAGGGCCGACACACCAAGGGCCACCGGTTCATTCGTTGCGGAGAGCCAGGAGGGGATCGATGGATGCGGCGCGAAATGCGGGGCGGCCGGCGGCGAAGATCGCGACGATCAACAAGGCTGCCGCGGCAACGGAGAGCTCCATTGCTCCGTAAGCCGTAACGCCGTAGAACATCCCCTGTACGAGATGGATTGCAGTTGCCGCAGCCGCGGCGCCGATGAAGATGCCAACGATGGCAAGGGCGCAGGCCTGGACGAGAACGGAGCGCAAGACGCGCGCGCGGTCTGCACCGAGAGTCATGAGAATGCCGATGTCATGGGTGCGGCGCGCGATGGACTGCGACAGCAGGCCATAGAGACCGACGAGCGCCAAGGTTAAGGCCAGTCCAGCAAACCCCGTCAGAAGAACGCTGCGGAAGCGTGGCTGCGATAATGCGGCTGCCTGTTCTGCGCGCAGGCCGTCGATGTTACTCAAGACAAGATTGACATCGAGAGCGGAGACCCGCTGCTGCACGTCTGCGACCAGGGCCGTGGGGCTGCCGCTGACTGCGATCATGAGTGTGAGCGATTGCGGTGAGGATTGCGCGAGGGGCCGGTAGAGAGCGGGCTGTTCGACGTAGCCCATCTCCTGAAAAACGGTGGTGGTCTTGACGTCGGCGACAACTCCAACGATGGTCAGCCAGGGATTGGCAGGATCGCCGGAGGGGCCGAGCTTGATGGCATGCTGCAACGGATCGGCGTCAGGGAAAAACTGCCGTGTAAGAGCTTGATTGACGATAGCTACCTGTTGCGTATCCTTCCGGTCGCGGGCGTCGAATGTTCTTCCGCGCAGCAGGGGAATGCTGAGAGTCGCGAAGCCTGAAGCACCGATGTCCTGGGTCGCGACATTGGACGACTGATTCTCAAACTGTCCTGCGACCAATAGCTGATTCATGCCGCGCGGAACATAGTCGGAGCCAAAGGCTACGGACAGGACACCGGGAATCGTGGTCAGTTGAGATTGCAGGTGGTCTGCGAATTGAGTGCGCGCGGTGGGGCTCGCGTAGGTGTCTTGAGGAAGATCGATCCGCGCTGTGAAGAGGTGATCGGTGCGATAGCCGAGATTTTCACTGGTGAGCTTCCAAAGGCTTTCCGAGACAAGGACCGCGCCCGCGAGAAGCACCATGGACAAGGCGACCTGGATTACGACAAGCGAGGAAGTGACGCGGAGGGACGCGGCGGTTACGCTGGGCGCACTGGATTTCAGAGCGGTATTGGGATCGACACGCATTCCACGCCATGCGGGGAAGAGGGTGAAGATGATCGAGGAGACGATTCCGCAGACTGCCGAGAACAGAAGTACGCACCAGTCGATGGAGAGGCCGGCGCCGGGAGGCAATTCGATGGGGTTGGCCGCTCGGAACCATTGAATGAGGAGGCCGGCGAGCGCCAGGCCGGCGACGGATCCCAGGAAGCCAAGCACGAGGGACTCAGTCAACGCTTGGAGGACGATGCGGCGGGAAGTTGCGCCGATGACGACGCGCACGGCGAGTTCGCGACTGCGAGCGGTAGACCGTCCGAGCAGGAGGCTGCCCACGTTGAGCGCGGCCGTGAAGAGGATGAGGGACGACGCAGTGAGGAGAAGCCACAGGCCCTTGCGGAGATTGCGGCCGGCGAGCCAAGTGAAGTTCGATTGCAGGTCGAGAACGTCGGGAGTGAGGGTGCGCATGATTTTGAGGTCGGGGGGCGCCTCAGGCAATACGCGGGCCTGGATTGCAGTCAATTCGGATTCGGCTGCGGCGCGGGTCACGCCTGGCTTGAGCAAGCCAAACACGCCGGTCATGCTGTTCCAGGGCTTCTGAGCGAATTCGCCGGTGGGAGTGATGAGACTCCACGCATCGGTGGCTACGGGATAGAAGGAGAATGTTTTCGGCATGACACCGGTGACGACGCAGGAAGTATTACGGAAGAAGAGACTCCGGCCCACAATGTCAGCGGGAGCGCCCAGTTTACGGGTCCAGAAGCTGTAGGCGAGGACGACAGTGCAGCCGCTCTGGAGGTCACGCGGGGCGAAGGTGCGGCCAAGTTGCGCGGACACACCAAGCATGGAAAAGAAGTCAACGCTTGCGGGGATGGTAAGCAGGTCGAGAGGCTTGCCCTGCCAGAGAAGTGTCCTGGGGCCCGTTGCCCAGGTGAGGGCGGCGAGCTTTTCGAAGCTGCGGCTGTGTTGCCGCCACGTGTCGAATTCGCGATAGCTGTTGAAGTATGCGCCTGAGTCGTGATGGGCGGCGTCAGTCTGCCAGACTACGACGAGCCTTTCGGGGTGCTGGTACGGGAGCGGACGCAAGAGCACGGCTTCGACGATGCTGAAGATGGCGGAGTTGGCGCCGATGCCCAGGGCCAGTGTGAGGACGGTCATCAAGGCAAATCCGCGTGACCGGGTCAATTGGCGGAAGGCGTGGCGCAGGTCGCGTGCAAAGTTCTCTAGTGGGTGCATGGGACGGCTCCCGGCGTGGCCGCGACTGGCATTCGACCTTGAGATTTGATTGCGGGATCCGGGAGCGATCTGACCTCACCCCGGTGAACCGCGACGGAGATAGTGTAACCACTGCTGGCCGATTTCGAGAATCCTGCCGTTCCCCCGCCTCGAATGACGCTAGCAGGGCAACTCACGCATTGAGCTGCCCCGATCGTGCACGTTCCTTAAGCGAACCACCACTTGTCTGTAAAACCGGCTGCTCGGACGCTGGCTGCCGGGAGAGAGAGAACGGATTTCCCCTAACTTTCAGATAGCGGCCACAGCCATCGGCATTTCGCGCAACCGAGTTCCTGTAGCGGAGAAGATAGCATTGCTGACTGCTGGCGCCAGCCCCACGATGCCCGTCTTGCCTGCGCCTGCAGATGGTAGGTCCTTTCGGTCAATCAGGACCACATCAATCTCCGGAGTATCGCTGAACCGGGGCACGCGATACAGCGCAAAATGGGGATTCAGGATACGGCCGTCCTTAAACTGAATGGTTTCGAATAACGCTCCACCAATGGCCTGCACCACTGCGCCCATCACTTGATTGCGCAGGCCGTCAGGGTTCACGATTGCGCCCGATTCCCAAGCCTCGACAATGCGGCGAAGCCGCACCTTTTTGGTCGTGGAGTTCATCTCGACTTCGACGCAGCTAGCAACGTAGCCGCCCTTCTCGGTCCCGCCCGCAATACCAAACCCAAGGTCCGGCGTGGACTTTGACCGGCCCCAGCCGAACCGCTCCGCTGCTGCCTGCAAGACGGCGCGCAGTCTTGGATCACTCAAGTTTTTCAGACGGAATTCCAGCGGGTCCATGCCGATGGCGTTCGCCAGCTCGTCCATGTGGGACTCGCGCGCGATGTGGTTTGCGGTGGCCGCCAGTCCGCGATACGACCCTTGGCGCAACGGAGACTTTGTGGGGTGAAACTGGATGGCCTGGTTCGCAACGTTGTATGGTGTGTTGATCCCAGACGGTCCTGAGTTGTAGTTGTGGTGTTCCCAGGCTACAAGCGTCCCATCGTGCAGCACGTCGCTGCGGATTTCGACCCATCCTGCTGGCCGGAAGTAGGCCCAGGTAAACTCTTCTTCGCGTGTCCACACCACCTTTACCGGCTTCCCGGCGGCTTTCGCGAGGCGCGCTGCCTCGACGGCACATTCGCCTGTGTGCTTGCCTCCATAACCACTGCCCATGTCGGGCATGATGACCCGGACTTTGGTCACAGGAATACGGAACATCTCAGCCAGTTCGTCGCGCACACCGAATGGACGCTGCGTTCCAGTCCAGACGGTGAGCTTGTCGCCATTCCACTCTGCTACGGCAGCGCGCGGTTCAAGAGGTGCATGAGCGATGTACTGGACTGTGTAGTGTTGTTCCACCTTCACGTCGGCGGCGGCCATCGCATGTGCTACAGACCCGCTGTTATGTTGCGGCCCTGCGCCTGCGCTATCCGGATTGTTGCGGAGGTAGTCGAAAAGTTCTTTGTTCGAAATTTGTGCAGGCACATTCCACTTCACCTGGATGGCAGAGAGCGCCACTTCGGCAATCGATGGGTCCTCGGCTACGACTCCGACAAAATCGCCATCGCGAACCACCCGAATTGCGGGCATTTTCTCCGCCGCACTGGTATCCAGAGAAACAAGCGTAGCGTTGAATCCAGCAGGTCGGAGTATCTTGCCAAACATCAAATTGGGCCGCATGGTATCCGACGGATACTGGTGTCTCCCGCTAACGAAGTCACGTGCATCAGCTTTGGGAAGGGCAGTGCCAGCTATCTTCCAGTCGCTGGCCGTGGTAAGAGGTGGATCGCCTGACACAGTCTGCGTGAGTTTTTCCCCCCGAGTGATTTCGCCATAGGTCAACGACTGGCCGTCGTTTGGATTGGTCACCCGGCCATCTGCTACCGTCAGTGTTGATGGATCGGCCTTCCATCGCTGTGCCGCAGCTTCCACCAGCATCTGCCGCGCCGTAGAGGCCATGGTGCGAAGTTGTGGCCCCATCGTCGGCGTCGAACGGCTCCCAAAGGTGCCCATGTCCCAGGGAGTAAGGTCCGTATCGCCCATCACCATCGTGATTGCGTTGAAAGGAACTCGAAGTTCCTCGGCCACAAGCTGCGCAAGCGAGGTGCGAATGTTCTGTCCAACCTCCACTTTGCCAGTGAAAATCGTAATCTTGCCAGCTTCGTCGACATGCACCCACGCGCTGACTTCGCGGGGCAGCTCGTGGTCGCGGGGGCCATGACCAGACTCCTGCGCTGATGCGGAAGGGCTTGCCAGACAGACCAACAAGCCGCCGCCGCAGAGTTTCAGGAAGTCGCGACGGTCAAGCTGGAACCAGTGCAGCCGATCTCGGATTTCGGGCTGTGCGAGTTCGAGAGTGAGTTCATCGACTGGCATGATCAGCGCGTCCCTTTTCCTGTAATTGTGCAGCACGCTTTATTGCAGCGGTGATGCGTGGATAGGTTCCGCAGCGGCAGATGTTGCCGTCCATGTATTCGACAATCTGCCGGTCGGTGGGATGAGGGTGCTCGCGCAGCAGGGCGGTCGCGGACAGGATCATGCCCGACGTACAGTAACCGCACTGAAACGCATCTTCATCCAGAAACGCCTGCTGCACCGAACTGAGCGCGCCGTTGCTTTCCAACCCCTCGATGGTGGTGATCTGGGTGCCTTGGACAGATGCGACTCGGGTCAGGCAGGATCGTGTGGCAGCTCCGTCAATCAGCACAGTACAGGCACCGCATTGTCCTTCCCCACAGCCGTACTTTGTGCCTGTCAGATGGAGCTGGTTGCGCAGAACAGACAGAAGAGTTTCGTTTCCCGAAGCGCGAGCACGATGTTCTGCGCCATTGACTTTCAGAACGAAGTCATCCATCCAGTACCCTCCTGAGCAGTCAGGAATAGTGGAGGTGTTACAACCCTTAGAATACGCCGGATCATCCGATTCCGGCCTGATCGCGGACAAACGGGACAAAAGTAAGCGATCTCCTCACTCTCTCAATAGGGAGAATTGGCACTTGGACGTACAGCCGGCTATCCGTTGAAGTGCTTGCGACGTAGTTCATGGCTCCCAACTGTACGAGATGGCGACTACACGTTCAGGTGATGGGAAGAAGTTTACGAGGACTAACGAGGAGCGTCTCTGGTTCCTTGTGGCACGTGCGCGGAACAGTCCATCGCCGCTTGATGGACGAACCGAACCGGCTCTCGGCTCTTTAGCCAAGTGAAAGAGCGTTTGTCGAAACAGAATCCCAGAATTACTTTTTTTGAATCGCGATACGTGTTGCAACACTCATATACGTGTCGTAACACTCAATGCTTGCCGGAAACCCGGGAGCGCAAAGGAGAATCAAAATGAACGTCGTACTCTATGGAGCCACTGGGAACTCAGGCCAACGTATTTTGAAGGAACTCACCGATCGCGGGCATCATGTTACGGCGGTCGTCCGTGATACCTCGAAGGTTCCCTCGACCGTAAAAGCTGTCAAGGACGACTTAAGCAACGTAGAGACGATCGCCTCCATCATCGCCGGGGCGGATATTGTGGTCAGCGCCTACGCTCCCCCTCAAGACAATACCGACGCACTGCTCGGCGTCACCGAGCGGCAGATCGCCGCAGTGAAGAAAGCTGGTACGGCGCGCTTGGTCGTCGTCGGAGGTGCCGGACTGCTTGAGGTTGCGCCCGGCGTCACACTTATTGCCTCGGGTTTTTACCCGAAGCATACCTCCCCATAGCTAAGTCACACGAAACGGCTCTCGGCATCCTCAAAGCGTCTGAGATCAACTGGACCTACTTCAGCCCCGCCGGTTACTTCGAGGCAGGCGAGCGAACGGGCAAGTTCCGGCTGGGCACTACCAACCTGATCGCTAACGAGAAGGGGGACAGCCGCATTTCCTTTGAGGACTACGCCATCGCCTTGGTAGATGAGATCGAAACACCGGCTCATGAGCGTGGCCAGTTGTCTATCGGCTACTAAGGGTAAGGTCTGACTTCTGCTTGTGCTCAGTTCGAGTGAGACTGCTTTGACGTCGGTTCGGTGTCGCAACCCGTCGGCCGCCTCACTCGCCTGTGAGCGGGATGGTCAACTTTGGGTGTAGCTCTGAAAGAATGACCTATGGCGACTACCAGCAAATCTCCTTTGGCCGTAACGCTGAAGCAGAACCGGCCTTTTGTCTCTCTGCAGCAGGAAGCATTCCTGAGCATCCTACGCACGGCCTCGGAGCTGTCGAACACTGCCGACAAATTGCTGCGCCAATTCGACATCACTCAGCAGCAGTACAACGTTCTTCGCATTCTGCGGGGAGCTGGGACGGAGGGTCTTTGCAGGAACGAGATCTCTGCACGCATGGTGGCAGCGGCGCCTGATATGTCTCGCCTATTGGACCGCATGGAGAAGTCCGGTTGGATCACTCGAGAGAGGGCTGAGGATGATCGGAGGCAGGTGTCGACCTTCATCACCGATTCAGGCAAGAAGCTGCTCACGATCATCGAGGGTCCAGTTCACGAACAGACTCATCGACTGTTTGAAGGTGTAAAGTCCACCGATCTCAAAATGCTGGTCGACGTGCTCGCACAAATCAGAAGCCGTCGTGCCGAACTCTCCTGAAAGAACAACCGAACCGGAACCTTGGACTTACCTGCATGAAGAAAATTGCCTTTCTCTCGTTCGGCCATTGGACGGCCTCGCCGCAGTCACAAACGCAGTCGGCAGCTGACACGCTTCTGCAATCCATCGACCTCGCGGCGGAGGCCGAGCGCCTGGGGATGGACGGAGCCTACTTCCGTGTTCATCACTTCGCCCGACAACTGGCATCACCATTCCCGCTGCTCGCGGCGGTCGGTGCTAAAACGCGAAAGATTGAAATTGGCACGGCAGTGATCGACATGCGATATGAGAATCCGCATTACATGGCGGAGGATGCCGGCGCTGCAGACCTCATCGCTAGCGGCCGCCTGCAGTTGGGAATCAGCCGCGGTTCGCCCGAGCAAGTGATCGATGGGTGGCGCTATTTTGGCTATGCCCCGCGTGAAGGCGAGAGCGGTGCAGACATGGGCCGACGCCACGCCAAAGAGTTTTTCGAACTGCTACGCGGCAAGGGATTTGCGCAACCGAACCCACGTCCGATGTTTCCCAATCCACCGGGGCTGTTGCGTCTCGAGCCCTACTCCGAAGGACTGCGTGATCGGATCTGGTGGGGTGCGGGTTCCAATGCGACCGCCGTCTGGGCCGCCAGGCTTGGAATGAACCTGCAATCTTCGACCCTCAAATTCGATGAGACCGGTGAGCCGTTCCATATCCAACAAGCCGCGCAGATTCGTGCCTTTCGCGCCGCCTGGAAGGAGGCTGGCCACTCTCGCACTCCGCGCGTTTCCGTCAGCCGCAGTATCTTCGCGTTGATCGACGACCGTGATCGCGCCTATTTCGGACGAGGAGGTCAGGAACAGGACAAGATCGGGTTCATTGACGGAAACAGACAGGCCGTCTTCGGTCGTGGTTACGCTGCAGAACCGGATGCTCTCATTGAGGAGCTTAGGAAAGACGAGGCGATCACCGAGGCCGATACGCTACTGCTGACGGTTCCAAATCAACTCGGTGTCGCCTACAATGCGCACGTTCTGGAAGCCATTCTGACTGCGGTCGCCCCAGCTCTCGGTTGGCGATAAGCGCCGAGACGAATAAATCCCGTTTACATACAGCCGCATGAGGCACTTTTCCGAGATGCGAACTTTTCGGCCATGTGCCACCTTCCGAATTTGCCGACCACGACCCGGAACCAGATAGAGGGCTCCTCTCGAGGTCAGGTCTGCAGGCCGACTCGTCGCCTATGGCGGGTGGGCGCGGGTATAAAGCGTGGGAGTTCCAGCCTGTGGCAATCCATTCGGAGCAAGAATGAAGCATTTGGTCTTGCCTAATAAGCGTATTAAGCGGAACACGTCCATCGGCCCCGCTGCTACTGCTATGAGTGCGTGATCGGCGCACGGCACGAAAACTTGCAACCGAGTCGAACCCTGCGTTTCTACTGGCCGTGAACTAGTTGGTTTCGCAGCCAGCACAATCGATCACGACGGGCATCCCGACTTATGAACATCTGAAAATGGGCCCCGGAGTATTACTCGATTTCCATGGTGCTGTACACTCACGTCATTCACTAAACAACGAACAACTTGGAGGTTCGATCAATGAAGGCCGGAGTACGTCTGGCTGGAGCTTTGCTCAATTCCCTCTTCAATAACGGGTGCAACTCACGGATCTGCGCGAGCCGCGGCGGCGATTCGTTAGCGGGGCACAAATTGAAGATACCTAGAACGTGGAAAACTGCAGGCGTTGCGGGTGCGCTGACGGCGTTGTTGCTTGGGGGCGCAAGCATACAAAGGGCGGGAGCGCAGGCTTCAGCGCTGGAACAGCCGGACAATTACACGTGGCTCGAGGATATCCACAGCGCGAAGTCGATGGAGTGGGTGAAGGCCGAGGATGCGCGAACTGCTGAGGTGCTGGAGAAGCAGAAGCCGTTTTCCCAACTCCAGGGAGAGGCCTTGAAAGTGATGGACTCTCCGGACAAATTGCCGTCTCCACAATTCCGTGGGGGCATGGTGTACAACACATGGCGCGATAAAGATCATGTGCGTGGGATCGTGCGGAGAACCACGCTCGAGAGTTATCTTACTGCCGATCCGAAGTGGAAGACGGTGATCGACTATGACGCGCTCGGCAAGCAGGATAAGCAGAGCTGGGTAGGCAAGGGATTGGCATGCCTCGAGCCCGAACAAGAGCACTGCATGGTAGCGCTGTCCGTGGGTGGCGAGGATGCGATCACTCTGCGCGAGTTCAACCTGAAGACGGGGAAATTTGTCGAAGACGGATTCGTGATGCCGCGCGGCAAACAGCGCATTGCGTGGCTGGACAAGGACACGTTGCTGATTGGGTGCGACTGGGGCCCGGGAACGATGAGCGAAGCCGGATATCCGATCACGATCAGGAAGTGGAAGCGAGGTACCCTACTGGAGAGCGCGGTGGAAGTGTATCGCGGCGAAATAAAGGACAACGGGTACGGCGATAACCCTTACGTCATGGTCGACGGGCAGGGGCACCGCGTGGCGGTGGTGGAGCGGAACAAGACCACATTTGAACGCGAGTGGTATCTGCTACTGCCAGACGGTCCAAAGAAGCTGGGGCTACCGTTGAAGTGTTCTCTGAATGGCCTTCAGGATAACCAACTGCTGGTCTTGTTAAACCAGGATTGGACACCTGAAGGGCAGACGAAGAGCGTCACGCAGGGATCGGTGTTTGCACTGGATCTGCGGGAAGTCGAGCAAGACCCGGTGCACCTGAAGCCGACGGTCGTCTTTTCTCCAACCTCGCAGGAGTTTGCACAACAGGTAGCGATCACGAAGAACCATGTGCTGCTGGCCACGCTCGAACATGTGCAGGGACGCGCCTACGTCTACTCGCGCGGGAAGAACGGCAAGTGGACGCGCCTGAAGCTACCGGTGCCGGATAACCAGACGATCGGGATTTCTACCACGAGTTTGCTGGACGACAAGTTCTTCCTAGCGCAGACAGGATTCCTGACACCATCAGGCGTGATGCTGGGAGATGCTGCGGATGGTTCGCTCAAGCCCGGCAAGACTCAGAAGGCGCAATTTGATGGAACGCAGGATGTGGTGCAACAACTGGAGGCGACATCAAAGGATGGAACGAGGGTGCCATACTTCGTCGTGCATCGCAAAGACATCAAGATGGACGGGAGCACGCCGACACTGTTGACTGCATATGGCGGATTCCAAGTTTCAAACACACCCTACTACGACGCGGTAATGGGCAAGCTGTGGCTGGAGAGCGGCGGCGCATTTGTGCTGGCGAACATTCGAGGCGGTGGGGAGTTCGGACCGGCGTGGCATGATGCCGGATTGAAGACGCACCGTCAGCGCATTTATGACGACTTTTATGCAGTGGCCGAAGACCTTGTCGCACGGAAGTTCACATCGCCGGAGAGGCTGGGGATTGAAGGTGGATCGAACGGCGGGCTGCTAATGGGCGTAGAGTTCACGCAGCATCCTGAGATGTGGAAGGCAGTCGTTATCCAGGTACCGCTGCTCGACATGCTGGCCTATGAACACCTTTCGGCCGGCGCATCGTGGGTAGGCGAATACGGATCGGTAAGCGTGCCGGAGGAGCGGGCCTTTCTTGCGTCTATTTCACCGTACAGCCGGGTAAGGCCCGATGTGCATTATCCCGAGCCCCTGATCTTTACGACGACCGCAGATGATCGTGTAGGACCGGTGCATGCGCGAAAGTTCGCGGCACGGATGGAGGAATATCATCTTCCCTTCTTCTACGACGAAATTACCGAGGGTGGACACGGAGCTGGTGCTGATAATCGGCAGGCCGCCCGGACCGAAGCCGAAGAGTTTACATATCTGATGATGAAGCTGATGGACTAGACGAGTCGGGGTTCAGGCGAGCGACACCCATTGGACTGTGTCCAATTTGTGCCCACACGTTGCATTTCTGCCGCTTTCTGCATCTCTGGCACAATGAAAAATCAGTAACTTATAGACCGGCAATTCGAACCGGAAGTTCGAATCCCTCTCCCCACTATTTTATCTGCAATTATTTACGCGCGATGTTTTCTAGTGTGCCTAATTTGTGCCCATTGGATAACCTGGCTCGTTGCGAAATCGTCGATGCGACGGTCGCAGGAGATGAGTGAAAAGAATCAGGGGAAGGAAGCCACTCAATATCCGTTTGAGGCTGCATCGAAGTGCTGACGCGACGGGTATCAATGTATTCGAATCGGCTTTTCTCTAATATTTGAAGCTACACCAAAGTGTGTCTGCTCCATCAGTTCGTCGATACGTGCCTGCCGTGCAGGGCTCCATTTCGCGTAGTGCTTTCGCACGATCTCAGGGCTATTACCGAGCACATCAGCAACTTCTTCAAAACTTGCACCGCGTCCCAGAAGCTCCGTGGCCAGCGTATGACGAAATCTGCGAACTGTTCACTCACGATCCAGTCCGTTTCAGTGAGTGGGACGACGATGACGGCGTGACGCAACGCTGCTGCATCTACTGTGATCCGCCGTTGACACCTGAAGAGGAAGCCGAAGCACGCGCTGAGTTCGGGGATGCCGAGTGGGACAGTCTCGCGTGACAGAGTACATCTCGAAATCTACGACCTGCACACGAGCGAACGGTGACTGGTGTCATGCCACCGGATACGTGTGACGAATATGAGGACGAAGATGGCATCATGCGCCTATGCTTTGAATGCGATCCCGAGTTCAATGAGGCAGACAGAGAAGAGATACGCATGAACGAAGCAGGCGCGCGCGCGCGGAAGGCAGGCCGTGTTGACGAGGCCAGAAAGCTTGAAGAAGCGATCTTCGCGCGGTGGGATGCAAAGTGGGCAGCGTTGCCCGAGCGCATGAAACAAGAAATCGATGCAGCGCTCGCTAAGCGCCCGCTTGTCAGACATCAAGATTAGGATTCGGGCTCTCTCCAACAGTGACCACTTCGGACATCTCGGACACGAGCATCAGGCATCTGAAGTAAGAGAGAAAGTAACTCCGAAGTAAAGGCAATTAGGGGCGCAATGGCTGCGCCCCTTTTTTTGCTCTATCCGATCTTTGCCGAAAGACCAATTAGACCGATTGGACATCTGAGACGTGCTCTGGAGGCATCTGTAGGTTACAGAAGTGACTTTGAATATCAGCTTGGGGCGCATCATCCTCGCGCCCCTTTTTTTGCTCTATCCGATCCGGCTGTATTCGGGGCGCTCTCCACAAACTGACCGAACAACGGGCGCGCTCATGAACGTGGGCGCGCTTCTTTATTGGTGGAGCGGCCCGCGTAACCCCATTTTTATTAACCAGTCGTTATCCAGAGCGCTGCTGTAATTTGTGTCAGAAACCAGAGTGTAGCCGTCCAGTTCTTTCGTTTTTATTTCTTCTTCAAGTGCTGACTTGTCTTTGGGAAATTCGTATCCAACCGTTTGCAGATAAATACCATGCCGTACTTCGCAATACCAGTTAACTTCACCATCCACTTCTCTCGGCCCTTCGCTTACAAGGTAGAAACGCTGAGGCTCGTTCGATTGCGGCTCTGGGATCGTCATGAACAATCTATTGGTTATTGAGGGCAGTGTCATATTGAAGAGAGTTTAAACCCGGTGGTCATCATTTGCTCGACTTCCTCCGCTGCGCCCATCTCTCCTTCTGAGCCGCGCTGATTCGCGCTCTGCCCGCGGCGCTCATAGTGCCGGGCTTACTTCCGCGTGTCGCTGTGCCGGAGAGCAGCTTGCGTGCTTGTTGCAGTCTGTCAATCTCGGCGTGGAGTGCCCGGCTCAATTTGTGCCGGTGGAGGTGAGACAAACTGGAACAAGAGGAGCGGAAGATGGCGCGAGGCAAGAAGCATAGTGCAGAACAGGTTGTGAACCTGCTGAGGCAGATCGAAGTAGCCGTGGCGAACGGAAAGACGACGCCCCAAGCATGCAAGGAAGCCGGAATCGTGGAGCAGACCTACTTCCGCTGGCGTAAAGAGTATGGCGGTTTGCGGGTGGACCAGGCACGGCGGCTGAAGGAGCTGGAGCAGGAGAACGCGAAGCTGAAGCGGCTGGTGGCAGAGTTGAGCCTGGATAAGCTGGTGTTGAAGGACATTGCCTCGGGAAACTTCTAAGCCCGGAACGGCGGCGTTGTGCGGTGAGCCATGCGAGTCGAGAGCATGGCATGAGTGAGCGTCGTGCGTGCCAACTGGTGAATCAACCACGCGGCACGCAACGCTACCAGCCGACACAGCGTGAGGACGAAGATGCATTGACCCGGGCCATTATTGAGCTGGCCAGTGAATATGGTCGCTACGGCTATCGCCGCATCACGGTATTTTTGCAGCGTGCGGGCTGGCGAGTGGGCAAGGACCGGGTAGAACGCATCTGGCGCCGCGAAGGGCTGAAGGTTCCCCAGAAGCAGAAGCCACGAGGACGGTTGTGGTTCAATGACGGATCGTGCGTGCGGCTTCGTCCGGAGCGGGCGAATCACGTCTGGGCCTACGACTTCGTCAGCACGTTTACGCAGGATGGAAGGACAGTGCGGATGTTGAACCTGATCGATGAGTTCACACGGGAATGCCTGGCGATCCGTCCCCGGCGCAGGCTGAACAGCCAGAACGTGATCGAGGTACTCGCCGACGCCATGATCGAGCACGGAATTCCGGAGCATATCCGTTCGGACAATGGCCCGGAGTTCATGGCGAAGGATCTGCGGAAGTGGCTTCTTCGCTCGGGAGCGAAGACCCTCTACATCGAACCCGGCTCTCCCTGGGAGAACGGCTACTGCGAATCGTTCAACAGCAAGTTACGGGACGAGTTCCTGAACGGAGAGATCTTCTACTCACTGAAGGAGCTCCAGGTGCTGGCCGAGCGGTGGCGCGTGCACTACAACACCGTGAGGCCACACTCCTCGTTAGGTTACAGGCCGCCGGCACCGGCTGCCTGGCAGATCGAAAACAACCCGGGGCATGGAAAAGTGGAAAGCCAACAACGCTTCCCGCTTTTCCACACCCCCGACTGCGACGGGATAACTACAAAACCTGCCGCGCTACACTAACAATCTCACTGGTACAAAAGATCGGGTAGGCCAGGGGATAAATATCTCATCTACCACTAACGCACGGAAACTGAAGTCGCCGATCTTAAGATTTTCGGCCTCCTCAATCGAAGAGTGATGTTGTCCGATTCGATCGCGCAACGCCTTGCCGCGCATCGCACTGTCGTCATCGGTGAATCCACCCTTGCGACCTCCCTTTGGGATGGCTTTGCCAACGTAGATAGGCTGTTCGAACCGACCGTGGATATTTCTGTTCGCTACCGGGGCATAAAACGGTGAGTTTCCAGTGTAATAGATGATATAAACCCCGGCACCACCCAGATCGTCGGTATCGGACATGGGTCGCGGCGTCAGCCCCAGAATCGCTCGAACGATGGTTTCGGCGAGGTTTTTCTTCTGGAGTGGATTGTAAGGCTTGTGGTGGTTCAACAATTCCTCGGGGAATCTTTTCGATTTCAAGCTGGCGAGCGTGGCTCGGGCTCAGCTCAGAGATCTTCGATGATGATATCCCTATTGAACACAGTTTTTAGCAACGTCCGAACTCTGTTTTTAACTGCGTAGGCATCATTTGAAGACTGGGCATAACGATCAAATTCGATCAACTCTGGATCGCCACTCTCTCCGTGTTCCACCAGTGCCCTATTTTGCAGCCTGGATTGCTCGAAGGCGTCCAATTTAAGACGCTCAATTTCAGCAGTCCACTTGCCAGCACGTGCTATTCGAAAAAGATGGAAATAAAGTGTCACAGCTCCAACTTGTCGAAGCAACTTGTCTCGGTCCGTAAATACCGCTGCCATGTCGTCAAGAATATCTTTTGCAGAGTCGTAGAATGGCAAAGTGGCTTCTCGCTGAGCGTTGTCTGCCCAATCAATTACATACTGATCGAGCGTTGTCTTTTTCGTGTCGAGAACCTTCCCTTTTTCGGTCCACATAAGAAACTTGGCAGCCAGATCATAGTGCCGATACCGACTGTTGCCGAATGGCAGTTTGTCCTGGAAAAACGATGTCGATGACAATTGCTTGATAGCAGGTGGCACCGGGCCACCCTTAGCGTTTCGCTTTTCGGCCGCGCTCAACGGGACAGCTTCATTGAGCCTTGAAAACATATCCTCGATAATTTCCAAGTCGGTAGTTTCGATGCAGACGACGGTCAGCCCATAACTGTCGAGCGCGTTTCGCAAGTCCGGGAAGTTTTTTCCTAACTCGGCATATGTCATGCCTGCCGCCTTCAACGATGGGTCCCATAGGCACTCGAAATCTGCGGACAGTGCGAAACCCCCGTTGATGTAATCCCAGATCGCCTCGAGTCGCTGTTTTCCATCGATGATCGCGTATTCATATGAATTTCCGTCGTGAACCAAGGGCATCGTGAATTTATGAAAGTACAACTTGGGTACGTCGAACCCGTTGAGTACCGTGTCGATCAGAAGTTGTTTTTTTTCCTCCGTCCAAATGTCACTTGATCGCTGATATTCTGGATCGGTTTGAATCGTGTCGCGTGTACGATACAGGCGCCATGCGCTATTATCCGGCTCACTGAGGCGTGTGATTCGAAAGGGTCTCAAGTTAGCAACTCCTTGGCCAAAGAAGCGACCCGATCGAGATCGGGAAAAAGCGTCAGCTCTGTGAAGCGTAGAACCTTCAACTCCTCCGCCAACGTTGTCTTCGCAGCCGACGGGATAATGAATCTCCATACGTGTTGCGTTTGACCGATAGTCTCGATTGCGCCAGAACCGCGGTCAGAGATTGTGAAGTTGCCCAATTGTGCCGCCATACGTGGAGACGTGCGTGGGCCCGTCGCGGCTACCGGATGTTGGGCTAATCCCCTATCCTGACGATCCGGTAACCAGCTATCAAGCACGTCGTCTTTTCCGAAGCCGGGCAATTCAGTTTCAAGTCGTCCCCGAAAACGAGCTTCTCCGTTCAGTGACAAGGGTGCAAGGCACCAAAATGCTCCGTCACTTGTAGCGTCTGCCGGATCGTTGGAGGAGACTGCAAACCACAACGCTGCTAACGGCGATTCAGTCCAATCAAGCAATCGAGTGGGAACACGATGATGTTGCATAAGGAAAATCCATTCCCAGTCGTTTTGTGGAAGCTCGTTCGTTAGATGAGGAACGGCTAGTTGAATAAATCGCTTAATGACTTCGGTCTCGCGCCCGAGGTGGCTAGGAACACGCGCCAACGATGGAACAAGAGCCCAATCTCGTCGAGCGTGTCCTCGAAACCACAGAATTTCTCGAGGAACGGCCACGTCGCGAAGAGCCGCCAAGAGCTCGCTGATCGATCTAACTTCCCGGTCAACGTGGCGCATTAACTCGTCCTCTTGTTGGAAGCGGTTTCGGTTCCTCTAAGTGCCCCGGCTACGGATTCGCCGATTGCTTGAGCGAGGCGAACCGGCACCGCATTTCCCAGTTGCCGCATAGCCTCCGTCCACGCTCCGCGGAAGATGTAATCATCCGGAAAGGTTTGAAGGCGCGCTGCTTCGCGCACCGAAAAATATCGGACAGATCCATCTACGCGAGCGAGCATATTCTCTCCCCCCGGAACTCCGTGATCGCCTGCCTTGAGTGTTTTGGCTGGCTCATCAAGGGGACTGCCCGTATGGCCTGGATAGGTTCGAGCGCCCGGGTTGAATGTGTGGTTTGCGATGCCGTTTTTAGGTTTCTCTTCGGGATCGGGCAATTCGCCGATCGCATCCCTTACCGTAAGCCAAGGGAGTTTTTCCCCATCGAACAAGTAGTTACCTCGAAGTCTTTCGATGCGCGAGGATTGGCGATTTGTCAGCTTGGGCCGCTCACGCTTCGCAACCCGATGCCGCTCCCAGTATTCACCGGTAATCCATTGCGAGCGCAATAGAGCATCCTCAGAATGGCTCCCTTCCGGAAAACTCCACTCAACACCCAAATCCGTCCGGAAACCGACGAGGAAGACCCGCTCCCGGCGTTGCGGTACACCGTAATTGGCTGCATTGAGAAGACGAAACACAACGTGGTATTCGGCTCGGTCCCGGCGTGACGTGTGGTGCCTCTCCAGTCGGGAACGGTGCTCTCTCCAAGTTTCCATCTTCCGCCGCGTGAAGCTGGGATGAGTGAGTTGAAGGTGAATGTATTCAAAATAGCTCGCAAAGGTCTCGCGCATCAGCCCTTTAACGTTTTCGAATATAAATGCCCTTGGCCTCAACTCCCGGATTGCACGAACCGCTTCGGGGAACATATCACGTTGATCAAGCTGTCCTCGATGTTTGCCTCCCAATGAAAATGGCTGACACGGTGGCCCTCCGGAAACCACGACGATATCGTCGAGCTTACTGTAGTCGAAAGCCGTAACATCACCTTCATAAAGAGGCCACTCTTCCATGGATCGCAGATGATGTCGCTGATTTTCGCGAAAGGTCTCACAAGCATCATGGTCCCATTCGACTACCGCAGCATGGTGAAACCCGCTATTTGACATACCCATAGCGAGGCCACCGGCTCCAGCAAATAATTCAACACTGCGCATCGAGAAACCTCCTTATCCGTATCGCCAATCTCTCGGGCCTCTCGAGCTGACACTCCCATATCGTCAGCACCTTCCATCCCCGGCGTTCCAGTTCTTTCGCAATTCTCTTGTCGCGCTTCCGATTGCCCTCCAATTTTGGAACCCAAAACTCCAGTCGGGATTTCGGGAGACGCGCCAAAACGCAGTCCGCATGTCTGTGCCAAAAACAACCGTGTACGAAAATGACCTTCCGGCGTCCTCTAAAAATAATGTCCGGACGGCCTGGCAGATCCTTGGCGTGAAGTCGATAACGGTATCCGAGTGCGAAAAGAAGCTTGCGAACGAATAGCTCCGGCAGCGTGTCCTTATAACGAACCCGCGCCATGATTTTCGATCGCTCGTCTGGCGATAGGTTGTCCACACGTCTCTACTGACCTTTGGTGCCGGCAAAAAGCGGCCACCTGTCCGCGATGTATTTTTCCGCCGCCTCACGAACGACCCATGCCAGCGACACCCTTTTCTCTCTAGCAATACCCTCGAGCGTCGTATAAACATCGGGGGGAAAGCTAATCGATGCTCGAACCGCCGCCGCGCTTCGAGATTTAACGTTTCTGGAGGCTCTCGTTTTTCGCGGCGTCATTGCTCACCACATTACACCACTTTGGTGAAGCACCTTCAGAATTTGTGTGGCCGGGATGAAACGCCCTAAATCAGGATAGTTTCTTACCTACTCCACTTGGCCGTTGAAATAATGGTAGGAATGTTGAAATCTCGCCTCTTTTTCCCATTTCCGAACCCGGTGACTAAGTAGTCGGGTCAGGCTGCGCATCCTGTACTCGGATGCTACCCTCGCGTAATGTTGAAGGCTCTTGCATTCATGTTGTGCGGGTGTCTGCTGCTTTCATCATGTCGTAGAACTCCGGAGAAGAGTCGCCGTAACGAGCGTTCGACCATCATCCTCGATGACTCCAATTCGTCGGACAGGGAGGCAGCCGATAATTTCTCAACTGCTTTCGCTTTGAACGCAGACTGTCATGGCCTCTCGCTCATCCGCCACGGTACACATCCCACGAACTTCCCAACGGATCCATATTGGTCGCTCGATGTTTACTACGTGCCGCACAGGTTCAGCCATCGCGAGTTGAGCGCAGCATCGCTGCGACGATACCTGACGAAAGCGTCGTGGTGAGCTGCCCGGGGCGTTATACTCTGGCATCCCCGCGACATGGTGGAGACGCATCTCTCACAATGCCTTTGGTCAGAGAAGTAACTTCCGTATTGCCGACCAACCGGGTATTACGCCAAATGAGTCGAGCGTTTCGGTTCGACTCGACGTATCATTGCTTCTGCGAGCAGTTCCTGATACAGAGGCCATTGCGTGAACTGAATTGTCGAAAGAGTACTTCCGTGACGGTACAGTCGGAGTTTCAGCCCGCAACCAGAACCAATTACGATCACAGATTTTTCTCCAGCATGGCGGCGCTGATCCTCGTCTCGGTATTCGTCGGCTTCGCGCCAACGTTCTTCCTTCGAGGCATCGTTAGAATTCCCGCCCTTCAACGCGACTTCATGTCCGTCGCCCATCCTTTGCCACTGCTCGTTGTTGCCCATGGCATTGTTTTTTCCTCGTGGATTCTGCTGCTGATCGCGCAGATTTCGCTGGTTGCTGCGCACCGCGTGCGGCTGCATCGGCGATTGGGGCTTGCGGGCTTCGGTTTAGCGTGTCTCGTCGTTCTAGCCGGTGTCGCTGTATCTTCAGAGGCCATAGCGAGGCTCTTTCCTCCTGCCGACCCACGGATAGCCTTTTTCCTGGCTGCAACGCTTTTTGAGACTCTGGAATTCGCGCTGCTCGCCTGTTTCGGCTATTTTCAACGCCGAAATCCCCCGGCGCATAAACGATTGATGCTGCTCGCAACAATTTGCCTTTTGCCCCAGGCTTTCTTCCGCTGGCCGATGTGGCCAGGACACGATTTGAGGGCGTCTACTATCGGCTGCTGGGTGCTGCTCGCGCTGATCGCGTGTTATGACCTCGTGGCCCTCCACAAAATACACCTGACAACGTTAGGCGGTGCCGCCGCCATAACTGTGACAAGCCTAATTGTGGCGAGCCCACTCGTCGCCAACATCTTTATCCATAGCTCGCTTTGGTTTCACTTCGCGCTGCAGATGCAGGCGCTGGGCCGCCATCTGCTCTGACTGCGGTGAAAACGAACATTCTTGGCTGTATCACCGGCAACACGGAAGTAACGGAGTGGGTCCGCGAAACTTCCGTATAGCCGACAACACGCCCCGAACGTCAGCTGAGAAGATACAATTTCTCATCTGACTCTTTAAAAGAGCATATGGTGTTCGGTGCAAGCAATGACAAGCCCGCCCTCCGTTGCCGCCAGGTCTTTATGGAAGCTCGGAGGTCTGACTCCTGGGCAACTGGGTCGAGCCGTTTTCGAGGAAATCGACGCAAATAACGTCTTTGGACGGGCAGCCGAGCTCGCCTTCTATTTCTTATTCGCCCTTTTCCCGCTGATATTCTTGATGATGACGTTGTTCGGCTTGTTCGCCTCGCACCGTGTCGAACTTCAAAACGAATCCCTTTCTTTTTTCGCAGATGTTCTTCCACCAACTGCGTTCCAACTTTTGAGAGGAGTAACCACCGAGATAGCGGCACACGCTAGTCAAGGAAAACTGACTTTTGGCGTAGTTTCAGCCCTATGGTGTATCTCAAGTTGCGTAAGTTCAATGATTTGCTTCCTGAATGCGGCATTTCATGTCCGCGAGACTCGTCCCTGGCTCAAAGCTCGCGCAATAGCAGTTGTATTAAGTCTAGTAGCCTCAATTCTGCTTCTTACGGCCTTGTTCATGGTGCTTGCAGGTAGCCACTTTGTGGGTTGGTTAGGGGCAGGACTTCGATTGAATCCGTTAGTCGTCCTCGTCTGGAAGGCTATTCAGTGGCCGACTGCTATCTTCTTCGTTGCCCTATCGTGTTCGTTGATTTATCGCTATGGCCCCGACTTGAAAGAGCGCCGTCGCTGGCATTGGTTTACGCCTGGAGCGGCATTTGGTGGGTTTATATGGCTGGCGGCTTCGTTTGGATTCCGTATCTACCTTCATTTTTTTGATAATTACAGCGTCTCGTACGGGTCATTGGGCGCATTGATGATTCTTTTGGTCTGGCTCTATGCGACCGGGCTAGCGTTGCTTATCGGAGCAGTGATCAACGCGCAAATCGAGCGCTCGTCGAGAAACGATCAAGGCCCTTAGATCGCGTCGCGTACGAATTACCGGCAATACGGAGAGCGCCGGGATAAACCGGCATGTTGTAGGGGATGCAAGAGCCCTACAGGAAGGGAGACAGCGACTCCATCCTGACCTCTAGTCTTGCGGGACCCACCGCGAGGTGAGCTTCGAAGCGTAGGCCGGAGGCATTGGTGGGCGGGGTGATTGAGCTTCGAAAAGCCGGTA